>Ga0070765_100000351_pt1 | contig 27419 bp, 19 predicted proteins | sample HubBroMetageWFT5_FD_71516 | JGI IMG/M metagenome (GOLD analysis project Ga0070765, IMG submission 71516) | Warmed and freeze-thawed soil microbial communities from the Hubbard Brook experimental Forest, New Hampshire - Hubbard Brook CCASE Soil... | ecosystem: Environmental > Terrestrial > Soil... | reverse complement strand
TCCGGGTCCGTTAGGCGCGAGGCTCTGGCCTACGGTTCCTTGGAGCAAGAAGGAGTCGGACGTGGCATTTGAATTGACGGTAGCAGAGAGCGTGGTTTGCGCTTGCGGACCCTCGTTCGCCACGCCGTTAGCTCCCGGGCCCTGCGGATTTGTTCCTTCGCCGGTCAGTTCGGTTTCCTCAAAACCGCCGGTTAACCCTTCGCGCAGAGCATTGGCCGCTCCGGTTGGCAGTTGCTCTCTTCCTCCAGCTCCTCTGCGAGAACCGGGAGCGGCGCCTGAACGATTGTTCGTTCCGGCGGTCTGCCCGTTGTGCTTGCTTGCGGGCGGCCTCGTTTTGTTGGACGAAGGCGGCGGCGCAGGAGCCGCCGAGAGCTCCGCGAGAGTTGCGACGCGCAGGACGATGGGAATAGCGCCGGGTGGAACCACGGGGACTTCTACTACTAAAGAGGTTTGCACAAATCCGAGCTGGCTTGCCTCGACACGGTAACGGCCGGCGGCAATTTGCGGAAATTCAAATTTGCCGGACTCGTCGGTCCAGCTGAGCCAAACTTTGCTTGTGTCGGTGCTAATCAAGCGCACGGTAGCACCCGGGACCGGAGTGCCTTCGGCGCTGCGAACCACGCCACCCACTCCAGAGGAGGGAGCCGGAGACTCTTGAGCCAAGCTCGAAGACCCCGCGGACTGGCACAACAGAAAAAAAACTAAGACTCCAAACCGGCGCATGCGACGACTCGAGCCTTCTCGAGCCGGTAGTCTCATGCGATTTGCCTGTGACACTTGACCCTTTTATCCATCGGTAGAGTTTCCCTTGGCATATCCAAGGATACGCATGACAGGTTTATCCAGCAGTGAGAACTTGGGATTTTGTTTCGCCGATTGGCGGTCCTGGCCGACTCCACGAGCACAGCAACCCTTGCATTTTCTCGGTCAGGTCATGGAGGCGGCCAGGCCATCGTGAACGAATACTTGCGCCAAACCTGATGGACCTCAAATCCCATCCCCATAATGATTCGGCTTTCAGGGTGGAACAGTTCCAGAAATCTGGGAGACCTGGAGCCGGGCTGCGCGGATCGAGCGTCCTTGTCATCGCGGCCGGAGATAATGTAAGCATAAGAAGGCAGTTCAGGGGATTAAGCGATGAGATTACGCGTACTTGCGGTCCTGTTCGGCACTTTCGTTCTTGTTTCAATTGCCTCGGGGCAGGAAACATCCGGGGGCGTTGTGAAATATCACGCGACGATTGAGACGGTGAAGTATGTTTATGGCGTGGCTCGGCCGGTGGCACGACTTGGACCTGGAGTGGTTCTGGAAACGAATACACTGGATGCATTTGGCGACGCCATTCAAAAGCCCGGAGATACGCTGGCGCTGGTGAAGGGCGACAATCCGCTGACGGGGCCTTTTTTTATAGAGGGCGCCGAACCGGGCGATATGATTGCCGTAGATTTTATCAGCTTAGAAGTGAACTCACCGAAAGGAGTGGGCGCATTCGCTCCAGGCTTTGGCGCGCTAAATTCCACCGATTACACTCCGATGATTCAGCCTGCGCTGCCGGAGCGCATATGGCTCTATCCGATTCATGCCGACGATAACAGCGCGACATTTCAAGCGCATGACTCGGCTTTCTCGGTGAAAATTCCGTTGCATCCTTTCCTGGGATGCATTGGCGTAGCGCCTGCTAACGGAGAAGCGCGAAGTTCGGTGGTTCCCGCTGAATTCGGAGGGAACATGGACGCTTCGGAATCAAGCGTAGGGAACACGCTTTATTTGCCGGTGAACGTGCCGGGCGCGCTGCTTTACATGGGAGACGGACACGCTGCCATGGGTGACGGCGAAATTGCGGGAACGGCGATCGAGGTTCCGCTGCGCGTTCGGCTGCGCGTGCGAGTGATTAAAGGGCAGCGAATCGACTGGCCGCGCTTCGAGAACCAGAATGAGATTATGGCGGTGGGCATCTACCGTCCACTCGACGATTGTTTACGCATCGCGTTTACGCAACTGATCGGGTGGATCCACCAGGATTACGGCTTGTCTGAGCTTGACGCCTACGAATTGCTCTCGAAGGTGGCCACCATTCATCTGGCCGAAATGGTGGACCCGAATTACGTTGTAATCGCGAAGATCGACAAGAAATATCTGCCTCCGCACAAAGCTTCGCACTAAGTGTGAGGAATGGGGCGCGCGCGAGGGGAGGCTGAGTATCGTTGACAGCACGGCTCTTGGCACCTAGAATCCCCTGCACGCGGGCTCGGTTGTTTGCGTTAGCTCCCCGCCGGAGACCAACATCACCCCGGTAGTAACGAAGCCCAAAGTTGCGATCGTTGACGACGACGATAGCCTGCGCTCGAAGATTGCGTCCGCGCTGCGGTCGCAATTCGAGGTGTTCGAAGGAGAGGATTTCGAAGCGGCCTACCGGCTATTGCAGGGATCTGATCTGGACGTACTTCTACTGGGACTTCCGCTTGGCGATGGCGGAGTTCGCGAATGTACCGAGCTGCTGGCCCGGTTGGTAGGAAGCGAGATCGATACGCTGGTGATCGTGCTCAGTTCTGACGAAACGAAACCCACGGCCCTGAAAGTAATCGATGCCGGGTCCTACGATTACTTTATCAAACCGATCGACACGGACGTCCTTCGGCATCTGCTTGAGCGCGCTGTTGAAAAATTACACATTCAACGAGAGAACCGCATTCTCCGCCAGGAGATCAGCCGCAAGAGTTCGCACGGGGATTTGATCGGTTCGACCGAGGCCATGAGCAACGTGTTCGATTCCATCAAGCGAATGGCCCGGGCAACCACCAACGTGATCATTCGGGGAGAAAGCGGAGTCGGCAAGGAGCTGGTTGCGCGGGCTCTTCACGAACAGAGTCCGCGGCGCAACCGCGCATTCGTTAGCGTAAATTGCGCCGCGCTTCCCGAGGGCTTGATGGAGGCGGAGCTGTTCGGCTATGAGAAGGGAGCCTTTACCGGCGCGGTAGCGGCGAAGGAAGGGCGCGTCGAAATGGCCCATCAAGGCACCCTCTTTCTGGATGAAATTGCAACGCTTACCCCTGCGCTACAGAGCAAGCTTCTACGTGTGCTGGAGGATCGCTCTTTCACTCGACTGGGTGGCAAGAAATCCATTCGAGTGGATTTTCGGCTTATCAGCGCGACAAACGAAGATCTGGAGGAAATGGTCCGGGATGAGCGTTTTCGCGAAGACCTCTATTACCGGATTCACGTGGTACCAATTTTCGTGCCTTCGCTACGAGAGAGAACCGAAGACATACCCGTGCTTACGGATTATTTCGTTAGCGTCTATTGCGCTGCCAACGGCTTCCCGGTAAAGCGCATTGCCGACGACGCGATGCTCGCGCTGAAACACTACCCATGGCCCGGCAACGTCCGGGAGCTGCAAAACGCAATCCAACGGCTGGTGATCATGACAGACGGCGAAGTGATCTCGCTCAAAGACCTGCCCAGTGAAATCGTGCAGGCTTCCGGACGAGATTCGCGGAACCGGTTCCGAATACCCTCCACCGGGATCAACTTGGACAAGGAAATGGGCGCTTTTGAGCGACGCTGGATTCAGGAAGCCCTGGAGCAGGCCAAACAGGTTAAAGCGGATGCGGCGCGGCTATTGGGAGTGGATCGCAACCGGCTTAACTACCTATGCCGAAAGTACAACCTATAGTCGAGCGCGCTGGAGGGCAATTGCCCCAGGCACGAACAAGGGAAAGAAAGCCGGCCGATCGCCATCGTAGGAGTCGATCGCTGAGTTCTACGATGCGATTTACGAGGGGACGGCAAAGGGTGGGTAGACATAGACATATTCATGGGCGATGGCAAGGGAAATTGGAAACGGAGTAGCGAACGAATCGAAGAAATCTACTGGCCTCACAAAAACGTCGTTCGCGATCTGGGACGGGCGGGCTTTAAGCTCCTACGCGTGTTCGATTTCACCGATCCTCGTTCGGCGCCAAGCCCGAAAAAGGCGCCCGATGGCCTGCGGACGATTTATCTGGCCCAGAAAAAAGGCAACCCCACTAAATCATTTTCGGCGGAAAGCCCGGCAGTTTCGTGCGTTTCGGCACTGCCACGAAGCAAATAATGGGGAAGCTGAATGCCTTTTTGCTCCAGGTTGAGATTTTAATGGGCCGCTTAGAATTTCAACATGTTTACTCCCTAATTGATCCGAAAAAGGTAGGCCGGATTTCTAATTCGTTACAATACAACACTTTAAGGCTATCCCCTTTTTCTGCTACATTGGACCTAGCTTTGCACAGAGTAGGCTGTAGCTTGAGCCGCGTCTAAAGTGAAAAAAATACATGGCAAAAAAACCCTTGAAGAAGGCAAAGAAGCTGGAACCAACCAAGCCGCTCATCCGAGTCGGAATCGAATGGGGGGGTAAGAGCTGAGCGCTTTTGCTGAGCAGGTGGCAGCCTTCGCGTTGAGATACACTCACCCGGGAGTTCTCCGGCTGCCGCCGAAAAAACTGGCAGCACTTTTCCAGCCCGCTTGTCCCCTACCGGACTCGTCCAGAGGCGTATCTCTGCCCCAGAGCTTGCCATCGTGGATCGAAATGCAGGCTTGGCTTCTGTATTGAATTATTCAACACCAGCGCAAAAATTAAACACGTTGGTATCAGGGACAGCTCATGTTGCGGGCGTTCATGTCGATAAGAGCTTTTAAATCAGCTCTATGTATTTAGGAGTTACGGCTGGCAGTTTGGCGCAAGGATTGCATCAGGGGCAGTGTAGGCGGCAGAAAAACAAAAACCGCTAAGGAGACTTACGAAAATGGCAAAAGCAAAGCCGGTGAAAAAGGGAAAGAAGCTCGGATCAGTGAAGCCACTCATGAAGTTCCGCTAGTCTCTATTCGATTCAGCGTGGTATGGCCTGAGTCCGAGCCATTCACAGAGTTAGCAGTTGCAGTACCAAAAGGGCTGCCGTCCCAGGAACGGCGGCCCTTTTTTATTTTCGTATAGGCTGCAGGGCTACCAGAACTGGGAACGCATCCAGCGCCACATTCCCTCTCCCGCCTGAACGGCCAAAGAGTGCCGATCCCCAGAAATCTTTGCTTTGCCGGTCATGCCTTCCTGTAGTGAGCCATCCGGATTTGGAATTTCCATTTCAACGGCGAGATAGTTCGTCAAGTCCTGACCCAAGCGCTGGAGCTTTTCGGTCTGAGCGACGGGATGATCCGATGCGGCGGCTGGAAGTATTCTATCGACATGGCCAGAGTAGGTTCGAAAGGGATACGGAAGCACCTTTACTTTTGTCGGAGCGCCCGGCTGGACATCCTGAACGTCGCGATCTTGCACGAGAATGCGGGCTTTCATGGTGCTGCGATCTGCTACGCGCGCAAATTCGTCGCCGGCCGACAGATATTCACCGATTCGTTGGTCCACATTGGGTGTGACGACCGTGCCGTCGATGGGCGCTCGGATCTCAAGCTCCTGCGCCCGTTTTTGCACGAGGGACATCTCTTGCTGGAGCCGTTTGCGGTCGGTGATCGCTTGCGCCGCTTGGCTGAGGTCCGAGCGATCCTGATTACCGCGGAGATTGCTGCTGGCCATTGCGAGCTCTTGACGAAGGGACTGCACGCCGGCGTTGACCTCGGGATTCTCCAAAACCGCTAATAATTGACCCGCTTTTACCTGGTCTCCCTCGCGCACGAACACCTTTTGAATTCTGCCGTCAACCAGGGCTCGAATTCGCGCGTCCTTTCCGGGCTCGAGCACCAGATCGGTAGTAACTTTGGATGGAACCGGCGGCAGTAGAAACAGCACAATCAATCCAAGCGCCCAAGCCTGCTGGGTGCGTGTGATTTTCCAGGCCATATATTCCTCCCTCTTGCCGCGTATCCAAGCGCGCGCCACCGGTAGACCCCTTTGCAAGCTCTTTCTCGCAAAGAAGTAAATGAGGCCGAGGGTTGCGAGGTACCCCCATTCGTCGCCCAGTTTGCTTACCAAGACGTTTTTAGCAAACAAAAGCATGATAATCAGAAGCGACCCGCTGTAGATAATGGCCGAAATTCCGAACAGGAAAAAAACACGACGTTCGCGGCGGCTGGACGGCGGCAGGTCCATGTCGCGGCGAAGAATATATTTTTGAGTCCAGGCCCGGAGGAACGCGAATGATTCTTCGCGCAGATTGTCGATTCTGAGGAATTGTGACAGGGCGTAGTAGCCATCGGCCTTAATGAGCGGATTCAGGTTCACAAGCGCGCCCTGAATGCCGCTCAGCAGCATCATTTTGTAGAAGAAGTCATTCACCAACGAGCCGGGTGCGGTGAAATGCCAGACCACGGCAGCCAAGCCGCAGATCACCAGCTCAATCCAGATGCCCGCAAAGATGACCCACTGCCGCGGAGTTCCGGTCTGGAACAGTAGGATGTCGGTGGTGTCGGTGAAAAATGCAGGAGTGAAATAAATGAGCAAAAAACCCATTTGATGGACTTCACCGCCGTAATGTTTGCAGGTGAGTCCGTGGCCAAATTCATGGATGGCTCCCAAACCAAGCAGAAGAATCCAGAAGATCCAGATGTCGTAGGCGCTCTTATTCGCGAAGTTGTATAAGGCGGAGGTGTCCTGCTGCACGCGGTTCCAATCGCCGGCGAGCAGATAAATAGCCACCACAAATATAAACAGCGAGAAGATCACAAAGCCATTGGTGAACATCCACCAAAGATAGCGGTCCAGCTTCTCGAGAGTCTTGTCCGGATCCCAAGCTTTAAAACTCATGTAGAGGACACTGGATTGTTCGACGCGGCCCTTTCGCTCATCGCGAATGCGCTCGAGAACGGCGAGGTTTTTTTCCCCGATGGAGCGTTCCCACATGTCAACTTCGACCGAGTCGAGGAATTCGAGTACGTCGGCCTCGGTCATTTGCGATTCGGGATCCTTTTCACACATGGACTGGGCGATCTCGGCAGCGGTGCGCGTTCCGTCACAAAGAGACAGCAGCTGATATTCGATGATTCCATAGCGGTTGTAAGAGTTCGTCTCGCGGTTTTTGATTACGTAACTGATTTCGCCGGCAACGGTTTGTTCGCTGATGCGCAGGTCCGTGCGAAGCTTGGGGCGTTTCAGGCCTTTGGCCAGGACGCTGGAAACTTGAAGGCTAGTGGGACCGAAACGCATTGACGAATCCTCTATGGCCGCGAGGAAGGCGCGCCGGGCCATCCAACGCGCACAGCCATTCCAGGTCGCAGATTCGACAGTGGAGGACCGGTGAGCTGGGCTACGACATCGTAACTATCGCTGGAGGGATCCACCGTAGGGCTCACTTTGACCACCTTTGCATTCAGCAGGCGGTTCGAGCCATCCAAAAGAATCAGGTTCACCGGCGCACCGGTTACCGGGCGCGGGGCGGCCTGTTCGGAAATTTGAAATTGCACCTGAAGAGGATAGAGCTGGCTCACTCGAAAGCACTTATCGCCTTTAGCGATGGCTTGTCCTTGTCGAATGTAGCGGCGCACAACTACGCCGGAAAAGGGAGCGCGCAATACGGTTTGATCGATTTCGATTTCCAGACGGTGGATTTCAGCTTGTCCGCTTTCCACCAGCGCCTCATATCCATGCATATCGAACTCAGCGCCTTTCGCTTCGAATTCCGCTTGCTCGAGATCCGCCTGGCTTGATAATCCCGCTTCCCGCAGCAGCTGCTGACGCCGGTAAGCTGCGGCCTTGGCTTTCAGTTCAGCCGCTTTAAATTGCAGATTGTTTTCGGTGACCTTTAGATCATCGCGCGCTTTGATAAGTTCTTGTTGCAACGTTCGGTCATCAAGGTGGCCGAGAACATCGCCCGCCTTCACCACGCTCCCTTCGTCTTTGGCTAAGGAAATAACTACGCCGTCGCGTTGTGACGACAGATCCACCTGATGTTCAACCGTGAGAATGCTTAGGATATCGTTCGGCTCGGATGTTTTCGCAAATCCGGGGTTCACCGGGGGAGTTTGGGGCGAGCCAGCCGGGTTCGCCGGGGTATCCGGCGCGACCTTAGGATTGGAGGCCACCGACGATTTGTCGCAGCCATTTCCTCCAAGGGCAATTGTGGCAATCAAGATCAGGATGACGCGTTTCATATCGGCCATTCCTCTTTCATAACGGCAGCCAAGCCCATGCCTTTTGCCAAATCCATCGAACTGGTGAGCGCAGGATGATATATCCCAGCGGGTACCATCCGCTAATCGGCCATCCGCCGCGCGACTGGATTCTGGCTCGGCCGACCATACCGTCGCGCGCGCTCGCTCCAATATTTTGGAAGGTCGCACGGACCAGAAAATACTGGTCCCCAGAGTCGGTTCGCGTCTGTGCCCCGAGGCGGTCCACATTTCCTTCGAAGGTCATCGTAGGGTAAGCATTTAACTTCAGAGCTACCTTTTCGCCAGGGCGCACGAGCCCCACATCCGTCTCCGGAACGCTCATTTCCGCCGCCATGCGGTCCTGAGCCACGATTTCAGCGAAACTGTCACCGGCCTTCAACATGGTTCCAGTTTTTTCCTCGACCTTCGGCGTAACCACGATGCCGCCGATTGGCGAGGTCAAGCGCGCTTCGTTCATACGTTGCTGCTCAAGGGAAACCTCGGCGGAATGAAGTTCGTTGCGTATTTGAGCCTGTCCGGCCGCGGCGGGATCGTTTCGAAACTCGGCTTCGGCCAATTCACGGCGCGCCTGAGACAACGCTGCGTTTGCTTCCGCTAGCTTGACGCGATCCTCACTGTCATCGAGCTGCGCCAGCGCCTGGCCGGGTTTCACCAGGTCGCCTTCATGAACGAAGACCTGTTTGACCGTGCCGCCCTCCATTGCACTGACCACGCGGCGTTCGGCGGGAACCACGGTCGCATCGGTGCCGACGCGCAGGGGCCAGGGAATAATGGTCAGAAAAAGAGCGACCAAGCCGGCTCGTTGGGCATATTCCACCACCCGGCTTCTCGGCATGGCCGCGAGGAATTTTTTCTTTCTTTGCGCGAAAGGCTGCAGGATATTTGCCAGCGGGACTTGCTGGTAAAGCTGCGCGTTGCGGATAGCCACGGTGGTCTGACTGGCGAGGATGGCCAGCGTTTCTAAATTGCTCTCCGAAAGAAAATCAGGTTCGTTGCTCAGGAGGATCATCGCGCCGAGGGTTCCTTGGTCGTCGCGTAGGGGCAAACCGTAGAAACCTTTATGCTCGTGCTCTTCCAAAAACGAAACAACCTGGACACGCGTTTCTTCCGGCTCCACTTGCCAGCCTTCGTCATGCAAGTTCGCTGAAACAGGGTTGTCCTGCTCCGCTACCCATTCCATGCGTTCGCGCAAATCGCTCATTTCCCGTGTTTTGGGGACCTCCGTTTCTCCGGAGACGGCGCCCAAGACGAAGCGGCCACGATCGTAAAATCCAATGACGCAGCTTTCGAAAGGAACCACGGAGGAAGACTGCGCCACTACCGTGGTCAATACGTGGTCGAGATCCAGCGTGGAAGTAATTTCCTGCGAAATCTTCAATAGGGCGTCGAGGGCATGGACTTTACGCTCGGACTCGAGCAAGTTTGCATTGTGCAGAGCGACGGCGGCTTGTTCGCTGATGCTGGTGAGGAAAAACAGGTCGTCTTCATTGAACAACGTGCCATCGGATTTGTTGATGATCTCGACTACGCCAAGGACTTCGTCGTCCTTGCGCAGGGGCGCTCCCATCCAGGACTGAAATTCAAAATCTCCACCGGCTTGGACCCGCTCAGCCAAAGCGGGTTCCTGGCTTGGCTCGTCGAGGAGCCTGGGGTTGGCCTGCTGCGCAATTTCGGCCAGCAGACCTTCCGTCAGAGAGGCGCTAGCGTCTTCTTCGATGGTAGGGTCTTCGCCGATTTGTTTTGCGAGTGTGAGCTCTTGTCCGTCGGGGGAAGCTAGCCACAGGTTGCAGGCTCCGGCGCCCAGGATGTCGCGGATTTTGCCAGCTACGATGGGGAGAAGCTCTTCAAGCTCAAGAGTTGATGTAAATGTACGGCCTAGGTCGTACAGGGCGGTCAGGCGCTCGAGGGTGGCGAGCTGAGCCTGGCGCTCTAGTTCGATCGCGTCAAGATTGGTCAAAGCGCGGCCTGCCAACTGGCAGGCTTCTTCGAGAAAGTGGGCGTCTTCGGCGGTGAAGTCTCCGGCGCGCTTATTGAGAACTTCGACTACGCCTTCCGGTCTTTGCGCTCCTGGCATGGATGCATACAACGCCGATTTCACTCGAGTGCGGCTGAATTCATCCAGGTGCTCAAGATCCTCGACTGAGATCTCCCGGGCCGGCAAACGCCGCGTGGCTCCCGATTGATGCAATATCCCGAGCATCCCGCCACTGGCTGGCAAATCCTTGGGATGAAGGCGTTCGCCCGGCTCGGTCCAGCGCATCCGGCAAACCAGCTCTTCAGCGGTTGCGTTGGCGATCCAGACGAGAACGGCGCGCGCGCCGAGCGCGGTACCCACTCGGGCGGCAAAAGTCTTGAGCAAAGTATCTTGATCGCGACACGCTAATGACACGCTCGCGAGTTCAAAAAGCGCCGAAGATGTTTCCATTACTCTCCCAGGGGGAAGGGAATGCTTCATAGCCTGTCATCGCGATGGGCACCGCGCCCGCGATGCAGACAGTTAGTGAGGCAGCCTAACAAATGCAATGTATATGCGTCAAGGAAGGGTATCGCGGCGAACGCTTAGCATGGGATGGGGCCCCGGGGATTCGAGCCTGGGGAAGGACGCCAAAACAAGCCGCCTTCCCCTGCACTCGAGTTTTCTAGAAGTGGAAACCTACCGTGCCAGTAATTGCGCGCGGGGTCACGTAGTGTGTGCCGCTGAAGGTTGACAAAAAGTTGTACAGCGCAAAATTGTTGGTCAGGTTGATGACTTCCAAACGCGCGCTCCACTTGTAGCGATCCCCATGGAATAAATTGTCGTGTCCCACAGCGAGGTCAAACAGGTTGCGCTGCTGGATGCGCGGGGGGTTGTGGTCGTCGTTCTCTTTGTTCGGCGCCGGTACGTTGATGAGCGTGGAGCTGAACCCCGAGGCAGGACAATTGAAAGGAAGCGGTGTGGTGGGAGTGGCATGCACGCCGTTGCAGGTGAACCCTGCTTCAAATTCCTGATCTGCAGACAAGGGAATCGAGCCGACATTGCTGGCCACCATGCTCACGTTCGGCACGCCACCAATCAAAACCGATCCGGGGCAGGTGTTCGTTGCTTCCAAACCGAAGCAGGGAGTCGCACCGGCGACGAGACCGCTGTCGTAACGCCAGTTGAAGGCCACCCAAGGGTATTTCTTCCAAGGCTGATATTGGATGTGGGATGTTTGGTTGAAGTGCTCGTCGTGATCGATGCGAAAAACACCCGTCGGTGCGGTAGGATTTGCTCCGGCTCCGGCGACCTGCGGCGTAAAGAAGCGGGCAGCCACGCTGGACATCACAACAAGAGCCGTCAAACCATGGAAATTCGGGACCGAACCGCGGATCGCGAATCCAGGGATTTTTGAGCGATCCCACTCGATCGGGAAAGTAATCGGAGTATTGCCAAGAACGCTGAAATCGTAGGCGTTGTGCGTGTACTTCCAGATATATTCGCCGTCGAGGACGAAGTACTTCCCGAACGCTTGTTGCAGACCGGCGTGAAATTCATTGCGAAAGCCGGGCGAGATCGGATTTGTAGAGCTTCCAGAGCACGCCAGCAGTGGGTTCAGGATGTCATTGGTACACCCGATGCTGGAGAGCACTAGATTTTCGTTAAAGGGAGTTTCGAGTGTTCGAGCATAGGAGACGCGAAGAACGGTGTTGGTGGGTTTGATGTTGTAGGCGACGCCCAGGCGAGGCTCCGCCTGGCCGGCGGTGGTCAAACCATTGTATTTGTCGCCACGGATGCCCAAATTGAACGACCAATCTTTCCAGGTGATGGTGTCCTGGACGTAGATTGCCAGTTCCTTCACGTCCGTGTGTAGAGGAAATGACGAGGCGGTTCGGAAAAGACTTCCTCCGCGCGTCAAGTCGAAGGGCAGCAAGACCGGATTGAACAAGGGATATTGGTTGGCAAAGGTTGGATTGAAGTTCGGATTTGCTGGGTTGCCAGGCGCGTTGAGGTTGGTGGCGTCGTTTGGAGCAAATCCGAGCGCCGCGCACTGCGACGGCGCCGTAACGCCGGCCGGGCCGATCGCGGGAGTTTCCGTGCTGATCGTCAAGCAAGGAGCGTTGAGGGTGGGATCCACAATTCCCAGGCTATCCTTTTCGGTTAGGAATGTCTGTTCGTAGGTGATGCCAGCCTTGATGTTGTTGATGCCTTTGACGTAGGAAATGCTTGCGCGAAGCCCCGCGTTCGTGAGCGTTCGATCTTGGGAGACCGTCTCTCTTTGAAGGCTCGGCGGCCCGAGATCCGAGAAGGGATCCGTGCTTGGGTAGTAGTTGTACACATCGCGGCGAACAAATGCGCCCACCGTTAGAACCGTGTTGGCGCTAATCAAGCGCGTCCATGACGGGGCGACATTGAACGTCCCGATTTTCGAACGTTGATCCCCAGGGCCGACCGCCTGGCCACAAAATGGTGAACTGGTGCAGCCTTGTGCAGCGCTGGGAGCGAAGCCTCCATTGTCGATCCCCACACCACCCTCACCCGGCACGCCTTGACCGAACCACATCGTGGCATTTTGGGAATCGAAAGAATTGGGCGTCTGGAACCAGGAACGTGTGTATCCGAAGTTCAGATGGATTGAGTCGCCGGTCGAGACTTGATAGTCCACGCGGTCGAAGATGTTTTCCTGGTTGCCTTTGTCATGGAAAACTGAGAATTCAGGCGGATCAAGGAACCGCCCCGAGTTGAGCCCACCTACGGCGATGAAGTTCCCCCATTTCTGAGTTCCGTATGCCAAGTCCGCGCCTACAGATGAAGAACCAAACGCGCCGTAAGAAGCCGTTACGCTGCCGTGAGGCGTGGTAACGCCAAGACCCGAGCGGGTGGTAGCCACAATGACGACGCTGGTCTTGCCGCCGAATTCGGCGGGCGGCGCGCCAGAGATGACTTCCAGTGAATCGATCGAATCGATTGGAATTTGGTTGGAAAACACTTTGCTTTGCTGATCGGTGATGGGCTGGCCGTCCACGGAGAATGAGTTCTCAGCGTGGTCCCCCAGTCCGTGGAACAGGCCGTTTGAGTCCGCAGCGATGCCGGGAGTTGTGAGCGTAACCAGGGAACTCAGTGACGACGATTGACTCTCCAGAGGAAGTTTCTCGAAGAGCGCACGGTCCACGTCGGTGTGAAAAGTTGAATCGTTCTCCAAGAGGTCGCCGCCGCCTTCTACAGTTACCGTGCTAGTGCCACCTTCTACTTTGAGCGTAATGGGAACACTTAACGGCACCGAAGACCGAATTTCCACATCCTGAGCGTAGGAGGTGAAGCCTTTTGCGTTTACCGAGAGATGGTAGGGGTTGAATGGCACGTTGGAGAACGTGAAGTTACCAGAGCTGTCGGTCGTGGTGGACCGTTCCAAGCCGCTCACTGGATTATGAATCGTCACGGTGGCATTCGGTACCACGCCGCCTGAGGGGTCCGTGACTGTACCGGAAATGGCTGCGGACTGCGCTTGTAAGCCTTGCGCGGTAAAAAGAATCAAGAAACACAATAGTGTCGAAATCAGAGAAAGCTTTCTGCGATTCATTCGAATCTCCCTGGGCCCAAGTTGGGCCGGTCCAGTCCTTATCGTGTGGAAATCGCGCAGAACTCATGCGGAAAAGCAGAGCTCCACGTGCCGGTTTTTCGATGGATGGATTAGGACTGGCTGGGAGGCGCGCGCGGGGAAGTTGGATGGAAGACTAATTCAAGATGGGGGTCAACGGTCCTGATGGGATGGAACCAAGCGACCGCATGTGGCGTCGGAAGGATGGTGCCGTGCGACAAGTCCACTGTAACGGAGTGAGCAAAATGGCAGATCCGGCAGTGCTGGTCTTCAAACGACTGGTTGTGCCAGTGGCCTGCCGCTTGGAAAGCGAAGGACAATACAAAAGCGGCCACCACAACAGCTACAACCCGGTATGTCGTCCGCCACCGCATTTGCAGCCGAACACCCCCACTCAGATGTTACTTAGACGCGACAACAAGCGCAATCGTGGCTACTATTTTTGCCCTTTATCAGCCAATCCCCAGAAGCTCATACCTGTAAGACGTCGCCTTCTTTGGCGACCATTTTGTAAAGTACCGGACTGACGATGCGGCCGAGGAACAATCGCGACACAAGGCCGGCCACGATAACGATCGCGAACGGCTTCTGCGAGTCCGAGCCGATGCCGGTTGAGAGCGCCGCTGGGAGCAAGCCCAGGCAGGCGACGAGCGCGGTCATCATGATGGGCCTGAAGCGCACGAGCGACGCCTCGTAAGTCGCGTTAAGGATCCCGCGGCCTTCGAGCCTAAGCTTGTTGATATAGGAGGTATCGATGACCGCCGTTTCCACCGACACACCCATCAGTACGAGCAGTCCCAGGATAGACGAGACGCTAAAAGGGGTATGGGTAAGTTTCAGGGCTATCAGGGCCCCCACGGGCTCGGTCATCACCACGCTCAGCACCACGATGACGGGAAATTTCACGTTACCGTAGAGAAAGAATAGTATCGCGAAAATCAGCAGCACGGTCAACGGAGCGACCAAGTACATTTGGCTCATAGCGGAAAGGAACTCGCTGTACTCTCCGCCCCAAGCAAGCCGGTAGCCCGCCGGCAACGACTTTTGGATATCGGCGATGGCGCGCTCGCCGTCTTTGACCGCGCTTGCGAGGTCGCGTCCTTCGATGCTGTATTGCACGCCGATATAACGCGAATTATTTTCGCGATAGATGAATGAAGCACCGTTGCCTTCGCGAATATCGGAGAGCTCGCTCAAGGGGATCTGCTGGCCGGCCGGAGTGCCGACCAACAGGTTGCCGATCTGCTGGGCGTTTTCTCGGAACTCGGGCTTCATGCGAACAACGAGGTCGAACAATTTTTCGCCCTGAATCACCTGGGTGGCCGCTTGTCCGCCGACGGCGGCTTGTACTACGGCCTCCACGTCTGCAACATTGATGCCGTAACGCGCGATCTTGTCGCGCTCCACTTGCACCAGAAGGCTCGGCTGGCCGAGTTCGCGCACCACGGTCAGTTCCGTGAATCCGCGCACCCGTGAAAGCCGCCGCTTTATTTCTAGCGCCCGGTCTTGCAGCACATTCAAATCAGCGCCATAGACTTTCACGGCGAGCGCGCTCTTCAATCCAGTGAGCGCTTCGTCCACAGCGTCTTCGGCCGGCTGCGTGTAATTGAAGACGATTCCAGGATAAGCCACCAGTTTCTTTTGCAGATCTTCAATCAGCTCCGGCTTATTGTGAATGGAACCGGTTTTCCACCTGGCATCGTCGTAGGTTTTAAGGCCGACGTAGAATTCACAATTGAAGAAGCCAGTTGGGTCGGTGCCGTCGTCAGGGCGGCCGAGTTCCGAGCCAACCTCGGTGACCTGCGGATACTTGCTCAGCAGGTCGCGAATCTGAGGGGCGATCTTGGCCGCTTCTTCATACGAAATGGTGTACGGCATCGTCGCTCGGACCCAGAGGGCGCCTTCGTCAAGATGCGGCATGAACTCGCCGCCAATGAAGGGAATCAGGAGAAGGCTGGCCGCGAAAATCACGGCGCATCCCAAAATCGCGAGCCAAGGGCGGTCGAGAAACCATTTCAGTTCCGACGCGTATTCATTCTTGATCCATTCAAATGGCTTATTTTGGCGTTCGCGCACGCCTTTTTTGAACCAGTAAGAGCACATCACCGGCACAAAGGTTAGGGTCAAGAGGAGCGCGCCGATCAGGGCGATGGACATGGTGTCCGCCATCGGGTGAAACAGCTTTCCCGAAGGTCCGCTCAGCGCGTATATGGGAATGTAACCTGCGATGATGACCGCGACGGAATAGAAAATGGGACGGTCCACGTCCTTGGCAGCCGCCAGGATCACTTCTTGCAGATTATATTGTTGCTTTTCGCGCAGACCGAGTTCGCGGTAGATATTCTCCACCATCACGAGAGTGCCATCGATGATGATTCCGAAGTCGATGGCGCCGATGGAAAGCAAATTCGCGGCTACTCCATTCGCGTGAAGAAAGATGAATGAAAAAAGCAGCGCGAGGGGAATGGTAAGAGCCACGATGACGGCAGCGCGGAAGCTGACCAAGAAAAACAGGAGCACGATCAAAACCAGGGTCATGCCCAGCAAAAGATTGTGTTCAACGGTCCTGATGGTGAGCTCGACCAGATCGCTGCGATCGTAAAAGGGCCGTACTTTAACGTCTGGCGGAAGGATATGTTCGTTCAGTTCTTTGGTTTTTTCCTCCACGCCTTTCAGAACGTTCTGCGTTTGATCGCCGCGAAGCATCATGATGACGCCTTCAACGGAGTCATCGTTTTTGTTGAATCCAAACTGGCCAAGGCGTGGCGCGTGACCGATGACGACCTCTCCAACATCGTGAACGTGAACCGGCACACCGTTCTGCGTGCCGATGATCACGCTGCCGATGTCCGCTTCGTCTCGGATCAGGCCGAGTCCGCGAACGTAGTAGAACTGTTCTCCCTGAGAATAGAATCCGCCTCCGGTGTTCGCATTGTTAAGGCTGAGCTGCTGGATCACGGTTGGCACGGTAATGTGATAACCGTAGAGCCTGGCGGGATCGAGCAGGACTTGGTACTGCATCACGGTTCCACCGAATCCGGAATCATCGGCGACTCCGCGGACTTGCTTGTATTCCCGCTCGATCACCCAATCCTCAAATGTCTTTAGTTCTTGAGGAGAACGATCGGGGCTCTCTATCACGTAGCGGTACACCAGGCCGGAGGGACTGGACAGGGGAGCGAGCGTCGGCTGCACGCCGGCCGGATAAGTGACTTCGCTCAATCGCTGGAATACGATCTGACGCGCGAGATAATCGTCGGTGTCTTCGTCGAAAGTAAGGATGACGTCAGAGAGACCGTAGAGCGAAATCGAGCGCTGAATGGCCATCTTGGGGACGCCGTTCATTTCCACTTCGGTGGGCAGCGTCACCAAACGCTCGATTTCTTCAGCCGCGTGCCCCGGCCATTGTGTAATAATCTCCACCATGGGCGGCGACAAATCCGGGTAGGCGTCGACCGGCATGCGCCGGAACGAAATAGCGCCAGCAACCGTGATGAAGGCCACCAGCATCAGCACAAGGAATCTCTGCTTCAGCGCGACTTGGACGATTCGATTGATCATGTAAGTTTCAGGGCTAGTGCTGAAGAGAATTGGCGAACTGCAGAAACAGACTGCCGTTGCCAACAACTTTTTCACCCGGCGAAAGCCCTTTTAGAATTTGCGTTTTACCGTTTTCGCTCTGCCCAATTTCCACCTGCTGGCGGCCAAACTGATTGGAACCGGCGGCCAGGTAAACGAAAGGCTGGTTTTCGTCGTCGCGCAGGATCGAAGAATCGGGCACGGCGATCGCGTTTGCGATGGTGCCTGCGGTGATGGTGGCGACGCAGTACATATCTTTTTTTAATTTTCCGCCCGGATTATCCACCACGATGCGGGCTTGCAAGGTGCGCGTGGTTGGATCAAGTGCGGGCGACAAGAACGAAATCTTCCCGGAAAATTTATCGGGGTAGGAATCGGTGGTAATCGTGGCGGGATCGCCGTTTTTTACGTAAGCAAGATCGCCCTGATAGATATTCGCCAGCACCCACACCGTACTCATGTCCGAAATTGTGAAGGCCTGGGTTGTTCCGGCTTGCAGAACTTGTCCCGGAGAAACGAGGCGTTCCACGATTTCCCCGCTGATCGGCGCTAGCAAAGGTATCTGGGCTGAAATAGGCGACTTCTCTAGGTCTTCGGGCTTCGGGATTCCAAGAATTTTCATCCCCTGTTCGGCCGCGCTCAAGTCCGCTCGTGCTTGTATGCGATCGGATTCAGCCTGCAAGAGGTCGCGGTCGGCGATGGCGTGATGCTCGAAAAGATCCTTCGCGCGGTCGTAATTCTTGTCCGCTACCCGAAACGCGTCCTTCGCTTTCAAGTAAGACGCCAGGAGCAGGGAATAATCCGGGCTGCTCACCTCCAAAAGCGGCTGCCCGCGTTGGACTCGCACGCCGGGCACCACCAGGATTCTGGCAACCGGGCCGCCGACTTGAGTGATCACCGGCGTGGTGTTGAACGCGTTGTAGGCGACAGCGCCGGTAAGGCGCAGCGTGCGCGTGAGCTTCGAGGGCTCCACCGTCACGACCTGCACATGCGACATCTGATCCTGTGGGATGGTGAACAGCCCGGGCGTGTCAGCCTTCGATTCACTGGAAGAGTAGGACGTCATTTGATTCGCGCCTCGTTCTGAACTGCAACCCGCAAGCAGAATCGCCAGCGCGGAGGCTAATACGATGTAGGCGGAACATTTTGCAGTCGATAAACTGTTCATGGCAAACTCCTCACTCCTACGGCTTCGCGGAGCTGTTCGACGGCCGTCAAGTACGCGGCCAAAGACTGGCGATAAGCTAGCTCCGTAGCGCGGTAACTCCGCTCGGCGTCGAGATAGTCCAGCAGGCTTGCGGCGCCGCGCTTGTAGGAATACTCGCTGATGTCGCGCGATTGCTTCGCGGCGTCGAGATATCCGGAGCGGTAGAGGGTGACCACCTGGTCGTTGTCGCGAACCGACTCGAAGGCATTCAGTACATCGCTCATCACCTGATCGTTCGCCGCGAGTTCCAGTTCCTGGGCCTGATGGATTGCGTAATTCGTACGCGCGATCTCGCCCTGGTTGCGATTGAAGATCGGAATCTGGAAGCTGCCGAAAAGCGAACCGGTGTTGGTGTCGCTCACGTGGTCGTAGTTGAACGTGCCGGTGACGTCGACCTTCCCATTGGCTTTGGCCAGTTCGTACTGACTCTTCGCCGCAATCACGCCTTGTTGCGCGGCGCGAAGATCGGCACGGTTCTGCAGGGCTTTGGCCTGCAAGTCTTCCAGTTTGATGGTGACCGGCAGGTAGTCAAAATCAGCAGAGACATCGAAGTCCGCCCCGACCGATTGGTATCCGAGAAACTGACGGAGGCCGACCAGCGCCTGAATCTTGGCGAGCTGAGCTTGCGAGACGTCGCTCTGGAACTGCAACAATTGGAGCTTGATCTTGAGATAGTCGCCTTCGCTGATGTCGCCGGCCTTGTAACGTGCCTGGCTAATATCCACGGTGTTTTGAAAGCTCTTCATATCCTCGATCGCAAGGTCGAGAGTGGATTCGGCGAGCTGAACGCTGAGAAACTGCGAGGCTACGTTGAAACTGAGCGTGCGCTCGTTATCGGCGACGGTGGATTTCGTCTGCGCCGTGGTGTCTTGGGCCGCTTGCAAGCGATGTTGCCGTTTCCTCCCGCGTTCGAACAAATACGAAACGCCCAAATCAAACTGCACGACGTTGTCGATGTAGTCGGCCGTAAAGTTTTCGGGCTGAAAGATCGGCAGGAATTGAACATCCGCGGTGAACACTGGGTTCGGCCGCAGGTTCGCCGTGATCTCTTGCGCCTGGTTTTGCTGGATGGTCGTTCGAGCGGCCTTCAAATTGTGATTGTTTTGAACCGCCAATTGAATGGCCTCGTCCAAAGTCAAGCGAACCGCGCCATGAGTCTGTGCCGCGGGGGCTTGTATCTTGGGCGCCGGCGGGACGGCAGGCTGCTGCGGAGGCGGTGTCTGGCCGCCACACCTGGGCACCGCTACAGCGGAAAAACAAGCCAAGAATAGAAGGACTGCCAATCGCACGCTTTGTACACGCATAATTTTCAACCTCTACTAAAGGATAGAAAGCGAATCGGAACGCCGCCAACGGCAGAGCAGACAACTAAAGCGCGGGTGGTGCGCGGGCGGGAAGACGGTGCGCGAAGGGAACCGGCGTAAAAGCGGGCTCTGCAAGCTCGGGCCGCAAACCCAACTGCGCGAGCGCCGGAGTGCGGTCGGTGGCCACAGGCGGTTCGACCGGCTGATGATCCAGGTGGCAAATGGAGCAGTTCGCTTCCGAAGAGTTAGCGTGGTGATGCCAAACGCTGCCCAGCGTCAGGGGGACGAATAGCAGCACGATCAGCGCTAAGGCGACCAGCAAACGCCGAATTGTTTTTTGATTACTCACCTTGCAGGTCTTCTGCAGGCCCAAAGCTCAATCATATAGTAGATGGGCGCGGGCACGAACAGGTTGTGCCTGCCGAGAACTGGTTTACGGCGGGTAATCAGTTCGTATGTTCGAGGGCCTTTTCCACCATGGCAACGCATTTTTCCACGCGCTTGCGCAGCGGGCCATCCATTTCCTGCTGTCGCTGGCGGAGGGTGAAGGTCTCGTCGGCGATATTCAGCGCAGCGAGCACGGCCACTTTCAGCGAGTCCACCATGCGCGTCGCCTCGGCAATCGAACGCATCTTGTTGTCCACATATGCGGCCAACTCTTTCAGGTACTCTTCGTTTCCGTCCGCGTTTACGTTGTAGCTTTGATCGTAAATCTCTATTTTCACGGCTGCGCTCCCGGCTGAACTTCCGCCATTGTCGGTCATCATTCCTCTGGGCGCAATGGCTTGATGCGATATGGCTCGGTTTTTCGAAGTTAACTTGCGCGCAATGTGACGCCGAGTTTTTGTTCCAGCGCGCTGACCATACGGGAACTGAAGTCGGCGAGTTGAGCGTCGGTAAGCGTGCCTTGCGCGCTTTGATATCTCACGCGGATCATCAGCGAATACTTTCCGGACGGAATCTGCCCGCCGCGAAATAGATCGGCCGCCTGAATGGACTGAAGCTCGGGAATTTCCAGAGCGCGAATGGTCTGTTCCACTTGGGCGAACGTCACACCATCTGCCAGCACCAGCGAAAAATCTCTCGCTACTGCGGGATAGCGCGGCCAGGGTGTGAAACGGAAAGCGGAACGCGCTGCTTCGATGCCGAGCAGTAAGGGCTCAAGCCCCAGCTCCGCGAGATATACGTCTTGCCTGAGTTTCAATTGGTCCGCGATGCGGCGAGCGAGCCGGCCTGCGATGCCCAGTTGCTCACCCTTGGCGTGGGCCAGTGAAAAGTGAGCCGAATGCGCGGAACAGAGCCAGGGCGGTGTCCCTACTTGCCATTCAAATCCACCGGCGAGTTCGCCGATGCGGTCCAGGTCGCCTTTCAAATCTGCGAAGCTAAATTCGCGTGCGGCTTCATAGATCGTTTTCTCGCGCGCTAGACCGGTGGCTCCCAGGGTTAGTACCGTGGTCTCGACGGGCGCTCCGTCGCGCAATTCGTATCTCTTGCCAACCTCAAATAACCGCAAATCGCGATTGCCGTGATTCAAGTTCCATTCGATGGCGCGAACCATGCTGACGATACCTGTCGAACGCATTACCGACGCATCTTCCGCAAGCGGATTACCAATGACAGCAGGCTTGAAGTTCTCTTCTCGAAACAGGGCGTCTCGTTGAGCATCCACGATGGGGATTTCGACAATCTCCTGGTACCCCAGGCCGAGGACGCGTTCTACCAGGCGGTCGGTCACCTCGGCGTGCGGCAAACGGCGCGCCGGCTTTTTCGCGGGCGGAAGCCGCAGCGGAAATTTATCGTAACCGTAGTGGCGAGCGATTTCTTCGATCAGATCGATTCCACGAGTGACGTCCCGCCGCCAGGAAACCTGTTTGCATTCCCAAACCGCCGCGAGCGAGCCATCGCTGCCTCGATTCGCATCCACACGGGTAGGATGGAAACCGAGCGCGCTCAAAATGTCTTCCACCTCGCGGTCTGGGACATCCGCGCCCATCACACGCAGAATTTCCTTCCGCGCCAATTGAATTTTCTTTTCTTCTTCGCGCGAGGGATAGACATCCACAATTCCAGTCAGTAGTTCGCCGCCCGCTAGCAGCTGAATCAATTCCGCGGCGCGCCGCGAAGCCGGCTCGGCCATTTCGGGATCAACGCCTCGCTCGAAACGGTAGGACGCTTCCGTGCGCAGGCCGAGCGCTTTTGCGCTGCGTCGAACGGAAATGGGATCGAACCAAGCAGCCTCCAAAAGTATGTTGCGGCTGCTGAAACTGATTTCGGTGTCCGCGCCACCCATCACGCCGCCAATGCCGATGGCGCGCGCCGCGTCTGCAATCACGCACATGTCTTTGGTTAGGCTTCGCTCAGCGCCATCCAGCGTGCGGAGCTTTTCACCGGGGCGCCCGCGCCGCACGGTGATTCTCCGTTCGTTTAATTTGTCGAAGTCGTATGCGTGCAGCGGCTGGCCCAACTCGAACATTACATAATTCGTGACGTCCACTACGTTGTTGATCGACTTCTGGCCCATCGCTTCGAGGCGCTCGCGCAGCCAGTCCGGCGACGGCTGCACTTTCACTCCGCGCAAGATGCGAGCGGTAAAACGCCCGCAAAGCTCCGGCGACTGGATTTCAACACGCGTTGCGCCCGCGACGTTCTCAGCAATCTCTTTCAGCTGGGGGTCTAACGGCTTGAGCCGCAACCGATAGATCGCAGCGACTTCCCGAGCAATGCCGTAGTGGCCGAGACAATCGGGACGGTTCGCGGTGACTTCCGCATCAAGGACAGGCCCGGCCGGCGACTCTTCCACAGAATCAATGGCAATGCCGGCGAGAGAAAGGCGCGCGCTTAGGTCGGCAGGCGCAGCTTTGACGTCCACAAATTCTTTGAGCGAGTTATAGAGAACTTTCATGACTGAAAACGTGCGAGCTAAGGAAATTGCTGCAAGAAACGGACGTCATTCTGAAACAGCAGGGGCACTTCGGTGACGCCGTACTTCATCATGGCCAGGCGATCCACGCCCATGCCGAAGGCGAAACCGGAAAGCCGCTCGGGATCGTACTTCACGAAACCGTACACTGCTGGATTCACCATGCCGGCGCCGAAAAGTTCGATCCAGCCTGAAAATTTGCAGACGCGACAGCCCTTGCCCCCGCACACGTGGCAAGTCGCGTCCACCTCCGCGGAAGGCTCGGTAAACGGAAAGTAACTTGGGCGCAAGCGCGTCTTCGTTTTTGGTCCTAGAAATTCGCGCGCGAAATATTCTACGGTGCCTTTGAAATCGCAGAAGGTGATGTCGGTATCGACCGCCAGGCCTTCGATCTGGTGGAACATGTAGCCGTGCGTCGCATCCGGATTATCGCGGCGATAGACTTTTCCGGGCACTACGATACGAACCGGCGGCTTCTCCTTTTCCATCGTGCGGATCTGCATGGGAGAGGTGTGCGTGCGCAACAAGTGACTGGCGCGCGCGCCTTCGATATAAAAAGTGTCCATGTTATCGCGCGCGGGATGGTGCTCGGGAATGTTGAGCGCTTCAAAATTGTAGTAAGGGGTCTCGATCTCCGGCCCCTGCACCACGCTGAAACCAATCGCGGTAAAAATTTGCTGGAGTTCTTCGAAGGTTTGGCGGATCAGGTGTCGCGTGCCGAAAGGGCGGTCGACGCCGGGAAGCGACAGGTCAATTTTGTCGCGAGCCGCCGCGCTTTCGGAAGCTCCTTGAATATGCGCCCCGATACCCGTCAATTGTGTTTCGACATAGGCTTTTAAGCCGTTCAAGTTTTGCCCGACGACGGGCTTGAGTTCCCTTGAGGAAGGCTTGAGCCAGTTCTCGCCGACCAGTGTTAGAACGCCCGACTTGCGGCCAGTCCATGCAAGAACAAATACTCGCCATTCCTCGGGATCGTTCCGAGAGCTATGCTCGGCGGCCTGCTGATCGAAGCCTCGGCGGAGATCGCCAAAGAGGTTGGCAATCTTCACGGGAGAATCGGCCCCGAGCTCGGCAAGCGTCTGTTTAGTTGGATCGGGCGTCATGGAAAGAACTGCGACTCAATGTAGCTCAGGTCCTTCAGACCCGAGGGTTTTGCGGTGCGGGAAAGACACGTAACTAGCCTTCGTCGCGATGGCGAACGTGCTCGGGTCTTACAGCCTTCGCCTCCGCGGGCGTTTTGGCCACATGTTGCTTGGCCGAGGCGACCAGCGCCGTGAATCCCTCCGCATCGTTCACGGCCATGTCTGCCAAAATCTTGCGGTCCAGCTCGATACCACCCACTTTCAACCCATGAATCAACTGGCTGTAGGTGATGCCGTTGTTGCGAGCTGCCGCGCCGATGCGCTGAATCCACAACGTGCGGTAATCGCGCTTGCGGACGCGACGGTCGCGATAGGTGTATCGCAGGGAGCGATTCACCGCTTCCTTGGCCGAGCGGTAGAGCTTTCCCTTGGTCAGGAAAAACCCCTTCGCGTGTTTCAGTAGCTTTTTGCGTCGCGCGCGGCGTTTGGTTCCACGTTTAACTCGAGGCATAGCTTGATCTCCTATTGCGCGCCACCAGGGCGCATTCGCTAAAATTTTGGCCGATCACAACACGGGGAGACAAGCAGAGCCCAGCCACCCGCAGAAACACGCGGTCAGTAGGACGGGTTTGTCTCATAGAACGGCCCTTATGCTTCGGCTAGGTAGTTCAAAAACGCCGCAGCACCGGCCGACAGGCACCCGTTACGCTCTGCCTGGCACGGTAAAAATCCTTCGCACATTCCCGCGGCCACAAAAACTACTCGATGCCGTATGGCAATGCGAGGCGGATGTTCCGCACATTCGACGGATTCACTACCACCGCGTTGGCGAGCTTGCGCATGCGCCGGGGCTTCTTGGTGCCAAGCAAGTGACGTTTGCCGGAATGCCAGCGCATGATTTTGCCGGTGGAAGTAATCTTAAAGCGCTTGGCCGCGCCGCGATGCGTCTTCAGCTTCTTTTTCTTGTTCTTCTTCACAAGTTCCTCTCCAACTTGATTTGCCCCGGCGTGGTCCAGGAAAAAAATTAAGCTTGCCCGCCCGCCGTGGGACGCGTAGCCGGTGGGGCACTTCCCGCGCCTTTTTTGGGGGCCAGTAGCGCGAGCAGGATGTTTGCTTCCATGCGCGGCCCGAATTCCACCTGCGCGTGGTCCACTATGTCCTTCATCAGCCGGTCCATCTTCGCGCGTCCCACGTCCTGGTGGGCCATTTCCCGGCCACGATGAAAGATCATAGCCTTCACTTTGTAACCTTCGCCCAGAAACCGAATAATTTGGTTCTTGCGAACCTGGTAGTCGTGCTCGGCCGTGGACGGCCGAAACTTCACTTCCTTAATGTGCGAACTCTTCTGGTGCTTTTTGGCTTCGTGAGCTTTTTTGTTCGCTTCGTAGAGAAACTTGCCATAATCCACAATCTTGCAGACGGGCGGAACAGCGTTCGGCGAAATCTCCACCACATCCAGGCCGGCCTCTCGCGCTGTCTTCATCGCGTCGAACAGGGTCATCACGCCGAGCTGATTCCCGTCTTCGTCCACCACACGAACTTCACGAGCGCGTATTCGCTCGTTTACTTTGAGACCACTACCTCCGCCCCGCTCTGCGATAAACTCACCTCCCGGACTTGCGAAATCGTGTTCGCCGCCCGCATTCCCTCGCTCCCAGTGCCAGAAAAGCCTCTCGGGAGGCGCGGGCCAAAAATTATAGCACGGCTCAGAGCTTCCGCTGCAAGCCGCGTTTTTGAGTGCTAGAAGGGCTCGCAAAGCCTCCTTACGCTAACACAAGGTCTGACTGCCACTTGCTTTTAATCGGCGGATCGCCTCATCATCGATTCTTGCGCGTGTATTCTCCGTGGAATTCCACCGTCCACGTAGCGCCATGGTCGGTCGATTTCTCCCATGACTGTTCCACCTTATTCGCATTCACGCACACGATCTTAATTCTGTTTAAAACCGCCTGTCCACTCGAGCCGCGACTCGGACCGGTGAACTCGCCAGAACCATTTTCGACCTTTCCCTCAAACATATGCACGCGTCCTTGGTTATCTGCAAACATTCCGTGCCAGCTCTTATCGTCGTCGCTGTAGGCGAACACGTTCTCCCCCTTGTGGCCCTGGCCGCCGTCCCAGCTCTCCACGACCAGGCACTTATCGAGTTCGACGTAGACTTTGCTCGTTGCGCTGCCAGACATTCCTGGATGGGTCACGGTCCACTCGCCCAGCCAAAAATCCATCTGCCGACTTTCCTGGTTTGCGGAGCACGATTCGGATCCAGTGGCAGCGAGTGGGGACGAAGCCACCACGCAGGCGCACAATACGACGACAAACCGCAGGATTCTGTAGCACGTTAAATTTCCCATCATTTCCTCCTTTATAAAAACTCACAGACTTTACGACCGTGCTCCGCAAAAGCGAAACGAGCGTTCTGAAACTTCAACCCGCGCATCGGTGAAACCCGCGCCGCGCAGCCGCTCTGTAAAAGTCTCCGGCTTCACGATCACCATGGTGTCGAACCAATGAAATAGCTTCATGCGCAAACTCATTCGGCTGTCGGTCCCTACGAATACGCCGCCGGGAGCGAGCACGCGGAATGCTTCGGCAAGCACGCGGTCTTGTAATGCTGCCGACGGCACGTGGTGCAGCATGGTGAAACAAAACACCGTGCGGAAAGAGCCGTTTTCAAACGGCATGGCGGTTGCGTCTCCTTCAACGACCCGCACGTTGGCGTTGCCAAATCGCTCGCGGAGCTTGTTGGCCAGGAGCGGATCACGCTCGAGCGCGGTTAGGGACGCAATCCTCGCGCTCAGATACTCGGTGGTGACGCCCGGCCCCGGTCCTATTTCGAGCGCTGGCATTTCCAGCCTTGCACCGTCGAGCGCCCAAGGCATCAGGTCGCTCTCAACTCTCTGCTTCCATCCATTCGAACGGCAGTACCAGTGATGGATCCTGTTCATTTTCTGAAACTCCCGTGGCCCATCCAGTTCGATCAGGCTGAGGCTTAGAGATTAGCCGTTGATGTCTTTGCGTTCTTTCGATATTGTGACAATTAATGTCCCAAACGCGTCAAACCGCAACATTGCATCCCGTGGCGCCCGACAACTCGGCGATTGCGACGCTCAGTCGTGACTATCCTGCTGGCCATGTCATCCCCTTGCATTTCCACGATCGCGATCAACTGGTGTATGCATCTCGCGGGGTCATGACTGTGCGCGCGGTCGATAGCGCTTGGGTGGTGCCCACCGACCGCGCCGTATGGATTCCCGCCACGCTTCCACACACCATCACCATGTCGGGGACGGTATCCATGCGGACTCTCTACCTTCGGCCGCGCTTGGCAAGATCTCTGCCGCGTAGCTGCTGTGTGGTAAACGTATCGGCGCTACTGAAGGAACTCATTCTCCATGCCTGCACGCTGGCAACCCTTAACAGTAAAAACCAGCGGCAGCGCCACCTAATCGATCTGATTGTGGACCATTTGGAGACTATTCAGACGGTCGCTTTGCAGCTTGCCAATCCCTCGGACCCTCGCGCGCTTCGAGTCGCTGGAGTGTTACTCGCCGATCCCGGGGATCAACGCACCCTGGCGCAGATTTGCAAACAGATCGGCGCGGGCAAGCGCACGATCGAGCGGCGCTTCCAGGAGGAAACCGGGATGACTTACGGCAAATGGCGCCAGCAGCTTCGCCTAATGCA
>Ga0070765_100000350_pt1 | contig 27467 bp, 29 predicted proteins | sample HubBroMetageWFT5_FD_71516 | JGI IMG/M metagenome (GOLD analysis project Ga0070765, IMG submission 71516) | Warmed and freeze-thawed soil microbial communities from the Hubbard Brook experimental Forest, New Hampshire - Hubbard Brook CCASE Soil... | ecosystem: Environmental > Terrestrial > Soil... | reverse complement strand
TGACCGGCGAACAACTGGAGCGGCCGGCGCCGCCGCCGGCCGCCGGCGAGCACACGGTCCAGGTCGTCCGGACGATCGCCAACGGTATGTACGAGGCGATCCCGGACGGCGAGTACCGCATCCTCGAGAGCTACGTGCGCGCGATCCGCGGCGCCCAGCGCCTCATCTACATCGAGAACCAGTTCCTCTGGGCGCCGGAGATCGTCGACCTGCTTGCCGGTAAGCTCCGGCGGCCGCCGTCCGACGAATTCCGGATCGTTTTGCTGCTGCCCTCGAAGGCAAACAACGGGCACGACGACACGATGGGGCAGCTGGGACAGCTCGTCGGAGCCGACAACGACGCCGGCCGGCTGCTGGCCACCACGATCCGCTCTCTGAGCGGGCACCGCGACGACCGGCTGTACGTGCACGCCAAGGTCGGGATCGTCGACGATCGCTGGCTGACGGTGGGGTCGGCGAACCTCAACGCCCACTCGCTGCTCAACGACACCGAGATGAACGTCGTCACGGATGACCCCGATCTTGCCCGGCGGACCCGGCTCCGCCTGTGGTCCGAGCACCTCGGTGTCGATCCGGAGACGATCGCCGGCGAGGACCCGTGCACCGTGGTCGACGAGCGCTGGCGCGAAATCGCTTTCGACCAGCTCGACCGGCTCCGGAGCGGCGCGCCGCCGACGCACCGGCTGCTCGCGCTCCCCGGCCTGTCCCGGCGCTCCCGCCGCCTACTCGGTCCGCTCGTCGGTCTCGTCGACGACGGTTGAGGTTCGGGCCAGCCCGGTGACGGACCGCGCCGGCGGCGTCACGCCCAGGCCGGCTCGCGCTCGTTTTCGCGCACCCACTGGCCGACGAGCCCGCGCAGGTGGGCGACGAAGCGCTCGTGCTCGTGCGCCGGGTACGTCGCCCGGACGGTGTTGACGAGCAGCCGGTCGAAGTCGGCCGAGCTCACCCAGTCGAGCACGAGCTCGTCGACGTGGCCGAGGCGGCTGGCGCAGAAGTCGTGATAGCGGTCGGCCTCGAAGTAGTCGTCCGACAGGCGTCGGTAGGCCGCGAGCTTGTCCTCGTAGCTCAAGTCCTCGCGATCGCCGATCTCGAAGTAGCGCCGGGTGTCGAGGTCGACCCGCGGGTGTCGGCCGGTGACGAGACAGAACGTGCACCACCTGAGCAGCGCCTTCATCGCCCAGGGGAAGTAGTAGTGCAAGCTCGTCAGCGCCACGTCGGGTGAGGCGTTGGCGTAGTCGATGGGATGGACCTCGTCGCCGCGCACGAGGCACTCGCACGAGTTGAACTCCCAGCGGAAGAAGGCGTTGACGAGGCGGCTGATCGTCAGCACCTCACCCCCGAGCTCGGGCGTGAGGAAGTCGTGCGCGACCTCGTAGCGATCGTGCATCGGCCGATCGGGGCGGAACTTCATGACCATCGTCTCCGGGCCGATCGACAGCGACCGCGCGAACACGTCGAAGTCCTCGACCGACGCCTGCAGGTGCATCAGCCGCCGGCCCGACGCATCGTAAGCGCGTTCGAGCTCCCCGCGGTCGCGCACGCGGCTCACCCCGATCCACTGCCCCCCGTCGTAGGGTTTCATGAACAGCGGGTAGCCGATCTGCTCGGCGATCGCGGGTAGGTCGAACGGGCGGTTGTAACGCGACGCGGTGTACTGGAAGCGAGCGTTGTCCGGCGGGTCCTTGTGCGGGACGAGCACGGTCGGCGGCACCTTCAGCCCGAGCCGGATCATCGCGCAGTAGGCGGCGTGCTTCTCCATCGCCTGGAACGTGAACGGGCTGTTGAGCAGGTACACGTCGTCCATCAGCGCAACCTTCTTCAGCCACTCTCGCGGGAGGTAGTACCAGTATGCGAGCCGGTCGATCACGAGCTCGTACCGCGGGCGGTAGCGGAGGTCGAACGGCTCCATCGTGATCCGCTCGGTCACGATCCGGTGGCGCCCGCCCGACGCGTCGGTGATCGGTCCCAATCGGGAGATCAGCGTCTCGAACGCCGTCGGCCAGTCGTCCTCGGTACCGAGCAGCAGCCCGATCAGATGGGTCCTCTCCGCCATCAGACGAAGCGTGGCAGATGGTGCGCGATCTGGGCGCGCCACGACGGCCAGTCGTGCGCGATGTCGTAACCCCAGAGGTCAAGCTCGCATCGGATGCCCTTCGACTGGAGCAGCCCGGCGAATCGCCGGGTCGACTCGAGCGCGCCGGTCGTGTCCTCCCACTGCCCCTGCCCGCACACGAGGAGGACGCTGAGACGGCTGCGCAGCCAGTCGAGATGGTCGCTGCCGAGATGCGAGACGTAGTCCATCGGGTTGTTGAAGTAGGTGGCGTCGCCGCGCTCACCCCAGCCGTTCCAGGCTGACGGGTCGTAGTTGCCCGACAGACAGATCGCGAGCGGAAACACGTCGGCGCGCTTCAGCGCGAGGTTCGCGGCGTGGAACGCGCCCAGGCTCACGCCGCACGTGATCACCGCGCTCGCCCCGCCGCAGTCCCACTGGATGAACGGAACGACCTCGTCGAGGATCCACGACTCGTACGTCGCGTGCCGCCGCGCCCGCTCCTCGAGGGGGATGCCGTAGTTGGACCACGACTCGGCGTCGTACGAATCGACGCAGTACAGCTTCACTCGCCCGCGCTCGACGAGGCCGCCGACCGCTCCAACCATCCCGCGGCGCTCGAACTCGCCGGCGTCGCCCTTCTCGGCCGGGAACACGAGGACCGGACGACCCCAGTGTCCGTACACGGCGACGCCGTTCATCGCGGGCGCCACAGCTGCGCCAGCAGCCGCGTCAGGTGAGGATCGAGCGCGTCGCGCCAGCACGTGTAGTTGTGCAGGTCGGGCACCTCGGCGAGCTGGGCGTCGTAGCCCTGCGCGGCGAGCGCACTCGCCATCAGCCGGTTGTTGTGGACGTTCTCCTCTTCGGCGCCGCAGGTCATGCTCACCGGCACCGGTGCGTCGAACGCTGCGGTACGCAAAACGCCACGTACGAACCGGACGATGCGGGCGTAGCGCGGAAAGCTCGACTCCTGGCGGTCGAAGCGCGGCACGAAGAAGCTGGCGGACTGGAGGAACAGGCCGGCGAACACCCCCGGCCAGCTCCGCCCCGCCTGGAGCATTGCGAGGCCGCCGAGGCTCGCCCCCATCCCCACGGCCTCACCGGCGGTATCGAACTCGCGCCGCAGAGCGGGCACGATCCGGTTGCAGAGCGTGCGGCCGTAAGCCGCGGACGCCGAGTACCACTCGTCGCGATCCCCGGGGGGCAAGAGTGCAACGCGGAACGGCGGGAGCGTCCCGCGCGCGATCATCGCGCGGGCATAGCGGGTGAGCCCGGCGAGCTCGTCGTACTCGGGGCCATCGTGCGCCACCAGCAGAGGCAGCGCGCCCTCGCCCGGCGACCATATGCCGATCGCCAGGTCCTGGCCCAGCACCCGCATCCCGACCACGTCAAACGCCCCTTCGACGGCCGGTTCCTCGAGCCACGCCGGCGGGCGGTAACCGGGCGCCGAGACCACCGACTTCTCGCCGAACGCGCCCGGAGCGCGGTCGGGGTTGCCGGGATCGCAGACGACGACGGTCTCGCCGTCGTGATCGGACAGCTCGAGCTGGTACTCGAGCCGGGCAACGCCGGTGTCGGGCAGGCGCAACACCCAGCCGCCGTTGTCGCGGACGAACCCGGGGTCGGCGAGCGGCAACTCGGAGCACAGCCGGACGGCCGCGTATCGCTCCTCGGGGTCGTCGACGCGCAGGCTGCCCAGCACCGGCCGAGAAGGTAGCAAGCTGTACCTTCCCGTCCGTGAGCTACTCCGTCGTGAACGTCGAAGACATCGAGGGCGCCGGACCGGGCGGAGCGGTCCGTTTCGTGCGCCGGGAGCTCGGCGTGGAGGCGTTCGGCATCAACTGGTTCGAGATTCCCCCGAACTCCAGGGGTCACGAGCACGACGAGACGCGATCGGGCCAGGAGGAGGTTTCGGTCGTCGTCCGCGGCGACGGCCACTGGCTCGTCAACGGCAGCGAGGTCCCCGTCCGGGTCGGGAGCTTCGTTCGGTTCGATCCCGAGGCGACCCGCTGCCCGGTCGCCGGTCCCGACGGTCTGACGTTCGTGTCGATAGGCGCCCAGCGCGGAGCGTACGAGCCGCGCGGGCCGTTCTAGCCCGCGCGCTCAGCTCGTTGACACCGTCACCTTGGACATCACCACCGGCGGGGAGGGCGAGCCGTCCTGGGGCGGGTTCGTAGGCAGCGAGCCGATCTTTTCGACGACCCCGATTCCCGAGACCACCTTGCCGACCAGCGCGTAGTCGGGGGTGAGCCCGGCCGACTGACTGACGTTCGGAGCGGTGACGATGAAGAACTGGCTCCCCGACGCCCCCGCCGGCTGCGACTGCGTCTTGGCCATCGCGACGTCGCCGCGGACGTACTGGGTGTCCTTGGGCGGCGCCTCGATGACGGTGTAGCCAGGCCCACCGGCTCCGGTCCCGGTCGGGTCGCCACCCTGGATCACGAACCCGGCGGCCACCCGGTGGAACGTCAGTCCGTCGAAGAAACGGAGCTTCACCAGCGAGTAGAAGGATGCCGACGTCTTCGGCGACCGGGCCACGTCGAGGGTGAACGCGAACGTCCCGCAGTTGGTGCCGATCGTCACCGTGTAAGTGCGATGGGGGTCGAGCGTCAGATGCGGCGCCGACAGGTGGCCTTCACCTTTGGGAGCGGGCACCCGCACCGTCCGACACTGGCGCGCGGCCGGCGCCGGCCCCTTGGTCGAGGGTGCCGACGCCGGACTGCTCCGAGAGGTCGTCGTGGTCGTCGGGCTGGAGCCGCTACTCCCGCAGCCCGCCAACCCGAGACCCAGGGCGATCGTCAGCCATGCTCGGCGCACCGCTCACAAGCAAACCAGATCGCGTCGAGCGGAAGCGCGTTGCGGGCCTCGGCGGCACTCACCGCGAGCGGCTGGAGCTCTGGACCGAGCCGCTCTGGACCTCGCCCCCACCGCTCGCGAAACCGCTGACGCTCGTGCCGCCGCCGGCGGCCGGTCCGCCCCCGCCCACATCGGATACCGACGAGGAGCACCGCGGCGCCAAGTGGCACGGGATCTCTGGGGTCAGGTTGAAGGTCTGGGTGACGATGCCGGTCGGAGTGGTGAGCTCTGCGGACTTGATCGGGTGACCGCTCGGCCACCAGGCCACGAACCAGCCGGCGCCGACCGTCGCCTGCACGTTCGTGCCGTCGTCGAGCGTCAGAGTCACACCGCTCACCCCTGCGCCGGTCCGGCCGTCGGCGAACGAGTAACCGTCGCCGCCGCGGTCGGTTTGGTGCGAAGTCGAGAGCAGAATCTGGCCGGCGGGGACGTTCACCGCGCTGCTGGCAACGCTGGCCGATACGGCGACGAACGACGGACCTTTGATGCAGGCCGCGCTCGAGTTGCTGTCGGCGTAGATCGCGAAGGTGTAGGGCCCGCGCGTGTCGGCCAACTTCAGCGGCAGGCCGGAGATCGGCGACTGTGAGGTCTCGCAGCTCGCCCGGGCGCCGGCGAGCTGCCCGGGCGTGGGCGGCGTCGGCTTGGCCGTCCAGCCTGCGAACGCGTTGGAGGCGCCGGCGGTGAGCGAGACGATCACCGCAACGGCCCCGGCGGTTCCAGCCGCGGTCGTGAGCGCCCCGATCGCGAGCGGCGGACGGACCCGCCGCGGTGGCCCGAGCCGTCGCGTTCGCGGGTGGTAGTCGGTATGGGTCAGCCGGGCGATCCTCGCCGCGGGGACCTGGGCCGCGCGTTCGTGGAGCGCCGCGCGCACCTCAGCTTCGAGTTGCTCTGTCATGTCGAGATGCTCCTTTTGTCATTGGTCGTGCGCAGCGCCTGCTCCAGTCGCGCGAGTCCGCGAGCGGCGGTGCTCTTCACTGTCCCGAGGGAGCACTTCATGGCGGCCGCCACCTCGGCTTCGGGAAGGTCAAGGAAGTAGCGCAGGACGATCGCCGTCCGCTGCCGTGTCGGCAGCGTCGCGAGCACTTTCAAGAGCTCGTCGTGCGCGTCAAACGCGAGTGGCTCGTCCGCGTCATCGAAGCGATCGGGGAGCGCTTCGCCGGTGAGCTCCCGCCGGCGTCGGGTCCGGCGGCCGGCGTCGTTGAGCGCCCGGTTCACGAGGATCCGCCGCGCGTACGCGACCGGGTGCTCCATCCGGCGTACCCGGTGCCAGCGATCCGCCACCTTGAGCAGTGTCTCCTGGACGAGGTCCTCGGCATCCTGGAGGTCCCCGACGATCAGGTATGCGGTCCGCATGAGCGAATCGGTGCTCGCGGCCACGAAGGTGTCGAAGTCTGCTCGCCGGCGATCCATGTACCCCGTTAAAGGGGTCGCCGCCCCGAAAGGTTGAGCGGCGGCGTATCTATCGGCGCCGGATCCGCCAGTAATTCACGTCGGCGTCCGGGTCATCGCTGGGCGGGAAGCGGATGCGCCAGAGAAGCGGCAGCGCCACCCACGCCACCGGCAGCGCGATCAGCGCCGAGTAACTGTCGAAGATCGAGACGTACACGACCGCCCCGAGCAACCCCACCGGCAGCAGCCACGGAAGCATCCACGACTTCATGGCAAAAGGCTACTCCCGTGCTGCCTCGGTTCCTAGAGCGTGACCTGAGCTCGATCGAGCGCGGGCCACGCTCAGGCTTTACGGCTAACTGCCGACAGTGGGGGTGATCGCAGCGGGCCGCCCAGGCTGGAAGGGCCGCGCTCAGCGGGGTGAGACTCGGCCTCACCGACCCGCCGCGGATCGCCTCCTCTTCTACATCAGGTGGATCGCCTTCTCGACCGCCTGCGCCAGCAGCGACTGGCCGGCGTAGCTCGGGTGAATACCGCAGGGGCCACCGGTCGACAGCTGCGTGAGCAGCCCGGCGGTGCAGCTGTTGCCGCCTGAGTGCGCGGCTCCGGCCTCGATCTGACCGAAGCCGTCGGCGATGATCACGTGGAACGGCTTGGCCGCATTGTCCTGGGTCGTGTTCAGGAGCTGGGACTGTGCCGCCGCCGCGGCGTTGCTGTAGTTCAGCGCGTAGTAGTTGACGATCGCGATCTGGCCCCCGTAGTGGGCGTTGTTGCGGATCGCCGACAGGATGGTGTTGATGTTCTTGCTGACGGTTGCGCCGACCGCGGCCTGCTCGGTGAAGCTCGCGCACTTGTCGGCGGTGGTCTCCTGGCACAGGAAGAAGTCATTCGCGCCGATCATGAGCGAGACCAACCGCACGTTGTGGTGCTTCTTCAGATACGACACCGCGAATCCGAGCTGGGAGCCGTTGTAGCTCACGTGAAGCGGGAAGTGCGTGCGGTAGCCGGCTCCGCCGTTCGGGGCGTTCTCGCAACCGTTGCTCGGGGCGGTCGCATTGACCAGGCTGGCCGATGTCTCACCGGAACATGCCGCGTTCACGACGTTCACGTGGAGCGCCGACCCGACGAGCTCGGGATAGCCGACGAAGCTCGAGGCGTCGGCGTAGTTCGGAGCGGGAACTACCTGCGGCTCTTCGTACCCGAACGTGACCGAATCTCCGAGCGCCAGATAGGTCGAGCCTGGGGTGACTGGGGTGTGCGTCGTCACCTTGGGCGCCTTTGGCTTCTTCGACGACGTCTTCGCGAGCGCGGGCGCGCTCGCGAGCGCGAGCCCCAGCGTCGCGCAGATCGCCAGGGCGGCGAACTTGAATGACCGCCGCGCGATCGCGCGCGGACCTCTAGCAGTGTGCATATCCGTGTGTCTCCTTCCCCACGGGTAGGGCGCCGCCCCGGCCTGGCCGCGCGCAGATTTGGCGGCGCGCAATGCTAGCCGGGCGCGCAGTCGCGTGTGTCCCTGGTGTGAACACATCGCGGAGCCGTGTGATGCGATCGTCATTACAATTCGCCCGTCGCGACCGAGCTTTCGATCAACCGCAGGGACGAAGCCGGGGGTGTGGTGCTCGCGCTATCGGGCGAGCTGGACGTGGTGTCCGCCCCGGAGCTCGAGCTGTGCCTGAACGAGGTCATGGCCGAGGCGCACGACCGCGTCGTGCTCGACTTGAGCGAGCTCGCGTTCGTCGACAGCGCCGGCGTGAGCGTGCTGATCAAGGGCAAGCAGGACGCGGAGTCGAGCGGGCGCACGCTCGTGCTCGGGCGCCCGACCGAGCAGGTCCACCGCGTGTTCGCGCTCGTCGGGCTGGCCGACTGGCTGACGTTCGACAGTTGACCACGCCTCATGCGGCGGCGGAGCGGGTATGGCGGGCGCGTATGGTTCGGCTGGTGACCCGCTACTCCGAGCGCGTCCTCTCTTCGCCCCTGGCGTGCTGCACGTGGGAGCAGGTCACGACCGGCGCCTGGGAGCAGCGCATCGTTCCCGATGGCTGCGTCGACGTGATCTGGTCGGGCGAGCGGTTGACGATCGCCGGACCGGACACGCGGTCCCGTTTCGTGACGCTCGCACCGGGCGCCCGTATCGTCGGCGTTCGCCTGCGCCCTGGTGTCGCCGGCGCGGTCCTCGGCCTCCCGGCGAGCGAGCTGCGCGACGCCTCTCCCGACGCCGCCGAGGTGCTCGGCCGCGACCATGCGAACGCCCTGCTCGATGCGCTGTGGGCCGGCGAGGATCCGCACGCGCTCCTGCTCGCGGTCGTGGAGCGGGGCGGCGCCGTCTGCGCCGACCCCGTAGTGGAAGCGGCGCTGGCCGCGCTCGACCGCCCGCACGCTCGCGTCGCGTCCGTCGCCGCCGAGCTCGGGCTGAGCGCGCGCCAGCTCCAACGCCGCGTGATCGATGCCGTCGGCTACGGGCCGAAGACGCTTGCCCGCGTCTTGCGCTTCCGCCGCCTCCAGGCGCTCGCGCCGGCGCCGCTCGTCGAGCGAGCCCTCGAGGCAGGCTACGCCGATCAGGCTCATATGACCGCCGAGGTCACGGAGCTCGCCGGGATTCCGCCTGTCCGATTTCTCAAAGACCGGACGCCGACCGCCGCCTAGCCTTCGGCGCATGCCCGTCGATCGCGCCGCCGCCGAGACGTTCATCTGGTCCGCCGCTCGCCTGGTGGACCGCCACCGGTACACGATGCTGTTCGAGGACGGGTCCGCCGAGCCGGTCATCGCCGCTCTGCGCGCTTACCGCAACGCCGACGGGGGCTTCGGCCACGCGCTCGAGCCGGACCTGAGATGTCCCCAGAGCCAGCCGGCGGCGACGCTGTCCGCGCTCGAGACCCTGCACGAGGCCGGCCGGTTCGACTCTGAGCTCACCGTCGGAGCGAGCGCCTGGATCGCCCGGATCGCGGCGCCCGATGGCGGCGTCCCGCAGGCGCTGCCCGGGTTCGAGGCCTACCCCCACTCGCCGTGGTGGTCGTCCGCGCCCGCGTCGATGCTGACATTCGCACTCGCGGGCGTCCTCTATACCGGAGGAGCCGCCGGCGACGAGTGGCTCGAGCGCGCCACCGGCTGGTGCTGGCGCGCGATCGATGCCGTGGACCAGCCGGGCGGCTACTGGCTGAAGTTCGCGTGCGCGTTCCTCGACGCGGTTCCCGACGAGGGCCGCGCGCGCGCCGCGCTCGCGTCGCTGCGCCCCCGGATCGACCCGGCCGCGTTTGCGCCGGCCGCGGGCACGGAGGGCGAACGGCTCCGCCCACTCGACATCTCACCCCACCCGACGGGCCGGAGCCGCGAGCTCTTCACCGACGCCGACATCGAGGCCCACCTCGACGAGGTGGAGAACGACCAGCACGAAGACGGCGGATGGATGTTCGACTGGCTAGCGTGGTCGCCGGAGCAGACCTCGGCGTGGCGCGGGATCGTCACGATCCGCGCCTTGACCTGGCTGCGCGACAACGAGCGACCGTTCTAGCCGCCGAGGCGCGCGGCTACGCGAACCCGAGCGTCCGGTTCAGGAAGTCGTGCTCGGCGGCGAGCGCGGCGTCCGCCACCGTCATCGGGAACGACACGAACCCGTGCGGCGCCTCGGGCCAGACCCGCAGCTCGGTGGCGTGGCCGGCCGCGCGCCAGCGGGCCTCCATGAACAGAGTGTCGTCGAGCAGCGGGTCGGCGGTGCCGACCGTGAAGACCGCCGGCGGCATGCCCGCGAGGTCGGCGAACAGCGGCGAGATGTCGGGGTCGCGGCGCTGCTCCCGGTCCATCCCGGGCAGGAACTGGTCGGCGAACCAGGCGATGATCGGTCCCGACAGCACGAAGTTGCGATCGCCCCACAGCCGCTGGCTCGGCGACATCGACAGATCAAAGGCGCCGTACTGGAGCACGGCCGCGCCGAACTCGCCCGTGATCCCGCGACGATCTCGGAGGCGCAGGAGCGTGCAGGCAGCCAGGTGCCCTCCTGCCGAATCCCCTCCGATCGCGCGCGGACCCTCGGCGCCCATGGTGGCGCGACCCTGGTCTCCGAGCAGCCACAGGGCCGCCGCCTCGCAGTCGTCGGGCCCCGCGGGATACGGATTCTCGGGCGCGAGGCGGTAGTTCACGCTGACGACGGTCAGCCCGGTGTCGCGCGCCAGGCGCTGGAGGCGAGAGTCCTGCCCGTCGCTCTCACCCAGCGTCCATCCGCCGCCGTGGATGTGGAGGAACGTGCCGCGCGGCTCGCCGTCGGGAGGAATGATCCGAAGCCAGACCGGTCCCCCGGGACCTTCGATCTCGACCATTCGCGCCTCCGGTACATACACCGGCGCGGGGAAGATGCCCCGACCCTCCCGGCGCGCTCGGCGGCTCTCCTCGGGCGGCACCTCGTTGACCGGAGGGATCGTCGCCAGCCGCCGCTCGAGCTCGGCGTTGAACGCACGTGTCTCGGCGAGCAGGGTGTCGGGATCGGGCGTGGTCACGCGAGGGCCGACTGTACTTTCCTGTGACATCGTCCGCAGCGTGAGCCGCGTGGTGACGATCGGGGTGTACGACTGGGATCTCGACCACTTCCTCCAGGCGCTGGCCGCCGCCGACGTGCGGCTGTTGCTCGATGTCCGCCAGCGCCGCGGCGTCCGCGGCCGCGAGTACTCGTGGGCGAACGCGCTTCGCCTCCAGGCCGCCCTCGCCGGCGCCGGGATCGCCTACGAGCATCACAAGGAACTGGCGCCGACGACCGAGCTGCGTCAGCTGCAATATGCCGAGGACGCGCGCAAGGGGGAAGGCAAGCGATCGCGAACGGTGCTGGCCGACGAGTACCGAGCCCGATACACGCGCGAGATCCTCGACCACGCGCCGCTCGACGCCCTCGCCGCCGAGCTACCGGGCGACGGCGCGGCGGCGCTGTTCTGCGTCGAGCGCGATCCCGAGGCCTGCCACCGATCGATCGTCGCCGAGCGCCTTGCCGACGAGCACGGGGTGTCCGTCAACCACCTTCGTCCCTGACGGACACGGGATGTCCGTCAACCACCTTCGTCCCGACGGCCTAACAGATCCTGAACAGGTTCGACGTATCAACCCTCTTGACATCGATGAGATTTGCCGAATACGTTTAGTGAGTTCGCCTGTAGAAGGGTTGTTCGCATCACGAACAATCCTCTCGTTTGGAGGAACCATTCAAGCCGGAGCCCAGCTGTGGTCCAGATCCGACGGCCGGGGCTGAAAATGCCCGCCGCCGCGCCGCCGCAGCTGGGCCCCGCGCTTTCTGACGAGACGGGCTGAGCGAAACGGCGTGGGGGGCCGGCGCTGCCCGCAACCCGCGCGGGCGGCGCCGGTACAGTCGTGCGCCATGCGCGACCTCGATGCTTATCTCGCCCGGGTGGGTGTCAGCGGGCACCCGGGCCTGGCCGAGCTGCATCGCGCGCACGTGACCACGATTCCGTTCGAGAACCTCGACCCCCGGCGCGGGGTTCCGGTGTCGCTCGAGCCCGTGGACCTCGAACGAAAGCTCGTGACCGAGCGCCGCGGTGGCTACTGCTTCGAGCAGAACCTCCTCCTGAAGAGCGCGTATGAGGCGCTCGGGGCCGACGTCGTGCTGTATCTCGCGCGCGTGCGCATGGGAGGCGTCCCCGGGAGCCCGCGCCCACGAACGCATCTCGTGCTCGGGGTCACGGACGGAGGCGTGCGCTGGCAGGCCGACGTCGGCTTCGGCAACGGCACGCTCCTCGAGCCGATCCCGTTCGGCCCGGGCGGCGAGCATGAGCAGGCGGGCTGGCGCTTCCGGGTCGTCGAGGAAGGCCCCGAGCTCGTCCTCCAGTCCGCCGGTCTGGACGGCGAGTGGATCGACCTCTACGGGTTCATCCCGGAGCCGGTTCCGCTGATCGACGTCGTGACGAGCAACTGGTACACGTCCACCCATCCCCACTCGCCGTTCGTCACCGGCCTGATCGTCAGCACGCAACGCGCCGATGGCGAGCGCATCTCGCTGAGCGACTGGAGCGGAGTCCTCTCGATGACCGAGGAGAGCCCCGCTGGGGCCACTGTCACGGCGGTCGAACCGGAGGCCGCCGGAGACCTGATCGCCGACCGATTCGGCCTCGAGGCCACGCTTGTCTGACGCCGGCCTCACCGTGGCCGTCACCGGACCGACCGGGACGTTCGGGTTCGGCCTGATCCCGCTGCTCGAGGCCGACCCCCGGATCGAGCGAGTCGTCGGGATCGCACGGCGACCCTTCGACCCCTCCGACCACGGGTGGAGCAAGCTGGATTACCGGCGCGGCGATGTTCGCGACCCCGACGCGCTCCGCGAGGCGTTCGCCGGCGTAGACGTGGTCGTACACCTCGCGTTCATGATCACGGGGACCGCGTCCCGCGAGACGATCCGCAGCATCAACGTCGAGGGAACGCTGAACGCGTTCCGCGCGGCCGTCGACGCCGGTGCCGACCGCTTCGTCTACGCCTCGTCGGTCGCGGCTTACGGCTTCCATCCCGACAACCCGGTTGGGATGACCGAAGAGTGGCCCGTGCGCCCAGCCTCCCGCCTGTTCTACGCCCAGGAGAAGGCCGAGCTCGAGCAGCTGCTGCGCGAGCAGGCCGACGCCAACCCGGGTCTCTCCGTGTATCTGCTGCGCCCGCCGATCGTCCTTGGACCACACGCGATGGGCGCGAAGAACATCTTGCCCGAGCCGCTCGCGGGGCTGGTGCAGGGAGCGCTCGACTTCGCCAACCGGCTCCCAGTGCCGATCCCGGTCCCGACGCCCGACTTGCCCATGCAGTTCATCCACGAGGATGACGTCGGCGGGGCGCTGCTCAAGTGCGTCGTCGCCGATGGCCCCCCGGGCGCGTACAACATCGCCGGCGACGGGATCGTGACTGCCGCCGACGTCGTACGCGAGCTCGGCTTCACCCCGCTCACCGTCCCCGCGCGGATAGCGCAAGGCGCCGCCCGCGCCGCGTCACAGGTTCCGCTTCCGTCATTCGCCCCGCCCGCCGCCGAATGGGTCGAGGCGGCGAGTCACCCCGCGATCATGGACATCACGAAGGCCAAGCGAGAGCTCGGCTGGACCCCGACGTACACCGGCCTCGAGGCCCTTCGCGAGACCCTGAAGCGCTAGTCGCCGCCCCCGAGCCAGGCGGACACGACGACCCCGGCGTCGAGCGGGATGTCGACGGTCACGTAGCCGCTATCCGGCGCGTGCATGTGCTCGACGTACGTCACCTGATCGGGATCGTCGGAACTCAAGTCGGCGATCACCAACGCCCCCGGCGAGAGCTGCGGCTGAAGCAGGTCGACGACCGGTTCGTACAGGTTGTTCCATCCGTCGAGGAACAACAGGTCGACACCTCGGATGTCGCGGAGCGTGGTCAGCGCGTCGCCGACCCGGATCTCGACCAGATCGTCCAGTCCCGCCGCAGCGATGTTTCGCCGCGCCGCGGCGACCTTGGAGGGCTCGATCTCGGTGGTGATCACACGGCAGGCGCCGATGTCGCGCGCGGCCGCCGCGAGATGGATCGTCGAGTATCCGTGGGACGCGCCGAACTCGACGACGGTCCGCGGCCGGCGGGCGACCACGAGCACGGCGAGAAGCTCGCCGACCTCCGAGGTGATCGAGAGCGGCGCGCCACCGTACGCTTCCCCCCGCTCTTCGCCCCACACTCGCCGCCCGAGCTCGCGCTCGCGACGCAGCACGCGCTCCTTGGCCGGCGGGTCCTCGGCCTCGCCGAGCCGCTCGAGCTCGGCGAGTACGCGAGTGACCTCTTCGGTGTGAAGAGCGGGGCTGCTACTGGAAGATCTCAGTCGTGCAGTCTCCGCCCGGCAGGTGGATCTCGTGCGGGCGCGCGCCGTCAGCCTGCTCGTGGAAGTCGACGAAGAAGTCCGGATCGAGCGCGTATGTGCCGTCGCCCTGCCGGTCCAGCTTGGTTAGCCACCCCTTGATCCCGGGATAGAACTGGTTGTCCCAGGTCGAGAACAACGAGTTGGTGACGTACACCCGATCGCCGTCGAGCGAGTTCTGGATCATCTGGGGTCCGCCGTTCAGCGGCCCAGGCGCCTTCGGGTGACCGCCGTCGCGTCCAAGCAGGCCGCCGAGCCACACCTGCGACTTCAGCTCGGGGTGGGCCGGATCGGACACGTCGTAGTGACGTACGTCGCCGTGGAGCCAGTTCGAGAAGAACAGGTCCTTGTCATCGAGCGACAGCACGAGATCGGTGATCAGCCCCGGGACGCCGCCCTCGAGCGGCCAACCCTCGAGCTCCTCGTTGGCCACGTCGATCGCCTTGGAGACGCCCCAGCTTCCGTTGTCGCGATGGAAGTGGATGATGTTGCTCGAGAGGGTCGCGCCGACAAAGCCCTGAGCCGAGTCGGGGTTGTGCTGCCAGCGGATCTCGAGCGGGATCCAGCCCTCGTCGCCAAGATCGATCGTCTGCACCTTGGTCCGCTTCTCCAGATCCCAGAAGTGAAGCTTGCGTCCGTACTTGCCGGCGGCGACGTCGGCCGGGTTGAAGCCGTCCTTGAACGTGTTGGGTGCGCCCCACTCGCTCGAGACCAGCGCGTTCTGGCGCGGCTGGTACCAGAAGTCGTAGGTGAACTCGATGCCGCCGGCGTCGCGTTCCCACCGCTCGGCCACCGAGAAGTCACGCGCGTCAAGCACCGCGAACCCGCCGGGCGTGTTGCCATCGGCGTCGCCGAGCATCGAGATCGTGACGATGTCGCCGGGCATGCAGTGCACGGTGTGGGGCGCGCTCAGTCCGAGCTTCTCCTTTATCTCCTCGCCCTCGATCACGTTCTTGATCCGCGGGGCGCGCGGGTCTGAGATGTCGATGATGTGGATCCGCGACGAGCGCAGCCCGGGCACGACCATCGTGTCCCGCGACAGCTGCGAGTGGCACGCCGACGAGCACGCGTTCCAGCCGAAGTGGTGAAGCTCGTCGCCGATGTTCGGCATCTCCGTGCGGTGGACGATCTGCCCATAGGTAGGCGAGCTCGAGTCGACGTCGACGACCGCGACGAAGTCGGGCTTGTTGATCCCGGTCCCCTCATAGAGGGACGCCACGTACACAAACTCCTCGGGGGGCTGCTGGCGGGCCACCTCCGGCGAGGCATACCCGGGGCCAGCGTGCTCGTGATCGCTCAACGGGTGCTCCTTGTGTTCGGCCGTTTAGCCGGCAGGTCGGAGCTTAACGCGGTTATGCCGCCGGCACGGCGCGCTCCGCCAGATGCTGCCCGACCTTCCTCTTGACCCGCTGGAGCGCGTTGTCGACGGTCTTGCAATCGCAGCCGATCCTGCGACCGACCTCCTCGTAGGAATGACCGTCGAGGTACAGCGCGAGCACGCGGGATTCCAGCTCGGACAGCGCGGTCGAGATGCAGGCCACCAACGCGCGCAGCTCCTCTGAGCTGATCACCTGGTTGACGGGGTCGTGAACCGGCGATCCGGGGATGATCTCCTCGAGCGTCGGCTCCCCCTCGCTGGACGCGGCCGGCGAACTCGAGAACGACACGTACTGGTTGAGCGGCGAGTGCTTGTTCCGGGTGGCGGTCTTCACCGCCGTGATGATCTGGCGCGTGATGCACAGCTCCGCGAAGTTGCGGAAACTCGACTCGCGGTCGGTGCGGTAGTCGCGGACCGCCTTGTACAGCCCGACGAGCCCTTCCTGGATCAGATCGTCCGCATCACCGCCGGCGAGGAAGTACGACGACGCCTTCAGCCGGACGAAACCGTAGTACCGCCGCACGATGCAGTCGTACGCGACCGCATTTCCCTGCTTGGCAAGGGCGATTAGGTAACCATCCTCAACCTGTAGTTGAGGGTTGGAGTATGGGGAAAGCCGAGCCACGAATCTCCTATCGGGAACCGTGGCGCACTACCTCCCCTGGCGCCGCGCTGTGCAATGTAGTTCGGGTGCGCCAGCAATTCGCACGCACCCTCAAGCTTTACTCTACCGTTACTCTCCCGCGCGGCAGATTGGCAGAGCCGTCGCGGGATGTCAAGTGGATTCGCCAGCTGTCGCCAGCGGACGGGCCTTGCAAGCGTTTATGCAGCCGGGAGCAGCTCGGGCCCATCGGGGCCGTCGCGCACTTCCCACCCGTGCGCCTTGATCACCTCGCGCAGGCGGTCGGCCTCGGCGTAGTCGCGCGCCGCGCGGGCCCGCTCGCGGGCGTCGGCGAGCTCGACCACCTCGGCCGGGGCATCGGCGATCGGGGCGTCGAGCAGGTTGTCGAGCGCGAGCACGCCGAGCATCTCGCGCAGATCGGCGTCGCCCGAACCCGGCTCTGACCGGTTCGCCTCCCGGACCCACTCGAACACCGCAGCGAGCGCCGCCGGCGTGTTGTAGTCGTCGTCGAGGACGTCGAAGAACCGCTCGCGCAACGGCGCCGACCACGCCGGCGAGGGACCGGCGGTCAGCCGGCGGGCGGCCTCGGTGATCCGCCCGACCCGGGCGCGCGCCTCCACCAGCCGCTCGTCGTCGAACTCGATCGGCTGGCGGTAGTGACCGCCGCAGAAGTACATGATCAGCGCGTCCCGTCCATAGGCGTCGAGCGCCTGGTGGAGCAGGAAGATGTTCCCCACCGACTTGGACATCTTGGCCTGGTCAAGGCGGACCATCCCGTTGTGGACCCACAGCTGGGCGAGCGGCGCGTCGTGAGCGGCGCCGGTCTGGGCGGCCTCGTTCTCGTGATGGGGGAAGATCAGGTCGGCGCCTCCACCGTGGATCGAGAAGCCGAGGCCAAGGATCTCCTCGGCCATCGCCGAGCATTCGATGTGCCATCCCGGCCGACCCCTCCCCCACGGCGCGTCCCACGCGGTGTCCTCGCCGGGCTTCTCGGCTTTCCAGAGCGCGAAATCGGCCGGGTCGCGCTTGCGGTCGGCCCCCTCGATCCCCTCGCCCTGGTCCATGTCATCGAGGTTGCGGTGAGATATCTCGCCGTATCGCGGGTAGGTCCGTACTGAGAAGTAGACATCCCCGTCGACCGCGTACGCATGCCCGCCCTCGAGCAATTCCTCGATCAACTCGACGATCTCCGCGATCGTCCCGCTCGCCCGGGGTTCGAAGTCGGGCCGGCCGAGTCCGAGGCGGTCGGTGTCGGCGATGTACGCGTCGATCATGTCGCGCGCGAGCTCCTCGCTTCCCACCCCGGCGGTCTGCGCCGCCGCATAAATCTTGTCGTTCACATCCGTTAAGTTCGCAACGAATGTGACTTTGTAACCGTCATGGACGAGCAGCCGCGCCAACAGCGAGAAGACGACATACGGACGGGCGTTGCCAACGTGGATACGTCCGTACACGGTCGGCCCGCACGCGTATATGCCGACGACACCGTCGGCATCCGGCTGCACCGGCAGCACCTTCCCCGTGCGAGTGTCATGCAGGCGAACTGTTCTACGCACGATTCGGCAACCCTAGCGTCCGCCGGCATGTCCGGCCGGACGCCCGCCGGCACCCCCGGCCGGACGCCCGCCGGCAGGTCCGGCCGGAAGGCTCGATAGGGTGCCCGCCGTGGCTGGTAGGCCCTCACCCAACCAGCGACTCACAGCCGTCGAAGAGGCGTTTCGCTCGCTGCCCGACCGCTACCTCGGCGCCGACCCCGGCTTCGACGCGACCTACCAGATCACGCTGTGCGATCTCGGCCACACCTGGGAGGTGCGGTGCACGAGCCGGGCGGCCCGGGTGCGCAAGGGCGGATCGCGGCGGCCGCCCGATGTGACCCTGTCCACGGATGCCGATACCTGGCTGAGGCTCCGGCGGGGCGAGTTCTCCGGGATCGACGCGTTCCAGCGCCGGCTGCTCGGTGTACGCGGCAACCTTGACCACGCGATTGCGTTCGAAGGGATGTTCCGGCTCCCCGGCGGCCGTCCGCCGCTGCTCGAGGTCCACGACATCCCGGTCGGCCGCCATCGCATCTCGACCCTGACCATGGGGCGCGGTCCCGACGTGCTCCTCCTCCACGGCCTCGGCGGCACGCGGGCCTCGCTGTTCGAGACGGCGGCGGCGCTCAGCGGCACCTATCGCGTCCACGCCCCCGACCTCCCCGGGTTCGGCTCCTCCTGCAAACCGGCGCTCGGCGGCTACAACGCGCGCTGGTTCGCCGAGATCATGTTCGGCCTGATGGATCGGCTCGAGCTCCCCCGGGCGCACGTGGTCGGCAACTCGATGGGCGGCCGGGTGGCAATCGAGATGGGGCTGAACGCGCCCGATCGGATCGGCGCGCTCGGCCTGCTCTGTCCGGCGGTCGCCTGGATCCGGCGCGGGCTGCATCCGATCGTGCGCCTCATGCGACCCGAGCTCGGACTCCTCCCCCACGCCTTCCGCCGCTCGGTCGTCGCCTCGCAGTTCTGGAGCATGTTCTACGACCGCGACCTGATCGATCCCGCCGTCGCCGACCTCGTGGTCGACGAGTTCCAACGGATCTACCACACCGCCGGCGCCCGCTACGCCCTGCTGGCGAGCGCGCGCAACATCTATCTGGAAGCTCCGTTCGGGCGCCACGGGTTCTACCGCCGGCTGGCCGAGCTGCAGCCGCCGGCGCTGTTCGTGTGGGGCAGCCACGACCGCCTGGTGCCGCCGGCGTTCTCCCGGCACGTGCGCAAGTGGCTCCCGCAGGCCGAGCAGGTGACGATCGACGGTTGCGGGCACGTCCCGCAGGTCGAGCGCGCGGACGAGACCAACGAGCTGCTGCTGAGCTTCTTCGCCCGTGCGGATGCCGCGGCGCCTGACGTCCCCGCGGGTCACCGAGCGGGCGCCGAGGCCGCCTGACGCCCTCGACCGATGGCCCAGGCAGACACCACCAGATCCGCGCGCCGTAACGGATACGAGCCGGTTGCCGGCGTGTCGCCCCCCGAGACATCCCGCTCACGGTCGCAGTCGCTGCTCGATCGGGCCTGGCGCGAGCTCTCCGGCCTCGTCCAGCGACGGATCCCCAGCGCCGACCTCGACGAGCGCGACCCCGACTACATCCGCGAGCAGCTCCCGCTGTTCTGGCTGTTCTCAAGCGTCTGGTTCCGAGGCGAGGTGCGCGGCCTCGGGAACATCCCCGACGAGGGTCCGGTGCTGCTCGTCGGCAACCACTCCGGCGGGAACATGCTCCCGGACACGATGGTGTTCACGGTCGCCTTCTCCACCTACTTCGGGGTCGAACGCGCCTTCTACCAGCTCGCGCATAACCTGGTGCTGTCCCTGCCCGGCCTGAGCTGGCTGCGGAAATTCGGGACGGTCGCCGCGTCGCCGGACAACGCGCGCCAGGCTCTGTCCTCGGGTGCGGCGCTGCTGGTGTACCCCGGCGGGGATTATGAGGTCCACCGCCCGAGCTGGCAGTCGAGCCGTGTCGACTTCGGCGGGCGCAAGGGCTTCATCCGCCTCGCACTCGAACAGGACGTTCCGATCGTCCCGGTCGTCGCCATCGGCGGTCAGGAGACCGCACTGTTCTTGACGCGCGGCGAGCGCCTCGCACGCCTGCTCGCGCTCGATCGCGTGCTGCGCCTCAAGGTGCTGCCCATCTCGCTGTCGCTGCCGTGGATCGTGAACGTCGGCGACTTCGGCCACATCCCGCTGCCGGCGAAGATCACGATCGAGACGCTGCCGGCGATCGATCTCCGCGCCGAGTTCGGGCCCGATCCCGACGTCGACGACGTCTACGACCATTTGATGCGGCTGATGCAGGACGCGCTCGACGCGCTGGCCGCCGAGCGGCGCTTCCCGGTGCTCGGATGAGGATCAACTCGAACATCGTCGTCGCTGCGCCGATCGAATCGGTCTGGGCGATCGTCACCGATCCCGAGCGCGTGCTCAGCTACATGTCGGGCGTCACCCGCTGGGAGGTCGTCGGAGACGCTCCGACCGGTCTCGGGGCCCGCTACCGGATGCTGTTCCGGATCGGCGCGGCGGAGGTCGGCGGTCTGATCGAGGTGGTCGAGTTCACCGAGCCGACCGAACTCGCGTGGACGTCGGTAACCGGCCTCGACCAGCGCGGTCGCTGGCGGCTGCGGGAAGCCCCCGGCGGCCGGACCCGGGTCGAGCTCCGCCTCGCCTACGGCGTCGCCGGCGCCGGCCCGAGCGGCTGGATCGCCGAGCGGATCGCGGCGCCGAGCGTGTCCCGCCACGTCCGCCAGACCCTCCATCAGCTCGGCCGGCTCGTCGAGCAGGAACAGCTCCGGGAGCGGGCCGCCGCGCGGCGCCGCGCCACCGCCGGGAGCTGACGCCGCCGCTCGAACCTACGACAGCGGCCGCCTCCAGCGGCGGCACCAGGTCAGCGCGCGCACGGGGACCAGAAGGTATAGGGTCCGCGCCGGCACAAGACCCGTCGGGTCTAGCGTGGGGCCAGATAAACAAAACTCACGTGAGGAGGAGTGCGTATGACGGTTCATCAGCGACGAAGGCTGATGATGCTGGTCCTCGCCGCGGCGCTTGTCGTCCCGGCGATCATGGCGACGAACGCGTCGGCAATCATCAAGGTGCTGCCGAACGGGCAGACGGTGTCCTACATGCCGCTGCAAACGGCCCAAGCAAGGAAGGCGCTACTCAGGTTGCAGCCGCACGACGTGACGTTGACGAACATGGACTACAACGGCGGGCCGATCATGCCGTCGAACACGGACTACATGCTGATGTGGAGTCCGGGGGGCCTGGGGGCCTACCCGTCCGGATTCACGTTCGGCATCGCCCGGTACTTCAAGGACCTGCAGCACGACAGCGGCGGGAACCAGAACGTCGACTCGGTCGACCCGCAGTACAACGACATAACCGGCGCGGTGGCGAAATACGACGTGAGCTTCGGCGGTGTGCTGGTCGACACCGACCCGTATCCGCCGACCGAGTGTCCGGTTGGCGGGACGGGCGTGACCGGCGTGGTGAAGGCCTGCCTGACCGATCCCCAGATTCAGACAGAGATCGCGAACTACGTCACGCGTCATCATCTCCCGGCCGATCTGAGTCACGAGTACTTCCTGCTGACGCCCCCGAACGTCGAGAGCTGCTTCACGAATGACCCGACGACGGGCTTTGGTGGATGCTCGGCCGGAGAGTCACAGGACTTGGCTTACTGCGCGTATCACCAGAACACGGGGACAACGACGATGGTGCTCTACGCGAACATGCCGTTCGATGCCACCAATCCGGACTGTCAGGACGGGAACAACCCGAACGGCCTGATCTCGGACGGCGAGATCAACGGCGGACTCGCCCACGAGCACAACGAGTCGGTGACCGACCCGCTCCCCAACGACGCCTGGACCAACGGCGCGGGCCTGGATCAAGGGGAAGAGGTCGGCGACGAGTGCGAGAACGGCCAGATGGGCACCCCGCTCGGCACCGCCCCGAACGGCTCGCCGTACAACCAGGTGATCAACGGCCACTTCTACTGGTACCAGGAGATGTGGAGCAACTACACCCACAGCTGCGTGCAGCGGGTGACGCTCCCGAGGCCCACGCCGATCGCGAGGGAGACGGCCACCGCGGGCAGCGGGACCACCATGACGTTCGACGGCAGCCGATCGTTCATGCCTGGCGGCGCGTCCGAATTCACCTGGCAGATGAACGCCGTTCTCAACGCCCCGGTCGCCGAGACAACGACGCCAACGTTCACGTACACGTTCCCGGGAACCGGCGCGTTCTCCACCGGGGAGACGGTGTTCCGCTCCGACGGGCTGTCCGCCGGCGCCGGCGGGATCGTGGTGACCGGTGAGGACGGCTTCCAGCCGGCGTTCACGTACTCCACGGCCCGCGGGCCTCGCAGGAACGACCGGACGGTGCAGTTCAACGCGCTCACGACCGTCAGCGGGCAGCCGGTGATGAACTACATGTGGGAGTTCGGAGACGGCACCACCGGTTCGGGACCGAGTCCGACCCACACCTATGACCACCCGGGCGCCTACACGGTGACCGCGGTGCTGTTCAGCGGCGTGGGATCCGCGTTCCCGGGAGCGGGCGCCGGACCCGTCTACGCACAGAAGGTCAGGGTGGGCGGTCGCTAGCCGACCCGACGTGGTTGGGTCACAACAACCTGACCCGACGTAATTGGAGCGGCCGCCTCGCGCGGCCGCTCCGCCGTACCACCGCTTGGCGGTCTCCTCCCAGCACACGACGTTGTGGGCGCCATTTATCGCTCGACCGTAGCAACCGCGAGCGCCGCCGCACCCTCCTGCCGGCCGACGAACCCCATCCCCTCACCGCGCGTCGCCTTGACGCTGACGTGCTCGAGCGAGATGCCGATCACGCCCGCCAGCGAGGCCCTGATCTGCTCGCGAACCGGCGCCACCTGGGGCCGCTCGATCACTACGGTGGCATCGACGTGGACCACCGACACCCCGCGCGCGGACAGCATCGCGACCGTAGTGCGGAGCAGCTCGAGCGAGTCGACGTCCCGGTAGCGCTCGTCGGTGTCAGGGAAATGCTCGCCGATGTCGCCGAGGGCCGCGGCGCCGAGCAGCGCGTCGATGATCGCGTGGGTCAGTACGTCGGCGTCGGAGTGCCCGGCGAGGCCGCGGTCGTGCTCGAGCTCGACGCCCCCGAGCACGAGCCGCCGCCCTTCGGCAAAGCGGTGACAGTCGTAGCCGAGCCCGGTCGAGACCGTCACGCCGGACCCCCGGCCAGAAGCAGCTCGGCCACCTTCAGGTCGATCGCAGTCGTGATCTTGAAGTTCGGCTCGCCGGCCGGGATCACCCGCACGACTCCGCCCTGCTGTTCGATCAGCCACGCGTCGTCGGTCGCCGCCGCGAGCAGCTCGTCGGCGGCGCCCTCGAACACGCGCTCGAGCGCGGCCCGCCGAAACACCTGTGGGGTCTGCACCGCCCACAGGCGCGAACGATCGAGCGTACGCGCCACCGTGCGGCCGTCGCCGAGCTCCTTGATCGTGTCCGACACCGGCGCGGCGGCGATCACGGCATCGGCGCCGGAAGCCTCGAGCTCCGCCAGCGCCCGCTCGAACAGCGCTGCGCTCGCCAGCGGCCGGGCGGCGTCGTGCACGACCACGGGATCCCCGCCCCCCGAGGCCCGCAGGGCTGCGCGCACCGACTGCGAGCGCGCCGCCCCACCGGCGACCGCGACGGTCCCCGAGGGGGCGGCGTCGAGCGCGTCCGCCGGGAGCGCCACGACGATTTCCTCGATCTCAGCGATCGAGCGGAGCGTGGCCACGCTCCATTCGAGCATCGGCCTCCCCCCAAGCGTGACAAGCGCCTTGGGCCGAGTTGACCCAAGGCGCTCTCCACGCCCGGCGGCCACGATCAACGCGACCGCCATACGTACCGCCGCGCGTGTCTATTTCGCGCCGACGGTGACCTTCCCGTTCGTCTTGCCGTTCTTGCCGTTATAGGACTCCAACAACAGTCCCTGGAGGTGTTCCTCGACCTCGTCCTCGTCCATACCGAGCGCGTACATCAGCTCCGACGCGAGAATCTTCTTCGCACGCGTGAACATCTGCTTCTCGCCCGTCGAGAGCCCCTTCTCGGCCTCCCGGATGGCGAGGTTCCGCACGACCTCAGCGAGCTCGTAAATGTCGCCGGTCTTGATCTTGTCGCGGTTGTACTTGAAGCGACGGTTCCAGTTCTTGGGCATCTCGGAGCACTCGTCCTGGAGTACGCCAAGGACCTTCTGGACCGTCTCCTCGTCGATCACGCGGCGTAGACCCGCGAGCGCGGCGTTCTCGGTGGGGACCATGACGGTCATGTCGTTGTGCAGGATCTTGATCGTGAGGTACTCACGCCGCTCGCCAAGGATCTCCTTGAGCTCCTTGCGGATCACCTTTCCCGCCCCGTGATGGGGATATACGACGTTGTCGCCGATTTCGAACTCGATATGAACGACTTCTACTTCTTCCTCGGCGATCTCGAGGTCCTCCAGCTGCTCTTCCATTAGCTCTGTGATGGTGTCCTCCTCTGTCCGGGACGGGCGAGGGTCGGGGACCCGCGCTCGATGTTTCCACTCCCTAGAACTACGTTTGCAGGTATCTGTCCACGAGGTTGATCTCCTGCTGCCGGCGAAGACCCTCGCGGATGTCCTTCGCTCGGATCTCGCCGACTCCGTCGACGGTTTCCAGCTCGCCGTCGGTCGCGGCGAGCAACTCCTCGAGTCCTCCGAACTCGCTGACGATCCGCTGGACCACCAGCTTCGGCAGTCGCGGAATCCGCCCCAGGATGCGGAATCCCCGGGGCGATGTCGGATAGTCGAGGGTGTTCAGCTTGCGGTCGTAGCCGAGCAGCTCGGCGAGCCGACCGAAATCCAACAGGTCCTGGTTGGGCAAGCGCACAAGCTGGTCGAACGCGGTCGCGAACGTCTCGTCTGTGTCCTCGCTCAGATAGTCGTGGACGAGCGCGGTCTTGTCCGCGGATACGCCCACCATCGTCTCGTCGAGCTGCATCTCGATCAACCGGCCTTCCGTGCCTAGCTCGACGATATAACGCTCGATCTCGACCGCCATTCGCGTGACGAGCTCGGCGCGTTGCAGCACGGTCAGCACGTCATGTAGCGTCGCGCCGCCCTCGAACTCGAGCGCGGTCAGCCGCGTCGACACCTGGTCCAGGCGGCTGCGGTATTTGTCGAGGGTGGCCAGCGCCTGGTTGGCCTTGGCCAGCACCACGGGGATGTCCTCGAGGATGTACTTGATGCCGTCGACGTACAGCGAGACGACCTCCCGGCGCTCCGAGATCGCCACGACGAGCGCATCGGTCTGCTTGGAGACGCGTTCGGCCGTGCGGTGCCGGGTGCCGGTCTCGAACGTCAGGATCGTCGGGTCCGGCGTCAGCTGGACGTTCACGTGAACGATCTTGGTGGCGTTCGAGCTGAGGACGATCGCACCGTCCATCTTCGCCAGCTCGTACAGCAGCGCCGGCGAGTAATCCAGGTCAAGCTTGATCCCGCCCGAGAACAGGAAGGCCAACTCGTCGGGATCGCCGATCACCATCAGCCCTCCGGTACGAGCGTGGAGGATGTTGTCGATCCCCTCACGAAGCGCCGTTCCGGGGGCGACCATCTCCAACGCCCTGACCAGCCGGGAATCCTGTCGAGATTCGAGCTCTCCCTTGAGCTCTTCCCCGGAACGCGGCGGCATGAAGCCCGATTTTACCGCTTCTTGACACTGGATCGTCCGCCTCGTGCGCTTGCGTGAAGTGCGGCGAGCGAACGATCAGGCGGCAAGCGCACCGCGCTGGCCTCCACCCAACGCCGCAGCGATGGCGTGCCTGAGCGTCCTGTGGGCTCCCGGTTCGCTCACCGGCCCGAGCCCGAACTTGGCCGCCTCGGCGAGGCGCCGGTCGCTGTGGGCGACGCTCCGGAGCTCGCCGGTCAGCCCAAGCTCCCCGAAGCACGCCAGCGGCTGGCCGTCTGCGCCGCCGAGCGCCACACCTCTGACCGCGCTCGCCACCGCCAGCGCCACCGCGAGATCCGCTCCGGGCTCGTCGACTCGCACCCCGCCGACCACGTTGACGAACACGTCGCTCGTCCCGGCCCCGATCCCGGCGTGGCGCCCGAGCACGGCCAGGACAAGCGCTAGCCGGTTGCGATCGATCCCCGACGCCACCCGTCGCGGGGGCACGATCTCCGAGCTCGACACCAGCGCCTGCACCTCGACCAACAGCGGGCGCGAGCCCTCGATCGCGCACAGCACAACGCTGCCGGGTGCGCGGGTGGCCTCGCCCACAAACCGGGCGGAAGCGTCCAGGACCTCGACCAGGCCATCGTCGCGCATCTCGAACACGCCGGCCTCGTTGGTCGAGCCGAAGCGGTTCTTGATCGCCCGCACAGTGCGGTAGGTGCGCTCGCGCTCGCCCTCGAACGAGAGCACGCAGTCGACGAGGTGCTCGAGCGCCCGAGGCCCGGCGAGCGCCCCGTCCTTGGTCACGTGTCCGACGAGCAGTACCGCGATCCGCAGCGCCTTCGCGACCCGCATAAGCTCGCCGGCGACCTCGCGGACCTGGCCGACCGATCCGGACGCGCTCGACAGCTCCATCGAGTGGAGCGTCTGCACGGAGTCGATCACGCACACCTCGGGACGCTCGTGCTCGAGCGTCGCCACCACGGTCCCGAGATCGGTCTCCGCGATCACCGGTATGTCGAGCGCGTCGGCGCGCAGACGCTCGGCCCGCAGCCGGATCTGGGCCGCCGACTCCTCGGCGGACACGTACAGCGTGCGCCGGCCGGCGGCGTGGAGGTTGGCCAGGACCATTGTCGTGAGCGTCGACTTGCCGATACCGGGAGCGCCGCCGATCAGTACCAGCGAGCCGGGCACGATCCCGCCCCCGAGCACGTTGTCGAGCTCGCCGATGCCGGTGCGCAGGCGTTCGCGCTCGGCCGCGGCCACGTCTCGGAGCGCCACCGGCCTGACGACGGCGCGGCCGTCGGACCGTGCGACCCCGGCCCGGCCCCGGGCGGCCGGCCCCGCGCGCCGCACCTCCTCGACGAGCGTGTTCCACTCGCCGCAGCCCGGGCACTGCCCCGCCCAACGGGGGCTTTCGTGCCCGCAGGCCGCGCAGACGTGGATCGAGGTTGATCGCGGCATCGTCGGGCCCGAGGCTACGCCGCGGGCCCGACGGAATGCGAAGTGCTACTCGCTCGCGGGAGCGTCGTCAGACCCGGCCGGGTCCTCGGACCCCGCCGGCTCGCCGCCGCTCTCGCCGCCACCCTCGGCACCGACCCCGACCGGGGTGGGCTGGGGCGCCGGCTCGATCACGGTCAGCTTGACCTCGGCGTCCGGGGGCGGCTCGGAGCCGTCCTCGGGCGTCGGCCAGTCGACCATCACGGTCGAGCCGGCTGGCACCTGCGAGCGCAGAACGAAGTCGGCAAGCGGGTCTTCGACGTAGCGCTGGATCGCGCGGCGCAGCGGACGAGCACCCATCGACGGGTCCCAACCCTTGATGACGAGCATGTCCTTGGTCGCGTCGGAGAGCTCGAGCTGGAGCTCGCGGTCGGCCATCGACTCGCGGATCCTCCGCAGCAGCAGGTCGACGATCTCCTTGATCTCGTCCTTGGTCAGCTTGTGGAAGACGATGACCTCGTCGATCCGGTTCAGGAACTCGGGCCGGAACACCTTCTTGAGCTCGCCCGTGATCCGGGTCTTCATGTCGTCGTAGGTGATGCCGGTCTCGTCGTCGGACACCGCGAACCCGAGCGGGGTGTTGCGGGCGATCTCAGAGGCCCCGATGTTCGAGGTCATGATCACGATGCAGTGCCGGAAGTCGACCGT
>Ga0070765_100000349_pt1 | contig 27481 bp, 25 predicted proteins | sample HubBroMetageWFT5_FD_71516 | JGI IMG/M metagenome (GOLD analysis project Ga0070765, IMG submission 71516) | Warmed and freeze-thawed soil microbial communities from the Hubbard Brook experimental Forest, New Hampshire - Hubbard Brook CCASE Soil... | ecosystem: Environmental > Terrestrial > Soil... | reverse complement strand
CCGTCAGCGGAGCACGATCGGGCTGATTGCCGAAAATTCACTATCGCGGAACACGGTTTCGGCTGAACAATCTCATGCTCAGCTGTGGCCGAACAACGCCAGAAGATTATCCGGAAAAGAGTGGCTTTGCGCCTCGACGAGAGCGTGAGTGTGGTCACCGTCGGTGTGCCGGCGCCAACAGGAGACCCCACCCATGCGCGTCTACATCATTGGCAATGACGGAATCACCCTGTGCCGCGAGCCGCCGGCGGCAGTGAGTGTGGGCGAGATTGTCGTCGCATCGAGCGAGGAATTGCATGCCGCCAGGCTCAGCGGCAAGCGGCTGCTGGCGCTGTGGAACGCTCTGCCCGATGTCGAGCAGCGCAAGAAAGTCGGCGACCGTGACGCGCTGGTCGATCAGCTGTGGTCGGCAACTGAAATCTTGCCGGAGCCGCAATCCGACGCGAAGCGTCCGTCGAAGCAGAACGCGGTGATTGCGATGCGGCGCCGACCCGAAGGGGCAACAGTCGATGAGGTGGCGAACGGGACGGGTTGGCAGCGGCACACCGTGCGCAGCATTGCTGGTCGGCCCTGAAAGCGTGACGATCGCATCCGCGTTCGCCGCAGACGGCACGCACATCATCCCGCCTACCCCGTGCCAACGGGGTTGGTGTGATGGGCATCCGGGCAGTTCAAGCCGGTGCGCTGACGAGCGCAATCGATCGGCCGCGGCCGGACTACCATCCTGAAATGCGGGATTTTGCTCGCGCCGCGGGTTTTCGCTTCCTCGCCGCTGATCTTGAAACCAACCCAGCGATCCTCGCGCATCGGTATGCGCTGACGCTCGATATCGACACACTCGTTCTCGGCGTGAAGAACAGGCAGGAGCTTGCCGACTGCGTGGCGGCTGCCGAGGCGGGCCCGTTGCCGGCCGAACTGGTGAATCAGATCGATCGGTGAATCGCGACGGTAACTGACGAGTGACCTGGGCCGCCCCCGCTTCGCCGCACAGCAAAATTTACCGGGATAGAGTTCGTTTGGATCTGCCCAAGTGCCGACGGAAGAACAAGGTGATCGGAGACGCGTCCGTATATCTACCGGGCGATCGACCGGCGGCGCGGCGGTGAATTAAATTTCCGTTCCCCAGGAAGCTGCTCGGCACTCTTGCAGGCCGCTTCGAGCTCATTCAAGCGAGTTGCGGTTGCTGCATGCGCTTCAACCTCGATGGCGCGATATTGGTCGATCAATCTGACGCCAAACGCCGTCAGCGCAGCGCCACCGCCATGCGTTCCGCCGGTCTGCGCGCTGATCACCGGCTCGCGGAAACAGTTGTTCATGTCGTCTACCAGAAGCCACGCCCTGCGATATGACATGCCGAGCAAGATGCCAGCCTGGGTGATCGACCCGGTGTCACGGATCGCTTCCAGCAGCCTGATCTTCCCGGGGCCGATCGCCCGCTCCTCGCCGAGATCGACGCGAAGTGTGAGCCGCGCCTTGACCGGGTTCGTAACGCCCATCCTCCCTGCCTCGTATTGCGAGCCGCTCGCAGCGCCCTCAGCATCCATCATTCAACCATCGTCTGCATTTTAAACCGAGGGCATCCGAGTTGGAAGTTCCCGGATGTCCGCGGGATGCGACTGCCTCGTCGTTCGGCGTAGGGATCGGTGGCAATAAAGCACTGGTGAATGTGGACGATATATATAGACGGATATCACGATCCGTGTGACGATAGTCCGTCAGACATAAAGATCGGTGAATCGAGATGCCATCAGAAACCACCCTGAAGGTTGTCGGCACCCGGCCCATTCGTCCAGATGGGGTCGAGAAGGTCACTGGCCGCGCCAATTTCGGTGCCGATCGGGCTGTACCGGGCATGCTTTACGGCAAGATCAAGCGCAGCCCATATGCCCATGCCCGCATCCTCGGGATCAACGCCGACAAGGCATTGGCGCTTGCCGGGGTCAAGGCGGTCGTGACCGCCGCCGACTTTCCCGAGATCCGCTCGGAAGAGGCCTTCGTCGGCGAAGGCCCGATGAACTTCCGTGATCTGTCGCGCAATGTCATGGCGCGGGACAAAGTGCTTTACGAAGGTCATGCCGTGGCTGCGGTGGCGGCTCTCTCGCCGGCGATCGCGGCCGAAGCAGTCGAGTTGATTGAAGTCGAGTACGAAGAGTTGCCGTACGTCATCGATGTCGAGGCGGCGATGGCCGAGCATGCGCCGCTGCTGCATGACGATCTCTTCACCCAGGGCGTCGAGCCCAAGCCGGAAAAGCCATCGAACATCGCCAAGCGGGTGACCTTTTCGAAGGGCGACGCCGCTGCCGGCTTCCGCCAAGCCGACATCATCCTCGAGCGGCGCTATACGACCAAGCCGGTACATCAGGGCTATATCGAGCCACATGCCTGCATCGTCTCGGCCGCCTCCGACGGGCAGGTGCAGATCTGGGCCAGCAGCCAGGGTCAGTTCATGATCCGCGCCTATTGCGCGAAATTGCTCGGCATCGATATCGCCAACATCCGCGTCACCCCGGCCGAGATCGGCGGCGGGTTCGGCGGCAAGACGCTCGTCTACATCGAGCCGGTGGCGCTGGCTCTGTCGCGCAAGACGGGTCGGCCGGTCAAGATCGTGATGACCCGCGAAGAGGTGTTCCGGGGCACGGGTCCGACATCGGGCGGCGTCATCGAGGTCAAGCTCGGGGCCAAAAGGGATGGTACCATCGTCGCCGCCGAGCTCGTGCTCAAATACCAAGCCGGCGCCTTCCCCGGCTCACCGGTGCAGCCGGGGTGCATGTGCGCCTTTGCGATGTACGACCTGCCGAATGTGCACATCACTGGCTATGACGTCGTCTCGAACCGACCGAAAGTCGCGGCCTATCGCGCGCCGGGCGCGCCGATCTCGTCGTTCGGGGTCGAGAGCTGCCTCGATGAGTTGGCCAGGGAATTACGGATCGATCCGTTGCCGCTGCGCGAGAAGAACGCAGCAAAGGAGGGCACCAAAGCCGTGCACGGGCCGACCTGGACCAACATCGGCTATCTCGAAACCGTGGCCGCAGTGAAGAACCACCCGAACTATCAGATACCGTTGGGTCCCAACCAGGGCCGCGGCATCGCTTGCGGTTTCTGGTTCAATGTCGGCGGCGAGTCGAGCGCGCAGGTCCATGTCAACGAGGACGGCTCGATCAGCGTCGCTTCGGGTAGCCCGGATATCGGCGGATCGCGCGCCTCGATGGCGATGATGGCGGCAGAAACGCTGGGCCTTCCGATCGAACGCGTGAAGCCGATCGTCGCCGACACCGCCTCGATCGGGTTCACCCACGTCACCGGCGGTAGTCGCGTGACCTTTGCGACCGGCATGGCGACCGTGCAGGCCGCGGAGAAAGTCATCGACCAGCTGAAGCAGCGCGCCGCGATGATCTGGGACATCAGCCCCGACGCGGTCGACTGGAAGGACGGCTGCGCAATACCGGCTGGTCCCAACGCCGGCAGCTTCGACCCGCTGCCCTTGGCCGACATCGCGATCAAGGCGGCACGCACCGGTGGACCGATTGGCGCCGAGGTGTCGGTCAACGCACAAGGAGCCGGCCCGGCCTTTGCGACGCATGTCTGCGATGTCGAAGTCGATCCGCAGACCGGGCATGTTACCGTCCTGCGCTACACAGCGGCGCAGGACGTCGGTCGGGCGATCCATCCGGCCTATGTCGAAGGCCAGATCCAGGGCGGTGTAACCCAAGGCATCGGCTGGGCGCTCAGTGAGGAATACATCTACGACAAGCAGGGCCGGCTCGAGAACCCCGGGTTTCTCGACTACCGCTGTCCGGTCGCGTCCGACATGCCGATGATCGATCCCGTGATCGTCGAGGTGCCGAACCCGCGCCATCCGTTCGGGGTCCGCGGTGTCGGCGAGGTGCCGATCGTGCCGCCGATGGCCGCGGTCGCCAACGCGATCCATGCCGCGATTGGGACGCGGCTGCGCGACCTGCCGATGTCGCCGCCCAAGATTCTCGCCGAGATAGACGCCGAGGAGCCCAAGCGCCTCGCCGCCGAATGAGGCCTAGCCGTTGTGTTCAAGATAGGAGTGCGGCACGCAAACGCGGTACCGGCCGTCCGCCACCGGCAAAACCGCGACATCGACCGAATAGCACGCGTGCAACGTCTCGGTGGTAATCACGTCAGCCGGCCTCCCGAGCCGCAACAGCTCTCCGCCGGCCAGCACTGCGACCTTGTCTGCGCACGCGAAGGCCTGCTCCGGGTGGTGGGTCGAGAGCAGCACGGTCAGTGCTCGAGTCTCGACAAGCATACGGACGGCATCGAGAACCCGCATCTGGTTGCCGAAATCGAGGCTCGCAGTCGGCTCATCGAGGATTAGGATCCGCGGCTCCTGCGCTAGGGCGCGAGCGACCAACGCGAGCTGCCGCTCGCCGCCGCTGACGCGTACCCATTCCCGTTCGGTGAGATGTTCAATGCCCAGGGTATCGATAGCCATTGCCGCGGCTTGGCGATCGGCAGTCGAAGGAGCCGTAAAGGCGCCGCGATGCGCGGTACGCCCCATCAATACGATCTCGCGCACGGTAAAGGGGAAGGCACCGGCGCCGCTCTGCGGCACATACCCGAAAGTCAACGCGCGCCGGCGCGAATTCCAGCTCGACGTAGGTTCGCCATCAACGCGCACCGTACCGGCGAGAGGCGGCAGCAGGCCGAGGATCGTCTTGAACAATGTCGATTTGCCTTCGCCGTTTCGTCCGAGCACGCACAGCACCTCACCAGGAGCGACGGCGAAATTGACATGCTGTCCAACCGCGCGCCCCGGATAGCCGTAGCTCAGATCCTCCACTGATAGGCGCGGTACGCTCACGACCATGCCGGACGGCGGCTGAAGGCGAGCAGCCACAAGAACACCGGCGTGCCGAGTGCCGCTGTCAACACGCCGAGCGGCAGTTCGACAGTGCCCAAAGTGCGCGCCACCGTATCGACGGCGAGCAGATAACAGGCGCCGAAAAGGACGCTGACAGGCATCAGACGCGTGAAGGCCGGCCCGACGATAAGTCGCGTCAGATGCGGCACGACGAGACCGACCCAACCGATAATACCGCTCGCCGCGACCGCAGCCGAGGTCATCAGGGTGGCCGCGGCGATCACGACAATGCGCAGCACCCGCGTATTGACGCCAAGTGCGGTCGCCTCCTCGTCGCCCAAGGTCATCACGTCGATGCGCCAGCGCAACAGGCCAAGGGGCACCAGGCCAATCGCCACGGCCGGCAGCAGGCTCGTCAGATCGGCCGGGTGTGTCGCCGCCAGGCTGCCCAGCAGCCAGAAGGTGATCGCCGGCAGCTGGTTGTAAGGGTCGGCGAGAAATTTCAGAAGCCCGACACCGGCACCAAACAACGCGCCAATGACGACGCCGGCAAGGACCAGCACCAGCACCGCGTCACGTCCCGGGATTGCTGCAGCAATTCCGTAGACGATCAAGACCGCCGCCAGCCCGCCGCAAAAGGATGTCGCTTCGATCGCCAGGATCGGCAATGAAAGAAAGATACCGATTACCGCGCCGAGCGCGGCGCCTGACGAAACACCAAGGATATCGGGTGAAACCAGCGGGTTGCGGAACAGCGACTGATAGGCTGCTCCCGAGGCGGCGAGCGCCGCGCCGATAGCCATTGCCGCAAAGATCCGCGGCAAGCGGATCTGCAAGATCACGGCTTCGGCCGAAGCCGGCAAGGGCGAAGCGGCACCGGTCAACTTGGCGATCAGAAACGCGATCAGGTTCGCAGGTGCGATCCGGTAAGGTCCGAGGATGACGGCGATCCCAACCAGCAGTACCAGAGCCAACACCGCACCGATCACCACCACCTGACAGGTGAGAGCCGACGGAAGGTCAACCCGGCGACGGTTCCGCGAAAAGGCTGTCGAGCTGGGCGTCGCTCGGCTCCTGCTGGTAAAAGAGAGCATAAAAGCGGCGGGCCTCGGCTCGGATATCCTGTGGAAAGGCCACAGGATAAAGCAGATGGCCGAGCCAGAGCAGCCCGATCAGCCGGTTGGGCGCCGGAGGATTGTCAAGCCATGAGAACGGCAAATCGGGCACGAAATGGACGTGGCCGGTCTGCACCGCCTTGACCTCGCGCCAGACCGGGTCGGTGCGGATCGCAGTATGGAAGCGACGATCGATGGTCAGGATCACGTCGGGCTGCCAGGCGAGGATCTGTTCCGGCGAGACATCGACGATCGTGCGCGGGCCGGTATCCGCGCTGACAACGTTGTTCGCGCCGACGAGATCGACGACCTCGCTGCCGATCGAACCGGCGACGGCGCTTTCGAGACCATGCGGGCCGCGCGCGATATAGATGCTCCGGCGGTCAGCAGGTGGGATTTTTGCAGTCTGTTTCTGAACTTCTGCGATCACCGCAGCGGCGTAGCCGGCGAGCTTCTCGGCACGCTCCCGACTATCGAGAAGTCCGCCGAGAGTGCGCAATGTTTCAGCAGTATCGGCAAGGCGGCCGCCGATCAGCGCCGCCGGAATGTGCGTCTGCTCCTGCACGCGATCGGCGAGCGAGACATAGGTGGCTGTTGTGTTGCCGACGTCCAGCACCAGGTCAGGCGCGAGCTTTACGACATTTTCGAGATTGACTGTGTTGCCGCGCCCGGTGAGCCGACCCAGTTCCGGTAGCTCGGCATAACGCTGCGGCAGGAACGGCCGCGCCGCGGCAGCTATCGCCTGCGTCCAGCCCAGCATCTTCTCGGGTGCGACTGTGTAGAGGGTGACCGAGGCCGGTGGCCCGGCCGGAAAAACCCGCAGCACCGGGTCCGGGACATCGACCCGGCGGCCGGCGGAGTCGGTAAAGGACTTTGCATCGACACGCCACGACGGCCAAGCCAGCGCGGCGACCGCGCCGGCGCCGAGGCCGAAGAAGCTGCGCCGCCTCACTTGCCGATCATCACGTCCGACGCCTTGATGACCGCCAGTGCATCGTCGCCGACCTTTAGGGCGAGATCATCCACCGCCTCGTTGGTAATCGACGAAGTGACGATCACACTGCCTCCGATATCGATGCGAACATGCGCCGTCGTCTGACCCTTGGTCACCGCGACAATCTTGCCCTTGAGCTGATTGCGAGCGCTGAGCTTCATGAGGCATCTCCTTAGATAAATCGCGATGGAAGCGACGGCATGTCCGCCGCTGGGCAAATCCTTTTCCCGCGGCGCGCGGTCCATCTATCCTATAGGATATAGCGGTACCAGCAGGAAAAGCGGACCCAGCGTAGCAAATGGCATCGTATCTGGCACGTCGCCGATCGCTGCTCGGCGCGATCGTAGGCCTCGCCGCGAGCGCGTGGCTTCTGCCAACCGGCCCCGGCATGGCACAGCAGCCGCGCGACCTCGTCGTGTTCGCGGCGGCGAGTTTGAAAAATGCGCTCGACGACATAAAGACACAGTACGAGCGCGAAACTGGCAAGCATATTACCATCTCTTATGCTGCGAGCCCAACGCTTGCTAAGCAGATCGAAGCGGCGGCGCCCGCCGATATCTTCATTTCTGCCGATCTCGATTGGATGAATTATCTGGAAGAGCGCAAGCTCATCAAACCGGGGAGCCGCGTCGACCTGCTCGGCAACAGTATAGTTCTGATCGCACCGGCCAACAGTACGCTGTCAACGACGATCGGATCAAACTTTCCGCTCGCGTCACTGCTCGGCAATGGCCGGCTGGCAATGGCGGACCCAAATTCCGTTCCAGCCGGCAAATACGGCAAAGCAGCGCTCGAGAAGCTCGGCGTCTGGCCGGCCGTAGCCGATCGGATTGCTCCGGCAGAGAACGTGCGCGCTGCCCTGCTTTTGGTCTCACGCGGGGAATGCCCGCTCGGCATCGTCTACAGGACCGATGCCACTGCGGACCCGGGTGTCAAGGTCATCGCTACTTTCCCACCCGATACACACCCGCCGATCATCTATCCAATGGCACTTGTCGCGAGCTCCACCAACCCCGACGCCGACGCGTTCGCGACGAATCTGCGTTCTCCTTCAGCCGCGAAGCTCTTCGAAAAGCAGGGCTTTACCGTCCTCTCCACACTGTCGCGATGATCTGCCGCCTCGCCCGGCTCGCTTGGCTGATATTGCTGTTCCCGGCAGCGCCACATGCGGCGGAACCCGTCCGGGTGTTCGCCGCAGTCACTCTCAAGCCGGTCCTCGACATGATTGCCGAGGAATACCGCCGGAGCAGCGGCGGCGATGTTCTTCTCGTCTACGGTCCCAGCCCTGCGCTCGCCAAGCAGATCGAGAACGGGGCGATCGCGGATCTGTTCTTCTCCGCGGACAAGGAGTGGATGGACGAGCTTGCTCAGCATCACTTAATCAGGCCCGAGACGGTGATCGAACTGGTCACCAATCATCTGGTGATGATCGCTCGTACAGGCGGCGAGCACCGGGTGACGATTGCGCCAGGCTTTCCCCTCGCCGAGCTCGTCGGCGCCGGTCCCTTGGCGATGTGCGACCCCGACAGCCATCCGGCGGGGCGATACGGCAAGGCGAGCCTTGTGAGCCTTGGCGTGTGGCAAAGCGTCGAGGCGAAGATCGCGCGGGCTGAAAATCCGTTGCTTGCGGTCAAGATGGTCGCCCGCGGCGATGCGCCGTTCGCAATCGTTTTTGCCACCGACGCGGCAACCGATCTCGGGGTCTACATCGTCGGTACTTTTCCGGACGACACTCATCCGCCGATCCTCTACCCCGTCGCCGTGACGGCTGAGAGCCGGAACCCCGATGCCGGTCACTTTCTCGCGTACCTGCGCTCGACTAGGGCGCTCACCCTGTTTAAAGAGCGCGGCTACGTGGTCCTCGGACAGAGCGAATGAATGCGCTGGCCGCCTTCTCGCCGGAGGAGATCACGGCGATCCGGCTGAGCCTGAGGGTCGCGTTTTGGGCGATGACGGCCAGCCTTCCGGTCGGGATCCTGGTGGCCCTGCTGCTCGCGCGAGGGCGCTTTTGGGGAAAGTCGCTGCTCAACGGCGTCGTCCATCTGCCGCTGATCATGCCGCCGGTGGTTACCGGCTATATTCTGCTGCTCCTATTCGGGCGCCGCGGGCCGCTCGGGCAGCTCCTTGACGAGTATTTCGGGATTGTCTTCGCCTTTCGCTGGACCGGCGCCGCGCTTGCCTGCGCGATAATGGGTTTCCCTTTGATGGTCCGCTCGATCCGCCTGTCTCTGGACGCGGTCGATCGTGGCCTGGAGAACGCCGCCGGGACGCTCGGAGCGAACCGGCTATGGGTCTTCTTGACGATCACCCTTCCGTTGATCGTTCCGGGTATCCTTGCCGGGATGATCCTGTCCTTTGCACGCTCCTTCGGGGAGTTCGGGGCGACCATCACCTTCGTCTCGAATATCCCGGGCGAGACGCAGACGCTCCCCTCGGCGATTTACACCTTCACCCAGACACCGGGTGGCGATCTGGGCGCGCTCCGCCTGACTCTGGTCTCGATCGCGATATCGATGACTGCGCTTCTCGTCTCGGAGCTGCTGGCACGCGAGGCCACGCGGCGCGTTGTTGGGCTTTGATGCTCGAGGTGACGGTCCGGCACCGTCTCGGCGACTTTGCTCTCGACGCAAATTTTGCGAGTGATGGCGGGCTCACGGCGCTGTTCGGCCGCTCGGGCTCCGGCAAGACCTCGCTGATCAACGCGATTGCCGGTCTCATTCGTCCTGATCATGCCCGGATTGTGGTCGGCGACGAGGTTCTCACCGACACCGACCGCCAAATATTTGTGCCGCGGCATCGCCGGCGAACGGCCTATGTCTTTCAGGAGGGCCGGCTGTTCCCGCACCTGACCGTGCGGCAGAACCTGCTTTACGGCCGATGGTTTACCCGGCCGTTACAGCGTCACGGCGACTTCACCCAGGTGGTCGACATGCTCGGCATCGGGCACCTGCTGCGGCGCCGGCCGGCATTGCTTTCCGGTGGCGAGAAGCAGCGGGTTGCAATCGGTCGCGCGTTGCTCGCGAGCCCTCGGTTGCTGCTGATGGATGAGCCGCTCGCCTCGCTGGACGAAGACCGAAAAGCCGAGATCCTGCCCTACATAGAAAGGCTGCGCGACGAGACGCGCCTCCCGATCGTCTACGTCAGCCACTCGATCGCCGAGGTGGCACGGCTGGCTTCCACGCTCGTAATTCTGTCGGAGGGGAGGATCGCCGCGGTTGGTCCCGCAGCCGAGGTAATGACGCGGCTCGATCTCTCTCCGCTGACCGGCCGTCCCGAAACGGGCGCCATCATAGAGACCCGGATTGTCGATCACGACGTGGCCTTCGGCTTGACGCGGCTGCGCGCCGCCGCCGGCGAGCTGCGTGTGCCTTGCCTCGAGCTTCCGTCGGGCAGCAAGGTCCGGGTCCGTGTCAGGGCACGCGACGTCATGATCGCGGTGCGCGAGCCCGCAGGTCTGAGCGCTTTGAATGTCTTGCCCGGTGTCATTACCGAGATTGGCCCGTCCGACGGGCCAATCGCAGAGCTTCGCCTCGATTGCAGCGGGGACGCGCTGATCGCCCGGCTCACCCGCCAATCGATCGCGACCCTGAAGCTCTCCAACGGCAAGAAAGTCTACGCCGTGATCAAGAGCGTCGCCTTCGACAGCCGCGCCGTCGGCAGAGGCTCCGATATGGCAAAAAGCGCAGACGTCGAGGCCGTCGTCGCCGAGGATCTGTTCTCCGGAGCCACCCGCCGTGATCACCAATCGGCTGACCCGGCACCGGCGGCCGATTGAATAGCGACGCCGGGACCGCGCTGAAAGCGAATTTCGCCCCCGCCATGCATTTGTACGGACCATTGGACCAATCCTCCAGCGATCCAAGACCTCAATGGAGAGAGTGCACATGACCCAGAAGTTAAGATTGCTTTCGAGTGCCGCGGTGCTCGGAATATTCTGGGTAGGTATGACGACCCTCTACTTAGTCGGGACCGGTCCGGCTAGTGCTGCGGTGATTTCATTTAGTGAGGACTCCGCTGGTACTACCCCGATTGTAGTAAACACGGACATCGCTGGCGCGACGATAGCGATAAGTGTTGAATCAACCAGCCTTAGCGTTGGCAATGTTACGGGCCCGGGCACATTACTTCTAAAAAGGGCGATGACCAACCAAGGTACCATGACAATGGAAGGTGGCGGGGGTGGGGTTAGTGACGTCCTTGAACTGGACAGCTTTGTGTCGAGTGGGGCGACGGTCGGATTTCTGGCAACGTTCCTGTCCGACGCGGAGACTAGTCCAGAGAGAGGTATTCCGACCCCGCAAGGCCTCACGCCGCCGAATATTCTCGAGGATGGAACTTTGCAGCTCTTAACTCCCGCCGGCTTCTCAGCCACATTACCAGGGATAGGGCTTGTCAATTTGGCGGTAAGCGCCCAATCAGATGCAGTCGAGGGACCGGAGAGAGTGCCGGAGCCGTCGACACTTGCGTTGTTATCCGCCGGTCTCTTTGGGTTGGGCATCATCCGGCGTCGACGGCCGCGCGATGTAATGGTCCGTCCGGAGACTTAATCTGAAATTGCTGTTGCGATCGTCGCTCCGGTGACCAGCCGCCGCAAATCAGGGACAGCGGCTTCACTGAGGAAGCCGCTGTCCTAACCGGGAGTGCGCGCGCTACTAAGCCGTCTTGATCCAGACAGCCTTGACGTTCAGGTACTCTTCCATCTGCTGAATCCCGGATTCGCGGCCGTACCCACTCATCTTATAGCCGCCGAACGGGACGGCTGGATCCATCGCCTGATAGCAATTGATCCACACCGACCCAGCGCGGAGCCCCTTCGCCAACCGATGCGCCTTGCCGACGTCGCGCGTCCATACGCCGCTGCCGAGCCCAAAGGTCGTGGCGTTGCCGCGGCGGATCACTTCCTCGACATCGGTGAACGGGATCGCCGAGATGACGGGGCCGAAGATCTCCTCCTGCGCGATGCGCATGTCGTCACGAACATCGGCAAAGACGGTCGGCGGGACGAAGAAGCCTTTTGCAAATGGTCCTTCGGTCAGCTGTTCACCGCCGGCGACCGCGCGAGCGCCCTCCTGACGGGCAACGCTGAGGTAGCCGGTGACGCGTTCGAGCTGCTGCTCGGAGACGAGCGGGCCGATCTGGGTGTCCGGATCGAGCCCATTGCCGACCCGCAGTCCCTTGCCGAAATCGGCGACGCGGCCAACGAATTCGTCATAGACCTTGCGCTCGACGAAGAGCCGCGTGCCGGCGCTGCAGATCTGCCCGGAATTGGCGAATACTGCCATCCCGGCCCCCGGAACGGCTGTCTCGAGATCGGCGTCGGCGAAGACGATGTCGGGCGATTTGCCGCCGAGTTCAAGCGATACACGCTTGAGATTGCCGGCCGAAGCTTGGACGATCAGTTGCCCGGTCAAGTGCGAGCCGGTAAACGCGACCTTATCGACACCGGGATGCGCCGCAAGTGCGGCCCCGGCGGTCTCCCCATTGCCCGGCACGATATTGACGACCCCCGGCGGGACGCCGGCTTCGAGGATCAACTCGCCGAGCCTGAGCGAGGTCAGCGGCGCTTCCTCGGCCGGCTTCAACACGACGGTGCAGCCGGTAGCCAGCGCCGGCCCGACCTTCCAGACCGTCGCGCCAAGCGGTCCGTTCCACGGGATGATCGCACCAACGACTCCGATCGGCTCTTTCAGGGTGTAGGAGAAATATTCGCCCGGCAGCGAATTCTCTATGGTCTCGCCGTGGATCGACACCGCCATGCCGGCATACCAGCGCACCCGCTGACGGGTGGCTCGCGTGCGGGTAAGCGGGGCGCCCATATCGAGCGTGTCGAGGGTGCTGAGTTCGTCGAAATGCTTCTCCACAAGATCGGCGAGCTTCAGTAGCAGCGCTTGCCGTTCGTAGGACTTGAATTTGCTCCACGGTCCTTCGAAAGCAGCTCGAGCAGCGGCGACCGCACGGTTGATGTCCTCGGCATCGCCTTCGGCGACGGTCGCCAACAAATCGCCCGTCGCAGGATTGCGGCTCTCGAAGGTTTTCCCGGATGCTGATTTGACCCATTCGCCGTTAATCAGCATCCGCTTGAACTGGCCATCGGCATACACGTGGCGCCCGGCGGTGATGGTTTGTGGCATTGCCATAATTCAGCTCCTGCAGCTTGTATTTTAATACGACGCCGGTTACAGCGCTGCCGCTACGGCCTTGACTTCGGTGTAGAGCTCGATCGCCTCGAACCCCATCTCGCGGCCCCAGCCCGATTGTTTGAACCCGCCGAACGGCAGGGCCGGATCGCCAAAATTATGCGTGTTGATCCACACCGTGCCGGCCTTGACCCGGCGCGCGAGCTTGTGGGCGATACCGAGATCGCGTGTCCAGATGCTGGCGGCGAGCCCGTAGGGCGTGTCGTTGGCGGTGCGCGCGATGCGATCGAGATCATCATCGTCGAACGGGATCGCGCACACGACCGGCCCGAAAATTTCTTCGCGGACGACCGACATATCCGGCTTGGTCTCGGTCAACACCGTCGGTTGGACGAAGTACCCGGCGTCGCCGACCCGCTCGCCGCCGGTGACGACCTGCGCGCCCGCCTGTCGGCCGGCTTCGAGATAGCCGGTCACCCGCCTGAACTGCTCGTCCGAGACGAGCGGGCCAAGCTGGGTCTCGGGATCGAGACCATGTCCGACACGGATCTGCGCGGCACGGTCGGCAACACCCTGCATCAGCCGATCAAACACGCGCTTATGGGCATAGAGCCGCGAGCCGGCGGTGCAGCACTGCCCCATGTTGAAGAAGATCGCGCTCGACGTGCCGCTGATCGCGATATCCATGTCGGCATCGGGAAAGACGATCGCCGGCGACTTGCCGCCGAGCTCGAGCGAGACTTTTTTCAGATTGCCGGCCGCGGCCTGGACGATCAATTTGCCGACCTCGGTCGACCCGGTGAAGGCGACCTTGTCGACATCAGGATGGGCCGCGAGCGCTGCCCCGGCAGTCTCGCCGAACCCGGTCAGGATGTTGACGACGCCGTCCGGGAAGCCGGCTTCCTGGATCAACTGGCCCAGGCGCGACGCACTGAGCGGGGTCTGCTCGGCCGGCTTCAGGACGATGGTGCAGCCCGCTGCGAGTGCCGGCGCGATCTTCCAGGCCGCCATCATCAGCGGGAAATTCCATGGGATGATCTGGCCAACGACACCGACCGGCTCCCGCAAGGTGTAGGCGTGCCAGTCGCCGGGCGCCGAGACCGCGATCGTCGCGCCGTTGATCTTGGTCGCCCAGCCGGCCATGTAGCGCAGGATCTCGTACGACCCGGGCAGATCGACATTGCGCGCATCGCGAATCGGCTTGCCGTTGTCGAGCGCTTCCAGTTCGGCGATCTCGTCGGCATGAGATTCGAGAAGATCGGCGAGCTTCCAGATCAGCTTGCAGCGGTCGGCGGGCGACGTTCTCGCCCATGGCCCGCTCTCAAAGGCGCGCCGCGCCGCCTTGACAGCCTCATCGACATCGGCAGCGTCGGCCTCGGCGACCGCGGCGATGGCCTGCCCCGTCGCGGGATCGAACACGTCGAACTTCTTGCCCGATTTGGCGTCGACCCATTTGCCGTCGATCAGCAATTGGTGTTTGCCGGCAAGAAAGCTCGAAGCCGCCGGCCTAGCCGCGCATGCGCCGTTGCGATATCCATGGCTTCCTCCTACGCTATATACCATTAAATATATCGTCCTCCTCGACGCGGCAATGGGCAATGGCCGCCATGGGCTTATTCCGGCTACACGCGTGGTCTGGGGTTTGACTGTGCTGAAGAGTGCGGCCAATCGCGACAACGCTCTCAAGTTTCTGCAGCTTCTGTTCGGTCTCCAGGGAGTCGCGTTGCAGACAACGGCTGGGCCAACCCCGATCAGCCCACCGATCGTCAACGCAAGGGATTTCGAACGGCTGCCCTCTCTACTGCGGCCGCTGGTGGTGCGCGCCCAGCGCGGAGACGACCGCTGCCGCCGTAACTCGGGACTGTCCGAGACGGAGCCAGTGTGGCACGGAAACGGCCTTTCGGATGTCATCGGCAGGAGATCAATCGATGGAATATGTGAAGCTCGGGCGGACCGGTCTGGAGGTGTCACGGATCTGCCTCGGCTGCATGAGCTACGGTGTCGCCGATCGCGGCAATCATGCCTGGAGCCTTGGTGAGGAGGAGAGCCGTCCCTTTATCAAACGGGCGCTCGAGGGCGGCATCAATTTCTTCGACACGGCGAACCGGTACTCGCTCGGCAGCAGCGAAGAGATCCTCGGCCGTGCGATCAAAGATTTCGCGCGCCGCGACGAGGTGGTCATCGCGACCAAAGTCTATGGGCGGATGAGGCCGGGACCCAATGGCGGCGGCCTGTCGCGCAAGGCGATCATGCGCGAGATCGACGACAGCCTACGACGCCTCGGCACCGATTACGTCGACCTCTATCAGATCCACCGCTGGGATTATGGCACCCCGATCGAGGAAACGCTCGAAGCGCTGCACGACATCGTCAAGGCCGGGAAGGTCCGTCATATCGGCGCGTCCTCAATGCATGCGTGGCAGTTCGCGCGCGCTCTCGGCATTTCCGAACGCCACGGCTGGACCCGTTTCGTCAGCATGCAGAACCTGGTGAACCTCCTCTACCGCGAGGAAGAGCGGGAAACGCTGCCGCTGTGCGCGGCGGAAGGAATCGGCGTCATCCCCTGGAGCCCGCAGGCTCGCGGTCGGCTGACGCGGGACTGGGACTACACGAGCATTCGAACCGAGACCGACGACGCTCACCAAAGGCTATTTGCCAAATCCGAGGAGGCAGACCGAAAGGTCGTCGATCGCGTAGCCGAGGTCGCTGCCGCGCGGGGCATTCCGCGGGCACAGGTTGCGTTGGCGTGGCTGCACTCCAAGCCCGTCATCACGGCGCCGATCGTCGGCGCCACCAAGCTGCATCATCTCGAAGACGCTCTCGCATCCGTGAACGTGAAACTTTCCGCCGACGAGATTACCTCTCTGGAGGAGCCATACGTGCCGCATGCAGTCGTCGGTTTTGTCTAAACCCGCTTTCAGGAGGCCACAGGTGTCACGAGCGTCCCGCTTCTTCCGCCCGGCGTCGATTTTTGCGGGCCTGCTGCTCGCCGCTGGCATCGTGGTACGAGGTCTTCCGTCTGCGGCCGAGAGCGCGCGCTCGATCCCGCCACCGGGGCTCGACGAACCGGCGAGCCCGCAGGCGGCATCGGAGGTCGCGGTGCTCGCGGGCGGCTGCTTCTGGGGCGTCCAAGGCGTGTTCCAGCATGTCGAGGGGGTTACCAGCGCCGTCTCCGGTTACGCCGGAGGCGCTGCGAGTATGGCGCATTACGACATGGTTTCCACCAACACGACCGGGCACGCGGAAGCGGTCCAGGTCACTTTCGATCCTCGCCGCGTCAGCTATGGTCACATTCTGCAGATCTATTTTTCGGTCGCCCATGATCCGACCGAGCTCAACCGCCAGGGTCCGGATGTCGGGACCCAGTATCGCTCGGCAATTTTCCCGGCCAATCCGGAGCAGGCGCATATTGCCGAGGCTTACGTCGCCCAGCTCAACCAAGCGCACGTGTTCGATGCTCCGATCGTCACCAAGATTGAGCCCGGCCGCGACTTCTACCCGGCCGAGAGTTATCATCAGGATTTCCTGACGCGTAACCCCCGATACCCCTATATCGTTATCAACGATTTGCCGAAGATCGAGAATTTGAAGCGACTGTTCCCCGACCTTTACAGCGCGACTCCGGCGCTGGTAGCGGCCGCGATACGGAGCTGACGGCTGCCGCTACGTTCGTTAGCCGCTCGCGGCGGTGCGTTCGGGTTTGAGGTCGAGAAGCGGTGTGCCGTCGACGCAGTCGAGCCCGCGCACTTGGAGGGTCGTACCGTCGATCGCGATCAACCGGACGATCGAGGACGCGATTGGGTTCGGCCGCACCGGTGAACGCAGCGCAAAGGTGCCGGTCGTCTGCATCGAGCTGAATGGCGTCTGCAATACCAGATCGCGCCGCGCACGATGCATCCAATAGAGGACCTGAATGCGCGGGTGGTCGGCGAGGTCGGTCAATGCCATCCGCCAGGGCTCGTCGACGACAATCGAACAAATCGGCCCGTCGGGGCTGCCGCGCTTCGGGCATTCCTGGCGGGTGCGCCAAGGAGTATGGATCGTGCCGATGAAATAGAGACCGGCATCGGTTTGCGCCGGCAACGCGACCGCCACTTCGCCTTGGCGGAGTTCGGTTTCAGCTTCTGACGGTTTATCGCGCATGCCGCAACGATGACAGGAAAGATCAGGTCGCGTCCAGTGGGGACGGGCGGAGCGTTTCCGCCCGCCCCGTCTGGTCACAACGCGGCGGTGACCGCCTTGATCTCGGTATAGTTGTGGAACACCTCCTCGCCCATCTCGCGGCCCCAGCCCGACTGTTTGTAGCCGCCGAACGGGAGAGATGCGTCGAATACGTTATGGCAGTTGATCCACACGGTGCCCGAGCGGATGCGGCTGGCGAGCTTGTGGGCGGTGCCGCCGTTGCGGGTCCACAGACTGGCGGCGAGGCCGTAGATCGTGTCGTTGGCGTGCTTGGCGATCCGATCGAGATCGTCATCCTCAAAGGGCTGCGCGCAGACCACCGGGCCGAAGATTTCCTCCGTGATGATCTTCATGTCGGGCTTGGTGTTCTCGAATACGGTCGGCGCGACGAAATAGCCGAGGTTGCCGACGCGGTCGCCACCGACGGCGATCTTCGCGCCTGACTGGCGGCCGTCCTCGATATAGCCGGTGACGCGGGAGAATTGTTCGTCCGACACCAGCGGCCCCATCTCGGTCGAAGGGTCGAGGCCAGGTCCGACCTTGATCTTCGCCGCAATATCAGCCACCCCCGCGACCACCCGATCGTAAACCGATTTGTGGGCGTAAAGCCGCGACCCGGCGCAGCAGCATTGGCCGTGATTGAAGAAGATCGCGTTCGCCGCGCCGGTGATGGCGAGATCGAGATCGGCGTCGGGCAGGATGATCGCCGGCGATTTGCCGCCGAGCTCCAAAGAGACTTTCTTCAGATTGCCGGCGGCGGCCTGCACGATCAGCTTGCCGACCTCGGTCGAGCCGGTAAATGCGATCTTGTCGACATCGGGATGCGCTGCCAATGCGGCCCCGGCGGTTTCGCCGAACCCGGTCAAAATGTTGACCACGCCGGGCGGGAAACCTGCCTCCTGGATCAGGCTCCCGAGGCGCAGCGCCGTCATCGGCGTCTGCTCGGCGGCCTTCAGTACGACCGTGCAGCCCGCGGCGAGCGCCGGCGCGATCTTCCACGCCGCCATCAGCAGCGGGAAGTTCCAAGGAATGATCTGGCCGACGACGCCGACGGGTTCCTTCACGGTGTAGGACAGGTATTCGCCCGGAAGGGACAGCGGGATCGTCGTGCCGGTGATCTTGGTCGCCCAGCCGCCCATATAGCGGAACATATCGACCGCCAGCGGCAGATCCGCGACGCGCGCGACAGCGTAGGGCTTGCCGTTGTCGATCGATTCCAGCTCGGCCAGTTCCTCGAGGTCGCGTTCGATCAAATCGGCGAGCTTCCACAGCATGCGCCCGCGTTCGGACGGGCTGACCTTGGCCCAGCGCCGCTCGTCGAAGGCGCGCCGGGCAGCGGCGACCGCGATATCAACATCCTTTTTATCAGCTTCGGGGACATTAGCGATGACCGCCCCGGTCGCCGGGTTGTAAACCGCAAAGGTCTTACCCGACGCGGCCGGGACGAGCTCGCCGTCGATCAGCATCAACGGGGTCTGGCCGAGAAACCCTGCCGCGTGGCGCAGCCTCGGATCGAGTTCAAGCGTGTCCACGTCCATTCCTCCCATCTGACCAGGCGCGACCTCACCGCGAGGAACGGCGGCACCAGCGCTTGCTTGATACCGACCGCTGCGCCAATATCGCTGTATCCAAGCACATACATCGATTTCTCGCTACCCTGAAAGCGAGCACCGTTTCCACTTCGATCGATGCTCGCTGGGAGAGCACACCGATGGCCGTAGCCGAACAGACGCCTACTCCTGCTGTCGCCGAGCCCGTGACCACGGTCGAACTGCGCCATGCCCGGATGCTGATCGACGGCACCTGGGTCGACAGCATGTCCGGCAAGCTTCTGAGCGTGGAAAATCCGGCAAAGCGCTGCCCGATCGCCGAGGTTCCACGCGGCGATACGGCCGATGTGAACGGCGCCGTCGAGGCCGCCGCCAGGGCCTTCCCGGCCTGGAGCAAAGTCGCCCCGCGCGACCGCGGCCGCATGCTCCTGCGCATCGCCGAAGTGCTCGAGACCCGAAGCGAGGAACTCGCCCGCACGATTGCTCTAGAGACCGGCAACGCGCTCCGGACTCAGGCGCGGCCCGAGGCGCGGTTGACGGCCGATATTTTTCGGTATTTCGGCGGGTTGGCCGGCGAGCTGAAGGGCGAGACGATCCCGCTCGGCGAGAACATGCTCAGCTACACGCGGCGGGAGCCGATCGGCGTGGTCGGCGCCATAATCCCGTGGAACGCGCCGGCCTTGCCGGGCGCGCTGAAAATTGCGCCGGCCCTATGCGCCGGCAACACGATCGTGCTCAAGGCCGCAGAGGACGCACCGCTCGGTGTCCTTTTGATGAGCGAAATCTGTGAGGAGTTCCTCCCGCGCGGCGTGCTCAACGTGCTGACCGGTTTGGGCGAAGAGTGCGGCGGACCGCTGGCGGGGCACCCGTTGGTTCGGAAACTCTCCTTCACCGGCTCGACCGAGGTCGGCAAGATCATCATGCGGGCGGCGGCGGAACGGATCGTGCCGGTTTCGCTCGAGCTCGGCGGCAAGAGCCCGTCCATCGTCTATTCCGACGCCAACGAGGATTGGGTGGTCGACGGCGTCATCGCAGCGATGCGCTTCACGCGACAAAGCCAATCCAGCACTGCGGGATCGCGCTTGTTCCTGCATGCCGATATCTTCGACAGCTTTCTCGAGAAATTGCGGCACCGGACGGCGTTGCTGAAACTCGGCGACCCATTGGACGAGGCAACCGATATCGGCAGCATCATCAACGAAAAGCAGTTCCGCAAGGTGTGTGCCTATATCGAGGAGGGTTTGCACCGCAAAGAGGCGCAGCGGGTGTTTGGCGGCTTGCCGCCCCAAGAGGGACCGCTCAGCGAAGGGTATTTCGCGATCCCGACCGTATTCGCTGATGCCTCCAACGACTGGCGCCTGGCGCGCGGGGAGATCTTCGGCCCGGTGCTCGTGGCGATCCCGTGGCGTGACGAGGCGGATGCGATCCGTTTGGCCAATGACAGCCACTATGGTCTCGCCGCTTATGTCTGGACCCACGATATCGGCAATGCATTGCGCGCCGCGCACGCCATCGAGTCCGGCTGGGTGCAGGTGAACCAGGGTCTCGGCCAACAGCCCGGCCATTCCTATGGCGGCTACAAACAGAGCGGGATCGGACGCGAGTTTTCGCTGGAGGGCATGCTCGACAGCTTCACGCAGCGCAAGAATGTCACTGTGAACCTCAACACACCCCGCTGACTGACGGAGGGAATGACTATGACGGAGCATCCGGCGCTAACCGAGGGGCGTGTCGCGGTCGTGACCGGCGCCGCGGGCGGGATCGGCCTCGCGGCGGCGAAACGGTTCGCTTCCATGGGGTTGCGAATTTGTCTCGCCGATCTCGGCGGCAATGTCCTCGAGCAAGCCGCGGCAGAAGTTGCCTCCGTTGCGAAGGGTGGCCCCGCCGACGTGCTGATGGCGCCGACGGATGTTAGCAAACTCGAGGAGGTCCAGCGCCTCAGAGACCGGGTCTATGAGACCTTCGGCGAAGTCGCCGTGCTGATGAACAATGCCGGCACTTCGCCGGGCGGCGGGCCCTGGAACCATCATGAGCGCTGGCAGCGTGTGCTGAACGTCAATCTCTGGGGTGTCATCAACGGCGTTCAGAGTTTCACGCAGGCGATGATCGATCAGCACTCACCTTGCGCGATCGTCAATACCGGCTCCAAGCAAGGGATCACGTGCCCGCCCGGCGATACGGCCTACAACATATCGAAAGCCGGTGTGAAGGTGCTGACCGAAGGGCTCGCCCACGCACTGCGCAACGTCGAGGGGTGTCGGATTACTGCCCACCTGTTGGTGCCGGGATCGACTTTCACCGGAATGACGCGACGCGGCAGAACCACCAAGCCGCCCGGCTCGTGGCTGCCCGAGCAGGTCATCGACATGCTCGTCGCCGGGATGGCGGCCGGCGACTTCTATATCATCTGCCCCGATAACGACGTCACCCGAGACATCGACAACCGGCGCATCCTATGGGCGGCCGAAGACATCATCTACAACCGCCCGGCGCTGTCGCGCTGGCACCCCGACTACAAGGACGAATTCGACGCCTTCCTCGCCGCGGAGGCACCGTTTCGGCGCTAGCCAACACCCTAATCAGCGGCCGCGCTGTAAAGAGCTGGCGGCGCCAGATTGGGTTGACAACTGATATATACAATTGAATATATCGTCGCTGCCGCAACCGTTGCGGCCCAGCAAGCGCAGCCTGATCACCAAATCCTGTCAATATGGAGGCCCTTGATGATGACACGCACCTTGTCCGCCGCCTTGCTCCTCATCGGCCTCGGCAGCACTCCGCTTCAGGCGGCATGTCCAGGCGGGGTATCGAGCTATTTCACAGTCTCTGGCGAGGTGACGAAGCGAACGGTTTTTGATTTGAACAAGCTGGAACAGTTTGCGCCGGCACAGGAAAACGTGACCTATTTTGCTGCGGGGTCGGTTGTCTCCGAATCATTTACCGGCGTGCTGTTATGGGACTTGTTGAACAACGCGCCGGTCAACGGGATCGTCACGGACCCGACCATCAAGAATGACATTCTGCACAAGGTCATCATCGTGACCGGCACCGACTGCTATCAATCGGTGTTTGCCGCTGGCGAGATCGACCCGTTTTTTGGCGGCAGTCAGATCATCGTCGCGTATGCCACCGGCGGACAATCGCTCGGCAGCGCTGGTTTTGCGCGGATCGTTGTTCCCGGCGACAAAGCCGGCGGCCGATTTGTTTCGAATATCGCCAGCATCGAGGTACGGGACCCCACCATTCACCATTAGGCGAGGCTACAGGCTGGCGCACTAACTCAGCAACTGCGCCTGTCGGATTGCTTGGCATATCCTTTGTGGGGTCGCCGGATGTCGATGTGGCGGATGCCGTACACCGACAGCGCGTCGACGACGGCGTTCATCACCGCCGGCAAGGCTCCCGCGCAGCCCGCCTCGCCGCATCCTTTCGCGCCGAGCGGATTGGTCTTCGCGGGTACCGGATGGCTATCGACCTGGAACATCACGGCATCGGAGGCGCGGGGCAGCCCATAGTCCATAAAGGAGCCGGTTAGAAACTGGCCGTTTTCGTCGAACACGGTGCGCTCCATCAGGGCCTCCCCTGCATGACTCCGCCATGCGCCTGGCCGGCGACCAGCAGCGGGTTCACGATCACGCCGAAGTCGTTGACCATCGAATACTTGGCCACCGCAACAACGCCGATTTCGGGATCGGTCTCGACCTCGGCGATATGGCACCCGTTCGGGAACGCCGACGGCGAACTCTCATGAATGTGCTGCACGTCGAGCGTTTGCGGCAGTTCGGCCGGCAATTGCAGCCCGCGCCGCAGCATCGTCGCCAGCTCCACGATGTCGATAAAGCGGTCGGTGCCGGCGATGGTAAAGCGACCACGCGAGAACTCGACGTCGACGACCGCGGCTTCCAGCACATGCGCGGCAATCTGCCGAGCTTGTGCAATGACCTTCTCACCGGCGGCGACGATTGCGGTGCCGCTCGCCATCAGCGATTTCGAACCCCCCGTACCGCCGCCGGCGATCAACTCGTCGCTGTCGCCCTGCAACAGGCGGATCCGATCGAACGGGACGCCGAGCTGCTGGTGCAATACCTGGGCAAACGGCGTCCAGTGACCCTGGCCGTAATCGAGCGTACCGGTGATGATCGTGACATCGCCATTGGGCTCGAAGCGGATGCCTCCCATCTCGTTGGCCGGCGGCCCGGTCACTTCGAGATAATCGCCGATGCCGATGCCGCGCAGCAGGCCGCGCTTCCGGCTTTCCTCCTTGCGGGCCGCAAACCCGTCCCAATCGGCCTGCGCCAGAGCCTCGTTGAGGACGGCGGTGAACTCGCCGCTGTCATAGGTCGTACCATTTGGCGCCTTGTGCGGCATCGCCCTTTCGGGGATGTGGTTGCGGCGGCGCAATTCGATCTTGTCGATGCCCATCTCTGCGGCGACGGTGTCGACCAGCCGCTCCATGTAGTAATTGCCCTCCGGACGGCCGGCGCCGCGATAGGCGCCAACCGGTGGCATGTTGGTGACGACGATCTTGGTCGAGACTTCAAGCAGCGGCGTCTTGTAGACGCCGATCGTGTTCTTGACCGCGTTGGCGGTCGGCGGGATCGGCGTGCCGCGACTGACATAGGCGCCAAGATTGCCGTAGCCGGTTACCCGCACGGCTAGGAACTTTCCCACCGTGTCGAGCGCCAGCTCGGCGGTCATCTCGTGATCACGGCCGTGGCTGTCCGAGATGAAGCTCTCCGAACGCTCGTCGGTCCATTTGACCGGCCGGCCGAGTGCCCGCGCCGCATGCAGCAACGCGAGGTATTCCGGATAGACCGCGGACTTCATGCCAAAAGAGCCACCGACATTGCCGGTCAGCACCCGCACCTTGTCGCGTTCGACCCCGAGCACTGCCGCTAGCTTCAAGCTGGCGCAGGCGGCGGATATCAGCACGATTGGCGGCGCCGACGAGGTGCGACAGCATGTGCACCTCGGAGAAGATTGAACGAACCCACGCGTCATCAGTCGCCGGGTGCGTCAGCGCTGCCCAATAGGCACCAGGGATCTCACCGCGTTGAACCGCCTCCCCCCACAGTGCACGGACCTCCGCCACCATCTTCGCTCGATCGAATTGATTGATCGCGACGCGATGCCGCCGATCCAGCGCCTGATGCAACAGCTTGGCGCCACCGTGCTGCTTGCCGGCGATCAGAACCCCGCTCGCATGGAGCTCGTGTTCCGTCGCGGTGTCAGCTTCTCGGAGGCCGATCTTGATTAAGGTCTGCCGTAGGTCAGCGGTGGACAGGCAGGTGCCTATGATCGAGCAATGCAAATTGGTGCCGAACTCCCAGAGTTTCGTCCGGCGATGCGGCGGCCGGGCAAAAGTTGCCTGTACCTGGCGCGCCAGCTCCCACTCGGGGATTCGTGGGATGCGACCAAATCGTTGCAGCCCTGATCTCGAGGACGAGAACGGGGTCAGAGAAGAGCCGGTAGCAATTTGGTCGAACAAAATCCGGTCAGGCATCAGAGCGGTGGCCAGCGTGGTCGAAGAGCGTAATCTTCATGAGGATATAACGATAGCGACCGGCGACAGCCTGCGCAAGCAAGCGATGCAAGGTCCATCCCGAACAAGGTCGCTTCTGTTGACCGGCGGTGTCTCGCTCGCGGATCCGTGCGCGCGTGGAGGACTGCGCCGCGGGTGTACTCAAGTGCCGGCGGGATACCTCGGTGCCCGGCCCGCCGGGTTGTCATGACACAAAGCGGCGAGGCGCCGAGCTTCAAGGAAGTAAGTATCTGATTCTCTGATGACAGATGTTATCAATATTAAGATGCGGCCATGACCGACACCCAGCTGCGACGACAATCACTCCGGCCGAACGGCTCCTGACCGCCGAAGAGTTTTACCGGCTGAAGGACGCGGCGCGAGCGGTGGAGCCACGGTCCGCCACCGCCTCGCGGCGCTGTCCTCGCTGTTCGAGTATCTCTGCGAGAAAAACGCCGTCACCCATAATCCGGTCAAAGGCGTGAAGCGCCCCAAAGCCGAGAGCGGCGAAGGCAAGAGACCTGCGCTCGGCGACCACTAGGCCCGCGATCTGCTCGTGGCACCCGGCAAGGATACCGCGGCCGGCGACGAAACCATCAAGGAGAAGCGCGACCGCGCCATCCTGTCGACGCTGCTCTCTCACGCGCTGCGGCGCGAGGAGCTGTGCAAACTGAAAGTGAAGGAGGCAGGCGCGCCGCGGCGTTCCCCATATCAAGGTCGCCGGCAAGGGCGAGAAAACCCGGTATCTGCCGCTGCACCCGGGCACCTACGAGTTGATCCACGACTACCTCGATCTGCGGCAGGGCGCACAGAGCGCGCTTGCGCCGGCGCACCGCTGCTAATCCGGCAAGCGCGGAGCCCAACAGAACGATCGTTCCGGGTTCGGGGACCGGGTCGAATGAGATCCCGCGATAGACGACACCGTATTGCGGGCCTCCGAGGACAGAGAACATCTCGCTCGCGGGGAGCGTCATCGCGGCGAGCTGGTCGGTGATGTCGACGATTTCGTTGGGATCGGCTCCCTGATCGCCCGATGTGCTGACGGTGGAGGTGATGCCGTAAATCGTCACCGTGCCATCGGGATTGACGATGCCGGTGATATTGCGCAACCCGTCCGTCGCAGTGGGGAAATAATTTCCCACAGTGTAATTCATCCCCAACCCGAGGCCGTTCTGCAGGGTATAATCGAGCACCCACTGTCCGGTTGCATTGTTGAAGCTCCACTTCTCGAGCCCGGCGGCGGGGTCTTTGCTGGCATCGGCAGGGACGCCGTCGCCCTCGTCCGCAACGTAGAGCGTGGTCGGATTGGCGAAGAAAATGCCGAACGGGTAAAAGCCATCGGGGAAGGCTGGTGGAAACGCTCCCGGTTTGGTGTTGGCGAGGAAGCTCGGAAAACCCGGCAGCGGCGTAATCTGCGCATTGGCCGCAGTGGCCCCCGTGGGCAGCCCGCCGCCTGGAACAGTCACCTGGTAAACCGTATTTATGCCGTTGCCGCCGCTGCCCTTTGTCACATAAAGCGAGTTGTTGAAAATCGTCGCGCCGCGGAAATTGTTATCCTTGACGGATTTATCCGCCGGGCCATACGGCAAGCCGGTTTGCGGGTTGGTCAGTGCAACCGAAAAGCCGTATTGAAACCCGTTAGAGGCCCCCGGCACTCCTTGCTGCTGTCCCACAACCGTGGTCTCGGGGTTATTGCTGCCCGGCGTTATCAACTGCACGCCGGTGTTGTTGACGATATTGGTTGGCGGCGGCGAACCGCCGTTGCCCGCATTGCCGACCAGCAGATATTGGCTTTGCCCGGTGCCGTTGACATTGTTTGCCAGAATGACCGAGCGACCATTGTTGCCGCTATAGGCATTGGTGTTGGTCACCTGCACGCCGCCGTCCAGATTTATCTGCACGACCGAGCGGTTGGTCGGGGTCTGCGTGTCGGTATTGGACGGATCGATATGATTGGGTGTATTGGAATTCGACACGTCGACGGCGCCCACCCCTGAATTGTACCCCAGCAACGTCAAGGCGTTGCGGTTCGTCGACAGATTGAGCGCCATCTCCGATTTCGAGGGGAAGCTCGTCGTGATCCCGGTCAACGCCGTCAGATCCGTCGTGCTGACAGTTTTGCCGGTAGGGGTGATCTGGCCGAGATAGATCGGTGAGGTCACGCCGAAATTCCCGTCGACCTGCGCATTGTTGAAAACATTAGGATAGCTGCCGCCGGCGATCGCAGTGACCGGCGGATTGATCGGCAGCTGCGTTACACCCGGCGTGATGTTCGGTGTCGTGTAACCGCCGGTGCTCCCGGTATTGGGGTCCGGCAAACCTGGGTAGACGCTGTAGAGCACGGCCAAATTGCCGGGCACGAATGTGATCGGAGCTGCGTTCGCTACCGGTGCGAGCATCGTTGCCGGCGCAGCCACGAGAATGGCGGCAGCGAGGCGCAGCCCGCTCGAGCGCAAACCGCCTCTCGCCGGCATGGTGTTCGGGATCGTCTTCTCAATCATGATTTCCCCCAAATCTGAAGTTTCGGCAGCGCGTCTCCGGTAAAATAACGTCGGCAGGTGTCACTTTCGTGTAAGGCGGTATCCGCAAAATTTGTGGTAGGCTCCCCGGTGTTGGGTGCCGTAGCCGAGAATTCCGGCAGGAATGCCGCCTTTTGGCTGTGGCCCAATAAGGGAGGATAGCGGATATGAAGCGGCAAGTTTGCGCGCTCGCGGCAGCGGGAACTCTGGTCGCGGGGATGACCTGCGGAGAGGCGTTCGCCCAGAAGCAAGGCGGTATTCTCAGGCAGTACATCAACGACAGCCCGGCCAGCATGTCGATCCACGAGGAAACGACCGTCGTCGCCGAGCGCCCGATGATGGCGGTGATGAACAACCTCGTGCTATTCGACCAGCGCGTCGCGCAGAACAGCCTCGCCGACATCGAGCCCGAGCTCGCCACCGATTGGGCTTGGGACGAGGACGGCACCAAACTGGTCTTCCATCTGCGCCAAGGCGTCAAATGGCACGACGGCAGGCCGTTCACCGCCGCCGACGTCAAATGCACCTGGGACCTCATTCAAGGCAAGAGCGCCGAGCGGCTGCGCGTCAACCCCCGCAAGTCCTGGTACGCCAACCTTTCCGAGGTCGTCCCCAGCGGCGATTACGAAGTG
>Ga0070765_100000347_pt1 | contig 27575 bp, 30 predicted proteins | sample HubBroMetageWFT5_FD_71516 | JGI IMG/M metagenome (GOLD analysis project Ga0070765, IMG submission 71516) | Warmed and freeze-thawed soil microbial communities from the Hubbard Brook experimental Forest, New Hampshire - Hubbard Brook CCASE Soil... | ecosystem: Environmental > Terrestrial > Soil... | reverse complement strand
CGGAGTCTGATTCCTCGTCACCGACCTCTTCCGGACTGTCAGAACGCCACCACGCAAGGAGCTGATAGTCGATCTTCTCTAGTTCGGCGGAAAGGTTTGAGGCCACGCAATGCCGATGTGCTTCAGAGTTCGAAAGGTCTGCCAGTGCAACTCGAAGAAATCCTCGGTAAGAAGCGCAGCATCCTCAAACCCCATTTCGTCCGTGGCGCTGGAGTTGGCGTGCTCCGCTAGAAACGTCATCAGCGTTCCCCATTTGTCCGCCGCCTCGACCGAGCCTGCCGCGAGTACAAAGGCGACGTTTGTGTACATATCGGATTCTCATGGGTTCATCGCCTCTGGCTCTCCTGTTGAAGGTAGTTCACCACGGTCCAAGATATTTAGGAGACCTTCAATGGCCCTACTAAAGACTTCCAATCCCGCGTTGTCCGGCGACGCGTTTCGCGTAGGCGGTGCCGTGCTTGGCGACACGATGACCATCTCCGGTACGGTTAACAAGACTGGCATTTTGTTGATCTGCGCGGTGGCTACCGCGGCCTGGAGTTGGAATCTATTCACGCACTCTCCTCGGAATGCCCTGCCGCTTCTCGTCATCGGAGGCATTGGCGGTTTCATCGTCGCCCTGGTAACCATATTCAAGAAGGGCTGGTCTCCGGTGACCGCGCCTATGTATGCACTGCTGGAAGGCTTGGTGCTGGGCAGCGCCTCGGCCATGTTGGAGGTGCGTTTTCCAGGGATCGCCATGCAGGCTGTTGGCTTGACGTTTGGCACGCTGGTGGCGATGCTACTTGCCTACCAGTCCGGGATCATACGCGCCACCGAGAAATTCAAAATAGGGGTCGTGGCGGCTACGGGCGGAATTGGTGTCTTCTATCTGATCCAGTTCGTGCTCGGGTTCTTCGGCGTTCATTTCGCGGCCATCAACGGCTCGGGCACGATCGGGATCGGTTTCAGTGTGGTGGCGGTGATCGTTGCAGCCCTCAACCTGGTGCTGGATTTCGATCTTATCGAGAGTGGAGCCCGTGCCGGCGCCCCGAAGTATATGGAATGGTACGGCGGCTTTGCGTTGATGGTCACTCTGATTTGGCTTTACTTTGAAATACTGCGACTGCTCTCCAAGCTCCGCAGCCGAGACTAGCCGCCGAAGCCATAGGAAAGTAGGTCATGAAGTTGCTGGTGGTTGCGCTGCTTTGGCCAGTGATACCATTGCGCAATGCCCAAAACCAAAACAATGATGCAGTCTGTAGTCGGTCAGCTCCAGAAAGAACGCACACGACTTCAGGATGAATTACACCGTGTTACGGCGGCCTTGACTGCTTTCGGTAAGGTCTACCTGCAAGGCAGCAAACCCAAAGCTGCAAGAACCCGGAAAAAGAGAACCATTTCGGCTGCGGGACGCAAGAGAATCGCGGCGGCGCAGAAGGCGCGATGGGCGAAAGTTAGAGCCGCTAAGAAATCGAATAGCCCAAGAGCTTCCACGGATTGAAGACCAGCAAGATCTCAAGTTGTGTCCGCTGTAGAGCCATTGTTTACAATGTTTGCAGTAAGCACGTGATCACTGCTGATGCCAATTGCTAGGAAGCTCTGGTTTGGTGTCGGAATTTCTTGCTTCTTAAGTTCTCAGATAGCGTTATAATTTCGGTATGTACCGCTGCGTGGCAGTTGCGGCTCTGGGCGTGGCTTTGCTGGCGACGCCAGTTTGGGGGCAACGACGCGGCGGAGGTGGTGGAGGCTTCAGCGGCCATGGCGGGTTTGCTTCCCACGGTTCATTTGCCGGCGGAATGACGGGGAGCCGCGGATTTGGGTTTTCAGGCTCCTCCCGAAGTCCTCACTTCGGTGGCGGATTTAATCGGCCATTCTTTAATCATTCCAACTTCAATCATCCCCACTTCGTCACGCGCAGGCGCTATTTCGGGTACGGCGGATATTACGGATATCCGTACTACGGATACCCCTTCTACTACGACGATAATGGCTACTACCCCTCCGACAATTACGTTGATTATGGAGCATATGCTACGGATCAGGGAGATCAGCAGCAGCAACAGGCGGAAATCAACCGTCTCGAAGACGAAGTTGATCGGCTCCGGCAGGAGCGCTCGTCTCCGGCCAGATCGCAAGCTGCTTCTACGGCTGACCTGCACTCGTTAACCGAACTGGTTTTCAGGGACAAACACACACAGGAAGTACAGAACTATGCCATCGTGGGGCAGACATTTTGGATTTTCGACAGCCAGCAGACAAAGAAAGTCTCTCTTTCTGAGTTGGATGTCCCGGCGACCATCAAAGCAAATGATGCGCGCGGCGTAGATTTTCAGGTGCCCCGGTAGTCTCCTATCAACGATTGAAACCGGAACGATTAGGCGCCCTGGAGGAAGACGTTGCTGATTTCGCGCGCCACCGTCGCTACGCCGCCGTCCACTTGCGGATTGCCTCCGAAGCCCTATTCTAGAACGTGAACTTGACTAACGCCTGTAAGCCAAAAAACTGTCCTATACATGTTTGGTCAGAGAGTCACACTCTGAGGGTATTACAAGAAGAGGTAAGGGTACGGGTGTTCGAAGTTTTGAGTTTGGCCAACTCGAAGACCATCCGACGCTTGCTAACGAAAGTTTGTGTGACGTCGTGGGAAATGGCGGAGGGAAAATCGCATGTTCCACGTCGAACGTGGTGCTGGCGCTGATGCTTCCGATTCACAGATCGGCACGAGAGCGGAAAAGACGCCGTGCTATACTCCCGCACCGTTGAGGGGACTCTTGGCTACTTCCGTCCGGTGTGGAAAACTAGAGAACCTTGATTCCCCTTCCCACAGTTTTTAACGCCGCCACGCATTTTGTGGATCGCAATGTCCGCGAAGGAAGCGGCATCAAAACCGCTTTGGAATGCGGTGACGAGCTTGTCAGTTACCAGCAATTGCTGGAGCGGACGAACCGGTCTGGTAACCTCCTGCGCCAGCTCGAGGTTCGGCCGGGGGAACGAGTCGTGCTGATCTTGAGCGATAGCCCCGAATTTCTCTATGTCTTCTTCGGGGCCATTAAGATCGGCGCCGTAGCGGTCCCCACCAACACTCTGCTCAAGCCGGCCGAGTACGAATACGTTCTCAATGACACTCAGGCGCGAGTGGTGTTGGTCACCGATGCCTTGCTTCCTCAACTGCAATCGATTCCACGAGGACATCTAAAGTATTTGCGGGAGATTGTCGTGGTCGGGGAGAAGTCTCAATCCCATCTCCGGTTTCACGAGTCGATGACCAGTGCATCTCCTGATCTGGAAGCGCAGGCTACCAGCAAAGACGATGCCGCTTTTTGGCTCTACTCTTCGGGCAGCACTGGGCCGCCGAAAGGCTGCATCCATCGCCAGCGTGATATGGTGGTCTGCTCGGAACTCTACGCCAAGGGTATTCTGCGGATGAGCGACCGCGACCGCTGCTACAGCGTGGCGCGGCTGTTTTTTGCCTATGGCCTGGGGAACGCCGGTTATTTTCCGCTGTCCTGTGGCGCTACTTCGATTCTGTCTCCCGAGCTGCCCACACCCGCAGGCATTTATGCGGACATCGAACGCTATCGGCCAACTCTGTTTTTCTCCGTTCCCTCGAATTACGCTGGGTTGCTGGCTTATTCCCGGAAGCAGGGAAGCGAGTTTGACCTTTCCAGCGTGCGTCATGCCGTCTCAGCCGGCGAAGCTCTCCCGGCGCCGCTATTTGACCGTTTCAAACAACGCTTCGGAGTGGAGATTCTCGACGCCTGGGGCTCGACTGAAACTTTGCAGATGGCGCTCGCGAATCGTCCCGGCGAAGCCCGGCCAGGATCAAGCGGCAAAGTCATTCCCGGCTACGAAGCCAAGCTGGTCAACGATCGCGGCGAAGAAGTGCCTCGCGGGGAAATCGGAGGTCTATTGATCAAAGGAGACTCCACCTGCGCCGGTTACTGGAACCAGCCGGAAAAAACGTCGGAAACTTTTCAGGGACACTGGTTTCGCACCGGAGACAAGTATCAGCAAGATGAAGAAGGCTATTTCTGGTATGCCGGTCGCGCAGACGACATGTTTAAGGTAAATGGCCGCTGGCTGAGTCCCACCGAAGTGGAGAGTGCGCTGATCGCGCATCCGGCGGTGCGCGAGGCGGCCGTAGTTGCCCGTGAGGACGAGGACGGCCTTACAAAACCGGCGGCATGTGTGGTGGTGAATCCGGACGTCAGAGCCGATGATGCGCTGGCGACCGATCTTCAACATTGGGTGGCGCAGCGCATCGGCGCGTACAAACGTCCGCGCTGGGTAAGTTTCCTTTCCGAGCTCCCCAAAACTGCTACGGGAAAAGTGCAAAGGTTCAAGCTACGCGAGTTGCAGGCGGAGCGGGCCCAGAACCGTTTCTCTGCCGATGGCTCGGAAGCGAGCCCGGAGCGCGGCTGAGGGCCGCAAACAAAGGTTCAAAGTAGGCAGAACCAGAATTTACTATTGTTAGCTCACGCCGGATCAATCCAGGAATGTTGCATGGAGATGGACCAGTCGGTGAATCCGCCAAGATATCGGTAGACCAAGCCGCAAGATCCGGCTCACGTTTTCCCGCCTCATGCGTCCTACAGGACGGATACTTCGAGCAAGCCTTCCATTCCACAGGAGAGACGCCATGCAGCTTATGGAAGATGCCAGGTACGCGATGCGCCAGTTCTCAAAGGCACCCGGTTTCACCGTCACGGCGGTGTTGACTTTGGCGTTGGGAATTGGCGCCACCACGGCTATTTTCACCCTGGTGCATGCGGTGTTGCTGAAGTCGTTGCCGGTGGCCAAGCCCGGCGAACTCTATCGCATTGGGAACGAAGAAAACTGCTGCGTCAGCGGCGGCCTGCAAGATAACTGGTCGCTCTTCTCCTATGACCTTTACAAAACCCTTCGCGACGGAACCCAAGGTTTTACAGAACTGGCGGCGTTTCAGTCGGGGCGCGATCTGATTGGCGCGCGTCGCGTTGGGAGTAATCACCCGGCCGAGTCCATGGCCAGTGAGTACGTCTCGGGAAACTATTTCTCCCTTTTCGGGGTTGGCGCGTACGCGGGGCGTGTGTTGTCAATGACGGATGACCACAAGGGTGCCGGCCCGGTGGCTGTCATGAACTATCGCACCTGGACCCAGAAATACGGGCAGGATCCTTCAATCGTGGGTGCGGGTTTCTCTTTTAATGGCCAGTCCTTCACGGTGGTGGGAATCGCGCCGCCCGGATTCTTTGGCGACCGACTGGAGACCAACCCCCCAGCTTTCTGGATCCCCTTGTCCGACGAACCGTTGGTGAATACCACCAGCAGCCTTTTGGAGCAGCCGCATTCGAACTGGCTAGATTTGATTGGACGCGTCCAGCCCGGTGCCGATGTCAAACGCGTTGAAGCGCAAATGCTGGTGGAGTTGCAGCAATGGCTGCTGAGCCCAGTCAGCCAGATCAAAGCCGAACAACGTCCCCTGGTGGCAAAGCAGACCCTGCACTTCGCCCCCGGTGGGGCTGGCGTGCGCATGATGCGCGACGATTATCAGGACGGTCTGCACTTGCTGATGTGGATTTCCGGCTTCGTCTTGATGATCGCCTGTGCCAACGTTGCCAATCTGATGTTGGTACGGACGACCACCCGCAGACAGCAGACTGCGATTCGCGCCGCCTTGGGCGCTCCTCGTTCGAGGCAGATCCGGCAGGTGCTGACCGAAAGCATTGTCCTCGCGCTGCTCGGCGCGGTTGCTGGAGTAGCGTTGGCTTATGGGGGCACGCGATTGATCCTGCACCTGGCATTTCAGAAGAGCTATGTGCCGATTCACGCCTCGCCTTCGTTGCCGGTGCTGGGCTTCACGTTTGCATTGTCTCTACTGACCGGCGTGCTGTTTGGTGTTGCCCCTGCTTGGATGACGGCTAACGCCGATCCCGCGGAGGCTTTACGCGGTGCGAACCGCTCCACTGCGCGCGGTGGTTCATGGACCCAGAGGTCGCTGGTAGTCTTGCAGGCTGCGTTGTCTTTGGTGTTGCTGTGTGCAGCGGGCCTGCTCATGCAGAGCCTGCGCAATTTGCAGCATCAGCATTTCGGGTTTGAGACCACGAACCGCTACATTCTGCATGTTGATCCGCAGATGGCTGGCTACAAGCCGGATCAGATCCCGACCCTCTACCGGCAACTTCGCGAGACTCTCACTGCCGTTCCCGGCGTGAAACGAGTAGCCTTTTCGCTCTATAGCCCGATGGAGGGCGACAACTGGGGCGAAACTGTGTATTTGGAAGGCAAGGCTCCGCCCCCACCTGACAGCAATGAGAACGAATCCTCGTGGCTGCGGGTCAGCGATGGATACTTCGACGTGATCGGTACGAAGATCGTCCAAGGCCGGGCCCTTTCCGAACAGGACACTCAAGCCACCCGCACCGTCGCGGTGGTGAACCGAACCTTCGCTGACAAGTTTTTCAAGAACGAGAATCCTCTGGGAAAACACTTCGGCGATCTGGAAGAGAAGTATTCCGGAGAATTTGAGATCGTCGGCGTGACTGAAGATACACAGTACCGCGGCCCGAGGCGCAAGATCCCACCGACCTTCTTTTTGGCCGCGTCGCAGAAGGTCACTTACGATCAGTCGCGGTATCAGATCTTCGAGGACCGCACGCACTATTTGAACGCAGTGGAACTGGAAACTGTAGGATCGTTGCAGGGCTTGGAACCGCAGGTGCGGCAGGCGTTGGCCCAGGTCAATCCCGACTTGGCGCTGATCGACTTCATTGGCTTCGCAGACCAAGTGGAAGCGAATTTTACCCAGCAGGCAATGATTGTGAAACTGACGTCGTTGTTCGGAATACTGGCTCTGTTGCTGGCGTCAATCGGTCTCTATGGAGTGACTGCGTATTCGGTCGAGCGCCGCACCGGTGAGATTGGCATTCGCATGGCACTGGGAGCCAACCGGGCCAATGTGCTCAAGCTGGTGCTGCGCGGAGCTTTCCTGCAGATTGGACTCGGACTGCTGGTCGGAATTCCGGTAACCGTCCTCGGGGGCCGCGCGATGGCAGCGCAACTGTTTGGAGTGAAGCCGTACGACCCAAATATCTTGCTGCTCACTACCGCTGTACTGAGTTTCGCGGCGTTAGTCGCGTCGGTAGTCCCAGCACGGCGGGCGGCGTCGATTGAGCCGATGCGGGCATTGAGGACCGAATAAGGCAAGAGTTCATCAGCCGCTGCTTTCGGCTCCCAGCCCGGTATTGGCGCGGACAATCTCTGAGGTTGGCGAGTGCAGCGAAGTGTCCGCGTGATCGCTCATGGCAGGGCGCGCGCCTGATGTCGAAGGATTGTACACGCGTTGATCGCGCGGGGTGTGATGTGGAATTTGCCGCAGACGGGTTTAGTGCATCAATTTGGTTTGACGTCTCGAGTTCCTAACCCAATCACCATGGACATGTCCTTGGGATAGACCACGTCGCGTCCTCGGGCCAGGAAATGGGAATAGACCGACCTGGCTGCCCCATAAACGCCAAATGCCGAACTGACAACTCTTGAGTGCGCTAACGCTCCGACAAGCGTACCGATTACGCCAAACCCAGACGCTCCACTGGCAGCACCTCCTCCAGGATCTCCTTCGCTTCCTGATTGTAGACCGTGGTCGTGGTCCGTCGACATGGAAGAGGCCGCAAGGGCCACGGCAATTGCAGTGGTCAGATAGCGCGTTTTCGGCGTGGTGACCTGTGCGCCGCCCTCGGCGTCAAGGGTCAGGTGTTCGCCTTTAGCCACCTCGACGCCTTCCAGGCTGGCCTCGACTTTCTGTTCAATACCATCCGGAGGAACCACCTGATGAAATACGATGCGAAGTTGCCCGTTACGACTTAACCTGCGGGCAGGTCGCACCTGCAAGACTGAGCCCTTAAGATGGCTGCCTTGCGGAAGAAACAAATGATCCGAGACGACCAGAGGTTGGCTGATGATGGCCTCGACAGGTTCGCCCTTTCTAGTAGTGGCAGAGTTCAGTGGCGTAACCAGCAAAGCGTGCACTACGCTGCCGGATGGGGGCGGACTCCCGATAACAGAGAGCGCGTCCGCCCTCAACGGCTCAATCCCGAAATCGAGGGGCTTCTGCAAATCCGCGTTGAAGCCGGTGCCTGGGTCCATATACTGCGGATGATAAGGAAGCTGAGCCACGGCGAATCTTTGCAGCCGGTGCATCTTTCCTGGCGCATGGAGCTGGGCCTTAGCTGCGTCCCATTGGCGTCTGGCTTCCTGCCGCACCTCGCCTATTTTCCGAGAAGCTGCGTTCCTAGATTCGGCGCTCACACCGGTATTGTCTGTCACGTTTGCGGGGACGAACTGTAAAACGCCCTGTGAACCAGCAGAAACGACGGTTTGCAGCGGCATGTGGGCGCCATTGGCGAGCACCAATTCGTTGAACTCGACGTGCACCTGGCGGGGCGGCGAAAAATTGGCGTTAAGGGCTGCGGCGGTGCGATTCAATTTTGAGACACCGTCGATGCCCGCAATCTGGCCAATGACTTCGCTGCCAGCTGGGACGACGAGCTTATCGAAAGAGTAGACGGGCTCTACAACCTTTCCGTGAACCGGCTGCCCAACCTTTCGGATGCGCACCTCCTGGTCCAGAGCCACCTTTAGTGGAGTACCGGCAGGAACCGTCAAGGGAATGGAACTGGGGGGTGCAGGCAATGGAACTGAATTCGATGGTAGCGGAGTGGGTTCCGCTGGTCTGTTACTAAGGGTTTGCCCCCGAAGCCAGGAAGCGCAGATAAACAAAAAGAAGACCGCCTGAATCGGGCGATGAATGCATTTCACCGGTACACCTCGGCCTTGGCGATGGGCGTAAATAGAATCATACCCGCTATCCCCCTCCGCGGAACGGCACACTCGCAAGGCGCCGGGCGCATGGCATAATCGGGCTGATGATTTCTCGATCATCCGCGCGCGGTAGTGTCGGTCGCGAGCTGACCACATTTTTCGGAACTATTGTGGTCTATCTTTCCCTTGTGATGCCAATTGGAGTTGCGCGGGTTGTTGCTCAAAGCCAAGGTGCGGTCTCCACACACGACGCTCGTCGCCAGTTGCCGCTTACGAAGTTCTACGACACTCCCAAACCCTTGCCTGCAGGCAAACCGGGCGAATTAATCCGTTCGGAGCCGTTTGAAGACTACTACTTGTCGGCGGATTTCTCTGCATTCCGCATTCTCTATCATTCCCGTTCCGCCGGCGGACAGGATGTGGCTGCGTCGGGCGTGGTTCTAGTGCCTCAGGGACAGCCGCCGGCGAGAGGCTGGCCGATCATTGCCTGGGCGCACGGCTTTACCGGAGCGGCTCGTCAGTGTGCTCCGTCGCTCTTGCGAAATCTGTATTCCGGACCGTTTCTTTCCATGTACCTCGATCTTGGCTATGCCGTGGTTGGGACCGATTATACCGGATTGGGAACTAACTCCCGAAGTGCCGTGTTGGATGTGCCGTCCGATGCAGCGGATGTGATCTATGCAATTTCCGCGGCGCACGCGGCGGTTCCGCAACTTGGTCCTAGATGGGTTGCCATGGGGCCTTCTCTCGGAGGTAATGTCGCAATTGGCGTGGCGGAGATGGAGGGCGGAATTCGTGATTCCAACTACCTCGGAAGCATTACGATTTCGGGCATCGCAGATTTGAAAGACGCCTACGAGCAGCGGATAAAAGAGAAATCCTTGAGGATGATCGCGTTTGTGGCTTACACCATCAAAACGGTGTATCCAGACTTCAACATACGTGACATGCTGATGGAGAAGGCGCTCCCAGCCTATCAGCGGATCGATGAGAACTGCGGTAGCCTGGATAACGGCACGGCATTTTCTGCGAGTGAAATGCTTAGAGTGAATTGGCAGAACAATGAGTTCGTTGGGAAATTTCTGAGCAGGAATAGGCTCGGCCAGAGGCCTGCGTACGGTCCACTTTTGGTGATCAGTGGCGACGCAGCTCCCGAGGGGCTGCCCGCTTTGTCCGAGCAGACAGTTGGTCGCATGTGCCAACAGGGAGACCGTATTCAGGTCGACAAGTTTCCCGAACCTCAATCGGGCATGGTCATAGGCGACTCCGTCCGAGACCAGATGGCCTGGATCGATGCACGGTTTGCGGGTCGACCTGCTGCGAGCGACTGCCGGTAATGCTGGGTCTCGGTTTGGTTATTCCGCACTACCTCGTTCCCGCAGCAGCGCTACCGCCTTGTTTTCTTTGCCGGGAAACAGCGTTGCGTACCCCAAAGGCGTACATTCCACGACTTCGCCCGGCCGCTGATAGTGGCCCGGAAGTTTTACCCGAACCGACAGGTCCGCTCCGCGATCCAACAATAACTGCGCTACGGGCAATCCCCAGTCGCCATATTGTGTCACCGCGTGGAAGATTGGCGTCTGCCCTCCGATGCCGGCTTCATCAACCGTAGCGCGGACATTGACGTCGGCCCCGCAGTCGAGAAGCAGCGTCGCGGCTTCCGGGATCCCGTACTCAGCGGCCACGTGCAGTAAAGTTGCTCCCCGAAGCGAGAGTTGGCGGGCGCCGGTAACGCCAATGTCGAGTGCGGGGAATCGCGTGTTTACCAGCGCGGGGTCAGCATCAAGATGTTTGGCCAAGAGATCAGGGCGGCCACGGAGTAAGTCGATCACTGAAGGCATGTCGTACTTAGTGACTCCGCCGGCGTCGAGCAGGATATTGATGCAGGCCCCGAGTTGTGTCGAACGGCCATAGCTAAGGATGACTTGATCCAGTGCCGTGCCGGGATACTTACGATCCAGCCTCGCGCAGTTAGGGTTTGCGCCGTGTTCGAGGAGCCACCTGATGGGCGCCGGCTCCAGTGTCTCGGAGGGAGCGAACAGGATCGGGAAATATCCGTTCCATTCGGCGTTTACGTCGGCACCGCGCGCGACCAGGAGTTCCATCATTGGAATGCGATGACCGAAGAGCGCAGCCCGCATAAGCGGGCCATCGCCGCCTTGATGCACGTCGGAGCCGTTGTCGATCATCCACTTCGCGATGGCCAGTCTCGCCGGACTGGGCGGCTCCCACGGCACCCGGCATTCCGCCACCCAGGTAAGCGGGCCGTTCTTGTCGTAACCAAGTGGGGCGCAATGCAGCGCCGGGTTGCGAGTCATAAGATTCTCTATGCTCTCGAAGTCGTTGGTGTCGATGGCCTGTTTGAGTTCGCCGAACTCCTCAAGTGAGTCGATGTGGGTTTTGAGCTTTGGCCAACTGGCAAACCCATAGAAACGTGCAATCTTGAACTGCGCGTCGGTGAGCGACTCAGCGCCTCCGGCCTTGAGCAGGTCTTTGGCTTGATCTTTGAGGTGGCGGAGATTGAGACGCTCGGGAAGCGAGCGAGTTACTTCTGGGGGATTGGTCGACACAGCGACCTCCTTTCATGTAGCGCCCGTCGTCCGCATGTCGGGCTGAAAGAAGGATCGCGAAACTTTGCTGCTAAGAGGTGGGCTTCTACCCTTTCCGCGGACCGGATGCGTCCCTAACGCTGGAAGGGATGGTAGCACAAATGATAAAAAACGTTATCTTGGAAATGAATGTGACCGCGCGGAGCAGCGGTCCCAGATCTAATGTCGTGTGCCGTTGCTGATTGGAGGCAGGAAGCGTTCGTCTTGCAGCGCCTTGGTCTCGCGAGTTTCTAGCTCTGCCTGGCGAAGCTGGGTGGCTTGTTCGGGGCTGGTTCCAGGTTTAAGTTCGGTCTTCTCGCAGAAATAACGCCAGCCAGCCTGACGCTCTTCCATGCTCTGACCGCTCTCGTACTGCTTGGCAGTGGTTTCCGCGTTCTGCTTGCCCTTGATCACGGCCGCGACTCCGCCAGATTCATAGGTGCGGACATTGTGACGAATGATCGCGTAGGAAGTTCTGAGTTCTTCGCTGGTCAAACAGGCTCCAGTGTTGCGGTGGATTCGGGGAAAGACGATAACGCGTGCCGGCCCCAGGTTCGGGTCGCCGGCACGCTCGCTGTGAAAGTTACCGCTTAGAGCGGTCGGACGTTTTCAGCTTGCCAGCCTTTTGGCCCCTTGGTCACATCGAACTCCACGGTCTGGCCCTCCTGCAGGCTCTTGAAGCCGCCCGCCTGGATTGCCGAGAAATGGACAAACACATCCTCGCCAGTCTGACGGCTGATGAAGCCGTAGCCCTTGGCGTCGTTAAACCACTTTACTGTTCCTTGTTCTGCCATATTGTTAAGGTGATGTTCCTTTCGATCAATTTACGCTGAAAGGATTCGGAAGTACGAAGGGCAGGTCCTAGCTGGTTGGCAAGAAGTTGCTCTACAACCGATTCTATCAAACGCGTCTATAGCATAGCAGAGAAGCCGCTGAAATGGCAAAACGGGGGGACCGAGATAGTATTCCAATCTCTAATTTAGTGTTCGCGACCAAAAGGTCTTGATCGCAAGGGGCGTAAAGGGTTCGCAAAAGATCGCCAAGAAGACTTAGACCTTCTCGACCCTGGCGGCACGTCAGTAATCTTCCCCGAGGTTACAGTCGTGACTTGGAAACCCTCGAAGGTGCCATTGTGATGTAGGGGTTGAGAAGGCAAGCTGGGAGTGAGCGCGGAAGCCCTAAGCACGCGCCGGGGGAAAGAAGGATGAAAGATTTTCTGAGCAGACTTTGGTCGCAAGAGGAAGGCCAGGACATTGCAGAATATGCGGTGATGCTGGCGGTGATTCTGGTGATCGTTGTGGGCACGATCAAGTTGATCGGCTCGAATTCCAATAACGTGTTTTCCAGTGTAGCAAGTTCGATCGGAACGTAGACCCAATATGTTGGCTCGGCGCACTCTGCGGTGGTTCTCGGCGGTCTCTGCGTTTTACGGCTTGGTGAGACTTTGGCCAAAGTCTGAAATCGCGGAGGTCGCGGAGAACAGGCGCAGGGTGCGCGGAGAAGGCCCGCCGACAGCCACCTAAATACGCTCCCAAAGCAGAGTTTTTCGTCAGCCTACGGTATGCTGAGTCACGCAGTTACTCTCGAAGGATGGCTCGGCATCCATGCCCCACACTCACTTTTGGCAAGTCTCTTCGCTCGAAGAACAGGATGCGAAAGCCGGTAAGGCTTATCTGGAATTTCTACGCGTGCCAGCCATGAGCGCCGGTCTCTACATTTTGCCTGTGGGCGGTACCGATCCTCAATCTCCGCACCAAGAGGACGAGATGTATTACGTGGTCCGGGGAAAGGCGCAGATGAGAGTCGGGTCCGAGAGTCGACCGGTAGGTGCGGGCAGCGTTATCTTCGTTGAAGAGCGACTCGAGCATTGCTTTTACGACATCACAGAAGAACTGGTGGTGTTGGTATTCTTCGCGCCGGCGGAAACGGCTTAGGGGCGGTAGCTTCGAATGACGGTGCACTTCCACATCAACCTTTGGCGAAGGAAGACTGGGACGCTGTGCGGGACATCTATGCCGAGGGCATTGCCACCGGAAAGCTACTTTCCGTATACCAGAACTACAAAGCTATCTGGCAGAATGCTGCGCCGTGGATGCGGGTTGTCGGCTGTCGGTGCGGGAGGTGGCCCGAATTTCGCGGTGACGAGATACACGTTGTGAGTTTTCTCGTCGAGCGCCATGGTGCGCGCGCCTGACTGCGTTGCGACGTTCCCCACAACGCTGAATTTCGCCGGCGAATCTTCGTGGACCACGGTCAGAACGCCCTCACCACAGGACGCGAAAGCCAGTCCCGTTCCCGGATCAAAAGCGTTGGCATCGACGCCATCACCGATCGGAGGAGTGGCGATGACCTTTCCTGTGTCGGCATCTAGTACTGCCATCATCTTGTTGTCGCAGCCGGCAAACAGACGGCGGTTCTTACGGTCGATGGCCAAGCCGCTGGGCTCTTCACAGGGTGCCAGCGGCCAGCTCGCCTTAACCTCCAGCTTGGCGGGATCGACGGCGTCGATCTGACTCTTGTCTTCGATATTCACGAAGATCTTGCCCTTCTCGTCGCTGACCGCAAACTCCGGTTTTCCTTCGAGCTTGATCGTGCCCAGCACGGTGCCAGCAGCAGCATCAATGGCAGTGGCGTCGTGGCTTCGGCCGTTGAAGGCAAAAACGCGTTTGCTCGCGGGATCGTAAAGAATGGCGTCCGGGTTTTCCCCGGCCTTGACCTTAGCGATCGCTTTCAGGCTTTTCAGGTCGAAGATGGTGACCGTATTTTCTCGGCCATTGCTGATGAAGCCTCGGCCCAGTTCCGGCGCCAGTGCGATGCCATGGACGCCGGGCGTATCAGGAATGTCTCCCACCGGCTTGCCGGTATCCGCATCAATCACGATGACGTGGGTGGCGCGAGAGATGTACACTCGCCGCGCAGAACTGTCGAGGGCCAGATAATCCCAGCCACCGTCGCCGCCGAGGGGGTAGGTGTTGATGAGGTGGTAGCCCGGATCCGCTGCCAAGGCCAACGTGGCCGCGAGCAGTAACGACAAACCCAAACCAAAGAACCTGCGCTTCGTGAACATAATGTGTCTCAATGTCGGCCCCTATTTCGAGATTACACCGCAAGCAATGCGGTCCCCGGAGTTTCCCGAGGGGTCAGTTTTATTGTCGTCGGCCTTGGCGTGAATCACCAGGGCAGTTCCACCGTTTGAGAAGAGCGAATGGTTGTCGGTGCCGAAGCCTACCCCCGGAATGTCGGAGGTGAACGCGGCCTTACCCTTTGCGTCGACTGTGAAGTTTTTCAGGTCGCCGGCGTGGTGGCCGTCTGGATTCTCCCAGCCGTGCTTCTTGCCGTCGGGATTGAAATGTGGGCCGGCCGATTTGAAGTCCGGCGGATCACACTTGGCATTCTGGTGAATGTGAATCGCATGCTCGCCGGGCGGCAGTCCGTGGAAGTTGGCCTTAATCCCCACCGTGCCCTGCCGGTCCCAAAGGATCGCGGTGCCAACGCTGTTGCCCTGGGCATCCTTCAGTTCAACGTGCGTCTTGGCGGCAGCGGAAAGCGAAAGGGTCAACAGGGCAACTGAAAGGGAGCAAGCGAAAATGCGTAGCATGAGGAAATTATAGCTCACCTTTTCCTGCGCAAGGCGCGTGGGTCCTGTCTTAAATAAGACAACACCGGCGCGTGGGAAACGACACTTGTCCACAAGCTTGTGGAGTATACTGCGGGGAAGTTTCCAATTCCTTCAGGGAAGAAATGCAATCATGTCCGTGAGAGTGGCTGAAGAAGGATCCCCGCAGGTTTCCCCCGACGATTTTCAGGCGCTGGAACAGAAAGTCTATCGCACCATTGAGCTGTACAAAGCGGCGCGCGAGGCGCGGACGGTGGCCGAACGCGACGTTAACCGACTGCGGGAGCAACTGGAAGAGCGCGAGGAGGAAGTCGAAACCTTACGTCGCCAGATGGTGCAACTGCGCCGCGAACGCGAGGAAATTCGCGGGCGGGTGGAGAAAATGCTGCAACACATCGAGACGGTTGAAGAACAGCCGGCCGCGAGTTGATTGATTTTGCTTCCTCCCGGCAGTTGAGAGGAGCAAAATAAGCCATGGCCATCGCCACCAAGCCAGCCTCGGGCAAGGACACGACCAGTAGCGTGCGGGTAGAGATCTTTGACCAGGCCTACAATCTGCGCGGTTCCGATCCTGACTACATCCTCAAGTTGGCCGAATATGTGGACGCGAAAATGCGTGCCGTTGCCGAACAGACCCACACTGTGGACACAGTTCGTCTGGCAGTGCTGGCGGCGCTGAATATCGCTGACGAATATCACCTGATCAAACGCAATCAGGATAGCGGGACGATCGAGTACTTGAAGCGGGCGAACAATCTGGCCAACGCGCTGGATGAAGTGCTCGAGGAAAAGCGTAAGGCTGGATAAAGTGTCGCCTGCCAAGTCTTTTTTCGCCTTTCTGTTTCTCCTTTTCGTTAATTCTGCGGTCACTCAGGAAGCGACCATCCGCAGTCAATCCACCGTGGTTCTCGTGCCCGCGCTGGTGAAGGATGCGCGTGGGCACGCGGTCTATGGGTTACAGGCGCAGGACTTCGTCGTAGAAGATAACGGCGCAGTCCAGACTGTGCATCTGGACGAAGCGGCTGAAGCCCAGCCGATATCGCTGGTCATTGCCATTCAGAGCGGCCGCCAAGCTTATCGAGAATTTCCCAGGATCAGAGGTCTAAGTTCCATGATCCAGCCTATTCTGGACCAGGAAGGAACACTGGCCGCAGTGGTTGAATTCGACAGCGGCATCGAACTGTCGCAGGATTTTACCGGCGACCAACGCCTGGTTGGCAACACGCTCAGGACGTTGCAGTCCGGCGACAGCGGGGCGGCGATTCTCGATGCGGTGAAGTACTCGCTCAACTTGTTGGACCAACAGCCGGCGGGACGGCAGCGCGTGCTGTTGTTGGTCAGTGAGACTCGCGACCATGGAAGTCACTCTGCCAAAATCGACGATGTCGTGAGCGCGATTGGGGAGACCAATACGACCGTCTACACGCTGGCATTCTCACCGGCACTGTCGAATGTGTTGGATACCGGACGCGGCAACAACAAGGACGAGATGAACGCCGGGCCCGATCTCCTTGCCCCACTAATACTGGTCAGACAGGCAATGAGAAAAAACACGCCAAAGGCAATCTCGTCAATGACCGGAGGGGAGTACGCCTCATTCGAGTCCCAAAATGGTTTTGAGACGCGCATGCTCGATTTCACCAATCATTTGCACAGCCGGTACTTGCTGAGTTTTCAGCCCAGAGATCCACATCCCGGGCTGCATGAGCTACGGGTACGGTTGAGGGATCCGGAGAGAGGCGAGATTCTGGCCAGAGGCAGCTATTGGGCAAATGGCCCTGTGCAATGAGCCGGTTTGTCTCCTTACCAAAGTTGCTGGCAAACCGAGTGCCAACTTTTTGTGCCTGCCCTCTTGCTAATCTCCGCCGACTTCCCTAGGATGCGAAATTGAAAGTCGGCCTGCAAGGTTGGTGATGGTGGTCACCGAATTTTTGAACCAATACTGAATGAACGGGGGCCTGACTCGCATTAAGATCCGGTGTGCAACGCTCCGCCACGCGGAGATGCCTAAAGGGTCTCGGCGGGCTCCCAGCGTCTACCGACGGGTTCATTCTCGGCCCACCACACGGCAGGTGCGGGTCGGCTTTTAGTCTAGTCGTTGGTCGTTCGTCTTTGGTCGCCGGCCAACCCAGCCACGATTCACTTCTGCTAAACTTCAGTTGGCAAATTCCCAATACCCGGCATCTAATTAACTGTGCTGCCCCGACTCTTTCATCTTGGCAATTTCAGCCTGCCCACCTACGGGCTGCTGGTTTCTATTGGAGTGCTGGTCGGCTTGTGGATCAGCGTACGCAACTCCGAGAAGCAGGGCATCGATCCCGACCTTGCCTGGAATCTGGGGATTGTGGTGGTGTTGTGCGGAATCGTGGGCGCCAAGATTCTTTACATCGTGAATGACTGGAGTTACTACACCGCCCATCCAGGAGAGATTTTCAGTTTTGCCACAATGCAGGCTGGTGGAGTTTTTTCCGGCGGGCTGATTGGAGCGGCAGTGGCCGCTGTCTGGTATCTTCGAAAACACCACATGCCCGCGCTGGCGACGTGGGACGCCTTTGCGCCTGGCCTGGCCCTGGGCCACGCCATTGGACGGGTGGGTTGCTTTGCCGCGGGTTGCTGTTATGGCAAACCCACAACCCACTTCTGGGGCGTGACGTTCAAGAATCCTCTGGCCCAGACTTGGGTCGGTACGCCTTTGGGAGTGCCTTTGGAGCCGACACAGCTTTTCGAATCAGCTGTCGAGTTGGCCAATTTCTTCATCCTGATGTGGCTGTTCAAGCACAAGAAATTTGACGGTCAAGTGCTCGGAGCTTACTTGTTTCTGTATGGCGTGGCGCGATTCTTTCTGGAATATCTTCGCGACGATCCGGGCCGGGGATCGGTATTTGGCGGCATCATGACTGGCACACAGCTGATTGCGATTGGCTTGGTGGTCACTGGCGGCTTTATCTGGTGGATACGGCCGGGAATGAAAGCTGTTCCGGCGCACGCGGTTCGGTAAAACTTCAGCCCCTGATGACGCTGAAGAACGCAGATTGATTCGACAGTCCGGCGGGCGATCGCTGATTCCTCATCTTTCAAGTACCCATCCGAGCTATTCTTTTCTCTGCGACGACAATCGATGGAAGACTTCCCCAAGACTTTTCTTGCCGCGGCTGAGGATGCGGGCAAACGCCTGGACCAGTTCTTGGCCGGCAAACTTGCCGAGACCAGCCGGGCGCGAGTGCAGCATCTTATTTCCGAGGAGAAGATCTTGGTCAACGACGCTGCGGCCAAGGCTTCGTCGCGATTGCGCGGCGGGGAATGCGTGAAGGTTCTAGGTTCACCAACGCTTCCCCCGCTGCGGGCGATTGCTGAAGATATTCCACTCGACATCGTTTACGAGGATGAAGATTTGGCGGTCGTCAACAAAGCTGCGGGCATGACGGTCCATGCGGGAGCAGGAGCCACGGAAGACGAGCGCAACCGGGGAACGCTGGTTAATGCGTTGCTGCATCATTTTGGAAAACTCTCTACCGTCGGGGGCGAGTTGCGTCCCGGGATTGTGCATCGCCTGGACAAAGCCACCAGCGGACTGATAGTGGTTGCGAAGAATGACGAAGCGCATCGCAAGCTGGCGGCGCAGTTCGCGCGACGGAAAGTGAAGAAGACTTATCTGGCGCTGGTTCACGGCTTGCTCAAGCCAGACCGCGGGACCATCAGTAGCAGCATCAGCCGCGACCGTGTACGCCGAACACGGATGACGACCCGGCGATCCGGCGGACGCGAAGCCATCACACACTATCTGGTACAAAAGCGGATTGAATCGAAGTTTGGGAAATTCACGTTGTTGGAGTTGCGGATCGACACCGGCCGCACCCATCAGATTCGGGTTCATTTGGCGTCGCTGCGGCATCCGGTGGTGGGTGACACGCTCTACGGGGCACCGCGGGAGGCTCGCACGAAGGACGCCGCGATTTCACTTCCTCGAAATTTCCTGCATTCGGCTGAGCTGCAGTTTCAGCATCCGAGGACGGATGCGTTGATGAAGTTTTCACGGCCGCTGCCGGCGGAGTTGGACGCATTCCTCAAAATCGTCGGCGCGCGGTGAGTGAGATTCTCCCATCGACTCCCTTACTGACCAAGAGTCACTACGGCCACTGTGTATCGCCTCGTCTTCTCAAAAACGCCTTGACCAACAGGGTATTGTGGAGGAAACAATGGCATTAACCATAAATGACCTGAGGATCAAGTATGAAGAAGAAGGGCATACTCGAGCGATTGAAAGGCGGGCTGGTTCTGGGCGACGGAGGGTATCTGCTGGAGCTAGAAAAGCGTGGATGGGTGCGCGCGGATCCGTTTACACCTGAAGTGGCGCTCACGCGTCCCGATGACACGCCCAAACAGCAACCGGACTTCTCAAGCCTGCCGGAATTTCCCCTGGGGCTCGACCCGTTGCAACTTACGCGTAAATAGAGATGGCTGACTACGCGCTTCGCGCCCGCGAGCTGGGAATCAACTACATTGGCGCCTGTTGTGGCACGGTGGCGATGCACATCCGCGAGATGGCGCGGGTGTTGGGGAAACTCGGCGAAGACCAGCGCGTTTGGAAAAAGGCTGGTGAGAAGCCCATGTCAGCGTATGAATATTATGACCATGATAGTCTGGCCAACAGTCGAAATAAATCATGAGACGAGAGGAATCATATGAGCGTAACGCTTGCGGACGCCCGACGTGTGATTGCGGCGGCGGAGAAGAAGGCAGCGGAAATCGCGCAGCCGATGAATATCGCGGTGGCTGACGAAGGCGGGAACCTGGTGGCGCACGTGCGCATGGACGGAGCATGGCTTGGCAGTATTGATGTTTCCATCAAGAAGGCATATACGTCGCGTGCGTTCGACATTGCCACCAAGGACCTGGCGACACATTCGCAATCCGGTGGACAGTTTTTCGGCATTCACGCTTCCAACGACGGAAAGATTATGATCTTTGCCGGCGGCATTCCCCTGAAGCGGGGCGGCAAAGTCGTCGGAGCGATCGGAGTGAGCGGCGGATCCGGAGATCAGGACCACGCAGTCGCTGAGGCTGGTGCGGCGGCGTTCTAGAGCTCGTCGCTTCCAGTAGTTTTATTATCGAAGTCCCGGGACTTCTCGCCGGGAACGGGCCAGCAGCGGATCGCCCGTCCACGTTTGTTGTGATCCTACTGACCGCAGGCACTACAGTTGTCACCAAGACTTCACGCAATTGTAATTTTTTTGTTACACGGCCCGTCAGGGGTGCCCGTATGCGGGATTGTCAGGGGTGGGCGGCGCATAGTCGCGGCCATACATATTCTTGTGTTCCTCAGGCATGGTGGTGGTAGGCAACTGAAAGAGGCCCAGCGTGGAGGTGTTTGCTGAGACCGTGACCTCGCGGGCCATGCCATTCAAGCGTTCCGGCAATGTAGCTTCATACCAAACTCTCAGCGTATAACGGCCCGGCGCGACGGCGGGTATTATGACCTGGCCTTGGCGGTCTGATATTCCGTAATAGGGAGTGTTCAGCGCCAGCACCACCGCGCTCATTTCGGGGTGAATATTGCAGAAGATGTAAGAAATGCCGGGCTTGTCGAAGAGGACGTTGCGCGTAGTTCCAGCCTCATAAAGACCAAGATCAAAGCGTTTGCCTTCGTACAGCGAGAATACGTTGTGAAAGAAAGGATCGCGGTTGGGGAATTCCACCAGCGATCCCACGCGCACAACCAAAACGTGGGGCTCGAAACTCTTGTTCCTCTGAACCAGGCGAGGGAGCGGAAACGATTGTGGAACCGGCGAGGAAGCAACCCCAGCCCCATCGGAAGGCGTCAGCCACACCACCACATTGCTGGCATCGCGGGTCTTATTTTTCTTGGCGTCACCTATCAGCGCCACCCTGGCAGTGATGGTGGTTTCCTGGGCGTGCACTGCGCCGCCAGCCACAAGGATCGCCAACAGACAGCCGAAGCCGAAGGTTCGTGTCTTCAGAACAGGACCCCCATCATGACGTTGATTTGGTCGGCGGCGTTGTTGGTGCTTGAGACCGGAAATGACTGTAAGTATCGGTACTCGGTGGAAAACAGCAGGTTGGAACGTGGACGAAAGATGAAGTTGATCATCCCACCGCGGTTTTGAACCAATAACGGCCCGACATAGGTTTGACTGGCGGAAGCTGCCCGCACTTCGGTGCTGGTGGGATTTTCCAAACCAAAAGCTGCGTTGAATTCCAGGCGGCTGTTGGCCTTGAACTTCAGCTGCGTCCAGCCTCCGATGTCGTCCAATCCGTGGATCGCCGTGTATGGGAGGCTGGGGTTGCCCTCGAATACGACGCTGTTGCTAATCCCTCCGCCGATGCCACCGACGGCCCGCCCACGGTAAAATTCGCCTGACACGCTCAGACGAGACACAATCGGGATTTCCCAATCCGTCATGCCTGCCCATCCATCTGCATAATGGTCGAACGGCCAATTCTGGCGACTGTAGTAGCCCGCTGCACCGACCGTTACCGTGCGGCCGAGAACGCTGGTCGTCCAGGCAGTACGAAAGCCGAAAGCGGGTTGGCTTGATTTCTCGCCCGGGCCGGGTGATCGGAAATAAGAGCCTGAAGGGAACTCCCCGGCCAGATTGTCCATTATGCCGCCCTGCACCGTGATGCGGTTGCCGTCGGAAAGATCGAAGCGATGTTCGATTCGGACCTGGGGCGTCCAAGCCCACAAATTGCCCGCGTAGTTCAGCGCCGGAACCGCCAGAGAGGCGAACGAAGTGGGCGAGAGCGGGGAAACAAAGAGATCATCTTGGCCCACGACAATCGAGGTTTTTTGCCAATCCATCCGCATGCGGGCAATACGCAAGCGGAACAGTCCGGAGTTCACTCCATTCCAGGTCTCGGGAAAGCCGCCGGCAAAGTCCGCTTGCAGGCTGGCCGAGATCCGGGCGCCTGCGAGGGTTGGGCCGAACGCCTCTAGTCCGATTTCGGACTGGCGCATAGTGGCGCCGAAGTCTCCACCTTGGTTGGGCCCGGCCACAAAACTTGGAAAATCGCTGTTATCCGTCTGTCCGCGATTGCTAAAGAGATTCAACAGGACGATGCCGGAAAGCCGGACGCGATACTTCGAGGCGCTCTCGATCTTCGATTGGTATTGGTCGTCCAGCTTGCTGTTCAACAACTGCGTGGTTTCCTCAAGCGCGGCAACGCGCTCGGGCAAAGGTTCCGACGGCACCGCTGGGCGCGGGGCGGCTTCGGACGGAGCGGCTACTGCCGCGCCGGCTGAGGCGTAGGAATTGGGCGCGGCTGCTAACTCTCCCGGCCCTGCCTGGGCACGCACGGCCTTCAGCTCGCGGCGTAATTCCGCGGTTTCGGCGCGGTACTGGGCCGCTTCGGAGCGGATTTCAGCCACGGCGGCGCGCAGCTCGCTGACCTGCTGTTGCAGATCGTGAACCGCGGTGGACACTCCGTCGTTTGCGGGTGGTGGTGACGCGATCTGACCCTGTGCCCAGACGGAGACACTGCCGCTCAGGGCAAGCATGCCGATCAAACTGAACTTCCCGACCCAATCAAGAAAAGCATTCCTCTGCTTCACAAGCGCCTCCCGAAGAAGACTGTGGAAGTACATAGAACGAATTGCGGCAATCTGAGACGGTCTCCAAAACTGGAATGGACCGCGAGCATGCATTTGCCGGAAGCAGCTTGGTAAGCCTGGAACCAGCCCGGTGAGCCTGTCCGCTGGCGCGCAACCCAGACCCGAATCCTACTCCACCGGCGTTTTTCTTGTCGAAGCCAGTGATGAAAACGTCAGCTTTCTTTCGCCGTCTCCGTCCCCCATGGATTCCGAGCCGAGCGGGAGGGTGAGCCGAAAAACGGTCCCCTCGATGGAACTCTTCTCCACCACCACATCGCCCCCATGGTCCTGGATAATTTTCTGTACCACGGTGAGCCCGAGGCCGGTTCCGTTCTCCTTGCCGGAGCTGACAAACGGTTCAAACAGCTTGTCTCGAACTGATTCCGGGATACCGCGGCCATTGTCCACAACCCGCACCTGCACGCCGTCGGGGATCTGGGTCAATTCAACGGTGATCCGTCCGCTATCTCCCGGAGTAGCTTCACAGGCGTTGAGCAAGAGATTGTAGAATGCCCGCTCCAATTTCTTGGTATCGAACCAACCCTTGCAGTTCCCGTCCTGGAGAACGCTGATCCAGACCGGGTGAAAACGGGGATGAGTGTGAATGATCTGTACCACGCGATCGACCGAGTCCTTGACGTTCCCGAAAGTCAGGCGCAAAGACTCTCGGGTGCGCGAGAACTCCAACAACGAGTCGATCAGTTCCGTCATCTGATTCACGCCAATCCGGACCTCCTGATAGAGCTCCTCTCGCTGGTCACTCGAGAGCCGGCTCTCCAGCAGGAATTCAGCGTTGGCGACGATGGCGGCCAGGGAGTGCCTCAAGTCATGCGAAATGGAACTGGCCATTCGGCCAATGGTGGCCAGGCGCTCTGCTTCTAACAGCTCTTGTTGGGTCTTCCGCAAGCTGGCTCGCATGCGGTTGAAAGCGCCGGTGACCTCCGCGACCTCGTCGCCGCCCTGAGCATCAAGCTTGTAATAAAAATCTCCCCCCTCCAGGGCGCGTACTCCAGCGACCAGGTTTCTCAAAGGCCGGGTGAAAGTATCGGAAATGAAGAACACCAGGGCGCTGCCGGCGACCAACGCCGCTAGGCCGAGAGCGAGCAGCAACCGGTTCAGACTATCGAGGGAAGCCGTAGCCTGATCGTAAGACTTCAGCACACTCAGCCGAACCGAGGGGTTGCTGCCAGGAGCTAGTTCCAGCGAGGTCCCCAGGAAGTGCTCATCACCCAGCCGTACTTCTTCCGGCTCGGCAGTGGCCGGGTTGGAGCGCACCACCGGATGCTGCGCAAGCTCGGCCTCGTGGGCGGGATCGAGGGTGCTCCTTACGATGGTGTCCCCGTAGTAAAACGCCACCTGGCTGGCGGCAATCCGGCTGACTTGCGAGGCCACGACGTCATCGATCTCGTAACCGATCACCAGAAAACCCAGCAGGCGGTTTTCCGCGGCCGGTCCGAAATAGATGGGCTTGAGAAATACCTGATAAAGATGCTGCGCTCCGAACCACCACTGCCCGGAAGCCTCGGTGTTTAGAGGTGAACCTAGAGCCTGTTGGGCCATCTCGCGCGAAAAGCCCGGAGAGGTAGTATGCAAGGCAGCGACTCTGCCTTCGCGGTCTGCCAGAACAAACAGATCGCTCCCCGCCAACCGCCACAAATCCGTCGAGGCATCCTGGATGGTGGCTTCATGGCTGGTCGTCATGAGGGCGCGCAAGTTGGGCAGATCTGCCAGTAGTTCGGCAGAGTGGGTGAGGGTAAGTTCCCGTTCCCTCTGGAAGTTCTGGAAGGTGCCGACGGAGTTGTGAAGGTCGGCAAAGATGCCTTTCCGGATCTGCTGCTGGACGCTGTGCCGGACCAGCCAGAGACTGGTCCACGTCAGTCCCGCTGAAATCACCAGCATGGAGAGGAGAAACTTGGTGCGCATCCTAAGTTTCATCGCGCTTCCTCATCTCCGTACACTTGGCTGTCTGCTCCTCGATCATCAAAGCTACTTCACGAATTTGTATCCGACTCCGTGAACAGTACGGAAATGCGTCGGATTCGAGGGATCCCGCTCCAGCTTCTGCCGCAACTTCAGGATGTGATTATCGACGGTGCGGGTGGAGGGATAGTTCTGATACCCCCAGACCTCATTCAGCAACTCGTCGCGCGAGATGACCCGCTCGGGGTTCTGCGTCAGGAATTTCAATGTTTTGAACTCCTGCGCGGTCAGGAAAATCGGTTCTCCATCCCGAGTTACCTCCATCTTCGTGAAGTCCGCAGAGATGCCATCAAAGGCGATAAGTTCGCCGGTGTCCTTGCGAACGGTGCGTCGCAAAGCTGCGCGCACTCTCGCCAACAGTTCGCGCGGACTGAAGGGTTTAGTAACGTAATCGTCGGCGCCGAGTTCGAGCAGCAACACTTTGTCGGAGACGTCGCTGGCTGCGCTCAACACAATGATCGGGACGGCGGGAGATTGCTGCTTGATCTCGCGGCAGACATCGCGGCCTGACATCTGGGGCAGACGCAGATCAAGTACGATGGCCGATGGAGTGGTCCGGCGGAATGCTTCCAGTGCGGATTTGCCGTCAGAACTTATTTCAATCTCAAACCCCTCAGTCTCGAACAGGCGCTTCAGCGCCTTCTGTACGGCGTGATCATCTTCCACCACGAGTATCCGCTCTGTAGTGGTCCCTTGCAGGGTTCGCGCGGACTCCTTGGACAGCGTGATAGGTGGCCGTTGAAATTCCGGTTCCCGGTTAGTTTCCACTCGCATGACGCTCGCTCCTCAATGACGCAAATGCAGGCAAAATACCCTACTAGATTACTACCAAGACAACAACTTAAACCCATCAGAGATGAATTGTTGACAATGTTTTGACAATCCGGAGACAAGGAACCCGATTTCTATCGCTGATCGTCTATAGCTTCGAAACAGTGCTCGCTCCGGGACGAGTCGGCTATAAGTCGAAGCTTGACTTGTCTTCGGCGATTTCCCAGCCCGCACCGCGCACCTCGCGATACTGTGGCCCGGACTCATCCAGCATGGGATTCGTGTTGTTGATGTGGATGAACACTTTGCGCGGCCGGTGCAAGCCCGCGAGCTTCCCCAGCGATCCGTCGGGCCCTGAGACGGGAACGTGCCCCATCTCACGGGCGGTCGCACCGCTTCCCTGGACACGGATTAGTTCATCGTCGCTCCAGAAGGTTCCATCGAACAGCAGCAGGTCGGCCGATTCCAAGCGCCGGAGCAACGCCTCGTCGATCGCCGGCACAGCTGGCAGATAGGCCAGTTTCTTCCCCAACGACGATTTCAGGAAAAGTCCGAGCAAGGCCTCTTCCGGTCGGAGGCTGGCAGATCGCTCGGCCGAAACGTACGCGGGATAGTGGGTCGCCAAAGAGAATGCTTCGCAACCAATTCCTGAGTCCGCTCCATCGGCGTCAAGCAGCGAGAAACATAGTCCCGGTGCTATCTCTTGCCATGAAACCTGGTTGGGCGTGCGGTTGAGCATTGTGAAGACGGAGTTGTCCTGGCGCAGGATTCGACGAATCGAGGGAGTGGAGTAGATGGGGAAAGGCTGCCGCTCACGCAGCGACAACAGCCCGGCAACCTGATCAATGTCGGCACTGGTGAGCACAACGCCGCTGATAGGGGAATCTCGTTGGCATCGGCGGGGATGAAGATGTGGCGTGGCCTCAATCTGCAGGCGCAGATCGGGTGACGCGCTCAGGAGAAAGTAGTGCTGGTGGTCGTTGGTAACTGCGACCTGGGTTTGAGTACGAGCTTTGCCCTGGAAAGTCCCGGCGCGCAAGGATTGGCAGTGACGGCAGTTGCAATTCCACTGCGGAAACCCGCCCCCTGCGGCCGAGCCCAGGATTTCGATGTGCACCGTTACATTGCAGCGCTAGCGTAGGAATTGATCTCGCAATTCAGCGCGATCTCTTCAAACTGCGGTGTGGTCCATTCCATGAATCACCTCTGAAAATTACTACCTGACGCTAGATTAGCACAAGCGGCGCCAAGTCTTAGTTGAATCTAAATCGCCGCTAGAATTAAATCTAGGCGGTCTTTACTACCTGGTACTTTCGTCTCCAGCGATGAGGCTTGCCGGATCGCTCTAGATTTCCACAACTTTTCCGCAAGCCGCAGCAATGACTTACGAGGAAGTCAACTGAATCGCACGCACCGAACCTCTTGCGTAAACGCAACTGCTTGTGGTCACCTGATCAGTTAGCCACAACTTCTCGTAGTTTCCCAAGGGAGTTATTCATCCCTCCATATACCCGTAACTTTGTCATTGACAACAAACAGCTTAGGCGTAAGATGTGGACAAAAGTGGTAGAAAGTGGTTGGATGAGTAGGGGTCGTGGGCGGAAGTGAAGTAACGAGAGGCGCCAGTGGATTTTGAAGCTGACACCCCGATAAACAGCCCGAACGAACCGCAACCGAGTGACATTTTTATCGCTTTTACCTCCCTTGTGATGGCAGTCGTAGCCAAAAGATTTTCCGCTCCGTTAAGGGGCAGAACACATGTTTCGCGGCAATCACCCAACTCGCGTCGACGAAAAGGGCCGACTGAAGGTCCCCGCCGAATTCAAGCGGGTGATCGACGAGAAGTACAGCAGCCAATTTTACATCACGAGCTTCGATGGAAGGGTTGCACAACTGTATCCCTTCGAGGAGTGGGAGCGAATCGAGCAGAAGCTGGCGGCGCTTTCCACCTACAACCCAACCAAGAAGAAGTTTCTCGCGCGGGTGAACTACTGGGGGCAGACGGTGGAAATGGACGGCCAAGGCCGGCTGCTGATGCCGCAACTGCTCCGCGATTCGGCGCAGATCAAGGGCGAAGTCGCGGTGACCGGCAATTTGACGTATTTGGAAGTTCGTAACCTCGAAGCGTACCGGCTAGAGATGGAGACGGAGAAGTTCACGCCTGAGGATGAGAAGACGCTCGACGAGCTGGGCATCTAGTGGCGGAGGGTTTCACAGACACCCCCGAGCG
>Ga0070765_100000344_pt1 | contig 27743 bp, 32 predicted proteins | sample HubBroMetageWFT5_FD_71516 | JGI IMG/M metagenome (GOLD analysis project Ga0070765, IMG submission 71516) | Warmed and freeze-thawed soil microbial communities from the Hubbard Brook experimental Forest, New Hampshire - Hubbard Brook CCASE Soil... | ecosystem: Environmental > Terrestrial > Soil... | reverse complement strand
CGACGGCGAGTCAAGATCCCGCCGGCGGCGGTGCTCGTCGGCGCGGGACTCGCGCCCGTGGCGCTGTGCGTGGCGACCCCGCGCGCCCGCAGGCGCGACGCGGCCGTCTGCGTGCTCAACATGTGGGCCTACGTGGCCGCGTACGAGATGCCGCACGACGATCCCGAGCGGCTCGAGGCCCGGGTGAGGATCGACTACCCGGTCGCGATCGACCGCGTCCTCGGGCTCGGCGTGCCCCCGACGCTACGCCTGCAACGGCTCTCGACGCCGGGCAAGATCAACCGCCTGGAGCGTGTGCTGGTGTGGAGCCACTGGATGTGGTTTTTCGTGCCCCACGCGACCGTCGCGTACGTTTGGTGGCGAGCGCCGGAGCGCTTCCCGAGCGCCGCGGCGCGGATGTACGGCGTGTTCGATCTCGGCGCCGTGTTCTACTGGGCGATCCCGACAGCGCCGCCGTGGTATGCCGCGTCGAAGGGTCGCCTCGACGACGGCGAGGCCCTCGAGGTGCGCCGGATGATGATCGAGTACGGGCAGCAGTTCTGGGGTGACCGCTGGGGCGCCCTCTACGATGTCCTCGGAGGAAATCCGCTCGCCGCCATGCCGTCGCTGCACTTCGCCACGTCTCTCATGGCTGCGCACCTGCTCACCGAGGTCGGACCGGTGCCGGGCGCGGTCGGATGGGCTTACGCGATAACGCTGGGCCTGGCGCTCGTCTATCTCGGCGAGCATTACGCCGTCGACCTGATCGGCGGAGCGGCGCTCGCGGAGGGAGTTCGGGCCGCGGCGCCGCGCCTGACGCCGGTGTACCGGCGGCTGTCGGCGGGGCTGCAGGCGCTCGAGCTACGCGCGGGGACGTAGGTGCCCCCGGAGGCACAGCGACAGGAGGCTTCGAACGATGGGGCGCCGCGCGTCCTGTTCACCCGCGGAAGGATTATCGGCACGCTGCTGTTCGTCGCTTCGGCGCTCGCATTCCTGTACTTCGTGCTGCCGAAGTTGCTCGGTCTCCATCAGACGTGGGACCGAATCCAGCACGGCAACGGATGGTGGTTCGGACTCGCCGCGGTGCTCGAGGTGTGTTCGTTCCTCGGCTACGTGTGGCTGTTCCGCGGCGTGTTCGTGCGCGGCGAGTCGCGGATCGGCTGGCGCGAGAGCTACCAGATCACGATGGCGGGGCTCGCCGCGACCCGGCTGTTCGCGGCCGCCGGGGCGGGGGGGATCGCACTGACCGCCTGGGCGCTGCGCCGCTCGGGCATGCGGCCGCGGACGGTCGGCTGCCGGCTGGTCGCGTTCACGGTGATCTTGTACGCGGTGTACATGATCACCCTGGTGATCGATGGAGTCGGGCTGTACCTCGGCGTGATCCCGGGCGGCGGCTCGTTCGCGATCACGATGGGGCCGGCGATCTTCGGCGCGGTCGTGATCGTGCTGTTCCTGGTCCTGTCGACCATCCCCGTCGACCTCGAGCGGATCGCCGGACGGTGGACCGCCGGCCGGCGCCGCGCTCAGCGGTTCATCTTCCGCGTCGCGGCGGCTTCGGCGACGCTCGCCACCGGCGTGAGGACGGCGATCGACCTCGTGCGAGCGCGTGAGTTGAGCCTGCTTGGCGCCGTCGCGTGGTGGGGGTTCGACATCGCCGTGCTCTGGGCGTGCTTCCACGCGTTTGGGGCCTCGCCGCCAAAGGGCGTGATCGTGATGTCGTACTTCGTCGGAATGCTCGCGAACACGCTGCCGCTGCCGGGCGGAATCGGGGGCGTCGACGGCGGCATGATCGGGGCGTTCGTGGCGTTCGGCGTGGACGCCGAGTTGGCCGTGATCGCCGTGCTCGCCTACCGGGCGTTCGCGTTCTGGCTCCCGACTCTCCCCGGCGCCGTAGCGTATCTGCAGCTTCGTCGCACGGTCCACCGCTGGAGCGCCGAGAAGCCGACGGTCCTCCGCGGCGCGTCCGATCCGGTGTCATAGTCTCCTCCGGAACCACCGTCACCCCGAACGCGCCCTGACGCTATACTTTTTGAAGTGAACAATCAGTCGATGGCCGAGCGAGTAGAGAACGTGATCATCGTCGGCAGCGGGCCGGCGGGCTACACCGCCGCGCTGTACACGGCGCGCGCGAACCTCGAGCCGCTAGTGATCGAGGGGTTCGCGTGGGGCGGTCTGCTCCAGCAGACGACCGACGTCGAGAACTACCCCGGCTTCCCTCAGGGGATCATGGGCCCCGAGATGATGCAGCACTTCCGGGACCAGGCCGAGCGCTTCGGTGCGCGTCTCGAGACCGACGACGTGACGCAGATTGAGATCTCTCGCGACGGCGGCCTGCACAAGGTGTGGACCGGCGACGAGATGCACGAGACGCGCGCACTGATCCTGGCGATGGGGGCCCAGCACCGCAAGCTCGACGTTCCGGGCGAGATGGAGCTGTCAGGCCGCGGCGTCAGCTACTGCGCCACCTGTGACGCGGCGTTCTTCAGGGACGCGCCGACGCTGATCGTCGGCGGCGGCGACTCCGCGATGGAGGAGGCGATGTTCCTGTCGAAGTTCGCCTCGAAGGTGGTGGTCCTCCACCGCCGCGACGACTTCCGCGCCTCGAAGATCATGCTCGAGCGCGCTCGCGCGATCCCCAACATCGAGTTTCTGACGCCATACGCCGTCGAGGAGTTCGCCGGCGGCGAGAAGGGGTCGCTCGCGGTCGCCCGGCTTCGCAACACGAGCGACGGGTCTACGCGCGAGCTCGAGGTAACCGGCGCGTTCATCGCGATCGGCCACGACCCGCAGTCCCAGCTCGTCGAAGGCCAGGTCGAGACCGACGCCGGCGGCTACGTCGTCACCCAGGGCAAGTCGACGCTGACGGGTATTCCGGGCGTGTTCGCCGCCGGCGACCTCGTCGACCACACCTATCGCCAGGCGGTCACCGCCGCCGGATCGGGCTGCCAGGCCGCGCTCGACGCCGAGTGGTACCTCCGCGATACGCCGTTCCCGGTGACCGACGTGGCCGGCGCCGCGGCCTAGCGACACGCTCTAGCGGGCGGCCGGATGTCCTTCAGACGGCCCCGTCGTTCTGAGGGACGTCTGAAGGACGTCGGCCGCGCCGCGGCCGCTAGTAGGGACAACCGTCCGCCGGTCCCCAGTTCGCGGACGGCGGCGACTTGTACATCGACAGCGCGAAGTCCTGGGTCCAGGTCCCGGCGCCCGACGCCCACCCGTTCACCGGACGGTGGCTGACGCCGGTGCCGACGTTGCCGTAGGTCGGATTGAGGATGTTCTGGCAGTGCCCGGTGCTGGCCATCCAGGCGCGGACGACGCCGGCGGGACTCTGGAACCCGGTGGCGATGTTCTCGCCGGCCGCGCGCCATACATAGCCGGCCGCGCTGATCCGTGCGGCGAAGTTGGTGCCGTGGCTGAACACGTCGCTCGAGACCATCGCGTTCGTCCAGCCCTGGGCCGAGCTGTCGAGTAGGTGCGAGGCCTGCAGCGCCGGCAGATGCCGACTTGCGCGCTGCTGGTTGATCAGGCACACGACCGCGGCGCGTAGCGCCTCGTCGGAGCCGCGGCCGACGTTCGCGTTGGCGTTCGCGCACCCACTGGCGGCGCGGGCCCGGCGGTGGTGACGCTGGGCGGCACTCGCCGCGGGCACGACTGCGAGGGCGGCTGTCGCCAAAAGACTGAGGGCTGCGATCGCGACGCGCGAACCACGATGCCGATCGGGCGAAACCGACGTGGAGCGGCGGCGAGGGCTCAGCATCGCGGTGAGAATCGTCACGAGGCCGGCGTCCCACAAACGACGCGCAAGTTAAATGGCCGATTGATCGAGAAAAGTGATGCGAATGTCATGCGGGCGGACAGCAAACGTCCAAATTCCGGGTCCTCCCGCGAAACCCGGCGGCGTGCTACCCCGAAAACACTCGGCTTAGTCCTCGTGAACAAAAAACATTCGCCGGTCTGGCGACCCACCGAACCCGTCACGTGAGCGGGCGCGTCACCACGCGCCGACACCTTGCCAGCCATCTCAACCCCTCTCTTTCTCCTGCCTACGGGGTTAGCTGTCGGGCTCGCGCTGAAAGAGGTCGCGCTACGCCGGAAGCTTCCGGCGATTCGCCCCGGGGGCTGGTCGCCCCATCGGGTTCCCCGCTCCCGCGGGCCGCTGGGGCCACGGGATTCGGCTGGGTATGTCGTGCGGCGTGCACCCTATCGAAAGAGCGCGACGCATGCCGGACGCGGCGCACGGGCCGCCGCTCAAGCGGCCTACTCGTATGCGAAGAAGCCTTCGCCGGTCTGAAGACCCAGCCGGCCTGACATCGCCAGCGACCGCAGCAGTGGCGCCGCCCGGTAGCGCTCCTCGCGCCGCTCTTCGTACAGCCCGTCGAGCACTGACAGGACGTGGTCGAGGCCGATCGCGTCGGCCCAGGCGAGGATCCCGCGGGGGTAATTGAGGCCGTGGACCATCCCGGCGTCGACGTCCTCGGCGCTCCCGACGCCCTGGGCCACCGCGAACGCGGCCTCGTTGATGACCTGGCACACGATCCGGCCGAGGACGAGCCCGGGCGCGTCGGCGACCCAGGTGGTGTGCTTGCCGAGCGTCGCGAAGAAGCGCTCGACCGCGGTCGCCGCTGACTCCGCGGTGTCGGGACCTCGCGTCAGCTCGACGAGGCTAGCCTCCGCGAGCGGCGGTAGCGCATGGAAGCCGACCGCTCCGCCCCCCGGGTCGAGCACCGTCAGCGAGCCGGGAGCGCAGCAGATCGCCTGCGGGCCGCCCTGGAGCGGCACCTCGGTTTCCTCGCCGAGGGTGACGTCGACGATCAGCGCCGGCGGGTCTTGCCCGATGGCCTCCTCGGGCGAAGCCACCTCCCACCCAGCGTCGGCCGCGGCGTCCGCGAGTTCGTGCGCAAGCTCGTGGTGGCCGGCAATCACGACGAGGCCGTCGCCGCCGCCGGCGCGGAGCGGCGCGGGATCGTCGGGGCGGTGCTTGCCGGCACCGTCTGAGTAGTCGTAGTAGCCGCGCCCCGACTTGCGTCCGAGCCGCCCGGCGGCCACCGTCCGCGCGGCGATCGGCGATGGGCGCCAGCGGGGCTCGCCGAAGCTCTGCTCGAAAAACGAGCGCGAGATCTCGAACCCCACGTCCACGCCGACCAGGTCCATCAGCTCGAACGGGCCCATCCGGAAGCCGCCCGCCATGCGGCACACGCGGTCGATCTGCTCGAGCGGCGCGATCCGCTCCTCCAGCAGCTTCAGGGCCTCGAGGCCGAACGGGCGGTTGCAGCGGTTGACGAGGAAACCAGGCCCGTCGGCTGCGATGATCACGCGCTTTCCCATGGCCTCCCCGGTGGCGCGGGCGCGGGCCACGGCCGCGTCCGAGGACTGCTCGCCCGCCACCACCTCGAGCAGGCGCATCACGGGGGGCGGATTGAAGAAGTGCATCCCGACCACGCGCTCCGGCCGCTTGGCCGCTGTGGCGATCGCGGTGACGAGCAGCGACGAGGTGTTGCTCGCGAGCACGCACTCGTCGCTGACGATGCCGTCTGACAGCCGGGCGAACAGCTCGCGCTTGAGCTCGAGCCGCTCGGGCGCCGCCTCGATCACGAGCTCGCAGTCGCGCAGGTCCTCGAGCGCCGGCGCAGGTTCGAGGCGCCTGGTCGCCTCCTCGGCCTCCGACGAGCTGAGGCGCCCCCGCTCGACACCGCGCGCGAGCTGCGCCCGGATGCGCTCGAGCCCACCTTCGAGGGCCTCTGGCATGGGGTCGTGCAGCAGCGTGCGCGCCCCCGACTGGCATCCCAGCTGAGCGATGCCGGCGCCCATCGTCCCGGCGCCGGCGACGCCGATGGTGACCGCGGGCTGCCCGCTCACGCGGGGACGAGCGCGTTGACTCCGGTCAGGGCGCGGCCGATGATCAGCTTCTGGATCTGCGAGGTCCCCTCGTACAGCGTCGTCACGCGGGCGTCGCGGAGGTAGCGCTCGACCGGGTAGTCGTCGACGTAGCCCGAGCCGCCGTGGACCTGGATCGCCGCGTTGGCGCACCGGACCGCGGCCTCGGTGGCGAACAGCTTGGCCACCGAGGTCTCGGTGGTGTTCGGCTTGCCGGTGTCCTTGAGGAAGCCCGCTCGCCAGACGAGCATCCGGCCGGCGTCGGTGTCGAGCGCCATGTCGGCGAGCATCTCCTGAACGAGCTGGAAGCTCGCGATCGGCCGCCCGAACTGCTGGCGCTCCTTCGAGTAGCGAACCGACGCGTCGAGGCAGCCCTGGCAGATGCCGACGCAGCCCGCGGCGACGCTGTAGCGCCCGGAGTCGAGCGAGCTCATCGCCACTTTGAAGCCGTCGCCGATCTCCCCGAGCATCGCGTCGTCCGCGGCCTCGACGTCGCTCAGCGAGATCGCGGCCGTGTCCGATCCACGGAGGCCGAGCTTGTGATGCACCTCCTGCGGCTGGTAGCCGGGCTGGTCGGTCTCGACCAGGAAGCATGCCAGTCCGCGGTGGCGCTTGTCGGGGTCCGTCTGCGCGAATACGAGCGCGAGCTTCGCGTGGTTGCCCAGCGAGATGAACATCTTGGAGCCGTTGATGACCCACCCGGAGTCGGTCCTCTTCGCGCGGGTGCGCTGGTTGGCGGCATCCGATCCGGTGTCGGGCTCGGTGAGCCCGAAGCAGCCGAGCCACTCGCCCGAGCACAGCTTCGGCAGGTACTTCTGCTTCTGCTCCTCGGTCCCCCACCGGAGGAGGGCCGAGCACACGAGCGAGGTCTGGACCGACACCACGGTCCGCATCGCGGAGTCGCCCCGGCCAATCTCCTCGACGATCAAGCCGTACGTCAGGTAGTCGAGCCCGGCGCCACCGTACTCGCGCGGAACGATCGCCCCGAGGTAACCCTGTGCGGCGATCTTCTCAACCAGCTCGACGTCGAAATGTTCATTGCGATCGTTCTCGCGCGCGCGCTCGACGATCTCGTTATCTGTGAAAGCACGCGCCGTCTCGCGGATCAGGCGCTGCTCGTCGGTGAGCTCGAAGTCCATGGCCGGGCACGCTACCGGAGCAGGGGCGGCGGCGATGCCGCCCCTGCTGTCCGGCGCATCCCCTGCCTAAGAGGCCTGTGGAAGCCCCGCCGTGGTCGTCGTCGGCGAGACCTGGATGGTCACCGGCGCCGAGGCACCGCCCACGTTCCCGCGATCGCCCGTGATCCGGGCACGGAACTGGTACGTCCCGGCCTTGCCGAACGTCCAACCGAACTGGAACGTCGAGGCGTACGTGACGAAGCGGATCTCTTCGTTGTGCCAGTCACCATCGGCGCCGAGGCGCTGCAGGTAGATCACGTGACCGGCCTTGTCGGGGAGGACGGTGCCGGTGAACGTGACATGGCCGCCGACCTGCGAGGTCGACGAGCTCGGTGTCATCGTAAGCACGTCCTGAACACCCTCGAACAGGGACGCGCTGTGACGGTGAGGTGCGAGCGTCGTGCGGACGATGTACACCGTGTTGTATCCCGGCACCTGGGGAGCGAACGTGTAACTACCGCCGGCGCCCGTGATGGTGTCGGCGACCGGTGTGAACTGGCTCTGGTAGGCGTTGCGGGCCCAGAGAGTCACCGGCGTGTTCAGCGCGGCACCGTCGACCACGCCCGAGATGGTGACCGACTGACCATATGAGATGAGCTGATCCGAGCTGTTGATCGTGAACCCGGACACCTGCTTCTGCTGGACCGCGACCGTCGCCTGGTCCGAGGCCCCGGCGATGTTGCGAACGTCCCGGGGGAACAGGACACGGACGGTGTGATCGCCGGCGAACCGCCAGCGGTAGGTGATCGAGTAATTCGACCCGCCGTCGAGGCGATCGCTTTTCAGGTCACGCCACTCGCCGGAATTGGTCTGCTCCTGGAGGACGACCCGCTCGAACGCGTGGTTCGGAGTTACCGTCCCCGTGAACGTAACCGGCTGCCCGGTGACCGCGGAGGTCGTGCTCGGGGCGATACTGACCAGCGCGGCCACGCGTTCGAAAACGGTTCGGCTGTGGATCTGGTGTATACCCTGCTCACGCACGAACCAGCTGCGGTTCGTCATGACGACGTCTTCGGCGCGAGTGAACTCGTAGAAACCGTGGGAGTCCGTCGTCGTTTGGCCGATCTTCGAGTACCCGAGGCCGGAGCCTGCGAGGTGGTGATACAGCACGATCGTCTGGCCGCCGACCGGGGCGACGTTCAGGTGACCGTAGATGAACACGCCTTCCCCGGCATCGATCGGATTCGGGATGGCGTTGATGGTGAGGCCGCGATTGTGCCCTGGCGCGGCGCTGGCGACGCCCGTCGCGGCGACTGCCACGAGCGTTGTCACCAGGGTCGCGAGCACGGCAAGGCGAAGGCGCATGAGGCTCCTTTCCCAGCGTGGACTATGGTGTGCCTCCGCTGGGATCCCGGCTCCCTACCAGGCGGCGGCGATTGAGACGTCCCTGAAAACACAGTGCCCCCGTCGAAGTTGCGCTCATATTGAGCCGACGCTTAGACTCGTTTACGTGGACCCGTTCACTGTTGTCGTGATAGGTGGGTTGGCCGCGCTCGTACTCGTGTTCTGGATAATCGGGCGCTATTACCCCGGCTCGGGGCTCGAGCAGCTCGGGCTCCAGTCCGCCCGCGAGTTGCACGAGCGGCGCGAGGCGCTCGACGCCGAGGATCTCGACCAGATGCTGGCCGCGCATAACGAGCGCCGCCGCGCCCGCGGGGAGTCCGAGATCAGCGCCGACGAGCTCGAGGCGCGGGTCCTGCGCGAGCTGTCCGAGCAGCCGCACCGGCACGAGAATTGAGCACCGCTGGCGCGCTGCCTGATCATCGGCTGTGGATGCCGGGGGCGCTCGCTCGCCCGCGAGCTGATCGACGCCGGCCACGCCGTGCGGGGCACGACACGCGACCCGGCACGGTGCGCGGAGATCGAGGCCGCCGGCGCGGAGCCGGTGGTCGGCGATCCGGATGTGGTCGCCACCCTCGCGCGCTCACTCGAGCACGTGGGCGTGGCGTGTGTGTTGCTCGGCTCGGCCGTCGGGTCGCCCGACCAACTCGCGGCGCTCCACGGCTCCCGCCTCGACATGTTCCTCACGCGAGTGGTCGACACCACCGTGCGGGGGCTCGTGTACGAGGCGGCCGGCTCGGTCGATCCGGAGATTCTCGACGGCGGCGTTGCCCTCGTGCGTGCCCGCTGCGAGGATGCCCGGATCCCGTACGCGCTGCTTCGCGCGGATTCCGGTGACCATCGCGCGTGGGTGGCCTCGGCCGCGGCAGCCGTGCAGAGCGCGCTCGATGGCGACCCCGTCGGGCCACGGTAAACTGAAAAAGATAAATAAGTAAAAGTCGATCGGAAATTACCCAGGAGGCGGCAGTGGCTGACTACGCAAACGATGTGCTGGTCGAGCCTGAGTGGCTCGAGCAACACCTGAACGACGACTCGATCAGGATCGTCGAGGTCGATGAGAACCCGGCCCTGTACCGCGAGGCGCACATTCCGGGCGCGATTGGTTTCGACTGGCGGCTCGACCTCCAGGACCAGGTAAAGCGCGACTTCCTCGGTCCCGAGGAGTTCGGCGCGCTGTTCGGCAGCCGTGGAATCTCGGGCGATCACCAGGTGATCCTCTACGGCGACCGGAACAACTGGTTCGCGGCGTACACCTACTGGTACCTGAAGTACTACGGGCACAACAACGTCAAGCTGCTGAACGGGCCGCGCGAGCGCTGGATCTCCGAGGGGCGCCCGACGACCGTTGACCTTCCGAGCTACCCCGAGACGACGTTCACCGCGGACCCTGGCGACGACACGATCCGCGCCAAGCGCGACGAGGTCTTGGCGGCACTCAAGGACTCGCACGAGCTCGTCGACGTCCGCTCACCGCAGGAGTACTCGGGCGAGCTGATCGCGATGCCGGGCTATGAGAGCGAGGGCGCGCAGCGGGCCGGCCACATCCCCGGGGCCAAGTCGATCCCGTGGGCCCAGGCGGTCAAGGAGGACGGGACTTTCAAGTCCGCCGAGGAGCTCCGGGACCTGTACGGCGGCAAGGGCGTGCTGTCGGGCGAGCCGATCATCGCCTACTGCCGGATCGGGGAGCGTTCGGCGCACACCTGGTTCGTGCTCCACGAGCTGCTCGGCGAGCAGGACGTCAAGAACTACGACGGGTCGTGGACCGAGTGGGGGAACCTCGTCAACGTGCCGATCGAGAAGGGCTGACCCGGCCCGCCGACCCGCATTTCTCCAGCAACGGCCCAATCCGGTCGAACAGGTCGGCCAGGATCCGGGCCGTTGCGCCCCAGATGAGGTGGTCGCCGACCAGGTAGGTGTCGGTCCGGATCGGGACGCCGCGCCGGACGAGGCGCCGGCGGGCGTAGCCGGCCAGTAGCGCCGACAGCGGAAGCTCGAGTACCTCGGCGACCTCGCGGACGCTCGGCGTCCACGTCCGGCCCGGCTCGATCAGCCCGACGAACGGATACACGGCGTAGCCGGTGGCGATCGTCGGCGTCGGCTGGAGCGCGCCGACGATCTCGACCGCGTCCTCGGGCAGGCCAATCTCCTCGCGGGCCTCGCGGAGCGCCGTAGCTCGCAGGTCCTGCTCGCCCTCGTCGTAGCGGCCGCCGGGGAACGAGATCTCGCCAGGGTGACGGCGCAGGTCGTCGTTTCGCTTGGTGAACACGGCGTGGAGCCGGCCGCGCTCGACGTACAACGGCACCAGCACGGCCGCGTCGGTGCGTCCCCGTACATCGAGCGTCAGCGCCTCTTCGGTGCTGAGGAGCACGCGACCTAGGTCCTCGGCAAGGTGGTCGTTTCCCCGCGCCATCAGCTGACTATATTCGCGAGTAATGCAGGCGCTGATTGTCGTCGACGTCCAGAACGACTTCTGTCCCGGCGGAGCGCTCGCGGTCTCCGAGGGCGATGCTGTGGTCGAACCGATCAACCGCTTGGCTTCCGAGGCGCCGTTCGTCGTCGCCACGCGCGACTGGCACCCGCCCGACCACGGCTCGTTCGCGGCGGCCGGCGGCCCGTGGCCGGCCCACTGCTTACGCGACACCTCCGGGGCTCAGCTCCATTCCGGAATCGACGTGGCCCAGGTCGACGCGGTCGTCGACAAGGGCCAGTCGCGCGACGCCGAGGGGTACTCCGCGTTTGAGGGCACCGAGCTCGAGCGGCTGCTGCGCGAGCGGGGCGTCGACACCGTCGACGTGGCCGGACTCGCGCTCGACTACTGCGTCAAAGCGACCGCGCTCGATGCTCGTCGCGCGGGCTTCGACGTGGTCGTCCACCGGGACGCCACCCGCGCGGTCGATGTGTCGCCCGGGGACGGAGATCGAGCGGTAGACGAGCTACGCGCGGCCGGGGTCGAAGTCGTCGACTAGACGGTCGCGGGCTCGAACAGCTCGATGCGCTCGTCGAAGCTGACCTCGCCGTCGAGCGCCCGGTGGACCGGGCACTTGGCGGCGATCACGCGCAGCCGTTCGATCTGCTCCTCGCTGCAGTCTTTGGGGAGCCGCAGGACGAGCTTGAAGGTGGTCTGGCAGCCGCGCTCGGCGGGGGTGTACTCGCACTGGACCTCGACCGGTCCGATGTCCCAGCCCTTGCGCTTGGCGTACATCTCCATCGTGACCGCGGTACAGGAGGCAAGGCTCGCGGCGAGGAGCTCCTGCGGGCTCGGGCCGTCGTCGTCGCCGCCGTGCTCCGAGGGCTCGTCGGCCGTCAGCCGATGTTGCCGGACGTCGATGCGGTGCGAAAATGCTGTCCGTGCAGTGCGGCGCGCGGTGGCCTTCATCGATGTGATCCTCGCTGATGGAAAGTAGTCAGGTATCTCATCCTAGCGTTGCTTCTACTACCCGTTTGAGGCCCGTTGGACCTATTCGGACAGCGGGTTGAAAAGCAGCCCCGTGGGGACCTTCGGAAAGAAGTACGTGGACTTCGGGGGCATGCTTTCGCCGGCGGCGGCGACGGCCCGCACCTGCTCGATCGGGGTGGCCGCGACGAAGAACGCCGCGTCGTAGTCGCCATCCTGGACGAGCCGGAGGGCATCGTCGAAGTCGCGAGCGTACCCGAGCCCGGTGAGGTGGTCGATGTCGTCGTCGGTCATCCCGAGGGCGCCCTTCAGGATCAGCGCCTCGAGCACCGCGGTGTCGAGCCGGCGGTAGGGCTCGGCGTGATCGGACAGGGCGGCGTCGGCGGTCGCCTGGTCCTTGAGGGTGAGCATCCACGGCTGCCGGAAGTGGGCGTCGATGTAGCCCATGCTCACGGGCTGGCCGTAGGCCGGCACGAGCTCGTCGGTGCTCTCGAGGCGCTTGAGCTCGAAGTCCCGTCTGATCGCGTTCGCGAGTGCCTCGTGCTGGTCCGGCCTGAGGTCCTTTAGTAGGCGATGCGTGGGGAACACCGTCAGTCCGGGATCCTCTAGCGCGACCAGGCACATGAGCACGTAGCGGTGCGGACCCTCGCCGCCGATTTCCTCGGCGTAGACGCGTGCGGTCTCGTAGCGATGGTGGCCGTCGGCTATGAGCAGCTCGGAGTTGGCGAGTGCGTCGTGGATAGCGGTGATCGCTTTTGCGTCGTCGATGCGCCAGACGCGGTTGACGGTGCCGTCGTCGTCGGTCGCCTCGCCCCAGGGTGCGGCCGTGGTGGTTGCGTTCGCGAGCACGCCGGTTGCGGTTCCGGTCTCGTCGTCGTAGAGCGAGAAGATCGGGGAGAGGTTGGCTTTCGTCGCCCGGGTGAGGTTCAGCCGGTCCTCCTTCGGGCCGGGGTGGGTCCGCTCGTGGGGTCGGATCCGTCCCGGCCCATAGTCCTCCACGCGCACGCGCGCGAGAAACCCGGTACGCCGCCGGATCTGCCCGTCGGGCCCCGTGTAGTCCTGCTCGATCGCCCAAAGCGCGGGTCGCTCGTCCTGAACGACCACTCCCTCGTCGCGCCACGCCGCAAGCAACCGTGCCGCGTTGCCGTACGGGTCGGTGCCGACCGGCAGGTCGATCCGCACCACGTTGTAGGGCGATCTGGCTTCGAGCTTCGCCCGCTGCTCGGCGTCGATCACGTCATAGGGAGGGGCCACCACGTCCTGGAGGCCGCCGGTTCGGTCCAGGTTGTAGTGCAGCGCCCGCAGCGGTTCGACATCGGCCATGCCGGCGCCGGAGGCTACCGACTCGGGGCGGACGTCGGCAGTCGATCTGTGCGTGGTCGATCGATCGGGGCGCCCGGATTCGAACCGGGGACCTCAAGCACCCAAAGCTTGCGCGCTAACCAGGCTGCGCTACGCCCCGTGTCTTTCGGCGCCGAGTGTAAGGCAGTCCGCGGAGCAGGCGCTCGAAGATTCCCTTGAGGGTGTCCTTGCCGTACGGGTGCGAGCCGTCGTACATCGTCAGGACCGCGATCGACACGCGTACGCAGCCCCGTGTGAGCAGGACCACCTGGTGATCGAGGAGGCCCGTGCCGTAACCCCAGCCGCCCTTGAAGTAGAGCTTCCAGCCTTTGGGCGCGACCTCGCCGATGCCCCAGCGCTCCGAGGGCACGATCCCGGCGAGCAGCGACATCGCGTACGCACGGTGACGGGAGACGACGTAACTGTCGATGTGCAGGAAGAACTTCGTCTGATCGCGGGCGGTGATCTCGGTCTCGCCCCAGATCGGCGAGGTCGCGAAGTGGGTCATGCCGACCCTGTTCGCGAGTGCCCCGAGCGCCCCCTGACCGACGGTGTCGAATATCAGCTGGGCGTCGTCGTTGTCGGACTCGGTGATCATCGGGCCGAGCAGCGACTTGTCGCCGGGGTTCAAAGGGCGCTTGGAGACGGACGGCTCGTCGAGGTAGGCGACCATCAGCATCGCCTTGACGACGCTGGCCGACCACTCGTCGTGGTCGGGCCGGTATCCGTAGAAGCGGCCGTCGCTCGTGCGGACCGCGAACGCGACGTCGCCGGTCCGGTGGTCGGTGTAACCGATCGCCGCCAGCATGTCCGGGTGCCAAAGCTTGTAGAGCGGCTTCTGCGTACCGGGCACGAGGCACTGGCTTGCGTTCGCGCTGCCGGTCGCGACGACCGAAGCCGCGCTCGCCAGGGCAATCGAGGCAACCCACCACCGGAGCCGGGAACCGAGCATGTCGGCATTCTTGCCGGTCAGGCGAGCAGGGCGGGGAGGTCGCTCCGTCAGGCGTTGTCGAGTGCGCGCTGCATTTCGTCGGCGAGGCGAGGGTTGCGATAGGCACCCGGAGCGCGAAGCGCTCGGATCACCCGCTGCTGGGTGTCGGGGTCCTTGTCCTGACTCAACTTCACCTTGCACTGAAAGCGTGTGATCGGTAGTCGGATGCCGACGGTGCCTTTCGCGAGTTGGGCACCCCACTCGAGGTCCAGCAGCATCGGTTCCTCGACGTGGCGCTCGAAATACGCCACCAGCCGCGCGAGCGTGTGAAGGTTGGCCTGTTCGTCGAGGATCTGGGGGACCCCGTAGCAGTGAGCCGCGGTGAAGTTCCAAGTCGGCGCCCGCGTCGCCCCGGGCGCGTACCAGCTCGGGGAGATATACCCGTGTATGCCCTGGACGATGAGCATGATCTCCCGGTTCCCAAAGCCGTGCAGCCGTTCATCCGGTCGGCCCACATGCGTGAACACGGCCAGGTCGTCGGAGTCCTCGTCAAGCACCACGGGGTAATGGGAGGCCACGAGCTGATCGTCGTGGCCGCTGACCAGGATGGCCCACGGGTTGTCGCGAATCAGCCGGCGGACGACCTCGAGGTCATCCTCGAAGTGATGCGGGTTATGGCGCATGTACGCCTCCCTTCGGGATCGAGGACGCCCTTGGATCGATAGCCGCCCGAGCGTGGCGAAGGCCGTCCGTCGCAGCGTCCCTCGGGCCTGCCGGTCAAGATAACGGCGCCGGCGCCCCCGGCGCAAGCCGGGCGCCGAGCTTATGCTCAGGGCCGATGGACGCAGCGCCGACGAGTTCACCGACTTACCCGCAGTCCGCGCCGCACGCGCATGGATGGCTTGACGTCGGAGGCGGTCACAGCATCTATTGGGAGGTCTGCGGTCACCCAGACGGAAAGCCCGCGGTCGTCCTGCACGGCGGTCCGGGCTCGGGCGCCAGGTCAACCTGGACCGAGCTGTTCGACCCCTCCAGGTACCGCGTCGTGCTGTTCGATCAGCGCGGCTGTGGGCGGAGCACGCCGAGCGCGGCGCGGACGGTGGGCGCTCTACGCGCGAACACCACCCAGCACCTGATCGCGGACATCGAACGGCTGCGGACGCACCTTGGAATCGATCGCTGGCTCGTGCTCGGGGCATCCTGGGGTTCGGTGCTCGGGCTCGCTTACGCGCAGACGCATCCGGGGTCGGTCAGCGAGCTGGTTTTCTTCTCGGTCGTCGGCGGCACGCAGCGCGAGGTCGACTGGGCGACGCGGGGAATGGGTCGGTTCTTTCCGGCGGAGTGGAGGCGCTTTCAGGCCGGCGTCCCGGAAAGCGAACGAGACGGCGATCTGAGCGCGGCCTACTACCGGTTACTGCTCGACCCCGATCCAGCTGTCCACGAGCGGGCGGCGCAGAACTGGTGTGACTGGGATGACCGGCAGATGCGCGTGCCCGGCCAGGCGGCGTCTCCCCGATACCAGGATCCCGACTTCCGGCTGTGCTCCGCTCGGCTCGTGACTCACTACTGGAGTCACGGACACTTCATGGAGGACGGAGCCCTCGCCCGCAACGTTGAACGCCTGGCCGGCATCCCGGGGGTCCTGATCCGCGGGGCATTCGACTTCGCGCCGCCCCTCGATCTCTTCTGGCGACTAGCGCGCGGCTGGCCCGAGGGCGAGCTCGTGGCTATCGAAGACGAGGGCCACCGAGGCGGCGGTGCGACCGATGTCGCTCTGGTCCGCGCTACCGACACGTTTGGACAGTCTTAGCGTGAGGGGCGGGGCGGGAATGCGGCTCGCCACTTACGGCACGCTCGCGCCCGGTCGTGAGAATCACGGTCAGCTGACGGACTTACCAGGGCGGTGGGTCGTCGGCCATGTCCGCGGGTCACTGGTGGACAGCGGGTGGGGTGCGGAGCTCGGATTCCCGGCGTTGGTCCTGGACCCCGATGGTGCATCGATTGAGGTGTCCATCTTCGAGTCCGAGGCGCTTCGCGATCACTGGCCGCGGTTGGATGCGTTCGAGGGACCGGGCTATCGTCGCGTCAGCGTCGATGTCTCGACTCCCGAAGGCGTTTTGTCCGCCTCGATCTACGTCGCAGCGGACCCGATCGACCCGTCATAGTGTCCACGGTTTCCGCGCGCCGCTGACGGACGTTCGATGACCGTATCGGCAGGACTTCGCCAATACTTCCTCCATGGATACGTTCAACCTGTTCCGCGACGAGACAGTCGGCGACGAGAGTGATCCGCCCGGATACCGTGCGCAATCCGCACAGCTTGCGCCAAGGCTCGGAGGGTCTCGCCTCGCGATGACTGTGTATGACCTGCCATCAGGGCAGGCGATTTGCCCTTATCACTTCCACTGGGGTGATGAGGAGTGGCTGGTCGTGGTTTCCGGAACGCCTTCGGTTCGGACGCCGACCGGTGAACAGATGCTGGAGCCGGGCGATGTCGTCTGCTTCCCGGTGGGTCCGGAGGGAGCGCACCGGGTCCACAACGCGAGCGACGGCGCCGCCCGCGTCGCCCTTTTCTCCAACAAGCACGAGTTCGGCATCATCGAATATCCCGACAGCGACAAGATTGGCGTCTGGGGCCGCGATGACGAGTCACTCGACCACGTCATCCGGCGCAGCCCGGACCTCGACTACTGGGACGGCGAGCGGCCCCAAAGGGAACAGTAGCCTCGGGGCGATGTTCGACCACGTCGGCATCGCCGTATCCGACCTCGCCGCGTCCGAGCGCTTCTACCGCACCGTCCTGTCCGTGCTCGGCGTCGAGCCGGGTCATGCCGACGCCGAGCTGGTCGAGTGGGAGGACTGGGACATCGGTCCGACGGACCGCGAGCACGCTGTGACCCGCGGCCTGCACGTCGGCTTCCGCGCGCCGGACCGCGCGGCCGTCGACGCGTTCTGGCGGGCGGGGATCGACGTCGGTTACCCGGACGACGGCGCGCCCAGGCCGCGCACGGCCTACGGCCCCGGCTACTACGGTGGCTTCCTGCTCGATCCGGACGGCAACAGCGTCGAGGCAGTCCACTACGAGCGCGAGCGCTCTGTGCCCGACGGCTCGATCGACCACCTGTGGCTCCGCGTCCGCGACCCGCAGGCGTCGCGGCGCTTCTATACGACGATCGCGCCCCACGCCGGGCTCCGCCTCACGCACGACGCGCCGGATCGCGTCCAGTTCTCCGGCCCGGATTTCTCCTTCTCACTCGTGCGCGACGGGCGCCCGCTCACCGAGCACGTCCACCTGGCGTTCCCCGCGGACGCGGACGCCACGGTGCAGGCCTTCCACGCCGCCGCGCTCGCCGCGGGATACGAGGACCACGGCGCCCCCGGCGAGCGCGCCGTCTACCACCCGGGGTACTACGGCGCCTTCGTACTCGACCCCGACGGGCACAACGTCGAGGTCGTCAACCACAACCGCTGAGCCATGCCGGCGAGTGCCGCGTTGTCGCCGCCGCGGCAGTCAGGAGCGGAGTGCGCAGACGCCGGGACCCATACGCGGCCCGGGGCCACCACATCAGATGGCCCCGGGCGATCGTCGGATTCACGCCGACGAGGCGACTCCGACCCGGTGCCCCTGGACATCCGCGAGGACGCCAAAGCTCGTCCCGGGGACCGTCTGAACGGGCTGGACAATCGTGCCGCCGAGCTCCTCGGCCTTCTTCAATGTGGCGGCGACGTCTTCGACGCCCACGAAGAAGAGCACCTCGTCGTCTTCGCCCTGACGGGGACTGATCGCGGTGTACGGCGGACCTTCCATGCCGGTGTCGATGAACGTATATCCCGGGTACGAGCCTTCGGACGCAACCGTCCAGCCAAACAACTCGCCGAAGAAACTCCTGGTCGCGTCCGGGTCGTTCGAGCGGATCTCGACGTGGACAACGGGGTGGGGCATGAGACCTCCTTTGAGGTACGTGGGCCGGCCTGGCGCCGACCCGTCATAGCTCTGACGGACCAGCCCCCTCTATTTCGACAAGGGCAGAGGGATGGCGAGTGCCAGGTGCCGTTGGCAGGCACCGGGACTCGCACCAGGCACTCTGTGACCGCGTCGGCTCACTCGGTCATCTGACAGGCGTAAACGGTTGCGCCGTCGGCGCTGGCAGGCGTAGGTTTCCTACTCTGTGGGCGCGGACAGCAACCAGGAGATGAGCGCGTCCCGCGCTGCCGAGACAAGGCTCGGCGACGACCAGTCCGACGGCCCGCGGCGGCGAGCTGAGCTCGTCGTGGTGATGCCGCTCAAAGACTGGAGCTGCGCCTCGTGCGGCACTACCGGCGAGTTCTTGACCATGGACGACGCTGGACCGGTGTGCCTAACGTGCGCCGACATGGATCATCTCGTGTTCCTGCCTGCCGGCGATGCGGCCCTGACCAGGCGCGCCAAGCGCGCGAGTGGGCTTTCCGCAGTCGTGGTGCGCTTTAGCCGCGCGCGCCGGCGCTATGAGCGCCAAGGCCTTCTCGTGGAGGAGCCGGCGCTCGATCAGGCCGAAGCCGACTGTCTTGCTGATGCCGAGCTTAGGGCCAGACGCCGCGAACGCGACGCCCTCCGGCGCGCCGAGGATGACCTTGAGCTACACACGCGCATGGCGGCCAAGATCGCCTCTCTGTTTCCGGGCTGTCCGGCGGAGCGAGCGCACGAGATCGCTCGCCACGCCGCTGCTCGTGGAAGCGGCCGCGTGGGCCGGTCCGCCGGCGGGCGCCACCTCGAAGAATGGGCGCTGGAGCTCGCTGTGACGGCGTCCGTGCGCCACCGCGACACGGCCTACGACGAGCTGTTGATGTCTGGCGTCGAGCGCAGCGAAGCGCGCGAGGGGGTAGCTGACGACGTGGCCCGGATCATCGCGACGTGGCGATCGCGATAACGCTCGAGAGCGTGTCGCCGGATTTGATGCGGGGCACGCGTCCAGTCCACACCCCGCGAGAGCGACACGCGTTGCACGGGACTGGATACCGATCGTCCTCGGACCACGCGGTGTCAGTTTGGATTGACAAAGGCCTGTTGTCAATCTAGACTGACAGCCATGAACGCCGAAGAGATCGCCTCCGCGATCACGTCCAACGACCCGTCGCTGGGGCTCCGTGCCGCTCTAGCTCTGCACCGGCTCGCGGAACGGGTCGAGGCAGACCACGTCGCGACCGCCCGCCAGCAGGGGTGGTCTTGGCAGCAGATCGGTGACGCGCTCGGCGTTACCCGCCAATCCGTCCACGCCAAATACGGAAAGCGACTCCCATGACCAAGCGTTCGAAACCAGCCGACGAGTATCACCCCTGGAGCACGTACATCGACGCTCGCGAGGAAGCACGGCGCCGCGGTGACCGCAAGGTCGGCACCGAGCACCTGATACTCGCGCTGCTCAGAGAACCAGTCCTGGCGCAGGCCCTCGGATGCGACCTACAGACAGCCCGCGACACGCTCGACGCGATGGATCACGATGCGCTCGCCGCCGTCGGCATCGGCGCTGCGTTCAACGCCCCACCGATACCGATCGACGAGCCGATCAAACGTCCGTCGAGGCCGACGTTCAAGGCCGTCTTGCGGGACCGTTTGCCACTGACACCCGCGGCCAAGAAAGCGCTCGAAAAATCGTACAAAGAGATACGCCGTGGTCACCACGACGGCCCGCAACAGGTGCTGCTAACCGTCCTCGAGCTCGAGCCGCCAGACCCCGCCGCCGAGCTGATCGCCGCGCTGGGCGTCGATCGCGCGGCCGCGCGGCAACGTCTCGTCGTGGGACGCGCCGCAGCGTAGGCAGATCCCCACCGAGCGGCGAAAAGCTGCAAGCGAGTCGCTGAGGGCCCCCCTCGACAGCGCCCCCGGCAGGATTCGAACCTGCGACCCACGGCTTAGAAGGCCGTCGCTCTATCCGGCTGAGCTACGGGGGCCAGGTCCCCCAAACAGTACGGGGCTAGAGGATGCTGTTGATCAGGTCCTCGCCGAGCCCGATCCCGGCGCCGACCTCGACCGGCCGACCGAAGCCGCTGTCGAGGAAGCGACCATTGCACGCTCCGATCGTCACGTTTGTCCGGTCCGCGGGTCGCGCAATGGTAGATTCAGGTTCCCGCGGTGGGCGTAGCTCAGTTGGTAGAGCTCCTGGTTGTGGTCCAGGCGGTCGGGGGTTCGAGTCCCCTCGCTCACCTTCGCGAATTACCTGCTAACCGTCATTTCTCCGGATCCGAGGGCATAACGGACCCGGGCGGTGTCCACCAATTGTCGACCAATTTTTTGACGCCCGTGCAGCTGTGCGGGTCGAAGGGCTTGGTCGGGTAGTACGCGCGCAACCCGCGCCCCCCGGTGTCTCGCTCTGGTCCGTCGTGTGCTGCGTGTCGTAATCAGCCCGTCCCCCGAGGAGTGAGTTCGGTGTCCGCGATGCAAATGCGGTGCCCGGCTGGGGGCCGGGCGGTCGCAGGTTCAAATCCTGTCTCCCCGACTATAAAAAGCCCCGCAAATCGCCAATCAATGACTTTTCGGTGATTTGCGCCGAGCGCGAGACGGACGACTACTGGACGACTAACTTAGGTCCGCCGTGCAGAAATCGCGGTTGTCCACCTGGGCGCGGACGCCCGCTCAACCGCGCTTCGGAGTGACGACGCCGAGGCGCTACGCGCTGCGCCGGAGCGGAACCGGGCGCGCAGTTTGTGGCTTTGTGCTGGCGGCCTCGAGCCCGGAGATCCAGGCCTCCAGCGCCGACTCTCGAAACCGCCGGTAGCGACCGAGGCGCACGTGCGGAATGCGACCGGCACGCGCCTGGGCCCAGACCCAGTCGGTCCGCATCCCCAAGCGGTCGGCGACTTCCTCGGCGGTCAGCAGCCGGTCCATGGTGCGCAGTTCCCGGTCGTGCTCATCAGGTTCTAGATATGGCATGGCTCTGCGGTCGCCCCGATCGGGGGTTGCCAGGAATCGGGTTTGACCGTCAAGTGTGAGCGGCGTAGTGCGAGACGTCGCGGTCCGCTTTCCCGGAGATGGGCGGTCCAGTACCCGCTGTCTTCGCATCTCGTCCTTCGGCGGTGGGACGATCGCCGGGTGCCAGGAATCCAGCCACTCGGACGGCGGAGGCGCGGCACGAACTACCCGCGCCGTCAGCAGTACCGCCGGGTATCCCATGCCGGCCGGCTCGCGCTGACGAGCGGGGCGGTGGCCGTTCTCGCGCTGGACCTCGTGTCCATACGCGCTGTGTTGCCCGCGGTGCTGCTCCTGGCCATCGCGGTCACGCTCGGTATCCGGGCGCGGCACTGGCTGTCGCTCGCCGGGCGGAGCCGGGTCGGCGCTCGCTCGGAGGACGAGGTGCGCCGTGCGCTGGAGCCGCTCCGGCAACACGGGTGGCGGGTGCTTCACGCCCTGCGTTGGGCAGGCCGTGGCGACATCGACTCCGTGGCGATCGCGCCGAATGGCGTGGGTTTCGCGATCGAGACGAAAACCCGAACGTACGACCAACGCCACCTCGGTCGGGTGCGCGAGCAGGCTCGGTTGCTCGGCCGTCGCCGGCGGAGGTGGTGCAGTCGCGGGGTGCTCCCGGTCCTGTGCGTGGTTCGCGCGGCTGGCGTGGAGCGCTACGAGCGTGGTGTGCTGGTGGTCTCGATCGACCGGTTGGTTCCGGTCCTGCGGGAAGTCGCGAACGGCGCGGAACGCCGGCAGGCTACGCCGCTACATGGACTGTCGGTCCTGTAGCGCGACATCAGTGAAGATCCAAACGGAGAGCAGGCGAGCGAGCGTCTCGGCAACGCTGGTGGGCGCTTCCTCCGAGCTTTGTTCGAGCTCGGCGATCGCTCGCGACAGCCAGCTGATCGCCTCCTGGGTGACCTGTACGAGAGTCGGTGGCTCCACGTTCAGGCGCGCTGACTGAAGTAACGGACCCGCGATGTCGTACACCGTGGGGAGCCATTCCTCGGCGTGGTAGCCGTGGTCGGCGCCGTCGAGTTCGAGCGCGCGTTGGCAGTAGCCAAATGCGTCGACGGCATTCCGCTGGGCGATCTCGAGGAGCTGCTCGGGTAGCTCGCCTTCGACGGTCTTCGGCAGTGCGTGGAGCGTGTGGATCGCGGTGTTGACCGTGGCGGATGGTGGTATCGCCGAGGCGAGCAGGGAGATGGGTCGCGCGAGTTCGGGCGCCGAGCCTGCGGCGACGCTCCCACCCTGCCGCAGGGCGGTGCGGTAGTCGTCGGCGAGTTCCCGCTGGCTCCGTGGGGCGTCGAGCCGTCGGTAGATGTCGTCGAGGTCGTTCACCGCTTGGTGCGGAGCATGACGGGAGTGGCTGGATGCCGCGTGCTCGAGAGCCGGTCCGCTGGTTGGTCGGAGGCATCGGGGCGGTGAACGAGGTGAGCCATACCTAGGCGGTATTGCGTGAGCTCGCTGATATCCCTCTAACCGCCGCGGTCGACAGCCGGTGAACGGCCGGCTAGTCGCGGCGCTCGGCCGCAGTTCCCGGACAACGCGCCGGCTGACGCTCACGGCCGTCGCCCTCGTCGTGCTGCTCGTCGTCGCGTCGGCGCTCGCGCCGTCGCCTCACCCAGCGCACCGCCCGTTGCCACCGCCGGTTGTGTCGACGCCTACCCGGCGTACACCCACCGCCCCTGGCTCGCGCCCGATGTCCCCAGGCGGGCTGGTCGCCGCGAGGCGCGTGGCGGGCCGATTCCTCGGCGGTTACCTACCGTTTCTCTACGGTCGCGGATCCGCGCGCTCGATTGCCGGCGTCACGCCCGACTTGCGTCGGCAGCTGATTCGTTGGCGAGGCCTCGTCACGCCGGTCGAGCGCCACCGACATCCCCGTGTGGTCTCGCTCACCGCCGTCGGCCAAGCACCCGCCGCTGTGCTCGCGACATCGCTCGTCGCGGACGGCGGCGTCACGGCCTACGCGCTCCGGATGATGCTTCGCGCAGGCCAGGACGGCTGGCTGGTAAGCGGCGTCGACGGGTGAGCGCCGCGGATGCCGGTCCCGACCCGCAGGCGCGCCACCCGGATCCTGATCGTCGCGGCGGTCAGCGTCCCGCTGCTGCTGGCCGGTGGGGCCGCCCTGATCAGCGTGCTGATCGGCCAGAGCTGCCCCGGGGGAACCGGTCTTGTCGATTCGGCCTCACAGCTGGCTCAGCGCACCATCCCGGCGAACGTCCGCGCGATCTACGAATCCGTGGGCACCCGTTACCACATCCCGTGGGAAGTCCTGGCGGGAATCGGCGAGGAGGAGTGCGATCACGGCCGGAATCCCGATCCGTCGTGCACGCCCCAGCCGGGCGCGACGGGCTCAGGCGTTGCGAACTGCTCCGGTGCCTCGGGACCGATGCAGATCGGGGTCGGCGGCGGACCGTGCGGCAGCGCAGGCGACGAGTACGACCAGCTCCGCCAGTTCCTGTCCGATCCGTCGCTCGGGCCGCACGACCCGACGACCGCGGTCGAGCTCGCCGCCCTGGTGCTGATCAAGGACAAGGGCGCGCCTACCGGTCAGGCGATCGACGCCTACCGGCCGTACGTCCAGGCGTACAACGGCTCGGGGCCGACGGCGGCGGCGTACGCGGACCGGGTGATCGCCGACGCGCACGCCTACCAGGGCGCAGGCACGGTCGTGCTCGCGGGATGCGTTGCGGCGGCTAGTGCCTACGTCAATCCCTTCGCCGGCGAGGCCTGGGCGCCGTCGCGAAACGACCAGGGGGTCGACTACGACCCGCTCAAGGTGGAGCCGATCCGTGCGATCGGCGCCGGCACTATCGTCGACATCGGCTCGTGGGGCGGCTATGGGCCGTGGTTCGACTACAGGCTGGTCGCCGGACAGTACGCCGGCAAATGCGTCTATGTCGCCGAGCACATCGGCAGCATCCTGGCCGCGGGAACCAGCTTCAACGCAGGTGACACGCTCGCCACCGCCTATCCGGGCCCGGACTGGACGGAGTGGGGGTGGGCCAGGGCGCTGGATACGCCGGCGGTGACGTGGGCGGAGTGCGGCTGCACCGAGCGGGACAATGTCAACGCGGGTGGGCGCGCGTTCGCGCGCTTCCTGCGCAGCCTGGGGGCGACGACCGAGCAGGACCCGGGGCCAGGGCCGACGTATGCCGGAGGGTCGTGCTGACCGCGGCGCGCGGGAGACGACCAGCGAGACGCGGTCAGGTGCAACGTGGACCGGTCCTGCGCCGCCTGGCAGTGACGGTCCTAGCGGGAGCGCTGGTTGTCGCGGCGGAGGTCGCCGCGACGCTAAGTCCGAGTCCGGTTCACCAGCCGAGGCGCCAGCGGCCGACGGCCATCGCTCGGCGAAGTTCCCGCGCACCGGAGCCCGGTGAGCCCGAGCTTCCTTCGGCTTCGACTGTTCCGCCGCCGCCACGTTCAGCGGCGGTGACGTTCGTATGCGACTACGCACTGTGGAGCAGTCGCCGAGTGCCAACGATTCCGGGCAGTGGTGTGACGCGGCGTGTGCTCGGACTGCTTGAGCATGGCGACAGGCTCGGCACCGTGGATGTCGCGGACGCAGTCGCATCTGTGCGGATCGCCCGCGCACCGCGCCGTACCTACGTCGTCACGAGCACGATCGGGAACTTTCTGGTGGGCAGGCAACGATCGCGGTGGCTGGTGATTTCCGTCCCGGGCGACTAGCGATGCTGCATCCTCGAGGGATTGCGGAAGCCTTGCGGTCGGCGCTGAGACTCTCGGAGGTCGTCCATTGGGGAAGCGCGGTCGACCAAGTTGCCTGGCCCTCGTCGGCGGTCGCCCGTTGTACGAAACTCACAATTAAGTCGTGGCCTCGATCTCGACATCATGGTGGAGGTGACGCTCGCAATCACGCGAATGCGCGGGTGCGGGTGCGGGTGCGGCTCGCGGTGTACCCGGATTCGGCGCGGACGGCCCGTAGCCGCCTGAGTTCAGTGCCGCGATGAGGTCGTCGAGTCATCACCAGGGCGTGGCTCCTCACCCGTGGCTCGTCCCGTATCGGATCGTGGAGCGGTGCTGGCGTCAGTCGTGGAGGAGTAGCGTCGCGCCCAGCTTGGCTGCCAGGCCCTTTCCTCCCTGACGCATCACGACGTCATGGTTCCAAGAGAACGCGGGGCTTGCGAGGGGCCCGAGGACGTTCATCCACCGTTTCGTTGTGCGGACGCGCCATTCGTAGACGACCGCAACGCCGTCTCCCTCGTACAATCGCCAGGTGCCCACGCCCTCAAGCTCGCCCGAGGCGTACCCCTCGATCAGGTAAGGGCGCTTGACCCGCGTGACTCGTAGGTCGAAGCCAAGCGAGTAAGGCAGCGCGCTGCGCCAGGTGAAGTGGTCGAGTTCACCGACGCGGGTCTCGTCGCCTTCTTCCACTACCTCAACGCTGACCACGCCTTTCCACCAGCGAGGGTACCCCGGCGAGTCATTCAGGACATCAAAGACCGCCTCGATAGGCGCGTCGATGCCCCACGTCGTCAGGAACTGATAATCCGCCACGAGCACCCTTCTCCGGTCGGTTTGCCACGGTGCATCCCAACCCTAACGCTGCTCGCAGGACGACACTATCGATGAGAAGCCAACTTTCGAGGGTCCGCGATGTCGGAGGCACGGCAAGATCGGAACTTGCGTTTTGCGCGAGAAGCGAGCGCCCAGACGAAGCCCTGGCCGCTCCGACAAGGCGCGGGTTCCCGACTGTCGCAATCCGTTGGGAGGCGAGCGTCCGGCGTGAGGTAGCGTGAATCGTCGAAGCGATCGTCAGCGCCGACCGGCGCTGGCGCTCCCTTCCGTGGCAATGCACTCGCGCGGCGCCAGCGATCGGCGCGATCGAGTCGTCGACTAGGGAGTCGGCGCCGACGAGGCCCAGCTTGGATGACCGCTGCTCGTCGCTGGTTCGCGCGGCTGAATGCGCATCGCGCTTCGAGGACTCGCGCGGCTAGCTCTGGCGCCCGGGCACGGGTTCGCGGAGTAGCGCGGGGCGGCCGGTAGCCTGCGTCTCATGGACGCCGCTGCCCGCCCCGAGCCGTTCGCCCGGCAGACCGCGCCCGGGGCGCTTGAGGACCTCGGTGCGCGGCTGCGCGCGACGCGGTGGCCGGACGCGCCCGAGGACGCGGGGTGGTCGCTCGGGACCGACCTCGCCTACCTCCGTGAGCTCGTCGGCTACTGGGCGGACGAGTTCGACTGGCCGGCGCAGGAAACGGCGCTCGGGCAGTTCCCGCGCTTCCGCGTTGCGCTCGGCGGCCTCGGGATCCACTTCGTGCACGTCCCGGCCACCGCGCCGGCAGGCCCTGTTCTGCCGCTGATTCTCAGCCACGGCTGGCCAGACTCGTTCTGGCGCTACACGAAGGTGATCCCACTGCTGACCGACCCCGGCGCGCACGGCGCCCACCCCGTCGACGCGTTTGACGTGGTCGTGCCCGACATGCCGGGCTACGGGTACTCCGACCGCCCGACCGGGCCGCCCCTGGACTCGATCGCCGTCGCCGGCCTGTGGGCCCAGCTAATGGGCGTCCTGGGCTACACCCGGTTCGGCGCGGCGGGCGGAGACATCGGCGGCCAGGTGAGCCGCTACCTCGCCCTGGACTACCCCGAGCGGGTCGTGGCGGTCCACCGCACCGACGCGGGGGTGTCCCTCTTTACCGGCGACCCGGCCGACCTCTCGCCAGACGAGCGCGCGTCGATCGAGGCCGCCGCGGCCTGGGGCGCGGCCGAGGGTGCCTACGCCGCGATACACCGCACGAAGCCCCAGACCGCGGCGTTCGGGCTCACCGACTCGCCGGCCGGGCTCGCTGCGTGGATCGTTGAGAAACTCCGGGCGTGGAGCGACTGCGGCGGCGACGTCGAACGAAGCTTCACGAAAGACGAGATCCTCACGAACCTCACGCTCTACTGGCTCACGGGGACGATCGCCTCCTCCATGCGCATGTACCACGCGAACGCCGCGATTCCGCCCGCGCAGCTCGCCCGCCGGGTCGAAGTACCGTCCGGCTTCTCGCTCTTCCCCGGCGACATCGGCCGCCCACCGCGGGCGTGGCTCGAGCGCACCGCGAACGTCGTGCGCGTAACCGAGCCCGCGCGCGGCGGGCATTTCGCGCCGTTCGAGGAACCCCAGCTTTACGCGGAGGAGCTGCGCGAGTTCTTCCGCCCCTACCGGTCGGCAGTCACGAACTGAGCGCGCCAGTCGCGACGATTGCATTCGCGTTTCGCATGGCCTCCGAGCTCACGATCGCGTTGGCGATGACTCCATCGCCCCGATCGCCGGCACCGCGCGAGTGCATTGCCACGTTTTCGATGACGCGGTCGAAGTCGACGGCGTGATTCCATTCGCCGATGGGCACCGGAGGTCCCGACTAGCGGTGAGTGACTTCGGGTCGCTCGCCCCTGGTGGGGAGGCTCCCGTCAGAACGCGTTACGCCGTTGGCGCTTCGGGGTACGGCGCCGGATCGTGCCTCGCCGAATACATCACGACCTGTGGGGCCGGGGTGGTGCCACGAGCGCGCGGACATTTGGGCGGTGACTTCGGAAGTAGCCCACCGACGGCTCCTTAGACTGCAATTCGTGACCATGCCCGATGAAGGCGAGTACGAAGTGCTAAGCCGGTTGGGTGAGCTCGGCCGAGAGATCGAGCGGCGCCGCGGCCCGGATCCCTACCCCCGCCCTATCGGACCGGCGCCCAGTCTCGAAGCGCTGCGTCGTCGCCGCGACGACGTCGTGCAAATCGCGGGGCGGCACGGTGCACGGACGGTGAGCGTGTTTGGATCG
>Ga0070765_100000343_pt1 | contig 27828 bp, 25 predicted proteins | sample HubBroMetageWFT5_FD_71516 | JGI IMG/M metagenome (GOLD analysis project Ga0070765, IMG submission 71516) | Warmed and freeze-thawed soil microbial communities from the Hubbard Brook experimental Forest, New Hampshire - Hubbard Brook CCASE Soil... | ecosystem: Environmental > Terrestrial > Soil... | reverse complement strand
CCAAAATTCCCGAGAATCGGCGCAGCAATTTGTTGGAGATCGTTGGGATCCGTGGGTAGTGCGCCGTAATTAACCACGCAAGCCGCCAAGTGCGGCTGATGTATCGCAAGTTGCAAGGAATAACCCCCGCCCATGCACCATCCGACTGAAGCGATGCGTCCGTTCACATCTTTTCTCGCATTAAGATAATCGTAGGCGGCCTGCATGTCGCGAACGGCGCGGTCCTGAGGCAGCCCGCGCATCAATTCATGCGCTTCATTCGGGTCGGTTGCGGTTTTTCCCCGGTAAAGGTCAACGGCCAAAGCTACGTAGCCTTGATCCGCAATTTTTTGCGTTTGCTCCTTGACCCAATCGTTCAATCCCCACCATTCGTGGATAACAATGACGGCTGGATAGCGGCCTGGTTTTTCCGGGACAGCCAGAAAACCGTCGATAGTATCTTTGCCGCTCGGAAATTTGACCATTTCCGTTTTGGGGCCATCCGCGCGCACGGCGAGAATTCCGATAAATAAGCAAATGAGAAGACCAGCCGAGATCATGCGGTGCATCCGCTTCATGAATGATTCCTCCACGTGCCCCGCAAGCATTATATATGTTTACCCTGTTACAGATGCCGGGGAATCGCGGCTCTAAAGACGCAAAACTAGAAGTTACTTGCCTAGATTTGCAAGCGGAAGGCTATTTCGAGGCAAATTACCGTGCATTGACGCGCCTCGGGGACTTTGCTATGTTCGCGTATGATTTCTTCCGGAGGGTGCCAGTGAAGCGTCGCACGGTACGCACCTCAGCGAATGCGCAGACGAGCCATAAGTTATTGAAAAAGAAGGCGGTGAAGGCATTCAAGAAGAAGATTGTTGTCCCGCCGGACCCCGACGCGCCGGCCAAACAAGCCCAATTGAAGTTCTACGAGGAAGGCTTGAAGCATTTTCAGCAACAAAAGTTCCAGCGCGCTAAACAGTCTCTGGAACGGGTCCTGGAAGGTCCCAGCAAGGAATTGGGTGACCGGGCTCAGGTTCATATGCGAATTTGCGAGCAGCGAATCACTCGCCCGCCGGTACCACCGCTTAAGTCTGCCGAAGAGCACTATACGCAGGGTGTCGCGCTGATGAATCTTGGACGTTGGGATGAGGCGCGCGAGCATCTGGACCGCGCCCGAAAAGCTGCGCCGAAAGCGGACTACATCGTTTACGCCATGGCCGCTCTTGATTGTCTGACGGGCGAGGCGGAATCCGCCATGCAAAATTTAAAGGTTGCAATTCAATTGCGTCCCGAGAATCGCTACCACGCGCGCAACGACGAGGATTTTTCATTCTTGCAGGAAGACCCGCGCTTCACCGAACTGCTTTACCCGGAAAGAGACGGATCCGCAAACTAGCTTTCTTCCACAGTGAATATTCAGTGAACCAGCCCGTCCGGCCTGTCCGCGTTGTCGCTCTTGGTGGAGGCACCGGCCTTTCCATGGTGCTTCGTGGGCTGAAAGAATTTGTGGCCTCATCTAAAAAGGAAAAAGTTGGACGGCCAATCTCGGATCTTGCGGCTATTGTAACCGTAACTGATGATGGCGGCAGCTCGGGGCGCCTACGCCGGGAGTATCGTGTGCTTCCGCCTGGCGACATTCGCAACTGCATGGTCGCGCTGTCAAAAGACGAACATCTTTTGGGAAAATTGTTTCAGTACCGGTTTCCTGCGGGGCGCGGTTTGGCAGGACATAGTTTCGGCAATCTTTTTCTCACGGCGCTGACAAACGTCACCGGAGATTTTCCTGAGGCAGTACGGGTCTCTGCGCAGGTGTTGGCTATCCGCGGGCGGATTTTCCCTTCTACAGCCCAAAATGTGACTCTAGAAGCGGAACTCGAGGACGGTAAAATCGTCCACGGTGAAACGAATATCTCACGCTCACGTCAGCCAATTCGCAAGGTACGTTTGGTGCCTCGGCGAGTCCGAGCGCTCCCTGAGGCTTTGGAAGCGATAGCCTCAGCTGACTTGATTCTTGTGGGGCCGGGCTCCCTTTACACCAGTATCATTCCGAACCTCTTGATTGATAAAGTTGTCCGAGCCATTAGACACTCGCGCGCCACTTGTGTTTACATTGCCAATCTAATGACGCAACCGGGAGAGACACAGCACTACTCGGTGGCCGACCATATCCACGCAATTTACGACCACACGGGCAAAGATCTCTTCGATTTTGTGGTAATCAACCGCTCGCGTGTTCCCTCCAGCTTGCTGCGGCGCTATCGCGCGCAGAATGCCGAGCCTGTGGATCCCTCATTTGATGAACTGGACCTCATGGGGCTTCGATATGTTACCGGCGATCTGTTACATCACCGTGGTGTTGTACGGCACGACCAACAGCGACTAGCGCGGCTATTGCTTGATCAGTTTGTAAAGCGTCAGCCGCGGCATTAGAGAGTATTGTGACCTGAGCGGCAACCGAGATCAAAAATGCTTTTCTTGCGCGGATTTGTCCGTGTTCGTATACTGGCCGCCGCCGTTCGAGGTGCTGCACGAGGCTGCTCTAATGCCGTAAAGTGAAGCCGACGCGACTTATAATCCATAGCGGTCGAGCAATTCTGGAGGTTGTCATGTCAGCGGTTTCGCAGGACGAACTGAACGTTTATAAATCCGCCGAGGCCCGCTTTGAAATTGCAGCGCAAAAGTTGGAGCTGGAAGACGGGCTTTATCGCTATCTAAAGTATCCCAGTAAAGAAATCACAGTTTACATTCCGGTTCCGCTTGACACTGGACGACTCGAGGTTTTCGTCGGTTACCGCGTTCTGCACTCAACGATTCGCGGGCCGGGGAAGGGCGGCATACGGTTCGCTCCCGATGTTTCTCTCGATGAGGTTCGCGCGCTAGCAGCGTGGATGACCTGGAAATGCGCGGTGGTAAATATTCCCTTTGGCGGCGCGAAGGGCGGAGTTATTTGCGATCCGGGCAAACTTTCGAAGACCGAACTTGAGCGTATCACGCGGCGTTACACCGCCGAATTGAGCGAATGGTTTGGCCCCGAGCGTGACGTTCCGGCGCCAGATATTGGCACCAATGAACAGACAATGGCGTGGGTGATGGATACATACGCCATGCATGTGCGCCAAGCGACTACGGCGGTTGTCACGGGCAAGCCTCTGGAGTTAGGAGGCTCGCAGGGCCGTAAAGAAGCCACCGGGCGCGGGCTTATGATTTGCTGCAACAACGCGCTCGCAAAACTGAAAATGAAACGCGAAGGCTGCCGCGTGATCATTCAAGGTTTCGGCAACGTTGGCTCCCAAGCTGCAATGTTAATGCACGAAGCAGGCTACAAAATTATCGGTATCGCCGACATTCACGGGGGACTTTACAACGAAAACGGATTTGATGTTCCGAAGGTAATCGACTGGGTCTACGGCCAGCGCAAACCTCTGCCTGAATTTCCGGGCGGCGGAGCCAAAATGACGGCGCAGGAGGTTTTGTTCAATCCCTGCGATATTTTGGTGCCAGCCGCTACCGAAAATCAGATCACCACGCAAAATGCCGGTCGTGTAGATTGCAAGATTCTTTGCGAGGGAGCGAATGGACCCACGACGTCGCACGCGGATTCGATCATCGAGAGCAAGGGAATTTTTATCGTTCCGGACATTCTCGGAAACGCGGGCGGAGTTACGGTGAGTTATTTCGAATGGGTGCAGGATCGCCAGGGGTTTTTCTGGCGGGAGAACGAAGTGAACGAACGCCTCCAAGATGTGATGGACCATAGTTTCGAACAAGTGGTACGCTTCGCCGAAACACACAAGGTGAATAATCGAATCGCTGCTTATATTGTGGCGATTGACCGCGTGGCCCGGGCACTGAGGCTCCGCGGGATTTACGCCTGAATTGATTGGCCAAGTTTTTTAGGGTGGAGGCAGCGATGTATCCTGATTCCATTTCGCCGGGCGCTCTGAAGACGGAAGACGAACACCGTCGAGATATTTGTGCTGTGGGACGTTGGATTCACGATCGCAGTTATGTAGCTTCCACGGATGGAAATATTTCGCTTCGTCTGGACCCTCACCATGTGCTCACGTCCCCAACGGGAATTTGCAAAGGTATGATGACCCCGGACGATCTGGTGGTGACGGATCTTGAAGGCAAGAAGGTCAATGGCCGCCGGAACCCCTCGTCTGAGTTGGGCATGCATCTTTTGGTCTATCGGCGGCGTCCAGACATAAACGCGGTATGCCACGCGCACCCTCCGGTGGCGACGGGATACGCCGCTGCGGGCATTCCTCTGAATAAGGCGTTGTTATGCGAATTGGTGCTCTCGCTTGGGTGCGTCCCGGTGGCTCGCTACGGTACCCCGGGGACCTCGGAATTGGTAGAAGCAATCGAGCCATTGGTGGAGGGCTACGACGCTATCTTGATGGCAAATCACGGGGTGGTGACCTACGGCCCGGATCTGTTGAAGGCTTTTTTCCGGATGGAAACTACCGAGCATTTCGCGCGCGTCGCGCTTGTAACCCAGATGTTGGGTAAACAAGTGCTTTTGTCGGGGTGCGACGTGGAAAAGCTATTTGCGGCGCGGGCCCGTTACGGTTTGCAAACAGCTTCTAATTTGGGTCCGGAATCGCCGGTTACTTCCGAAACTGTGGAAACAGAGCGCATCAATTTGACGCGACGAGAGCTGGAATCTCTGGTGGATGAAGCGGTTAGGCAGGATCGTTCCCGTCGGTAGCCTGCTCTTGCTTCGGGTCTTTCAAGGTGTTTCGATCTAAAAAAGAAGGCGGGCAGAAGCCAGTCTGGCGGCTGCCCGCTCACGGATGTTCGCTTTTCGTTATTGAGCAACCTCCACGTACTTCATCTTTCCGCCGAAGTGAATTTCTTTGATCTGATTTCCATCGACGACCACCGTGGTGAATTTTGATTTGGTACTTTCATCTTTCCATTGGATGGGAACTTCCGCTACCACTTTCCCACCTTTTGAGAATTTGGCGTGCGTGTCGTCAGCGGTCACGGAATAATCTCCAGCCTTAAGGTCAGAACCGCCCAGCGTGGCCGGCTTCAGTAGTTTTACATCCGACTTAACGATTGGCGTGACCGTCGATTTGGCATCTTTCGCTGGGGTTGTGTGAGTTGCGATTGACAACACGAGCGCCAGAGCCGCAAGCACGGTTAGCACACAATTCATTTTGCGACGCGACATTTTAGTTCCTCCTTAAATCTGACTTTGAATCTCACTCGCCCCTTGCACGCACTTAGACGCAGCAGTAATCGCATCGAAAGCAATAGCGACAATAAATTAACGATTATTTTTATTTGTGTTTTCCAGTTCTGATGTCGCGCGAAAACGAACACCGTTCATCCCCATACCGAACAATTCAGCGCGAATATTCTGTGAAAAAAAGGCTCTTATGAATATTCGTATGAGCTGAGATTACGCAACTGTTTCAGTCTGAGATTTATCGGAGGGACGGATTCGTTAGGACGCGCAATATGACCGTGTATTGGCACCCACGCGCCGAGGCGGGCCGGTAGCTGATTATAGGTACGGACGAACGCGGCTATTAGTTCCCAAAAGTCCGGTGAATTACGTTTCGCTTCATTACAAATGCCATCTTGCTCCCCCGGTCAGAAAAGGAGTTGCGTTGACACGCTAACGAGCCTAATCAATAATCGCTCGATATGATTGGATCACTGCGCGGAAAGCTGATCGAAAAACGCCCCAATGTAGTGCTGATTGATGTGGCAGGAGTGGGCTACGAAGTGATTATTCCTCTTTCAACATTTTCCAGCTTAGGCGCTCTTCACAGTGAATCGACACTGCTGATTCATACCCACGTGCGAGAAGACCAGCTCGCGCTTTACGGTTTTTCTACGGCGCGTGAAAAACAGTGCTTCGAACTATTGATTTCCGCCTCTGGAGTAGGGCCATCGCTCGCCTTAAAGATCCTTTCAGGCATGAGTCTCGAAGAACTAATTCCAGCAGTGCGCAAAGGCGACTTAGCTCAGCTGGTTCGCATTCCCGGCGTAGGCCGCAAAACGGCGGAGCGCATTGTTGTGGAATTGAGAGATAAACTGGCAGTCGTAGATGTACCGCAGGCCGGAAAGCCCGCCACGCGTTCGCAACTGGAATCAGACGTTGCCTCGGCATTGGTGAACCTTGGATATGACACGCGATCGGTGGAGAGCGCCATCGAAAAGGCCGAAATAAAGTCCACTAGCGATTTTGAGGAAGTTTTGCGCGCTGCGCTTCAAATCCTGGGCGGTACATCTATGAAAAAGGCTGTCCGCGCCGGCCGGGAGGAATGATTGAAATTTCTCGCGCAAGAGCGCACGCTGCATGGGCAATAACTACGAGGATTCTTTGGCAGAGAAGATAACCGACGGACGAAGCCGCATTATTTCGGGGAAAGCGCTGGATGAAGACGCGCGCATCGAGGCTAGCGTTCGCCCCAAGCGCATGGAAGACTTCATCGGGCAGTCACGTGTAAAGGAAAATTTGAAGATTGCCGTAGATGCGGCGAGAAATCGCGGAGAAGCACTCGACCACGTTTTGCTTTACGGCCCACCAGGATTGGGGAAAACGACGCTCGCGCAGATACTCGCCAATGAAATGGGTTCAGCCATCAAGATAACGTCCGGCCCGCTGCTGGAGAAAAAAGGCGATGTGACGGCCGTGCTCACTTCGCTTGACCCGCGCGACTTTTTCTTCCTGGACGAGATTCACAGGCTGCAGCCGGCGCTCGAAGAAATACTGTACCCCGCGATGGAAGACTTCCGCGTGGACCTGATCATCGGTCAGGGGCCCGGCGCGCGAGTGCATCCTTACCAGTTGAATAAGTTCACGTTAATTGGCGCAACCACGCGCGCTGGCTTAATCATGGCGCCTTTGCGTTCGCGTTTCGGGATTGTGCATCGGCTGGAATTTTATTCGCCCGAAGATATCCTGCAGATCGTTCAGCGCTCGGCAAAAATTCTGGGCATCAAAATGGATGAAGAAGGAGCACGAGAGATTGCACGCCGGAGCCGCGGCACTCCGCGTGTGGCAAACCGCTTGCTGCGAAGAGTTCGCGATTTTGCCGAAGTTCGCGCGAAAGGACACATTAACGACGCAGTGGCTCGCGACGCACTTGCTATGCTGGGAATAGACGAGCATGGGCTCGACGAAGTGGATCGCAATTTAATGCTGACGATCATTCAGAAATATTCTGGCGGCCCGGTTGGGTTAAATACAATCGCAGCTTCCCTAAGCGAAGAAGAAGATGCCATCGAGGAAATTTACGAACCCTACTTGATGCAATTAGGACTACTGGACCGCACGCAACGAGGCCGTGTGGCTACCGCTCTCGCGTATAAACATTTCGGTCTAGAAGAACCTCGTCGCCAGCCTGGACTATTCAGCTAAACACAATTTACGTTCACGGCTTATGATTAATCGCGGTTATGGCGACAATCTATCTATCACTGGGTTCAAATAAAGGAGACCGAGCGCAATGTATCGCTCGCGCTGTTGCTGATCTCGCCGAGCATGGCGTGAAGGTCATTCAGGAATCGTCTCTTTACGAGACCGAGCCTGTTGAAACAAGTTCGAAGAGCTGGTTTTTGAATTGTGTCATTAAAGCAGAGACGAATCTTCTTCCCCCGCCATTGATGCACACGCTGTTGGGCATCGAGCGTTCGCTGGGACGTCGAAGGCGGGTGTTGCAAGGTCCGCGCGTTATCGATATGGATATTTTATTATATGACGACCGCGTGGTCAGCACGGACCAGCTCGAGATTCCTCATCCGCGCATGGCAGAAAGGCGATTCGTACTTGTTCCGTTTGCCGAGATCGCTCCGGAGGTTCGGCATCCAGTTTTCAAAAAGACTATTTCGGAACTACTTGTAGAGACTCCGGACCGAAGTGAAGTGCGCCCTTATCGGGACAAATTGAAGCAATAAATTGCTGCTTGGGCTGTAACACTCGACTATCCGAGATGCTGGCGATCGTGCAATTCCTTTTCCCGTTTTTTGCGGTCTTCTTCTTCCTGTTTCTCAAATTCGGCTAGTTCTTCTTCCGACATTTGATAATCTTCGCGTGATGCGAACATAGTGCCTCTTCGGCTATCTCTCGAACTGTGGTTTTTACGCTGGCGTTTTTTGACAGCCGAAAAATCTCCCATGCTGCGAATCGGTTCAGCCAGTGCTCCGGATTCGACCAGAAGCTCGCTCACTTTTTCGAGGAAATCGTGAAGGTGATACGGCTTCAGCGAGTAGGGAAGCCCTTCCTGTTCGAGGACGGGCTGCGCATGCTTTGCAGCGAGCATGGGTACCAGAAAAAGCACCCGGATGCGCTTTGGAGCAGCCTGATTTTCGGCTTGAGGAGCGGGATTTGACTCTGTTTGCGCCAGTTCCTTCAATATGGAGAAAAGCTGGCCGCGCACGTCGGTGAGCGCGATATTCACGATGACGAGATTCCACTGGCCGCTCGCTAACTCCGCCATCGCATGCGAAGCAAGAGGTGCAATACGGACACGCCAGCCTTCAGAGTCGAGAACGTTTTTAAGGGCGCGCTGGCTTACTACGTCGTCATCGATTATGAGAATTCCGACTTCCGCCATGACGTACTCCGGGGGTTCAATTTCAGTATAGCGGAGGGGATTCCCCAGCTGAATTTGCCTTGGATGCCGCGTTTCCATGGCAGCCCTTGGCTGCACGGACAGGCGAAAATAAAGCGAAAAAAAGCTCTTGACTTAGCGAACAAAAAGCGAATAAACTGCAACTCGTGACGGCGAGGCTCCAATGGCCACTTCTCCCATGTTCGGATCTACTCCCGCGACGCTCCGGCGTCGTCGAAGGCAAGGTCCGGAACAGACCAGTCTCACCCTTTTCCCCGCAGCCGCTCGCCACGGCACCTGTGAGCAACCGAGTGACGCTTCCGCGCCCCCGGAGCCGATTCCGACAGAGTCGGAATCACCGCTCCGAACGAAGCCCACTACGGAACTGGTCGGCATTGCACGCCTCGCCGCTTCCTCCTTACGTGCTGAAGCCAAGCGCGGAACGGAATATTTCCTTCTCCCCGTCAAATCAATCCTGAACCACTGCGATTCGGAGAACGTGCCGTTCCGCTGGACGGTGAATCCCTATCGCGGGTGTGAATTCGGCTGCAAATATTGTTACGCGCGCTACACCCACGAATACATGGATATTGATGGCGGCGAGTTCGAGACGAAGATTTACGTGAAGAAGGACGCCGGTGCACTCGTGGATCGTGATCTCTCTACGGATAAGATTTGGGGAGAACATATCGCAATCGGGACGGCCACCGATCCCTATCAACCGGCGGAGCGGGAGTTCGAAGGCACGCGCGCGATACTCGAAAAAATGGTGCAACGGGAAGGACTGAGTCTTTCCATCACCACAAAATCGGATCAGGTAGTTCGCGACATTGATTTGATCCGGCGTATCGCGGAGCGGTCTTCAATCACGGTAAATATGAGTATCACTACTGTGCGCGTGCGCCTTGCGCGAATGCTGGAACCGCGTGCTCCGCGACCGGATCTTCGCCTTCAGGCTGTTCGCAAGCTTCGCCAGGCGGGAATTTCGGCGGGTGTGCTCGCTATGCCGATTCTGCCCGGTATAACGGACTCCGAAGAAGACCTGGATGTCCTCGCGCGCAGTGCGCGAGATGCAGGCGCGCAATGGCTTGCGGGGCGCGTGTTATTCCTGATGCCCGCCTCGTTGAAGCAGTTCATGCCTTTTCTCGATGAGAAGTTTCCGAAGCTATCGAAGCAATATCGCAAATGGTACGGGAGATATGAAAATATCCCCGAGTCTTACCGGAAAGAAATCGCCGCACGCGTGGAAAAAGTGCGCCGTAAATATGAGCTCGGCGTGCGCACACGTACGGATACATCGAGGACTTGGAAGTCGCCGCAAATGCAGCTGGCATGGCAAGGGGGAATCAGGCAATGACCCGAATGAAAGCGAAAAGGCGAACCCGTAGGGTAAGGAAGCTTGAGGTGCAGCCACAACCGGATGTTCTTATTTTGCTTGCGGAGCCCAAACCTGTGCGAGGCGTTAAGCTAAAACACGTATCCGCATTCACTATGCTTCTCTCGGTGTTATGTCTGTGCGGCTTCATACTCGGCCGAGTGGACGCACTACCGGCGGGAAGTACACAGCAGGAGCAAAAAGTTAGACGCCGGCAACCTGCGGAGTCTGGAATTTCTCAAGCGCAGCAATATGTTGCAGAATCATCTCAATCACGTACTCGTCTCCGAATTTCGAGTTAATCATTGCGTTGTAGAGTGCTCGACAGGGCCACTCCGCGCCGAAATAGTGTCGAATGAATGAAGCGCGCTCGGCATCCACTTCGGAGACCAGTTGAGCGGCCTCTTTCTCGCTCTTCCCCAGTGTTCTGATGCGGCGGATTTTTTCGTCTCGCGGCGCGTAGATGAAAACGTGAAAAGCGTCCGGATGTGTACGCAAAATGTAAGGTGCGCCGCGGCCGACAATGACGCAGTTTCCGCGCGAAGCGACGTCCTCAATCACCTGCTGCAACAGGGCGACCATCTGATCCGCGTCGAATCTGGACGAAACATCCTCTAGAGGAAGCGCCCGCTCGTAACTCCCTCGTGCGAAAACCCTAAACAGCCGGTAAACCAAAGGGTCCACGCGTTCGTCGCAAAGTCTTGCCGCTTTATGGTCTATCTTCGCGAGACGCGCGATTTCGGCGGTAAGTTCTTCATCCCACAATTTCCAGCCCAAATATTCAGCGATCCGGCGAGCAATCAGCGCACCGCCGCTGCCGTATTCGCGTTCGACGGTGATAGTTCGGACCTGCATGGTACCCTCCGGAAAGCCTAGTGTACTGCGATTGGGCCTCCGGGCTTAACTTTCTTCATCAGGAACACGAAAGGAATCATGACCAGCACTGCGACGGCAAGGAGCCAGAAGTTATCGATATAAGCGAGCATGGTCGCTTGCTGATCGAGCCTATTTGCCGCGAGCGCATAAGCCTGCTGGGAAGCCTGATAAGCACTCGACCCCCGCGACATCAGCAGGTGGGTTGCAGCGGAGATCATGGCTTGTAAACTCGGATTACCTTTGTGAATGTTATTGACGAGGCTGGCTTGGTGGAACTGAGCGCGGCGGGCAAGCATGGTTGTAACGAGAGAAATTCCGATACTGCCGCCTATATTCCGCGCGAGATTGATCAGGCCTGAGGCGGCATTCGATTTATTTCTCGGAATAAATGCGTAAGCCGCGGTGTTGATCGGAACAAATAGAAACGCGAGACCGATTGCCTGGAACACACGTGCGGTAGCCAGAGTTCGGAAATCTATCGCGGTGTCGAACCGCGTCATGTGAAATAGGGCGAAAGAAAGCATACACATTCCGAATAGCAGAAGCCTTCGAGCGTCGTATCGGCCGAGAAGAAAACCCACTACGGGCATCGCGATCAGGATGGCGAATCCACCAGGCATTAATGCCAGACCTGCCTTTTCCGCCGTATAACCCATAATCGTTTGCATAAACAGGGGTAACAATACGGTGCTGGACATCAGCGCGAAGCCGACCATGAACATCAACAAATTGCCTATGGCAAATGAGCGGTCCCTAAAAAGATGAAGGTCAATGATGGGATCCTTGTGGTACCACTCCCAGATCAGAACGCCCAACAAAGCAATTACACTGATCGTGGTCATAATCACGATGAAATGCGATCCGAACCAGTCGTCCCTTTGGCCTTTGTCCAGCACAACCTGCAAGGTGCCAAGGCCCAGGGCAAGCAATCCCAATCCGATATAGTCGATCTTGAAGCCGGTACGCTTTTCTTCCTTCATGTAGGGCGGGTCGGAAATTAATCGGTTCGTTAGAAAAAGAGAAATAATACCTACCGGTATGTTGATGAAGAAAATCCATCGCCAATCGAAATTGTCTGTGATCCATCCGCCTAAAGTAGGGCCGATGGCTGGAGCCAGCACCACCGCCATGCCGTAAACCGCGAATGCCATGCCACGCTTGGCGGGTGGAAATGTGTCGGCAAGAATGGCCTGTTCGCTTGGCTGAAGGCCGCCACCACCTGCGCCTTGCAAAACACGGAAAAAAATCAGTGCGCCGAGGCTGGGTGCCAGCCCACATAAAAACGAGCTGATAGTGAAAATCGCCACGCATGACATGTAAAAGCGTTTGCGGCCGATCATGTGGGAAAACCAACCGCTCATTGGCAGAACAATGGCATTGGAAACCAGGTAGGAAGTTAGAATCCAGGTGCTCTCATCTTGGCCAGCGGAAAGACTGCCTGCAATGTGAGGAAGCGCGACGTTCGCGACGCTGGTGTCCAGCACTTCCATGAATGTCGCGAGCGTTACAGTGAGCGCGATAATCCAAGGATTTACCGGCGGACGTTGATATGCCTCAGAGGCCATGGTTTCGCTGAGGTCACTTCACGTAGACTTTGGGTTCCACAGACATGCCCAACCGCAGCGAAAGGTCTTTGTTTTGTCCGGGCTCCAAGACGATTTTCACTGGTATGCGCTGAACGACTTTAACGTAGTTACCGGTGGCGTTCTCAGGAGGCAGCAAGCTCAGGCGTGCACCGCTAGAATTGGCAAAACTGTCGACGTGTCCGTTGTAGGTCCGGCCGTTAGAGTCCACTGATATTTTGGCGCGTTGCCCCACCTTCATATTTTTCAATTGTGTCTCTTTAAAATTTGCTGTGACCCAGACGTCCTCAAGCGGAACGATGGAAATCAGTTGCTGGCCGGGCTGCACGTTCATTCCAACCTCTACGTTCTTCGTGACCACACCATTTACCGGGGCAATAATTTTGGTGTACTGAAGATTTAATTCGGCCTGATCGAGAAGCGCTTGCTTTTGTTTTACGGTAGCATCGGCGGAGAGGGCGCGCGCTTCGGACGTAGCAACCTGCCGCGGTGCGGTTTGTGATTGGCGGAACTCAGCTTCGGCGTTAACGAGCTTGCTCCGGGCTTGCGTCACTTGCTGAGCCGCTGCCGAGGCCGAGGAGCGTGCCGCTGCAACCGCAGCCGCGTCAGCTTTTGCAGCTGCCTCCGCTTGGTCGTAGGTCTGCTGCGAAACTTCCTGTTTATCGACAAGCTGTTTGTAGCGACCGAGATCTAGCTGAGCTTTCGTGTTATTTGCCTGAGCTTCGGCCAGTTGTGACTCAGCAGCGTCGTATTGCTGTTGAGCGGCTGCGATCCCGGCTTTTGCGTTTTCGATATCCGCTTCCGACGAGGAAAGCTGGCTTGAAGTATTTATATTCGTAATCGGGACGTTCAAATTGGAAGCTAGCGCTGTCGCTTTGGCATCTTCCAGCGCAGCTTTGGCCTGATCGACGGCAACCTGGTAGTCACGAGGATCAATTTCAACCAGCACGGTGCCAGCGGTGACGTATTGATTGTCATCTATATTTACTTTTGTAACGTAGCCCGAAACGCGAGCGCTTAAAGGCTGCAGATGGCCATCTACTTCCGCGTCGTCGGTAGACTCGTAGCTTTCAAAATAGCGCCAGGCAAAAATGCCGGCTACGATGAGCACAAGAACTATACCGATCACATAAAAACGGGTGCGTGGATTGGACTTGAATCTGCTTCCTCGCGAAGGAGGAGGCTCCGACGCAGAGTGAGTTTCCGAAGCCGAAGTTGTACCGGTCGCAACAGACGTCTTCGAAGGCGCGACGGTTGGGTCCGCTGGATTCTTAGGTGCTTCCACTTCCGTGTTCTGTGGCATGTATTATTTTCCTTTGAAATATTGCTTCACGCCTTCTTCAGCGAAACCCATCGCTCGCGCCAGAGAGATTTTCGAGTAGTTGTAGTTGTAAAGAGCGGAGATGTAATTTTCGTGCGCAGTAGCTACAGCTTCCTGCGCTTGCACCACTTCTACCGTGTTGGTGACGCCAGCGGCAAAGCGATCTTGAGATTGCGTCAAACTCTCATCTGCCAAACCAACATTGCTCGTGGCTACGGTTACCAGCTGCGCCGAGGATTCCAGATTTAGCAGGGCAGTACGAACATCCGCGTCAATTTGGCCGCGCAGGTTGTCAAGCTGATCGCGGCTTTTCTGGAGTTGCGCGTCGGCCTGCAATATATCTCCATGGACTTTGTTACCCTGGAAAATCGGAATGGTCAGTGTCCCTCGCACGTCGAATACTCCGTGTGTAAACAGGTTTGATTCGGTCCCGGCCAGACCGTAGTCGCCGCTGACTCCAATCGAAGGGTAATAACCCGCTTGGGCCGCGCGTCGTGAGTATTCTGCAGACTTCACCGTGGCCAACGCAGCTTGATAATCCGAACGTGAAGCGTACGCTCGCTTCAACGCTTCATCCACGGAAAGGCCTTCAAGAGGTTCGTATGGGGATTTGTCGGTTAAATCATATTCTTGTCCGGGGGCGAGTCCGATCACTCGCGCGAGGGTCAACTTCTGAATTGCTAAATCATTCTTGGACTGAATCAATTGTTGCTGGCGTGTTTGCAATTCTACTTGAGCGCGAAGTGCATCGATGGCCGGCGAGGTTCCGGCCTTCAGCTGATCGGACGCTTGATTGTAGAGCGCCTGGCCGGTGTTTACCTGGGCTGCAGCTGTTTCTATGCGGGCTTCGTCGGCAATGGCCAGAAGATAATTGTAGCCAACCGCCAAGACAACCAGATCACGAGCATCTTTAGCCGTGTGTTGTGCCGCTTTCAGACTTTGCGTTGCGGCATGCGTGTTATTGATAGCTTTCAAGTCCAAGACAGATTGGGTGACGTACGCCCGACTATCGAAATAAGTAAAAGGACCTACGATCGAAGGAATAGCTGCGCCGGGAATCTGAAAGTTGAACCCAAACTCAGCCAGACTGATTTGTGAGGTGTCTACATAGCTTGTGGCCGTTATGTTCGGTAACAGCGCGCTTAATTGTTGCCAACGAGCCCCGTGTGCGGAACCAACGTCCTCGCCTGACAGCAGCAAACCCAGGTTTTGTTTGAGTCCGCGATTGATGGCGTCCTCGAGCGAGATTGGTAAAACTCCGGGAACAAACTTCGAAGGAACGCTGCCAGTAAAGGAGCTTTGGCTTTGCGGAGCTGCAGGTTGCGAATAAATCGACGAGGTTGTACTGCTGCTAGAATTTGAAGAGGGAGCTCCGGTCTGCCCGGTGACTGGACCAGCAGGTAGTTGGGCCCAAAGTGGCTTTTCATGCACCGTCCAGACAAACGTGATGATAAAGGAAATGAGGGCCAATCGACGTTTCACGGAGTCTTCTCCAATTCGCTTAAAATTAAGATGAAATTGCCTGCGGCGGGATTCATAAAATCGTACAACGCTCGCGCCCAACTATCGGTAGATCAGGCATTTAGTTTCCTGCTTGCCTTACGCTTCTTCCTTGTACCGGCAAAAATACAGGGGAAGAATAGCTCCCATACTTCCTCTGCCGATTTTCGCAACACGGAATCCGGATTTAGCGACCAACCTATGGTGACGCCCATGAGCGTGAGCTGAGTGAGTCGCGCGAGATCGGCCGAAGAATAATCGCGGCGAATCTCGCCCCTTTCTTGCCCTATTGCCAGGATTTCGGCTAAGAGCCGGCGGCCTTTTTGCAGCCGGTTTTGCAATTCGGCGCGTACTGGCGCGCATGATAGGTGCGCCGCAAAAATCGATCGCAGCAAATCCGGGCTTTCCGAGGACTGCCCGGCCAGGTCGGTGGCGAGTTCTCTAAGTACGGGGCGCACTGGTTGACTGGGCGTCCGGGCTTTTTTCAATGCACGTTCAATCGCGGCGAGACGCTCGTCGCCGTAAGTAGCTAGAACGTGTTCCTTGGTCGGGAAATAATTGAAGAATGTTCCTTTGCCGACGTCGGCGGCCTCGGTGATGTCTTCCACCGTGGTGTCTAGATATCCACGTTGGGCGAAAATTCTCAGGGCGGCACGGTAGATGCGTTCGCGGGTTTCGACGCGGCGACGCTCACGACGATTCGATGGGGAAAAATTCCTACCGCGGCGGGTGGAACGAGCAGCAATCGGGGACTTCATTTGCCGGTCTCCTAAAATGATGACTGATAGACGATTACGACTATAAGTCATATTTTATAAGCAGTCAATATTGTGATTCCGCGGCGATTCAGAGGAGTTAGCAGGAGGTTAATACGCCGGGGATTTTATCCCCGGCGTACCCAAGCGAACGTGTCTGAAGATATCCAGGCTTGCTTCAAAAATCTCCCGGATTCAGTTCACGGGCAACTACTTCCGAGTGCCTGAGGCCTTATCGAGCTCGTCAATCAGCATTTTAGCAGCCGCAGGAGCGGATTGGCCACCCTCGACGATGTCGTGCGCACCGATCGATTTGCCGTAGAGCGATTTGTTAGCATCATCATCGGAATCCATGGTGGCGCCTTCTAGAGACACGCCAGCAAAAAGACCCTTGGATCGCGAATACGTCAAAACGTCCACATGCATCGAAGCGGCATTGTATCCGGTTGCCTGGGCGCCTGTGGGGCCGGCGGCGGCTGCAGCATTTGCTCCGAGCTTGGTTTTACCGTTCAAGATCTGCTCGGCGCCGGTTTTGTTCATTACGACCAAAACGAAATCGGTGGCCGTTGAACCCAGTTGTACTCCGATACTTCCTTGGTCAAGTTTGTACATCGCCGGAGCGCCCCAATCGCCGTTCATTTCTGCCCCTTTGCGGCAAACTAACACGCCGCGGCCGTAGCTGCCTCCGATTCCGACAGCTACCTTCTTGACACTAGGAAATATCACGACACAGTCCGCTTGGTCGAGAATACTCGTAGGCAGACCACTGCTGCCGACGAGAAGTTCCCGAAGTACGGTGGCTGAGTTATCCAGTCGCTCGGCTTCTTTCTTTTGAGCGAACATGGGTGAAGCAACTGCCAGACAAAGTGCAAATACCATCATTTTCTTTTTCACGGTTCAACCTTTCTTAACTAGGATGGATTCAGAGCTGGTGCTCGAATCGTCTTGCTAGGCCCGATTTCTGTCTTATTTGGAAGCGGCCCATTCTACATGATTCCACCTTATTCAGGTTCTAGGGCAAGCGAATAGAGCCGCTTTTGGGGTGCGTTAGGGTTAGGATCGATGTTTCGGTGAATGCTTCGTCAAGGTCGAACGGAGCAGTTTGGCCGAAGCAGGAGGCGGAACGGCGCCGTGAAGCACGATGTCCCGTGCCGGAATTTTCTTTCCATAAATCCGCTCGTTCGCGTCGTTGTCTGGACGTACCGTGGAACCTTCGAGCGAGACGCCCGCGAAAAGCCCGCGCGATCGCGAGTAGGTCAGAATCTGCGCACGCAAAGTGACATCCGATTCCGCGGCTGCTGCGCGCCCAACCGGGCCAATGGCTGCCGAGGCATCCGCACCGATTTTTACCTTGCTAGCGAGGATTGCATTAGCACCCTGTTCGTTCATAACCAGCAAAACGAAATCGGTCGCTTGTCCGCCGGCTTGGAAGCCGAAACTGGCGCCTTCCAGGGCCATCATCGACGGCGCGCCCCAAGGGCCGTTAAATTCATCGCCGCGGCGGCAGGTCATGACGCCCCGGCCGTAGCTGGCGCCGACGATGAACGCCGCCTTCAGAACTGTGGGATACACAATGACGCAGTCCGCTTTGTCGATAAGACTTTGCGGAATGTTATCGGGAATATCCATAATTTCTTTTACCACCCGGCCGGCACTCACAATGCGCTCTTCGTCTTTGGTAGTGTCATCCGCCCGCACGCTGGGAGTAAATATCGCCGGAGCTGCTACGAGGCTAACTATCAGCAGGGCCGATAGAATGCTCTTCATCGCTTCCTCCTATAGAGCACTCATGATATGGGTTTCGAGTTAGAATCGCAACCTTTCTGCAGGGAACCGCCGAGCAGTGCTTTCTAATATAATCAGCGTCGTTTCAATTCGGATCAGGCAAAATGAACGAGTCCACATCAAGCGTGCTACGTCGCTATTTTTCTACTGCTCTATTAGTTCTGATTGTATTTGGCATTCGTTCGCCGTTCGCGGAAGCGCAAAACGACGCGGCTGCCTCAAAGAGCATCTCCGCAAAGAGAAAAACAGGTATCGCCCGGACAGACCTAAAAAGATTCCGAGCTCGCCTGGATTCCGCACTGGCCGAGAGTCACGCACAAAAAAACCTGTGGGGAATATTAATAGCGGATCGCGACAACGGGGAGACTCTCTACGAATTGAATGCTGATAAATTCTTCACTCCTGCATCCAACGCGAAAATTTTCACCACGGCGCTGGCACTGTCTACACTCGGCCCCGATTTTAGATTTCATACAACTTTGGAGACAACTGGGTTACTCGGGCCAGATGGCCGGCTTACCGGCGACTTGGTTCTTGTCGGCCACGGTGACCCCGATCTTTGCAATCGGAAATTTCCATACCTTGAGAAAGTGGAACGTGAAGGTCCTGCGGAAGCGCCGTTAGCCGCGTTAGTGGAAGCAGCGGTTGCCAAGGGGCTTAAAGAAGTGGATGGAGATATCGTCGCGGACGATAGCTATTTCCCCTACGATCCGTATCCGGCAGGCTGGAGCGTGGGTGATCTATTTTTCACTTTTGGCGCGCCTGTAAGCGCGCTCGCATTCAACGATAACTCCTTTTCAATCGAAGTCAGTCCCACTGACCACGAAGGTGAAGCCGCAACATTGCGGGTAGAACCGTCTGCTGCGAAGGGCAGCTTTGCACATGAAGTAAACACCGGTCCGAGCAACGGAAGACCCGATTTTTCCGTAGTTCGCCAACCGGGGCCGAACTTTATATTGTTGCGCGGATCAATTCCTGCGGGCCATGCGCCTATCAAGCTCGATTTCGCCATGAGCGATCCGGTCCAGGTGGCGGCATTGGCGCTGAAGCAGACTCTCGAAACGCATGGGATAAAAGTTACGGGTGGCGTCCGGGTGAGGCATTCTGAGCCAGCGCGTCCTTTTAACTCCTCGAATGTTCCTGCTGGCGCTACGCCGAACACGGCTTCAGTGCCCGGCGCGCCGGACATAGACAGGCCGCCCGCCGGTAAACTCGTGCTTGCCGACCGCATTTCGCCGACTCTTCTTGAAAGCATTAGCGTTACTAACAAAGTGAGCCAAAATCTCCATGCTGAATTATTCCTTCGCACCGTGGCGCGGGAAAAGGCCGGCACCGGTTCAGCCGAGGCAGGAATCTGGGTAGAACAGAATTTTCTGAAGACCATCGGAATCGCAGATGGGGATATTGTTCTCTCAGACGGCTCGGGACTTTCGCGGGATGATCTAGTGACGCCTCGTGCCGTCGTTCAGCTTTTGCGCTACATCTCACAGCAGCCGTGGGGCGCGGGCTACATCGCGACACTTCCAATAGCGGGTGTAGATGGCACGCTTGAAAATCGAATGAAAGATACAGTTGCCTCCGGGCGTGTTCTGGCCAAGACCGGTTCACTCGAACATGTCCGAGCGATGTCCGGCTATGCGACAACCGCCGGCGGCGGGCATCTCATATTCACGATCTTCGGAAATAACAGTCCGCATGGCCATGATGCCACCGTCGCTATGGATGCAATTGCGGTGGCGATGGTCGAAATACTCGGGACTTCCCATTCCACAAAAGGAAAAAATGAAGCGGCGCATTAGAACCATCACAGTTTTTGGAAGCTCGCGCCCCGGTGAATCCGACGATCAGTACACCATATCGCGACAGCTCGGCTCTGAACTGGCCAAGAGAGGATTTCCCGTCTGTACTGGTGGATATGGTGGCGTGATGGAAGCAGTTTCCAGAGGAGTGCACAACGAGGGCGGTCGCGCAATAGGCGTTACGGCACGATTTTTCAAGGCGGCCGCAAATAAGTGGCTGGATAAAGAAATACGAGTGAAGACCTGGCGGGATCGTCTTTTTGAACTGATCGACCGCGGTGATGGCTACGTAGTATGTGCCGGCGGAACCGGCACGCTCGTGGAACTGGCCGTAATTTGGGAAATGATGAACAAACAAGTGATGCCCCCCAAACCTGTGATCGTTCTTGGAGATTTTTGGAAGCCGGTAATCGATTGTGTTCGGGAAGCCGAAAGTTCTCCAGAATCTCCATGGATCGAAAGGCAAAATTCTTTAATTCAGTTTGCAGCGTCGCCTTCTAAGGCCGCCCGTATGCTCGCGGCCTATTTCAAATCGCGCGCACGCTGATTCCCAGAGGGAACAGAGCTACAATTCGACATGAGGTTGGCGTGTCTCGTTCCGCAGAACAACTCCTGGAGTTCGATCGGCTGAAAGATATCGTTGGCCGTCACACCACTTGTGCGCCCGGCCGTCGGGCCACACTGGCCCTCCAGGTTCAACACGATGCCGCAGCGCTCGATTCAGAGTTCGCCCTGATGCTCGAAGCTGCCGCGTACTTGCGTGAGGGCTCCGAGTTAGGTTTCGGATCTCTGGCGGATCCCGAATCATGGCTCGCTCGCTTGATCATCCCGGGTTCCATTCTTGTTACGGCGGATCTTCTCGATGTTGCATCGTTGATGGACGCAGCGCACGCCGTGCGGCAGACGTTTAAAGAGGAGCGCGCGAAGTATCCGAGACTGAGCGAAAGAGCTGCAGCGCTAGTGGATTTTCAGCATCTTGCGATGGCAATCCGGCGAGCGATTCTGCCCAACGGTGAGATCAGTGATGATGCGTCGCCGCAGCTGAAACGTATTCGCGCAAACATGGCGAGTGCACGCGGCAAAATCCACAAGTCCTTGGAAGGAATTCTTCGTTCCCGCGGCGAGCCGGGCGGGGAAGATTACATTACACTGCGTAATGATCGTTTTGTAATTCCAGTTCGCGCTGCAGAGCGCCGAAGCGTTCCCGGAGTAGTCCACGGCGCGAGCGCAACAGGACAGACAGTTTTCGTCGAGCCGCTCGAAGCCATCGATTTGAACAATCGCCTGGTCCAACTGAGCGAAGATGAGCTTGCAGAAATCAACCGATTTCTACAAGAGCTGACGGAACGGGTGCGCCTGGAACGCGGAGCGCTCGAATCCGCTGCCGCGCGACTTGCTCAGGTGGATTCAATTTTCGCTCGTGCCCGTTTCGCGCGCGAGTTCGATTGCGCGATGCCGGCATTTACAGCCGGGAACTTGTTGCGTCTCCAGAATGTGCGAAACCCTATACTCGAAGCCACGCTAAAACCGCAGGGACGCAAAGCGGTGGCCATGTCACTGGCTCTCGGTGGCGGCGAGACAGTCATGGTTATCAGCGGACCGAACACGGGAGGAAAAACAGTAGCGCTCAAAAGCGTGGGACTAGCAGCACTTTCCGCGCAATCTGGAATTCCAGTCGCCGCGGAACGCGCCGCGATGCCGCTTTTTGATCATGTGCTCGCAGACATCGGCGATGAGCAATCTATTACGGCGGATCTTTCCACATTCTCGGCGCACATGCTCAATTTGAAATCCATGCTCGAGGTGGCCACCGAGCGCTCGTTGATTCTCGTGGACGAAATGGGAACTGGTACTGCTCCCGAAGAGGGTGCGGCTTTAGCCGTCGCGCTGCTAGAAGAATTTCGGGTGCGGCATGCTCTCACCATCGCAACCACACATCATGACCGTTTGAAATCTTATGCTTCCACTACGCCAGGCATCGTTAACGCGGCCATGGAGTTTGATGAAGTAAATTTGCGTCCGACCTACCGCCTGCTGGTTGGAGTGCCGGGAACTTCAAGTGGTATCGAGATCGCGCGGAGGCTCGGTCTGCCTTCACGAGTGGTAGAACATGCGCAGGCAAGTCTTACTCCCGAATCGCGTGAGGCGCGCGATCTGATCGCCTACCTCCATCGCAGTCGCGGCGAAATGGAAGAAGTGAAGGCCCAAGCGCGCGAAGAACTCGCGCAAATTGAAGCCGAAAGACGCGCTCTTCAAACCGAATGGGTTGCCCGGCAGAAAAAGCGCATTCATGAACTGGAAAAGAGTTTTCAAGAAGCAACCAAGCGACTCGAAAGTGAGATGGCTCGGGTTACCTCGGAAATACAGGATCGGGCGTTGCGAGCGCAACTGGAAAAGCAGTCCGGGAAGCGAATGTTGAAGATTGCGTCTGAGGCGCGAGCGGAAACGGACGCGGCCGTAGTGGACACGCTCTCATCATCGCAGGCTGATCTCGGAGTCGGGACGGAAGTTCCTCCGAAGCCAGTATCGCCGGAGCAGCTCACCGCTGGATTGCGCATAATTGTGAAAGGATTTAAACAGCCACTCATATTCCGCCGGCGGGATGGCACCAAGGCGGAAGTAGAAGCCGGCATTCTGAGGATGCGTGTTCCTCTTTCGGACGTGATCGGCATTGACGCCGGTGGAAAATCAGCAAAGATGGATGTACCGGCAGCCACACGCCCGTCGGATGTAACAGTGCACACCGAGCAGAGCGACGAACCTGCTACCGAAGAAATAAATGTCATCGGTTGCACGGTGGAGGAAGCTACTCGCCGGGTGGATAAGTTTCTCGACCAGGCCGCGTTAGGCAGTCTGCCGAGTGTCCGAATCATTCATGGACACGGTACGGGCGCTTTGCGTCGTGGGTTGGCCGAATTTTTGTCAACTCATCCGCTTGTTGATAAAGTGCGCCATGAAGACGAAGACCGCGGCGGAACAGCAATTACGATTGCGGAGTTGCGAAATTAAAGAGCGCAAACTAGCGCCGGAATTTTCGGGATAAGTCAGAAGGCATGGCTGAAGCCGGATCATTTGCCGAACGAGTAAAACAACAAGCGGATATTGTCCGCGTGATCGGCGAGTACGTCCGCCTGAAGAAAAGCGGCCAAAACTTCGCGGGACTTTGTCCCTTCCACCAAGAGAAGACTCCATCTTTCAACGTGCATCCGGTGAAACAGATCTATCACTGCTTCGGCTGTGGTGTGGGCGGTGATGTCTTCAAATTTGTGATGGAACTGGAGAAGTGCACGTTTCCTGAAGCCATTCGCACGGTTGCGGAGAAATGCGGAATCGCAATTCCTAAACCGCGCGAGCGTTCACCTGAAGAGCGGCGTGAGAATCAGCAACGAAGCGCCCTTGTGGAGATGCACCGCGAAGCTGCGGCGTTTTTCGCGCGTCAACTGCACCAAAGCCCGGAGGGAAAGGTCGCATACGCTTATCTTGAAGATCGCGGACTGAATCGCGAAGCAATGATTCAGTTCGGATTGGGATTCGCGCCATCATCGGGAGACGCGTTGCTTCGCTTTCTAAAACAGAAATATCCGGAAAAGCTGCTGGAAGTTTCAGGGCTTTTAGCACGCGAACAAAGTGGCCGCTTCTTCGATCGATTTCGCCGACGCATCATGTTCCCTATCGCCAACGAGAGCGCGAAAGTAATTGCGTTTGGCGGGCGCGCTATGGGCGACGACATGCCCAAGTACCTGAATTCTCCCGAGACGCCCATCTATTCGAAGAGCCACGTCCTATATCATCTCGATCGGGCCAAAGAAGCTCTGCGGCAAAATGATTTCGGGGTCTTAGTGGAAGGTTATATGGACGCCATTGCCGTCGCGCGGGCGGGAATCGTGAATGTAATAGCGAGTTGCGGTACCAGTCTTGCCGATCCTCAGATTAAATTGCTGGGCCGGTTCACTCGGCGCGTTGTCGTGAACTACGACCCGGACACCGCCGGCCAAGCCGCCACAGAGCGCTCTCTAACTCTGTTGCTTGAGAAAGAATTCGATGTTCGCGTCCTGGCGCTTCCGCGCGGCTCCGATCCCGACAAATTTCTAAGAGAACAAGGTGCCGAAGCCTACAAAGGGTTATTGATGCAAGCCCCTGCGTACTTGGATTACTTAATTGGCCGGGCCAAACTCATGGATCGCACGACTGCGGACGGTCGAGTGTCGGCTCTCAATTTCTTGATGCCATTCGTACAGCGCTTACCAAACCGGCTACTGCGTTCGGAGTGGGCTACGCGTATTGCTTCTGAGTTGCACGTGGATGAGCCAGTTTTGCGCGAAGCGCTCCGCCGTGCGGCCACCGAACGTCGCGGCGAAGTGAAGCCCAAAGCCGAACTTCTAGGGCCCAGCGTAAAGGGTGCCGAGCGCCGTCTAATACATATGCTGGCGGAAGCCAACGGATTCCGTGAAAAACTCGCTCAGGATATTGTCTCCTCGGGACTGCACCGCGGTCTTGAAACCGAGAAGATATTCGAGTTACTTATTGCGAAGGCAGGCGAGTCTGCGGATCCATCTACTTTTGCCGAAGCATTGGATGAACGCGACAGACGCGTTCTGTTCGAGATTTTCTTCGAGTCTTTCTCCGAGCATACTTGGGAGGAGGCCCAGAGCTGTTTGGGCGTTCTGCGTAGCCGTCGCCTAGAGCAGGAACTCGCAGAGTTACAGAAGCAACTGGAATCGAAGCCTCCGGCCGCGGAACTTCGACGTATAATTACGCGCCGATTGGAATTGCAGAAACTCTTGGCGGGCCAATAAGTTACGGCCTTCGATTGACCCAACCCCCTGTATGTTATATATTCGTAAGGTTTTGGATGAAACGTTGAGCCCCCGTCAAGCATCATATAACTTGTTGTGGGAGAAGCGGTGTGGGCTTCAGCAGCACGGGCGCAGGCACCAACAAAGAATCGTCTGAAAAATAAGCGTTTATCACAACATGCGCGAGGGTGTGCCGGGGTGTCTAGTACCGGCCATTTTTGCTTGGGTGATTAAGCGTGCGTGCGGCCAGCTTTCGTAAGAGGGAGGCAGTGTGACGGTAGCTCTGGAAGAAAAATACGATCAGGTACGACAGCTCATCGCTATGGGCAAGGAACGCGGATATCTGCTTTATGATGAAGTGAACGATATCCTGCCACCTGAGGTGCATTCCTCAGAAGAAATCGACGATCTTCTTTCCACTTTCGAACGCTACGGCATTGATGTGTATGAAGATCTTTCGAGCGCGAAGGCCGCGCTGGCAGCAGCGGATTCCACCGATGCCATCGACGTCAAAGATGAACCCGCCTCTTCCGCAGCGGAAGATGGCGATCTGGATCTGAGTCCGGGGACTTTGGAAAAGACGAACGATCCCGTTCGCATGTACTTGCGCGAAATGGGAACGGTGCCTTTGCTGACGCGCGAAGGTGAGGTCGCCATCGCGAAGCGCATTGAACGCGGACAGTTGCTCGTTCTGAAAACGATCACTCGCGCTCCGCTCATCTTGAAAGAACTCCTTCAGGTTGGCGAAGACGTCCGCAACGGTTCGCGTTCGATCAAAGAGATCGTCCAATTCGACGATGAAGAGCTGACCGAAGAGAAGATCGAGCAGAAGACGAAAGAAACTCTGAAGCAGATTGACAAGGTGGCGAAGCTTTATCTGCTGGCCATGAAGCAGGCGGCCAAGTTGCAAAAAATTCCTCGATCGAAAAAACGTCCTTACCTTCGAGCGCGCTACATATTGGCGCGCACTCGTGTGGAGATGTCGAACCGCTTCCGTGAGCTGGATTTTAATCCGCTGGAAAAGAAGCGCTTGATCGAGAAAATCCGGCAAACGGTTGAACGCGTTCATTTTCTCGAGCGCGATACGGTCAAACTCGAACGCCGGGTCGAAGCTTCGAAAGGCGATGTCCAGGCCGAAGCGCGCAAAGATCTGAAAAATCGCCGCCAGGAACTGAGTGAGATTGAGCTCGCGAGCGAAGTCAGCCCCACCGAGTTGAAGCGCGCCCTCCAGGTGATTCTTCGGGGCGAAGCGGAAGCCGAGCAAGCGAAAAAAGAATTAATTGAAGCCAACTTGCGCTTGGTCGTATCCATCGCTAAGAAATACACGAACCGCGGCTTGCAATTCCTGGACCTGATTCAGGAAGGCAATATCGGTTTGATGAAGGCCGTGGACAAGTTCGAGTGGCGCCGAGGCTACAAATTTTCCACCTATGCGACCTGGTGGATCCGGCAAGCCATCACGCGCGCGATCGCCGATCAGGCTCGCACCATCCGTATTCCGGTGCACATGATCGAAACGATCAATAAGTTGGTCCGCACGCAGCGGCAGCTTGTTCAGGAACTCGGGCGCGAACCTACTTCGGAAGAAATCGCCAAGCGCATGGATATTCCTGTCGCGAAAGTGCGCAAGATCTTAAAGATTGCTCAAGAGCCTATTTCGCTGGAAACTCCGATTGGCGAAGAGGAAGATTCGCATCTCGGCGATTTTATCGAGGACAAAGCTGTCGTTTCGCCTTCTGACGCGGTAATTAATTTGAGCCTGAAGGAACAGACGTCCTCGGTGTTGAAGACCCTCACGCCGCGCGAAGAAAAAGTTATCAAGATGCGTTTCGGTCTGGATGACGGCAGCGAGCACACGCTCGAAGAAGTGGGGCAATCCTTTGCCGTCACTCGCGAGCGCATTCGCCAAATCGAAGCGAAAGCTTTGCGCAAGTTGCGCCACCCGTCGCGCTCGCGCAAACTGCGTGCCTTTCTCGAAGGCTCTGCGAACGACTACTAATTCTTTTGGCGGGGCGAGTCAAAGACTCGCTCCCACCAAAAAAGTCTATCCTTCCAATCTGCTCTGCAACCGATTTAGCGCGTCAAACCAGAAAGTTTTCATCTTTGCGCATTCTTTGCTGCTGCTGAGCTTCATGTGATCCACCGCTACCTGACATTTCTCCGCGCCTTTGCCGTAGAAGTTGACGCTTAGCCGGCTGCTGCCGCCCTCCCACTTCCCCCGAATCGATTTCGACGGCGTGGCTTTGGTAATTTCCAAATCCGAAGCGCCAAGCCAGCCCCGCCGCGATTTCTCATTCACCCAGGCTTCATAGGCCCTCGAAAGCGGCACGTTCAGCGTTCGGCTGCCCGAGGCTGCGAATTCTCCGTCGCACTTTTGAAACTTTTGGCGAATGCCGCGCTCGTGCTCGTATGCCACCGCGACCATCTGGCCCCACCAAGGCCCTACGTTTTGCTTTTCGCCGAGATAAGCAGAAATTTCCTTATGCTGCCATTTTTTCGCACCGGCCCCGTCCAGGATTTTGAACCACTCGGCCCACGTTTTGCCGGTTCTTTCTTTCACCGCATGGTCGCTCATCCGTTTCGATTCTCGAGGTTTTTTCAACACTAGGCCTCCCGCTGAAATCTATTTTTGCTGCTCGGCCGTTGACCAATTCACAGCTGAGCCATATTCATAAACCAGCTGCGCGCCGCGATCAGCTCCAAAGATAACTAATACTCCGAGAACGAATAGGCCCAGCAGCATCGCCTTTCGCAATTGAACGGTAAAATTTCTGCGCACCGAAAAGGCAAAAATGCAAAGAGCTCCGGCGAGGCTGGTTGATACCAGCATTAACGCCTGATGAATTCCCACCACGCGCTGAGCAATTCCGGGAGGAACGGATTTTTCCGCCAAAAGCCCCGTCAACACGGTAACGATTGCTGCCAAGGTTCCCAGATAGAGCATCCTCGAAGCCGTTCGCTGCACCTCGTCGCTCGTGCGCCACACAGCCAGCAGCTCAAAGAGCAACGCTGCGAACCACAACACGATAGGAAAATGAACGAAAATTGGATGGTAGTTCAGCGCCGCTTTTAGGCCCGGAAGCATAAAGGGTACCTCCTCGAATCGCAAATGCGCGTGTTAAGGGCGCATTATGTGTCAGCCTCAAATCCAGGTAAATAGGTGTATGATTCGCCGCGATTCCAGAGCTGCGCCATGCCTCCCAAAAAACCATCGAAACCACGCGCGCCTGAGCGGGATTACTCCCACCGCACTCTCGCAGAGAAACTTGGGATAAAGCAGGGTCAACGCATCGCTGTTCTCGGCGTGGAAGACGCGGAATTCCAGCGAGACCTGGAAGCCATTGTTCCGGACTATTCGCGCGGTAATCGGATAAGTGCCGCGGACCTGATTTTCTTTTCCGCGGAAGCGAAGGAAGACCTCTCGAAATTGGAATCTCTCTCTTGCTCGATTTGCAAATCGGGTGGTATTTGGGTTGTTTATCC
>Ga0070765_100000342_pt1 | contig 27829 bp, 19 predicted proteins | sample HubBroMetageWFT5_FD_71516 | JGI IMG/M metagenome (GOLD analysis project Ga0070765, IMG submission 71516) | Warmed and freeze-thawed soil microbial communities from the Hubbard Brook experimental Forest, New Hampshire - Hubbard Brook CCASE Soil... | ecosystem: Environmental > Terrestrial > Soil... | reverse complement strand
GTCCGGAATGATGGGCACAGAAATATAATCCACCGCGCCACGCTGGTATCCCTTCAGCCGGTCCAGGTCCGTCAGATGAACCGCCGAAATAAAGATGATCGCCGTCTTTTGAAAGCGTGGATGCTGTCGGATCATTTCTGCCAGTTCGAAGCCGTCGAGTTCCGGCATGCTTACGTCCATGAGCACAACTGCGATGTCGTTCTTAAGTAGATACTCGAGAGCCTCCTTTCCGGAAGTCACCTTAATCAAATTCTCGCCCAGCTCTCCCAGAATGACTTCGTAACTGAGCAATTTGGCGGGCTGGTCATCCACCATGAGAATGTTGACCTTGTCGTTCCTCATCATCGTTTTTTCACTCTCTTCATGCCTATCTGTGCAGCCACATGCGGAGCGCGGAAAGCAACTGCTCGGTGTTGACCGGTTTCGCCAAGTATTCAGAAGCTCCGGCCTCGAGGCATTTTTCACGGTCCCCTTTCATCGCCTTCGCCGTCAGCGCTATGATGGGCAATCGCCGGAATGAAGGATTCTGCCGGATCACCTGCATGGTTTCGTAGCCGTCCATTTCCGGCATCATTATATCCATCAGCACGATCGCCAAGTCGGGGGTTGATTGCAGAGTTGCAATGGCTTCACGGCCCGTACCCGCGGTCAGCACCGTCATTCCACGACGTTCCAGAACGCTGCTGAGCGCAAAGATATTGCGGACATCGTCGTCCACCACCAACACTTTTCGCCCCTGCAGGGCATCGTCGGAACGGTGCAAGCGATCGAGCATCCTCTGTTTTTCCGGTGGAAGATTAGCCACCACCCGGTGTAGGAAGAGCGCGGTTTCGTCCAGCAATCGTTCCGGTGATTCGACACCTTTGACCACGACGCTGCGTGCCAGCGTGTGCAGGCGGGCGTCCTCCTCCGGAGTCAATTCCTTTCCGGTGAAGACGACCACTGGCAAGTCGCATAGCGAAGGGGTGTCGCGGAAGTGCTCCAGGATTTCAAATCCTGACATATCGGGCAGACGCAAATCGAGTACCACGCAGTCGAATGGCTGGTGCTCAAGGGTTGCTAGTGCCTCTTGCCCCGTGGCAGCCATGGTGACAACAATGTCTTCGTGTCCGAGCAGCTCCCTAATGCTTAATTGCTCCGCCGGGTTGTCTTCCACCACGAGGAGATGCTTGCGACGAGACGTGGCATAGTCTCTCATGCGACCCAGCGCAGCCTGAAGGCCCTCGGTGCTTGAAGGCTTGGTCACAAAGGCAAACGCGCCGCGAGCCAGTCCGTGCTGCCGGTCTTCATCGAGCGTCAACATCTGCACTGGAATATGGCGTGTGCTGGGATCCTGTTTCAAGTGGTTCAGGACCGTCCAGCCCAGCATGTCGGGCAGGAAAACATCGAGCGATATTGCGATGGGGTGGAACTCCCGCACCAGCGCGAGAGCCTCCGTCCCGCGGGTGGCCACCAGAACCTTGAAACCCTCATCGCGGGCCAGATCACGCAGGATCCGCGCGTAGTGCGGATCATCTTCTATAACCAGCAGGGCGGCATCGTCGAGCTGCAGATCATTACGGTCGTCCTCAATCTGTTCAACAGGAATCTCCTTGACGTTGGCATTGGACAACTGGGGCGGTGACAGTGTCGCCGAGGCACGATCTTCCCGCCGGTCCATCTTGGCCGCAGATGGACCAACATACGTTTGTGGCAGGTAGAGCGTGAACGTACTTCCTTTGTTGGGAGCGCTGGTCAATTGAATTTCTCCCCCCAGCAGGTTAGCCAACTCGCGACTGATGGCCAACCCCAATCCGGTTCCGCCGTATTTGCGGCTGGTGCCCGCATCGGCTTGTTGGAAAGCTTCAAAGATGATGCGTTGTTTTTCTGCCGGAATGCCGATGCCGGTATCTGTGACCTCAAAAGCGATCACGGAGGCCGCCTTGCTGAGAACGGGATGGTCTTCGCTCCAGGCAGCGGCAGCTGTGGAGACCGTGAGCCTAACGCCACCTTTCTCGGTAAATTTGAACGCATTAGACAGCAGGTTCTTGAGCACTTGCTGGAGACGCTTGGAATCCGTGACCAGACTTCGACCCAGGCGTTGATCGGCTTGCACCTCGAAGGTGAGGTGCCGGTTCTCCGCCTCGTGGCGAAATGGGCGCGCCACCGTATCGAGCATGTTCGCGAAGAAGACTTCTTCCGCATCGACCGAGACCGTGCCTGACTCGATTTTCGACAGATCAAGAATGTCGCTGATCAGGTTTAGCAAGTCCGTACCCGCACCGTGAATGGTGCGGGCGAACTCGACCTGCTTGGAAGTCAGATTGCTGTCGGCGTTGTCCGCAAGCTGCTGGCCCAGCACCAGGATGCTGTTAAGCGGCGTACGCAGTTCGTGGGACATGTTGGCCAAGAACTCCGATTTGTATTTCGAAGTAAGAGCCAGTTCTTTGGCCTTTTCTTCGAGCGCGCGGCGCGCTTGCTCAATTTCCTGGTTCTTGCGTTCGACTTCGACGTTCTGTTCCGCTAACTGTTGGGCCTTTTGTGCCAACTGCTCGTTGGTCTGCTGCAATTCTTTCTGTTGCGCCTGCAGTTCGGCGGCTAATTGCTGAGACTGCTTCAGCAATCCTTCCGTCTGCATGGTGGCCTCAATACTGTTCAGCACGATGCCGATGCTCGCGGTCAGCTGTTCGAGAAATGCCAGATGCGAGGCTGTAAACGCACTTAACGACGCCAGTTCAATGACCGCTTTGACGCGGTCCTCGAACAGCACCGGCAGCACGATCACATTTCGTGGTGTGGCGTCGAACAGCCCCGAACGTACCGTGATACTGTTGGGCGGCAGGTCGGTAATCAGCATTCTTCGCTTCTCTGCCGCACATTGTCCGATCAGGCCCTCGCCCAGCTTCAGGCGCCGCAGGTGCCCGTCTTCCGAGTCGCCGGCGAACGCCGAGAGTAAGACCATCTGCTTCGACTCTTCGTCCTCCATCTGGTAGATCACGCCTTGCTGCGCATTGATCAGCGGGGTCAGTTCCGACAGCAGCAGTCGTCCGACCGTTGCAAGATCACGCTGGCCCTGCAGCATGCCGGTGAAGCGCGCAAGATTAGTCTTGAGCCAGTCCTGCTCGGTGTTGCGCTCCGTCGTTCCACGCAGGTTGTTGATCATGGTGTTGATGTTGTCCTTCAGTTCGGCGACTTCGCCTCTCGCCTCCACCTGAATCGAGCGCGTCAAGTCACCTTTCGTGACCGCTGTGGCCACTTCGGCAATGGCGCGTACCTGATTGGTCAAGTTGTCCGCCAACAGATTCACGTTGCCGGTAAGATCCTTCCACGTGCCGGCCGCACCGGGCACGTTGGCCTGGCCGCCCAGACGGCCTTCGACGCCCACTTCGCGCGCCACGGTCGTCACCTGATCCGCAAAAGTGGCCAGCGTGTCGGTCATATTGTTGATGGTCTCCGCCAGGGCCGCGACTTCGCCTTTGGCATTCACCGTCAACTTCTGTGTGAGGACTCCGTTGGCTACCGCAGTCACGACTTTGACGATGCCGCGCACTTGCTCAGTCAGGTTGGCCGCCATTACGTTGACATTGTCGGTGAGATCTTTCCATGTGCCGGCCACGCCGGGTACCTGTGCCTGCCCGCCCAATTTGCCTTCGGTCCCTACTTCGCGAGCGACGCGGGTTACTTCGGCAGCAAATGCGTTGAGTTGGTCCACCATCGTGTTAATGGTGTTTTTCAGTTCGAGAATTTCGCCTTTCACATCGACTGTGATCTTGCGCGACAAGTCACCGCGTGCAACGGCGGTCGTCACCTCAGCGATGTTTCGCACTTGTGCCGTCAAGTTTCCGGCCATAGCGTTGACCGAGTCCGTGAGATCCTTCCAGGTTCCGGCCACGCCCGGCACGTTCGCCTGTCCGCCCAACCGGCCTTCGCTACCCACCTCTCGTGCTACGCGCGTAACCTCGGCGGCGAACGAGCGCAGCTGTTCGACCATCGTATTCAGCGTTTCTTTGAGTTGCAGGATCTCGCCGCGCACGTCCACAGTGATTTTCTTGGAGAGATCACCGTTGGCGATGGCGGTCGCGACTTCGGCAATGTTTCGCACCTGGCCAGTCAAGTTGCTGGCCATGAAGTTGACGTTGTCGGTTAGATCCTTCCATGTGCCGGCAACCCCGGGTACCTGCGCCTGTCCTCCTAGTTTCCCGTCGGTACCGACTTCACGAGCGACGCGCGTGACTTCGCCGGCGAACGCATTCAATTGGTCCACCATGGTGTTGATGGTGTCCTTGAGTTCGAGAATTTCGCCTTTGACGTCCACCGTGATCTTGCGCGACAGATCGCCACTGGCCACAGCCGTGGTGACTTCCGCGATATTACGCACTTGCGCCGTGAGGTTTCCCGCCATGGAGTTAACGGAGTCGGTGAGATCCTTCCACGTACCGGCGACACCGGGAACGTTGGCTTGCCCGCCCAGCCGTCCTTCGGTTCCCACCTCACGCGCCACGCGGGTTACTTCACCCGCGAAGGCGTTGAGCTGATCCACCATGGTGTTGATGGTTTCCTTCAGAAGCAGAATTTCACCGCTGACGTTCACGGTAATCTTCTTCGACAGGTCGCCATTAGCAATGGCGGTTGATACTTCGGCAATGTTGCGGACCTGGTTGGTCAGATTGCTGGCCATCGAATTGACTGAGTCCGTAAGATCTTTCCAGGTTCCTCCGACGCCAGGCACCTGCGCCTGACCACCGAGCTTGCCGTCCGTACCAACTTCACGCGCCACGCGCGTCACTTCCGACGCAAACGAGCGTAACTGATCCACCATGGTGTTGAGCGTGTCTTTGAGTTCGAGGATTTCGCCTCTAACGTCGACCGTGATCTTGCGCGACAGGTCACCGCGGGCCACCGCTGTGGCTACTTCGGCGATGTTGCGTACCTGAGCCGTCAGGTTGCCGGCCATAAAGTTCACGTTGTCGGTGAGATCTTTCCACGTACCGGCCACGCCCGGAACCTGTGCCTGACCGCCCAGCTTGCCTTCCGTTCCGACTTCGCGGGCGACTCGAGTGACTTCACCCGCGAACGCATTTAACTGGTCCACCATGGTGTTGATGGTGTTCTTCAGTTCCAGAATCTCGCCTTTCACGTCTACCGTGATCTTGCGTGACAAGTCGCCGCCCGCCACGGCAGTGGTGACCTCTGCGATGTTTCGCACCTGGGCGGTTAGATTTCCAGCCATGGAATTGACTGAGTCCGTGAGGTCCTTCCAAGTGCCCGCCACTCCCGGGACGTTGGCCTGCCCGCCAAGCCGGCCTTCCGTCCCCACTTCGCGCGCGACGCGGGTCACTTCACCCGCGAAACGGTTAAGTTGATCCACCATCGTGTTGAGGGTTTCCTTGAGCTGCAAAATCTCGCCGCGTACATCGACCGTGATTTTCTTGGACAAATCGCCCGTGGCAATGGCAGTCGCCACTTCCGCAATGTTGCGTACCTGCCCGGTCAGGTTGCTGGCCATGAAGTTCACGTTGTCGGTGAGATCTTTCCAGGTGCCGCCAACGCCGAAAACCTGCGCCTGGCCGCCCAGCTTGCCTTCCGTGCCGACTTCGCGGGCCACACGTGTGACTTCGCCGGCGAAGGCGTTGAGCTGGTCCACCATGGTGTTAATGGTGTCTTTCAACTCGAGGATTTCGCCTTTCACATCGACTGTGATCTTGCGAGACAAGTCGCCGCGAGCGACGGCTGTGGTCACCTCGGCAATATTTCGGACTTGGGCCGTGAGGTTGCCGGCCATCGCGTTCACCGAGTCAGTCAGATCTTTCCAGGTTCCAGCCACGCCGGGCACAACAGCCTGCCCGCCGAGTTTGCCGTCGGTACCAACTTCACGAGCCACGCGCGTAACTTCGGACGCAAATGAGCGCAACTGGTCCACCATGGTGTTGATGGCTTCTTTCAGCTGCAGGATCTCGCCGCGTACGTCCACAGTGATTTTGCGTGAAAGATCGCCACTGGCAACAGCAGTCGCAACCTCGGCAATGTTTCGCACCTGACCAGTCAGATTGCTCGCCATCAGGTTGACAGAGTCCGTCAGATCCTTCCACGTACCAGCGACGCCCGGCACCTTTGCCTGCCCGCCCAACTTGCCGTCAGTACCCACCTCCCGGGCCACGCGTGTCACCTCGGCGGTAAACACGCTGAGCTGTTGGATCATGGTGTTCACAATATTGGCGGAACGCAGGAACTCTCCCTCAAGCGGACGTCCATCCACATCAAGTCTCACAGTTTGAGTCAAGTTCCCTTGCGCGACTGCTGCGATAGCGCGCGTCACTGCCGTAGTCGGCCGGAGTAGGTCCTCTACCAGCGTATTGACCGAGACCTCCATCTCACCCCATGAACCACGGGACTCATGAAAACGCGTCCGCTCACGAGTTTTGCCTTCTTTGCCGACCACCTGTCCGACGCGCTTCAGTTCATGCGCCATCTGCTGATTGGCGGATACGATCTCATTGAACGTGTCCGCGATTTTCCCTGAAAGTCCGGTCCAGGTACCAGGGAGGCGCACGGAGAAATCTCCGTTCCGCATGGTCTGCAAACTCTCCAATATTACGTTGAGTTCAGCAGAGGCAGGGACGAACTCGGTGATTACTGCTGTCTGACCGGAAGCGGAATGCCTGCCACCGTCGCCGCCATTGTCAGGATTCTCCTGCGTTGGACGAAGAGCATTTCTTTTCATAGCTGTTTTCCCATCCGCACATCCGGCAGAATCAGCCACACCGACCTGGCTGATTCCGCAGGAATAGGACTACAAGACGTACCATCCTAGAGGTTTCGCCTGAAGGGGCAAAATACAGTAAACCCTGTAGATCGCGTTGCGGAGTTTGCAGTAGGTGGGAAACCCTGACACCCACCGTTTCGGGCCGGAGGTAGGCGCCGATGCTTAGGGAGGCATGAACCAGCGCCTATCTCCGATACCCTTCGCGTTTGGGGCTTGCTTAGACATATCCCAAACGCCAAGATGTCAGCCATCCGTCTGATTCTGTATTTCACGCAAAGAACTTTCTCTACAGTAACCCGCGGTAAAACCAACGGAACGCGTGTCTGCATGAGCCAGCGGCTCCAGTTCGAGGGTTCATCAGTTCTGGCGTTCGATCCGCGAAGCGGCACGAGGCAGTTGAAGCAGCGACTCATTTTCCCGCGGAATAATTGAGAGGCGAGAAGCAGGAGCCATCTTTTGGCTCCTGCTCGAGAGGTGGGTTTACTGCTGGGGAAATCTTGTTAACCGCCTTGCAGCATAAAAGCTCGATCAACATCCGCCAATCCCATCGATCCTCTAATCTCGAAGGGGATTCACTGTAATTTTACGTTCGCAAACCACCGCACCATCACTACTTGCAACGCAGTTTCGTACAGCAAGACACACCCACCAATACAGCCCGAACCGGATGGAACATTTTCACTGCCGTCGCTACTTTACATTCGCATGCAAAAGCGATTTGTAAGCGATCTTGGGATGGCTTTAACCAGCGAGACACTTTCCTGGACCATGAAAGGAGAACGACGTGAACAACGATTCTTCTACGAGCAAAGGCTCTTTGGATTCTGAACTTGTTGAACGAGCTCAGCGCGGCGATGCGGACGCGTTCGCTACTTTGTTTCACACTCACAAACCACGAGTCTATTCGTTGTGTCTGCGCATGACCAACAACACGGCGGAAGCGGAGGACGTCACCCAAGAGGCCTTTTTGCAGGTCTTCCGCAAGTTGTCCACTTTTCGCGGTGACTCCGCGCTTTCTACCTGGCTTCACCGCATTGCTGTGAATACGGTTCTAATGCGCTTCCGCAAGAAATCGTTCTCTGAGTTCTCGCTGGATGAGCCTTACACCAAAACCAGCGATGCCAGGCCAGCTCGGCGCGAATACGGAACCCGGGATCGGCGGCTCGCCGGCTCGATTGACCGCATCGCTCTGATTCAGGCGATTCGGGAACTGCCCGAAGGGTACCGAACCGTTTTCTTGCTCCATGAGGTGGCAGGCTACGAGCATAAGGAAATTGCAGCCTTTCTCCATTGTTCAACCGGAAACTCGAAGTCGCAACTCCACAAAGCGAAGATACGAATACGGGAATTGCTCATTGATCCTCCGAGAGATTGGTCCGAAACCATCGGCGATAGACGAGCCAGTCGCAAGCGCGGCAGTGCGAGTACCTGGCCATTTGTCGAAGAATGGGAATCCTTGCTCAGCCTGGCTCCGCCGGACTCCCTTCATGGCACAAGGCCTGCGGCGTCCGAGCTTGCCTGATTAAGCGGATGCTCCGCTTGCTTTGCTAAGGCATCCTTGAGAGACACTTACGGCTCTGGCAGGATGGATTCAGGCGCGCTCGGGGCATGCAGTTTTATTCGAACAACAGCGTTGTGCTGATGTTTGGCACGGAGGAGTGGAGATGATTCTACGAATACGTGATGGCATGCCGAGATATCTCAAGCCAATCGTCGCCGCACTGTTGGCTCTGACGGCCGTAAGCTGGGCCGGTGACACAGCTACCGACAAAGACCGTTCCGACATCGACAAGCGCCTCGAAGCGTCCGCCAGTGTGCTCAATGAGATCATGAGTACCCCCGACAAGGCCATTCCTGACAAGATCATGAGGGACGCCAAGTGTATTGCGGTCGTTCCTTCAATGGTTAAGATTGCCGTGATCATTGGCGGTAACCGCGGGAAAGGGGTGGCTACTTGCCGCGCCGAGAAGGACTGGAGCGCACCCGCGCCCATCACCATCACCGGTGGTAGCTGGGGCTTGCAGCTGGGCGGCCAGGCTGTGGATCTGGTAATGGTAGTCACTAACGACGCAGGCATGCAGCAACTGCTCTCCAGCAAGTTCAAATTGGGTGGCGACGCTTCCGCGGCCGCGGGACCGGTGGGGCGTACCGCCGATGCCGATACTGACTGGAAAATGAAAGCTGAGGTGTTGACGTACTCTCGTGCACGCGGACTTTTTGCCGGCATCGATTTGAATGGTTCAGCGATTACTCAGGATAAGGACGAAACCCGAATTCTCTACCGGCAAATGGTAGATTTTGCCGATATTCTCAACGGCAAAGTTCCTCCCCCGAAAGAAAGCGAGCCTTTCCAAGCTGCGGTGAGGAAATACTCCTCGCAGGCGGGGGAACAGGGCAAGGTGACGCCGCCGCCACCCGACAATTCTCCATCTTCAACTGAACGCTGAGGTTTTTGCGCGCGACGGCCAGGTCTGTTTAGAGAGGATTTGGCCGTTACTATTTGTGGGAAAGTGGCTTAACTAGAGCTCGCCGCTTGGTCACGGTTATCGAACGGACGAGAAAAAATAGCACTCTCGCCGTGGCTTGAAACCGGAATCCGAGAAACGAGGAGGAGTCAATGAGTCCCAACAAACGCGAGCGCATTGCAATTCTGGAAGTCTCGGCAAGCTGCCTTCAGGAGGCGGTGGAGCGTCTTGAGTGTCTCTGTGCTCTGCTGCAAGACTCACAACATGAAAAGGAATGTACCGAAACTGCGAAATACATCTCATCACAAGTGGTTGTGATCCGAGAAGAGGTCGCCCTGCTCAGAAATGAATTGTGAAGCTGAGCCTGGGCAGAGGGGATCGTCGTGTCCAAGAAACATCGCGACTCTGACCTATTTCTCAAAGAGATGGTTTACCTAAGCTCGAGACCCTGATGACCCTGGAAAAAATTACTTACAGGAAGGATCCTCTGAATGCAGGCTAGGGGCAAGTCAATGAAAAACCATGCGCTACGAGTTTGGCACGGAGTGTGCTCTATCGGCCTAGTATCGTCCTTCAACCGCGCCACTATCGCAACGGAGGCCACGACGCTATGGTGTCTGCCGATCGGTTATTTCGTACGGAACCAAACGGTGAGTGTGCGAGTGTCTTGAACCAAGGGATGCTGCCTGCCGCAAGAGGCGGAAAGATGAATACATTTCGCATTCTGATTGCCGACGATCACGAGATCGTGCGGCAGGGAATTCGAGCCCTACTGGAAGAGCACCCAGGATGGGAGGTGAGCGGCGAGGCCAAAGACGGACGCGAAGCAGTGGAACGCAGCAAGGCCCTGAAGCCGGATTTGGTCCTTCTCGACATCGGAATGCCAACTCTGAATGGTCTTGATGCGGCGCGTCAGATTCTTGCGATTTGTCCTCTCACCCGTGTTTTGGTCCTGACCATGCACGACTCCGATCAGGTAGTACGCGATGTTCTGGCGGTCGGCGCTCGAGGATTCCTGCTGAAATCCGACGCCGGTCGCGATCTTATATCCGCGGTGGAGGCACTGCAGCGTCACGGAACTTTTTTCACCTCGAAAGTCGCCGAGCTCGTACTGGAGGGTTACCTGAATCCTCATCGCACACCACAGCCCACCGGAAATCGACTCACCCCGCGGGAGAGGGAGGTGGTGCAGCTGCTGGCGGAAGGAAAGACCAGTAAGGAGGTAGCAGTGGTGTTGAAACTAAGTGTCAAGACGACAGAAACTCATCGAACAAACATCATGCGCAAACTCGACCTACATTCAGTTGCTGACTTGACTCTCTACGCCGTGCGTAACGGTATCGTCCAGGTCTTCTGAGCGACGCGCTCTGGGCACGCTAACCCATATGGCCAGCTGATAAACGCTAGTGCCCGCATTTCGCTGGTAAGGCGAGTCCGAGAGCTTTCTAGGTGCTTTACCGGATTCCGACCTTCTCTACCGCTGGGCAGGCTTAACTGGCGGCATCCGTCCTCGGATACAGGTTGGCCTGTAGCACGCTGTCGAAGACTTTCCGCAAGCCGGTGCATCCAGAAGGTGGCAGCCATTTGAGATTTGAAGCCGAATTCAAGGATGAAACCTGACAAACAATGCAAGGCAAAAGGCTTGTCAAGTGTGCCGTCGATCTCTTGAGACTGACCGGACCTTCAAGAACATCAGAAAAAGCACTCCCAGGACAAACCCTGAGAAGCGACAAACATCTGAACAGTCTCAGAAACCGCCAGAACCGCGGCGACCGAAGCGCGAGGAGAACGTGACGTAACTTCGTTTAGCTTCGCCGTGGTTGGGGGTTGACACGTCGAGTCGAACCTGAAGCGACGCCCGCGGAGTTTGCACCTAGCCTCCGTCGGACGTTGATTCGCTCGACCACAGCTAAGGCGGATAAAACGCATGGAGGGTTACAGTACGATCACACGACGAGTCCTGGTTTTGAGTTCGGACGCGGCCAACAGCCGGGTGATCGAAGAGGCTACCCGGGCGTGGATGTTCGAGACCATTGTCTGTTCGACGTTGGAGAAGGTGAAGAGCCTCCTGGCAGAGAGAGACGTCGCGGTTATCTTCTGCGATGAGCGCTTCGAGGATGGAACCTACTCGGATTTGCTTTCCGTTGTCCAGCGCTCTTATAGTTTGGCTGTCGTTGTCATGATCTCAGATGTTGATCAGGACTCGATTTTTCGAGAAGCGATGGCGTCGGGCGCGCTCGGTGTGGTCGCAAGTCCTTGTTCTATCCAAGACGCGCAGTGGATGGTTATACGCGCCACCGAACGCAGGGCAAGCGGTTCGAAGTCCATGCAGAGTTCGAGAAGTACATCCGCAGGTGGCGTTAACGGCCTCTCGCACCATAAATGAATTAGAGGGGCCGTCACCGTCCGGGTAGGAGACCAGGCGCATGCGATTGCTAAGCGTTCGGCTGATTGTTGCACTGATCGTGGGAATCACCCTGGTCTCGCTTTCCTCCGCCTACTATCAGGTATTGGTCGCCCAGCGGGGGTTGCGCAAAGATCTCGAACGCCGCGCAGAGCTGCTGGGAGAGAGCCTTTCTGGGAACGTTGAGCATGATCTGGAAAAGGGTTCCACTCGGGCATTGCAGCGCACGGTCGAACGCTTTGGTAATCGTGAGCATCTGGTTGGACTCGCGGTGTACGACCAGCAAAACAAACCAATCTTGGCCACTCCGGAACTGACACCCCTCCTGGCCGCTGCTCCCCAAACTGTGTCTCAGGCTATGAGCGAAAATCACGGCGTCGGCGTCTTTCAGAAACTGGGAACTGCCCACCTTCATATCTACGTTGTGCCACTCCATCGGCCGGATCACGACGATGCCGTCATCGGCGGATTGGCAATCGTGCACGACACGGGATACATTTCGGCGGAGGCCCGCCGTATTTGGCGGGAAACCTTCCTCAACGCCCTGGTTTACGTATTTCTGATCACTGTAATTACGCTACTCATTGTGCGTTGGAGCATCGCGGGACCGATCGCACGGATGGCCCAATGGATGCGCGCGCTACGCACCGGAATGGTTTCATCGCGCCAAAATGCTCCCGACCTGCAACTTTTTCGTCCCCTGGCGCGAGAGGTTGCCACGCTGGCTGAAAGCCTGAACCAGGCACGATCGGCAGCCGAAAACGAGGCCCGCTTGCGGGACGCGTCGGTTTCGCAGTGGACAGCCGACCGGCTTGCGGTTCACGTGCGTGCGCGCCTGGATGGAGGACGCCTGGTGGCGGTATCCAACCGCGAGCCATATATGCACGTACGCCAAGGCAAGTCTTGGAAAGTCGTGGTGCCACCCAGCGGACTGGTTACGGCGCTGGAGCCGGTACTACGGGCTTGCGACGGTACTTGGATTGCGCATGGCAACGGAGATGCGGATGCGCTGACCGTCGACGAGCGTGACCGTCTGCGCGTGCCTCCAGAGGATGCCCACTACACTCTGCGCCGGGTCTGGCTCACCAAGGATGAGGAAGAGGGCTACTATTACGGGTTCGCCAATGAAGGTCTGTGGCCGCTCTGCCACATAGCGCACACCCGGCCCCTCTTTCGTGCCTCCGACTGGGAGCACTACCAGGCGGTGAACCAGAAGTTTGCACAAGCAGTGCTGGAGGAGATCGAGGACGTCGTTAACCCCGTTGTCTTGCTCCAGGACTACCATTTCGCTCTCCTGCCGCGCATGCTCAAGCAGCAAAGGCCGGATGCGCGAGTCGCGATTTTCTGGCACATCCCATGGCCAAACCCAGAAGCCTTTGCGATTTGCCCCTGGCAACGGGAATTACTCGACGGCTTACTGGGTGCCGACCTGATCGGTTTTCATATCCAATCGCATTGCAACAATTTCTTGCAGACCGTGGACCGAACCTTGGAGTCACGCATCGACTGGGAGCATTTTTCTGTCCAGCGCGTGGGCCATCTCACGGCGGTCAAGCCTTTCCCCATTAGTGTTGACTTTACGGATGAACCAACCGTCGAGGGAGACCAGGCTTCGGACACCTCTGCCGACCGGGCGGCCTTGCTGAAGACTCTTTCCACCGATGCGACCTTCATCGGTCTTGGAGTCGACCGCGTCGACTACACAAAAGGCATCCTGGAGCGCTTCTCAGCGATCGAACGTTTCTTGGAGAGGTACCCCAACTACCAGGGGCAGTTCACATTCGTGCAGATCGGCGCTCCCAGCCGCACTCATATCAAGCGCTATCACGACCTTTTCAACGAGATCGAGGCTGAGGCGGAACGTATCAATTGGCGCTTCCAAACCGACAGTTGGAAACCCATTGTCCTTTTGAAACGACAACACAACCACGACGAGATTCAGGAGTACTACCGGATCGCCGACTTGTGCTTGGTCACTTCGCTGCATGATGGCATGAACCTTGTGGCCAAGGAATTCCTGGCTGCGAGGCGGGATGAGCGTGGAGTTCTTATTCTCAGCCGTTTCACCGGTGCAGCCCGGGAACTTCAGGACGCACTGCTGGTAAATCCCTACGACATTGATCAGACCGCAGAAGCCATTCGTGTTGCTCTCGAGATGTCTCCCGAAGAGGCGCAGGAACGCATGCAGCGTATGCGTAAAGTTGTGCGTGAAAATAATGTGTACCGCTGGGCCGGCAGCCTGATTGGCGAGCTGTGCGAAGTGCGGCTGGACGAGCACCCGATCAAAGAGAAGACTGACGCGCTGGTCTCGGTGGAATAACATGCAGAAAAGGAACGGGCCATTGCCGGTCGCAGAAGACCAAGTCGTGCTTGAGGAATTCATGGACAAGGTGGCGGAGTCAGAGCGCTCGGCCCTGCTACTCGACTACGACGGCACTTTGGCGGCATTTTCGGTTGATCGGCAAGACGCCCTACCCTATCCGGGCGTAGTTCCAACCTTGCGGGAAATCATGAGATCGGGACGTACTCGTGTCGTCGTTGTCACCGGTAGGTGCGCACATGAAGTTGTGCCCCTGCTTGGAATCGATCCTCATCCCGAAGTTTGGGGCGCGCATGGACTGGAACAGCTGAAGCCGGATGGAGGATACGAAGTTCCACCCCTGGACGAGGAGGTATCCGAGGCTTTGACGGATGCGGACCAGTGGCTGATCGCACAGGGATTTGAAGCTCTCGCCGAACACAAACCCGGCAGCATCGCAGTTCACTGGCGTGGACTGCCGGACTCGAGAGCGGCGGAGATTTGGCAGCAAGTGTTACGTGGATGGTTTCCCATCGCGCAAAAGAAGCTGATGTCCATTCTGGAGTTCGATGGAGGCGTGGAGATGCGCGTACCCGATGTCGACAAGGGAGACTCGGTTCGAACCATCATCCAAGGAATGGATCCGAAGGCCCCCATCGCTTACCTTGGAGACGACGCTACCGATGAGCGAGCGTTTGATGCTCTCCGCGACCGGGGTCTGAGCGTGTTGGTGCGCGCCGAGTGGCGAAAGACTTCAGCGAAGCTGTGGCTCCGGCCACCTGACGAACTGCTAGAGTTTCTAACGCTGTGGATGGAGGCTGTTACGGGCCGCAACCGGCGAAGCCTCGGCCTCAAGGGGGCGTCCGATGAGTGAAGACCACACCAAGGAAAATTTCTTGATGACTACCAACGTGAAACGCTGGTTACTTCTATTGCGTATCCTCAGCGGTAACCGAGTCGCGCCCCTTCCGGGAGCACAATGACACGTAAAGTCCTGCATCGATGGGCCTACAGGAAAGTGGCTGAAGAAACTAAGGGTTGCATGGGATGGTTTGTCATTCTTGGCGCTTCTATTCTGGTAAATCGCAAAGACGCGCGTAACTTTGCAACCGTGAGATCAAATAGCAAGCGCTACTGAAAGAATAGAGGGGATAAATGCTAGCGGGTGCGATTCTCGTAGTTGGACAACGTTCTCCAGAGCATCGGTGGGCCTGTGATTCCTGGGCAGTCGGGCCGGAGCCTGGAATGTTGGGGGGGATCCCACTCGCCTGTCTGGATCTGTTGGGCCAGTCTGTCCTTGACCGTGTCGTCCAGAGATTGCGGCATGACGGGGTGAACTTGATAACCGTGGTGATCAGGGATGAGTTTTCCCATCTGGCAAGGACGTCGGCAGCGACCATCCGCTCGGTCCCGTCACGACCCAATCTGTGGTCGGCGGCTGAGTGTACACTCCGCGAATACGTTGAACACGGTGTTGAACTTGTCTTGCTGACTCGGCTCGGGGTCTATGCCGAACTGGACTTGGCCCATCTCATTCGATTTCATCGCGACGCAAAGCAAGGAGTAACGGCGGTCACAAAGGATCGCGAATCCCTGGATTCCTGGCTTATTGATGCACATCAAGTCCGCCAAACGCGGAGGATCGGATTGCCGGTGCTGGTGGATCGCGAAGGTATGGCCGCCGCCCTGCCTTACCCAGTTCCAGGTTATGTAGGGCGGCTGGAGGACGCGACCGATCTGCGTCGTTTGGTTGTCGATGCATTTCTATCGCGTTGCTCGATCCGCCCCAAGGGGCGTGAGATAAGTCGAGGCGTCTGGTTCGATGAGGGTGCGCGTGCGCATCGCCGCGCCCGGATAGTGGCCCCCGCCTATCTGGGTTGCGGAGCGCAACTGCGTGCCGATACGCTGGTTACCCGTTTCAGCAATCTGGAGCGGGGTTGTTACGTTCATGCCGGCACAGTGATTGACGATGCCTCGGTCCTTGCCAATACTTATGTTGGAAAAGGATTGAACGTAGCCCACGCCATCGTCGACGGAAACACACTGCATCCCCTGCGGCACAACATCGTAGTGGAGATCCCTGATGCCAAGCTTCTGGGCCGAACTGTGCCGGTCGCGCCATCGCGGTCAGCTGCCGGAGGCAGTGGGAGCCTCAGCCTTGCGGAACGCCTCCTTGCCACCGCTTGGAATTGACGCCCCTTTCACAGTTTTGGATCTCAGACCCATCTGATCCCGAAGTAAATTCGGTACGCCTCCCCTTCTCGGTTACCAAAGTGAAGATTTCCACAGAAATCTAAGGTGTTTCCTGTATTGCATCCCTACAGAGTTCGCTGTAGCTTCCCTACAGTCTCCCCCGTAGGTCCATGTGCAACAGCACATGGAAAAAATCCACGCGATTGGGGCTCTTATGCGCACAGGGTGCATACGTCAGGGGAGTGCCTGGATTTCTGTCTTTCTTTCGTCGAATCGATCGAGCCAACAGAACGACGCCGCATACCGAATGGTGGTGGCGTTATTGGTAGGCATTGCGCCATGTCTTTGGGGCAGCTTGCCGGCAGGTGCAACCGTGACTGCGGTTTCAGTGCAGGCGCCCAGCCTGGCGGGAGGCGGCATTGCTAGTCTGACCTCCCCAGTACATTTTCAAGCCACCGCTGAAAGCGATGCGGACATTACTGGATACGCGATCTATGTCGATAACCAACTCGCCTACCAGAACTATCTCCGACTCCTGGATGCCTGGGTGGTCGTGGCTCCGGGAGCCCACTCGGTCTACATAAAGGCGTGGGATTCGGCCGGGTTCCTCCTCAGCACGCCCACGTACCAGATAAGTGTAACCGGCTTCGACCCGCCGACCGCCCCCCCGAGTGCCACTCGGGTGATGCGTATTGCGGAAAGCTCCTCGTGGGTTGTCGATAACAATCCCGGTGTGGGTGGGAACTGCAACGATGGGAATATTGGAACATTCCAAACCTTGACAGACCCCAACACCAGCAACGCGCCTGATTATCCGAGAAGCGGCCAGTTGTTCACGCTGACCAGCAAATGCCAATACGACGACAGCCTTTTCTATCGGAAAGACACTAGGAACCCGTCTCCCTACGCGGAAGACACGAACTTCCTTTGGGACTTCTGGTTCTACATCCCGACTACCACGCCGATTGCAGGCATCCAGGCACTGGAATTCGATTTTTTCCAAGCTGTGCAACTCAGCGACGGGGTACATGAATTCATGTTCGGATCGCAATGCAACTATGCCACCAATCAATGGCAGCTCTGGCTGCCGAAGAACGGACAGCTGACTTGGGTTAATGCAGGCCTTTCGTCCTGCCAGTTCTCAACCGGGTCCTGGCATCACGCCACTTACTTTCTGCAGCGAGTCACTTCCGGTGGATATCAGCAAATTCCAGTCACCTTCAGCCCGTCCAGTGATGCCAATACCAGTCTGCGTTTCGGTACGCTGACCATCGACGGCAACACCATGTATCTGGGAGGTTTTTCCAGCTCCACAATCCCGAATCCACAGTGGTCGCCAGTTCTGGGAGTTCAGCATCAGTTAGACAGTGCGCAAACGGGGGTGACAATTGATGAGTATGACGATAACGAATCGGTGATTGCCTGGTGACAAGGATCGACTGCGTGGTAGTGGAAGGTGAGTATTTCCATTTCACCACTACTGCGATCCACCGTCAGCATCCCTATCGATTTCTGTCTCGACGATACGTGACTTGATCCGAACGACTCCGGCCGCTTGCGTCGCACGGGCCAGAGAATTCGGGCCGGAGAAGAGTCTGAGGCCGGAAGAGCCCAACGGATCGCGCGACCAGCGCCGGAAGGTCTGGAACTCAGAACTGGAACCCAAAGCTCGTTTACGTTCGGCCAGCTCGAACCAGCGGAGATAGTTGCGAACGACGTAGGGCATCGTCATGCGCACGGCCGCGGAAAAATTCTGTTTGGCCATGCGGCGCTGATCTGCCGGAGACTCCAGTATTCCAGCCAGCTTGTCTGCAAGATCGGCCGCATCCCCAGTCTTGTAGAAACTGATTGCCATCTCCTCATCCGCCGCCATGGTGCGAAAGTCCGCGATATCAGCGCACACCATGGGGACTCCGAACTCGCACGCCTGATGCGCGGGCCCGCTGGAGCCTGTGGCCGAATCATAAGGCATAACCACAATGCTGCTCGAACGGAAAAGATCGGGAATCTCTTGCTCCGGCACGTAACCGCGAAACTCGATTCGCGGGTTGCCATTTTGCGAATCGCGGATCGATTCCCAATAGCCAGGCTTGGTGTGATGGTTCGCCCCAGCAATAATCACGCGGGCAGTCGGCACCCTTCTCAATACAGCCGGCAGAGCCTCCATCAAGGTGTCCAGCCTCTTATAGGTCCCCCAGTGCCCAATCGCGAGAATCCGGTGGTCAGGATTTCCCCGTTTTGAGAAGTCTGGAGGGCTTGGACGGGACGCGAAAACTCCATGCGTGCCCAGCAGAACGTTCTGTGCAGAATATTTTGCTAGCAGCGTCCGCTGATACGCGGAAAGCAAAACGGAAACAGAGTTCGCCTTAAGGAGCATCCTGGTCGCCAGCTCACTCCCCAGGCGAAAGATTCCGTCCTGCTGAACTCCGGCGCCGGAAAAATCGACATGTTCGAGGATGTGGTGCAAGGTGACGTGTGCATAGCAACCCAGCCCTCGCGCCAAAGCCGGCACACAGAGTCCGGCAAAGGCGGCGACCGGGTGATCCGGAGTCGCAAACGTCGAAAAAACCAAATTGAACCAGACTACATCCGGGTTTATCCGCCGAATGGTTCTTAGCAGGCGGAAAGGCGTCGCCAGATTGTTGAACTCCCAGCAACGGACCACTTCGAAACCGGGGAGCTCCTCCCGATCGGCTCCCAGCGGATTGCCGTTTCCGTCCGTGGCAAACTCGTATTCGTCTAGCTCGTCGGCCAGAATGGTCAGGTCGATGCGCGGGTCGCACTGCAGTTCCCGCGCAATATAGAAGGCGTATTCGTTCAACTGGCGGCCACTGGGAGGAAAGGCTGTAACTAAACAGATCTTCATTGCGTCCCGACTTCAGAATATGGTGATGCTCACGTAGGGCCTCAGTTGTTGGTTGTTGCCACCGGTAAAGTTGTAGAAGTTTTCCTGCTGCATTCCTGCTGAGAAACGGATGGGATAAACCAGCCCTACTTTCCCGCCTTCATCCTTGAACGTCCTATGGATCGGTAGCGCGTAGGAAACTGCAAATCCGCTTTGGACGGCGTCGTAGGCGTGAAAGCTCATATTGCGTGAGTAAGCGACGTTGCCTTCGATCCGCCAATTCCGAGTGGGTGTAAACTGCACACTGCCGGCCGGGCGGAGCGCTTGAGCAATCGCAAATTGTGGGCCTTCAACCCGCCATGCCCGGAGATCTTCAGCCACCGCCCGGAAGCTGAACCAGTTCGACACCTTGCGTTCGATGCCTGCGTACACAGATGTGTAGTAGAACTCGCGGATTACCGGGTTAAACTGCTCATCGCGCGCCCCCCAGCCGGTCACAAACGCGGTTTTCCCCCACGGCCTGCCCACGCGGAAGTCCACCGCACCACTCAGGTCGCGAGAGTGCAGAAGGCTTTCCGTAAAAGGGCCGGCCTCGCGGATCGCATAGCCACTCACCGAGACCATGTTGAAAAAAGAACTGGTGGACATGTACACAAACTGCCGAAACAGGTTCTGGTTCATGTTGAAGGGATCTTCGGAGTCCCGGCGAAGGGTCTCCTGGATCCCAGTGTTGAAGGTAATAACGTTGTTTCCCAAGTGCAGGCTCGGGTTCAGTCCAATGTTGAACGAGTAATCGGTCGTGTCACGATTGACGATGGCGTCCGCACTGGGCAGGGATATTTGACCTTGCGCATTCCGCACCTGGAAGAATCCGCTGGCATCGGGAAGGTTGCCCAGGTGCAGATGATAAGCCCCGGTCCATTCCGTTTGTAACGAGGATCGCGGTAGCGGAAGCAGATTCTGCCGGCCCGGTAACGGCTGGGGTACATCCAGCCTTGCGTCCAACGGATACACCGTGGTGTCCTCGAAAATTGGAGACACGGAAAAATCCGAGAGGAAACTGAGATTGGGAGTAATCCTGAGGCCTTCGTCGCCGGCCGCCTGCATGAGTTCGCGGTCGGCAGTTGGGTCCTCGCCGGCTGCGCTGGCCGCCTGCGCGAAGGCCGTCAGCGCTTGTGTATTGTGATGTTGCTGGCGATAAACGCTGGCTTTGGCCAACAAGTACTGGTAGGTGGGATCACCCTGTTCGGATTTGTCGACCAAAGAGAGCTGTGCCGCGGCCCGCGTCGTGTCTCCCACAGCGAGATAGGTATTCGCCAGGCCGATGCGGACTTCAGTCTCAGCCGTCCCCGTTGCCAGCCCGTGCTGGTAATAGCTCTCCGCCAACTGAAAATCGTGCATGGAGAGGAATAAGTCCGCTGCTTCGATCCACTCGTGGCCAGTCGGCGGAGGGGTCTCGCCCGTACGCGCTTCCATCAGGCCAAGCGCGATCTGCCGCCGGGCGTCATCCAGTTCCCCCTCGTTCACCATGTGCTTGGCGATGGCCAGGCGAACCTCCACACGGTCGCTGTCGGGCGCGGTCAGAGCGGCTTCAAACCGCTGCATGGCTGCGGCCTGGTCCCCGAGCAGGCTGAGGGCTTCGCCCGTAGAAAGCAGAATGGCGCTTTGCTCTTTTCTGTCCTTCTGCGCATGATTCTCGGCCAATTGCACGTTGCGGAATGTGTTCTCCCGATCGTGCAGTTGTGCGTACGACCGCGCTAGCTTGGCATAGACGAGGCTGTTGTCAGGAGACAACTTAGCGGCGGTTTGGAATTCCGTGATCGCCTCGCTGTAATGGTTCAACCCGTACAGCGTGTCACCCAATGCGAGGTGGAGGCCGGCATCATTGGGCGCGGACTTCAAAGCAATACGGTACTCGGCCGCCGCCTTGGTCAGCAATCCTTCATCGCCGTAAGCCGTGGCGCGAATCAGGTGTATGGGCATCGAGTCACCCGTTTCCCGCTCTGCCAGTTGCACTTCCCGCAAGGCAACTCGGGGGCGATGCAGGTCGAGGCTCGTATAAGCGAGGCCCAGGTGCGCTTCCCCATTCTTCGGCTCAAATCGCAGCGCGGTTTGGAAATCTGCTGTCGCTTCCACGGGTTTGTGAAGATCCTTTAATACGTACCCACGGTTCACATAGGCAGTGACTACGTTCGGATCGCGCTCCAACGCACGCGTGAAGTCTCGTTGTGCGTCCTCGAGTTGTCCCGAATGTTTGTGAACATATCCTGCCAGGAGTGGAATGTCGGGTTCTTTCGGGAGCAGTTGATCGTAGCGGGCGGTCAACTGCTGCAATTCATCGTATCGTTCGAGATGAAGCAGGTCGTATCCGAGATAGACGACAACATCCCGGTCGCCGGGGAGTTTCTTGATCGCTTCTCTTCCTACTTCTGCCGATTTCTGGTAGTCCTCGATCCAGCTGAAGTAGCGCTCTTTTTCCCGCAATACCAGCGGTTGCTGCTGCATTTCTGGAGTCGCATGGCTCAGCCATTCCGCTGCAACGGGAAAGTGCTTAGCCTCGATGGCGGCATTCATGCCTCCGGCAACGATCAGGCTATTCGTGGGTGCGAGGTCGAATGCCTTCTGGTACGAGCGTTGCGCCTTCGTGAAGTCACGCCTCGAGGCGTACATGTCTCCCAAAGCCAGATACGGGACATATAACTTAGGATGAGCCGAAGCGAGCCGCTCAAAATACTTCTCCGCTTCCTTGTCGTGCCCGGCTTCTCGTGAAACGAAACCCAAAGAAGTCAGCGCAACTCGGTTGGTTCCATCTATCGCCAGAATCTCGCGATAGGCGGCGACCGCTTCTTCCGGACGCCCAAGTTTTGCCAGCAAGTCCCCGCTGAGCTGGAGATTGTTGGGATCTTTAGGTTTGAGCGCTAGTGCTTCTTTAGCGTCATTGCCTGCGCCATCAAGGTCGCCGGCGTACATCTTAATCATGGCTCTGAGACGCAGAAACTCTGACCGGTTGGGTCCGCGCTCGTCCAACCCGTTGATTTGCGATTGAGCGAGTTGCAGTTGATTATGAAACGCGGCATCATCCTGCAAGCCTCGATACAGTTCTGCCAAGTTGATGCGCAGTTGAATGCTGTACAAAGGCCCTTCGACAGGGGATTCCGGTAAGTGAGCCAGGGCGGCAGTGTATTCGCGAACGGCCTCTTCGTTCTGTTCGTTGAGCCGGTCAATCTCTCCCCGAATGGCATGCAGGCGATAGTGCTCTGCATCAAGGGACGAAGCGCGTTGGAGGAAGGGCTCGGCATGTTCTGCCGAACCGGTAGCCAATTGCGCCTGCGCTGCCGAAAGTTGCAGATTCACGTCATGCGGCAAGGCATCGGCGGCCTGCGCGTAGAGTTTAGCCGCTTCCTCCGGTTTGCCGTCGAGCTGATAGGTATAGGCGAGTTCGGCCTTGACCTCGGGACTTGGAGTGCGGAGCACTTTCAGGGCAGCAATTGCCGCCGCGTAATTCCCCGTTTCGCGATAAAAACCTGCCAACGCTCGCTGGACTTCAGGATTGTCGGGGGCACGCTTCTTCGCCAATTCCAAATAATGATCAGCCTGGTCAAACTGTTTCAAGTGCTGATGCGAAAGTGCCATCAACAGTTCCACCCGTGCCGTGGGCTGAATCGCCTCTGCGCTCCCCAGTACTGCCAGCGACCGGTCGTATTGTCCATCCCGAAGGAGGATTTCTCCCAACACCTCGGAGTCGCCCACTCGTTTGGGGTCGGCTGACAGCACCTGGTTTAGGATGCGCTCTGCCTCATCGCGACGGCCCATGCTGTTGTATGTCTGAGCCAGTCCAGAAAGCCCGTCAAGGGAAGAAGCATCGAGGCGGAGGCCGTGATTGTAGGCCTCAAGCGAGAGCTGGGACTTTCTCGCCAGGCGCGCCGCATAACCCAACAGAAACCACAAATGAGGATCGTTAGGGGCACCTTGAGTTGCGCGTTGAGCATAATCCATAGCCGCAGAATAGTTGCCACTCTTCAACGCCTGTTCTGCGGCGCGGGCAAGTCGGGCATTCTCGATGTTCGAACCCCATCCCAGTGATTTCTGTTGGGAGGGTTTGTCGGTGCTGTTCTGGTTCTTTTGCGCGGAATCGGCCCCAACTTTGTAGGTTTGTGCGCTCGCAACGCACATCAGCACGATCAACAAGACCGCACAAAGCACTCGACGATGTCGCCGAAGACTCAAAAGACCCCCAAACGAGTCAAAATTTCACAGACTTCGATTCACAATGGGGGACATGCGTTGGCTTGAAAATCAGCTTTTCTCGCCCCCGGCAAAGCAACCTGAACCTAATGTGCAGAATCGAAACCGCGTCGGGAGGAAACTGTGCAAAGGGTTGAGTCCGTCGGGGCTACTCGGCATCCTGTGCCGATGGGTTGGATCTTCTTGGCAGCATTCGTGGTCCACTCGCCACTGTTGTTGATGAAGCTGCCGCTGAAGTCCTATGACACGAACTTCCATATCTTTTTCGCATCCCACTATGTAGATCACTGGTTCGATCCGTGGAACCCGAAGTGGTATGCAGGCTTTTCGCAGACCACGTACCCGCCGCTGCCCCAACAATGGATGGCGCTGATTTCCCATGTCGCGGGGTTGGACATGGCCTATATGATCGTGCAGTTCGTGGCCATTCTGCTGTTGGCATTGGGAGTTTATCGGTTTGCGAATCTGTGGGTTGGACGCCGTGCTGCCTCCCTCGCTGCGCTGGCCAGCGTTCTTCTCGGGTCGGAGTGTTTTCTGGTTTATTCCGCTGGGCAGCTCTCCACTACATTTGCCGCGCCGTTATACCTGAATGCCCTTCCCTATCTTTACCAGTGGGTGCGTTACGGCAATGGGCGAAGTTTCTTGAAGGGTGGGATGTTGAGCGTTGCCGCGGCCGCCGCCCATCACGCAACGCTGTTGTTTGGATCGTTTCTGTTTGCTGTGCCGGTATTGGCCTTGGCCTTCTTCGATCGCCAGGACGGGAAGAGAGTATCGGGGTTAGCTTTCGGTCTCCGAAGTGTCGCCGCGGCTCTACTGATTGGGACCGCAATCGCCGTGGTTTTGATGCCGTTTTGGATCGCACTGATCAACTACCCAGTCACGCAGGCGCCGATTCCTCACCCCAGTCGCGCGAACTACATCCTGAGTCCTGAGTGGGGCGTGAACTACTTCGTGGTTCCCTACGGAGCGCTGATTCTGGCGCTTCCATTCATTGTGTGGCGAGGTTGTTCAACGCCGCGGCTACGTCCCCTGCTGTTGGGCTTCTGGCTGGCGTTCTTGCTGGGATTGGGTGGCACGACCCCGTTCGCCAAATTGCTCCTGGGCCGAGCCTTCGAAGTGCTGACCATGGAGCGCTTCAGCTATTGGGCCACTTTGTTGGCGCTGCCTTTTGTGGGTCTGTTGGCTGAAGAATTGGTCGATCGTTTCCGCTTCAAGGCAGTGGCAGGCCTGACGCTGGCGGCCGGTGCCACCTGTGCGTTGGCGGTGGCATGGGCCACTTATCGGCCCGCAGATGCGGACACTTTCAAGGTGGATTCGGTTGCGGCCTGGCTGAACCGGGACGGCCATGACCGATACCGCTACATCACTCTCGGTTTCGGCAACAAGATTTCGCGGCTTGCGGTGCTGACGGACGCAAGCAGCGTGGACGGAGAATGGAATTCGGGTCGCATGTTGCCGGAACTGACCGAGCACGGCGCGGGAACCCTGACCAGTTCCAAGTACTTTGGCAAGAATGGCATCGACGCCCTCAGCGCCATGCTCCGTCATGCTGACCACTACGGCCTGAAGTGGGTGTTCCTGCGCGATCCTTATTACGAGCCACTACTTGTCTTTGCAGGCTGGCGCAAAGTGGACGACCTCGAGGATAGAACGATCGCGGTCTGGAGCAAGGATGACGCTCCGCCCGCGACCCCGGTGAACGCCCCTCAGATTCCACCGCTGTGGCAGGGTCTCATGTGGGGCATTCTCCCCATTGGGAGCAGCATTCTGGCTATGTTGCTAATTCTTATTCCCGATAAGAAATTGGTGCAGGCGCGAGTTCCTGAGCCCGCCCACGATCAGAACGCTGATAAGAACCTGGTGTTGGGGAGGCTGATCTCATGAATGCCGGCCGGCCTCTTGCCTTCATCATCACCGCCATAACCGGCACTCTCGTCCTTATTGGCACGCTCTTCCCCACTTCGTCTGCAGTTGCCTCAGCAGGCAGTGGAACCGCCCTGCTGCGTCCACCATCATCCCCCGAAGTTGCAGTCGAAACTTTGGCGGAGGAAATAGGCCGCAAGGATTGGACCGGAGCTTACGAAGGCCTCGCTGACAAGAATGAGTTCACCGAGCAAGACTTTGTGCGTGACCTGACCGGCACCCATCCCAGCCTGCGGAGTTACGCCACCCTTGATGGGTTCGATCTCCATCCCCTTCACGTCTCTGCCGATGAGGCTAGGTTTCGCGTCAACTTTCGTTGGTCAACGGTCGTGGGTACGCTTCACGACGTGCGCGACCTGCGAGCCACACGCGTGGGCAATCAATGGCACGTGGCTTGGCCACTTGTGAAAGAGCCAAAAGTGCCCCCGCAGGTCATTGCTGTGAACTACCTGCGCTGGGATGTTGTCTACCGTGGTCCCGAAGACGATTGGGGTGCACAGGATGTCGAGTCCCCACATGTCCGTATCGTGGACATGCATCCTTTCGAGCGCGGCGGCGAGGTCATTCTGTTAGGAGAACTGTTGAATGAAGATGTTGTCCCTGCTTTTGTAACGGTCAAGGCAACCTTGCTGGCTAAGAACGGCGCGGCGATCGCCACCGAGGACGCCTTCGACAAAATGTCGCATGTTCTTCTGCCCAAGCAGGTAACACCATTTCGTATCGATTTCCAAAATGCCCGTTTATCCGATGTGGACAACATCCGCATGGATCCTTCGTCGAGTCTTATCGCTGCCTCGGCCGACCCAGTCGTCGAGATCGAAGATCAGAAACTGAACGGATTGCCTGAGCCTTCTTTGACCGGCAAACTGGTGAATCAGAGCGGTCAAATTGTGAATATCGCCCACGTTCTCACCACGTTTTATGACAGTACCGGGCAACCGGTCTGGGTTTCAGATGGCTACGCAGACCGGGCGCTATTACCCGAGACGCCTGTTCCTTTTGCAACGTCTCTACCGTCCGATCTCTCCAACCGGGTCAGCAGCTATCGCGTGGTCGCCAGCACCTACAGCTCCAGCCGTTTTCAATGAGATTCCGGCCCACATTCTCGTTGGCAGTATGGGGCATCGTGATCTCGCTGACGTTCGCGCGTGCGCAGACGGTCCCGTTAGCGATGCCAAAACACGTCGAAGCTGGCAGTATATTCTCAGTATCAACCGAGGGTAGTGGCAAGGCGGTGTTGTACATCGTTGGCCCCGGCCAGGCGCTTCGCCACGATGTACAACTCGGGGAAAAGATCGAGTTTGCTAGCGAACTGCATAACGCCGGTCATTACAGTGCATTCCTGGTGGGGCCACTCTCGACTCAGACTGCGGAGTTCGACGTCATAGCTGAGCAGCCGTCCACTTTGAGTTTTCTGGCGAAACCTTCTCGGCTTCCCATTGACTCGCATGCGGGGATCAGCGGCGTGGTCTATGTTTTCGACGCTTTCCGCAACCTCGTCCTGGTACCTACAGAGGTGTCATTTGAATTGTCCCAAAGTAGAGGCGCCGCCCAAACGCGAACTGTGGCAACGAATAACGGCGTTGCCTGGGTCAAGCTGGACTCCGCATCCCAAGCGGGCGCGGCACAGTTCCTGGCTCGCGTCGGCGGCATTGCCGAAAAACGTGTCATACAACAGGTTCCGGGTGAACCCTGTAATTTGCGGATGAGCGCTCGCAAGTCTGGCGCGTGGGTTGAGCTCGAGACAGAACCCTTGCGCGACTGCAAAGGCAACGCTGTGCCCGACGGCACGATTGTGACTTTCATTGAGCGAAACAACGGCACCGAATCAACTGTCGATGTCCCTCTGAAACGTGGAATAGCGCGAACCAACCTGCCGTCCAACGACGGAGCTACTATCTCTGTCGCGACCGGGGTTGTGATGGGAAATGAAATACGGTGGCAGCCGTGACCAAATCCGGACGAGCACAAGCCGTAGCGCCCCTTCTGGTCGCCAGCTCGATTTTCGGTACGCTGCTTCTGATGTCAGCAGTCGAACAACCCGCAGTGAGGGTTGCGAATGCGGATTCCGTAGGCCCACGGACGCTCGAAGCCCAGACCAGAAGTGCCGTGATTCGAGATTACCTGGCAGCATGGAGCAGTCTGAGTCACGCGTTGGACGAAAACAATGCGCATTTGTTGGACACAGACTTCACAGGCCTCGCCAGGGAAAAACTTTCGGATACAATCGCCGACCAGCAAAAACTTGGGCTTCGGACCCTCTACTTGGATCGCCAGCACGACATCCATCTGATTTTCTACTCTCCGGAAGGATTGTCCGTCCAACTTCTCGACTCGGTCGAATACGACGTGCAGGTCCTGGACCATGACAAGGTACAGGCCACTCAACACGTTCGCACCCAATACCTTGCCGTCCTGACCCCTACCGAGGTGCGGTGGAAGGTACGGATATTTCAATCGACGCCGGAGTAGCTTGGTACTAAGGGTTTCCCTGACAACGCACCGCCGCGCAAACCTCATCTGAGGAGCGCAATGGACGTGCCGCCAGGAGCCCGCAGATGATTTCGGTAGTAATTCCCATTTACAACGAGGAAGAGATTATCCCGCTGTTGCACGAGGCAGTGGTCGGTGCCATGCGGGAGGTGGACGAAGGCTGGGAAGTGGTTTACGTCAACGACGGCTCGAAGGACGCGTCGCTGGAATTATTGCGCGC
>Ga0070765_100000340_pt1 | contig 27952 bp, 20 predicted proteins | sample HubBroMetageWFT5_FD_71516 | JGI IMG/M metagenome (GOLD analysis project Ga0070765, IMG submission 71516) | Warmed and freeze-thawed soil microbial communities from the Hubbard Brook experimental Forest, New Hampshire - Hubbard Brook CCASE Soil... | ecosystem: Environmental > Terrestrial > Soil... | reverse complement strand
CCTGCAAGGGGCTCTAGCGCAACCAGATTTTTATTGCCCGATCATTCGCGGCGAGCGGCCACGACTCGAGATCCGCATGGCTGCAAATCGCGATCTGCCTAAATTCGGCAGTTCCTGCACCACCGTGGTGATTGCTCGAGAGTCTGATTCGTGAAGCTTGCCATGGATTGACGGAACAAAGCTGCCCAGTTTCTATTTAGCGTCCATCCAGGTGTCAGACCCGGCCAATTTGACGGCCACGTTCGAGATGAAAAGATGCAGAGGCTTGCCGTCCGCCGTTCCGCGATGGTCTGTCGAGACTAGCAGCGGGCCGGCTTTCTTATAGCCCGCCCAAGTTGCGGTGACGTTGCTCGGCAGCTTGGGACCGCCGCGATGATAGACGAACTGCACGACTCGCCCATCCGGTCCCACGTAAAGATCCCAAGTATCTCCCGGCGTGTAACCGCCAGTCTCCGCGTGGTATTTCACCGTCACCAGCGTCGCCGTACCTGGACCTATCGGCAATTTTTGCTTGGCGGTCTCTGTCACAGTGGCGCTGGTATCCCAATAAGCATGGAAAGGGAAAATCAGCCAATAATTGTCGTTGACGAAAGCCGGCTCGACTTCGTCTTTCACGTTGGCTGGCGCGCTGCTGAGCTGATTCCGGTTGTAGGTGACCTTTACCGGCTTGCCGTCCTTATCTTTTCCCTCGTACGTGACTTGCCCGGTCTTGGGTTCCCAAGTCCAGGAATGCGCAAGATTCAGTTTGAAAGCCGGGATGACCAGGTTGAAGGTATAGCGGATCGCGTCGATCTGTCCCAATGAGTCAAGGCCGTAGGTCTTGGCCAGCTTTTCGGCGATGGGTGACGGCGTCTGTGCACAAGAGCCTGAAGCCAGAACCAGCACTGCGAAAGCCAGAAGAAAAACTACCTGTAAACGCCTTCCATGTCTCATGGAGTTCGCTCCTCAGTTAATTGAGCGGGTGCTGTGTTGGATGGTCGGCATCGTACCCTTCACCCACGTCAGCCGTTCACACACCTTGCTCGGACCGCCGCATTATACAGCACACTCACTTGCCGCGCTTGTGTTCTCATACGCGGGTCCAGCCACCCACTTAATGGCGAAGTCTAGTGGCGAAGTTCAATTGCGAAGTCTAATTGCGAAGTTGCGCGACTGCTTGCTGCCATTCATCGAACCATGCCGCGGTTCGTGGCGCCTTCGCAGGAGCGAGCCGCAGTTCTCGAGCAAGCAGAAGCAAATCGTCCGCGACATCGATGTCGTAGAAGCGTTCCGCAAAACCGGTGGAGAGTTCAAGTGCCTTCGTGCGCGTCAGCAGTCTGTCGAGCGCGCTCGCTGTTCCCATACCATCGCCTTCGAAGAGCGACGCGTGTGGAGCCTTCGCACCAACCAGATAGTAGCCTCCATCGTGGGTTGGCCCGACGACCACGTCATGCGTGGCTAGCATTTCGAACGCGCCGTCCAAAACCGATGCTGCAAGGTGCGGACTGTCGCTATTGAACGCGATGACGCGGTGTCGGCCACCAGCGGTGAAGTGTCGAAAAACGGAGGTGAGGCCTGCGGCGAGGCCTTGGCCTTTTTGTGCTACGACCTGCGCGGTATTGCCTAACAGTTGCGCCAATTCGCCCTGATCCGGCTCAGGACACATCACCGCGACCTCTACACCCGCCAACGACTTTGCCAGCGCGAGAGTGTCCTCCAAAAGGCAGCTATACAGCGCTGTCACTGCCGCAGAAGGAAGGCTCGCAATGAGCCGGGTCTTGACCATGCCCAGCTTTGGGGCTTTCGCCATAATGACCAAAGTGCGGTCTGGGAGAGAAGGACGCACCGTGATCTGGCTAGGGGATTCCATGGGAGAGCGGCCCGTCGGGAATTACGCCGCTCGCGGCGTTCCCGTCTTTCGACGTCGAAAAGAATAGCGCACTATCCGGCTCAGGATGAACCACGCTGCTCCCAGCGTTCCTTTTAACGTGCCGCTAATCTTGGATTGTCCAATGCGGGGGTAGTAGCTCACAGGGACTTCCACGATGCGAAATCCCCCGATGGCCCCTTTCAAGATCATTTCCACCGCCCAGCCGTAGGTAGCCTCTTCCAGAGCGAGGGCGCGCAGCACATCAGCCCGGCCGGCGCGAAACGGACCGAGGTCGCTGATTTTCACGCGGTACAAAAGCCTGATCAGGCCGGCGGCCAGGTGATTGCCGAAGGATTGGTGCCACGGTAGCGCGCCGCGATCGCTCTTGCCGCTCAAGCGCGAGCCGAGCGTAATGTCAGCGTATCCCTCGATGATTGGAGCCAAGAGATTCGGCAACTCCGCCGGGCGGTCGCTATAGTCTCCGTCCAGGAAAACGACCACGTCAGGATTTTGTGTATTCGCAAGCCCCGTCAAACAAGCGCGCCCGTATCCTCGGCGAGGTTCCTGGATTACCTGTGCCCCCATCCTTCGGGCGAGATCGGGAGTTCCGTCAGTCGAATCGCTGTCGACAACGATGATCTCGGTCACGAGATTGGAAGGGAGATCGGCGAGCACACGGCCGATGGACTGCGCTTCGTTATGGGTAGGAATGATGACTGATACTCGCACGCAGATTGGCTCATCACCACCACAGTGATGAGGGGCGCTGGCGTGCCAGCAAGCCGTCAATGCCCCAGGCTCGACCTGCGCGTCCCACTGACAGCCCGAGCGATGCGACCACCGGAACCAATAGTTCCCAAATCCATGACGTGCCCAATTCCGAGATCCAAAGGCTGCCGAGGAACAGGAATGCGACAAATGCAGCCGGACGCACAAGCAAGCCGATGACCAGCAGGACCCCCAGCGAAATTTCCAGCGCCGCCTGCATCGGTGCTGCCATGGCCGCATGGCTGGCCGCTAAGCCCATAAACCACTTCCATGCCGCCGGTGAGTGGCTATTTTTGATGTAGAAATTGACCACTCCTGCGTAGCCCGCCGGAGTGTAGCCGCCCTTCCCCAGATTCTCGAAGAAGACCGACACCAACATCGCGCCGATTATTATGCGAACCAATGCCAAGCCCTTTGCCGCATGGGATTTGCCGTCGAAGCTGGGGGCGGCATCTTGTGCTTGCGTTGCGTTTGTCGTCATCCTAAACTCCGCGCGATAGAGTTTTCGTCTTAGTTTCCGTCAGCCTACTGGTGTAATCTCTCTCGACTTGATTTCGTACTTGAAGCCGTCCGGGTTGAGGCAGTCGAGTCTGCCATCGGCCGTTTCCGCTTGCGGGTACATCAGGAATCCGATGGGCGCGCCGTTTGATCCGGGAAGGGCCACATCGTGCGCGAAATTGTAGGCCATCCAGTTCATCTCCCAATCCCCGAAAAGCCGCGCGCGAACTTTCTTCACCATCTCGTCGTCCAGCGGGAGATTCCCTGGTGGTTCCTCGAGAACGACTTTCCGAACGTCGGCGGGATCGACGGGAACCCAGCCGTATCCGTTGAGGTATACCTCCGCGCGGCAATGCTGCGCCTTCGTTACGATCTCCGTCGAAGGGCCAAGGCTCTTATATCCCAGATCCGACTTGGCGACTCTAATGCCGTACACGTCGCGCGCCGGCAGGCCCGCCGCGCGCGCCAGACCGACAAAGAGCGCGTTCAGGTCTGCGCACTTACCGCCAAGATCTTTAGACTCAAGCATGAAACGAATATCGCCGACACCACACCCGCGCGTCTTGGGATTCCGAAACGTGTTGTCCACGATCCATTCGTAGATAGCGCGCGCCTTCTCGACATCCGTCTTTGCACCCTTCGTGATCTGCAGCGCCGTCTCCTTCACAATCCCGTCGGTTGGAAGGAGTTTTGTTGGCCGCAAGAAGTTCTCCAACTCTGCCGGGGACTCTTTCGATGCCTTGCCGGGTGCGGAGAGATCGACCTGATAATTCTTGGTCGTGATCCGGCTTGTTACGGTGAGGATCGGGCTCACGACCGACGGAAATTCCGCGGAAATGATCCCAAGCGCATCCGCTCTGCTTTCGAGGGTCTTGGCGCTACCGCCCTCGGCGCTGAAGACATTAGAGAGCGTTTTCTGGAACGGAGTCTGCATGATAAGCGCTGCCGGTACCCAGATGCGCGTCGTTCCGGAGGGTTTTAGGACTTCCACCCTTGTTGTCACTTCAAATGTGCGCCAGCTGCTCGACGGTGCGTCCTCTGCGAATAGAGGCGCCCTTTTCGAGAACGCAAAGCACGCGGATACGGCGCCTGCGGACCGCAAAAAATAACGGCGGTTCATCGCTTCACCTTCTTGCTCATGATTTCACTGTTGAATATACGACTAAGCACAAAGTCCAAGCAAATTCGGCCCCGGCGTTCTAAACAATTCACCTGAGGCAAATAGCGTAATGCAAATAAGAGCGGAATTGAAGTCGCCTATCCGAACTCTTCCTAGATCGACTTTCGGATGAGTTGAACTCTCGCCCATAGCCGAGGGCTTATTTCCTTGCGAGGCTCTTCGAAGAGCGCTCTCGCCAGTTCGGCGGCTTCGCGTGAGTACAAAATACTATTTCAATAGATAAACGATGTTCATCATAGAATCTTGTGCGGTCGTCGGTAACAAGAAGCCCGTGCGACGAAGGCGAAGTAAGGGAGAACGCACCGTGAGAAATTTCAAGAACAGTGCTGAAAAGGTGCCAGGGATTCCGAGCGCAGTCGTTGTCTGCATCCTCCTCTTCGCATCGACGGTATCCGCCCAGTCGGCGAAACCGGTGAAGCTTCAGTGCGAGTCTCTTTCCACGCCTCTGGGGATGGACTCCAGGGAGCCTTTGCTGTCCTGGCAGATGGAAGACGAACGCGCGGGTGCGCGCCAAACCGCGTACCAGATTGTCGTGGGGTCGACCGAAGTGGGCGTTGCTGCCGGCAAAGGTGATTTGTGGGACAGCGGGCGCGTTGAGTCGGAAAATTCTCAAGGCGTGCCTTACAAAGGCACCGCGCTCGAGCCCAGCAAACGTTATTACTGGCGCGTTGTAATCTGGGATCAGAGCGGCAAGGTCTCCGCGCCGAGCGCGCCGACTTGGTGGGAGACCGGACTCTTGGATCAAGGAAACTGGAACTCCAAATGGATCGGCTACGAGGAACCTGAGTTGCGCCGGGTCCGCGAAGGGGGCGCACTCTGGATAACCAATGCGGATGGGGAAGCGCCAAAGGGAGCGGAAAAAACGAACCACGACTTTCGATTTCACTTTGAACTCGGAAAGCCAGTGCAACGCGGAGTTCTATACGTGACGGGACAAGATTCGGCGGGCGCATGGGTCAACGGCAAGCTAGTCCTGACGACCCAACCGCTTCCTCCTTGGCGGCAAATGCCATGGAAGACCTACACGGTGAGGGACGTTTCGAATGTGTTGCGCGCGGGGCAAAATGTGCTGGCGGTCGAGGTTGTGCGTTATGCGCCGCCCGCAAGGCGCGGGCCGCAGAACATCAGTCAGTCGCCGATGAACGCGCTGCTCTACATCGAAGCGACGGACGGGTCCGTACAGATATTCAAGAGCGCTTCGGAAGGTTGGAAAGCGGCGTTGAATGCAAGCGACGACTGGCAAGCTTCCGATTTCGACGATAATTCCTGGAAGCAAGCGATTCGCTATGCTCCCCCTACTCCCGGCTCCGACTCTGCCGAGATAGGGAATCCGTGGCCTACAGGGGCCGTGAAGTCGCTTCGCCGCACGTTTGAAGTAGCAAAGCCTGTGGCGTCCGCGCGAATTTATGCAACGGCGTTAGGTGCGTACAAGCTATCCATGAATGGACAGAGAATCGGCCGCGAAGTTCTAGCGCCGGGATGGACGGACTTTCGGGAACAAATGATTTACCAGGCGTACGACGTGACAGCCGACATCAAGCCGGGGAAAAATGCAGTTGGAGCGCTGCTCGCCCCCGGCTGGTATGCAACTCCATTGCAGTGGTTCCGCCAGGGATACAACTATGGGAACACTCCTCCAGCGCTGCGCGCGCAACTGAGAATTGAATACGAAGACGGCTCCGTTGATTGGATCTTGACGGACGAAAAATGGAAGGCGGACATATCACCGATTCTCAGCGCCGAAATCTACGATGGAGAAACGTACGATGCGCGAAAGCTGCAAGCAAACTGGGATGAGCCGGCATTCGACGACGCGCAGTGGAAGACCGCTGAACTGGTGCAACCAAAAGAAACAAAGATTTTATGGCAGTACTTTCAACCGATACGCGCCGAAAAAACGCTCGACGCAAGAAAATTGACCAGCCCGGCGCCGGCCGTGTACATCTTCGATTTCGGACAGAATTTGTCGGGAGTCGCTCATATCCGGGTGTCGGGATCCGCCGGCACGGACGTGAAATTAAGATTTGCCGAAGTATTGAATCCGGATGGCTCGCTGTACGTGGACAATCTCCGGACAGCGAAGGCTACCGATCACTTTGTCCTTGCCGGCAAAGGGGTGGAAGAGTTCGAGCCAACGTTTACCTTTCACGGCTTCCGTTACGCGGAGATTTCAGGATTGCAGTCCAAGCCCAAGCTCGGCGATGTGAAAGCGGTTGTGTTCCACACAGATGCTCCGTTCACCGCAACACTGAAAACCGGAAGCGCCATGATCAACCAGCTCTGGAGCAACATCCTGTGGGGCCAGCGTTCGAACTTCGTCAGCGTCCCAACGGATTGTCCGCAACGCGACGAACGGCTCGGTTGGTCCGCCGACGCGCAGGTATTCTGGCGCACAGCCACTTACAACATGGACCTGACGACGTTCTCAAGAAAATTCGGCGCCGACTTGCGCGGAACGCAAGTGGGAACCGACATGTACGGGATTTTTGCGCCTGGAACTGTGACTCCCAACCCAGGTTATGGAACTGGATGGAGCGACGCCGGCGTGATTATTCCCTGGACGTCGTGGATTCAGACGGGCGACAAAAAGATCATCGAACAAAATTGGGAAGGAATGGAGAAATATCTGGCAGCTATTCAAGCTGCAAATCCTGATTATCTCTGGAGAAAGAACTACGGTATTGCTTTTGCCGACTGGCTGGCACCGGAAGGTGTGACTCCCGTGGATCTGATCGCCACGGCGTATTGGGCTTACGACGTGACGTTGATGAGCCAGATGGCGCATGCGTTGGGAAAAACGGAGGACCATAGGAAATACAGCGAGCTGTTTGAAAAGATCAAATCTGCTTTCAATGCGAATTTTGTGCGAGCCGATGGCTTTGTCGGCGGCGTGCCGCCACCGCCCGTGTTTGCATCCGGCACCGAACGGAAGCTCATCGACCAGCCGGTGGAAACGCAGACCGGATACGTCCTTGCGCTGAACATGAATCTGCTGCCCGATTCGCTCAGACCAATCGTCGCGAAACGGCTTGTGGACCGCCTTGAAGCCAATCACTGGCGTCTTGGCACGGGGTTTCTCGGTACCCCTTACTTGCTGGCGGCTCTCACCGACAGCGGCCACGCCGATGTTGCCTATCGCCTGCTCCTCAGCACGGAATATCCGTCGTGGGGCTACCTGGTTGACCACGGTGCAACGACAATGTGGGAGCGCTGGAATGGCGATCAGATGCGCAATGATCCCAGCATGAACTCGTATAACCACTACGCGTATGGCGCCGTTGCCGACTGGATCTACCGCTACGCAGCGGGGATCGATACAGAACCGACGGACCCCGGTTTTCACACCATTCGCCTGCATCCAAATTTCGACAAGCGGTTGGGCAGCTTGGATTTTTCGTACGATTCCACGTATGGAACAATTCACTCTGCGTGGTCGGTGGAAGAGAACAAGGCAACGTGGAAGCTGGTGATTCCCGCCAATGCGAGTGGCCGTTTGCCGCTGGATCAGGACCAAGCAAAGAGATTCACGCTGGATGGAAAACTCTTGTCGCAGGCCGGCAGATTGCATAGCGTGTCGAAAAACGGAAACGCGATCGAATATGAACTTCCGGCCGGAAGCTATCAATTCGAAGTGGCGCTGCCGTAGTCGCGGCAAAAGACCGCGAATCGGGAATTGCTGCGGGCTGAGAATTAACCCACATCGCACTAACGATCGGAGGACCGGGTGAACAAAAGGGATTTCATTAAGTTATTATCAGCCGGACTGGCCGGGCCGGCTCTCTTGCCCCTCGTGCCCCGAGTACCGGAGTCCAAATTGAAAAATTGGGCGGGCAATCTCGAATACAGTACCGACTGTCTTTACGAGGCGCAATCCCTCGAAGAAGTACAAAGCTTTGTAAGGAATCAGGTTCGCCTGAAGGTACTTGGCACTCGGCACTGTTTCAACGACATCGCGGACAGCAAGCAATATTTCCTTTCTGTGAAGTCGTGGAACGGTCTGGTTGACTTGAATCCACAGGCGCGCACCGTCAGTGTCCATGCCGGCATGACCTACGGCCAGCTTTCCCCGCTCCTTCACAGCAAAGGATTCGCGCTTCACAACCTGGCTTCTCTGCCCCACATCTCTGTCGCCGGCTCATGCAGCACTGCGACGCATGGATCAGGCCAGCAGAACGGAAACCTCTCGGCCGCGGTAAGCGGCTTGGAAATTGTCACGGCATCCGGTGAGTTGCTTAGACTGTCGCGTGAAAAAGACGGAGACACTTTCTCGGGTGCCGTGGTGGGCCTCGGTGCTCTTGGGGTTGTCACAAGCGTAACTCTCGACGTTCAGCCAACTTTCCTGATGCGGCAGTATGTGTACGAAAATCTTCCGTTGGATCAGTTCAAAAATCATTTCGACGCCATCGAAGCCAGCGCCTACAGCGTCAGTCTTTTTACCGACTGGCAAAAGGACCGTTTCAACGAAGTCTGGCTTAAAGCTCGCGTCGATGCGGGACAGGCATTCGACGCAGGCTCCGAGTTTTTTGGCGCGCATCGAGCCACCAAGAACTTGCATCCCATTGCTGAACTTTCGGCGGAGAATTGTACGGAGCAGATGGGCGTCATTGGCCCATGGTATGAAAGGCTTCCACACTTTCGAATGGGATTCACGCCAAGCGCAGGCAAGGAATTGCAATCTGAATATTTCGTCCCTCGAGAGCACGCTGTTGATGCGGTTTTGGCGGTACAACGTCTGCACGATCTCGTCAGCCCGCATTTGTTGATTTCAGAGCTTCGCACCGTCGCTGCGGATAATCTCTGGCTCAGCCCTTGTTACAAACAGCCGTGTGTAACGATTCATTTCACTTGGCAGCAGGATTGGCCGGCAGTCAGCAAGATATTGCCCGTCATTGAGAAAGAATTGGCTCCGTACAAAGCTCGACCGCATTGGGGCAAGTTGTTCACGACTTCTCCCGCTACACTCAGAACTCTGTATGAAAAGTTGCCGGAGTTCATCGAACTCGCCAAACACTCCGACCCACAGGGAAAATTCCGCAACGAATTTCTGGATACCAATATCTTTGGCGCTTAAGGCCCAGCAACGCCTGGATTCGAAATCACTGATCCTCCTATTGCATTCCCATACGTATTGAGGCAACATCCCTATTGCTTTGCAATAGGAGGCGCTCAATGGGTGACAAGAACGATGTCTGGCAGGGCACTCTCGCCCTCATGGTCCTGAAGACTCTGCAAACCCTCGGAGCCCTGCACGGCTACGGCATCGCCCGCCGAATCGAGCAGACCAGTGGCGATCTCCTCTCGGTCAATTACGGCACGCTCTATCCAGCGCTCTTGAAACTCGAACAGGAAGGCTACATCGCCTCCGAATGGGGCGTCTCTGACAACAATCGCAAGGCCAAGTTTTACAAGCTTACCCGCGCGGGCCGCAAGCAACTCGAAAGGGAAGCGCGCGAATGGGAGCAGACTACCGCCATCCTCGCGCGATTCCTCTCCTCGAAGGAACAGCCGTCATGAATCGGTTGCGCGGCTTGCTCGCACGCCTCGGTAATCTGTTCCACAAAGAACAGCTCGACCACGATCTTGACAATGAACTTGCCAATCACCTCGAATTACACATCGCCGACAATCTTCGCGCAGGCATGACTTCCGAGCAGGCGCGCTACGCCGCAATGCTAAAACTCGGTGGCATCGAGCAAACCAAGGAATCCGTACGCGACCAGCGCGGCATCCCGATGCTGGAAACATTTCTCCAGGATCTGCGCTTCGGCCTCCGCATGCTGCGCAAATCGCCGGCTTTTACCGCGATCGCGATCCTGACGCTGGCTGTCGGCATTGGCGCCAACACCGCCATCTTTAGTTTCGTATCCGGCGCGCTCTTGCGCTCGCTTCCGTATCGCGACGCGAACCGGCTGATGATTTTGTGGTCTTCGGAACCAGAGCGTGGCTGGAAGAAAAATATCGTCTCGGCCGCAGACTTCGCCGATTGGCGAGCGCAATCCAAATCGTTCGAGGATATGGCCGGCTACATCGACAGCGCTGCAAATCTCTCCAACGGCCACGAAGCCATGGCGGTGAATGGCCTCGAGGTCACTTCGAATTTTTTCTCCGTCCTTGGCCTAACCCCCGAGCTCGGCCAGTCGTTCCGCATGGGCGACGATCGCCCTGGCGCACCCAAAGTCGCCCTCATCAGTCATGCCCTCTGGGTCCAGCGCTTCGCGTCTGATCCTGCCATCGCCGGCAAAATCATTCAGCTCAACCAGCAGAGCTACACGATCCTCGGCGTCATGCCCGCGAGCTTCGTCGTTCCCACCGACGGTGAGTCCGATGTGCAGTTCTGGACGCCTTTCGAACTCGATCCCGTGGCGCCCGTACGTGACATGCACGCCATCTTCGTCGTTGGGCGCCTGGCCGCGGGCGCAACGCAAACGCGGGCGCAACAAGAAATGACCCTCATCGCCCAGCGCCTGCAGCAGCAATATCGCAAATCAAATGCGGGATGGACCGTCGCGGTCGAAACCCTCAACCAGTCCATGAGCGGCAACGTGCGCCCTGTTCTCCTCATATTGATGGGTGCGGTCGGATGCGTTCTCCTGATCGCCTGCGTCAACGTCGCCAATCTTCAGCTTTCGCGTGGTGTTTCGCGCCGGCGCGAATTCGCCATTCGTGGCGCTCTTGGAGCTGACCGCAAACGCGTCGTTCGCCAGCTCCTCACGGAAAGTATTCTGTTGTCTTTCTCCGCGGCCGCCCTAGGCATTCTTCTCGCGCAATGGAGTGTCGAACTTGTCCGCAAGATATATCTAGCCACCGACCCCGGTTTTGCGGCAGTTCGCGTTGATGCGCGCGTGCTCCTCTTCACGCTTGCTCTCTCTGTCATCACGGCGTTTCTCTTTGGACTGGCTCCCGCCTGGATGACTTCCGGCGTGAATCCCCAGCAGACCCTGAAAGAAAGTGGCCGCAGTTCCGGAGCGTCCGCGAAGACGCACAGTTTGCGTGGCGTGCTCGTCGCGGGAGAATGCGCTCTCGCTGTTGTCCTTCTTGTCGGCGCAGGCCTGCTCATCCGCACTTTTGACGCCGTCACGCGCGTTGATCCCGGCTTCGACCCGCACAACGTTCTCTCCTTTCACGTCTCCCTTGCGGGACCGCGTTATGAAGCGCCTGCGGACCGTGCCGTTTTCTACGATCGTATGGTGGAAAAAATAAAATCCCTTCCCGGTGTTGAAGCCGCAAGCATCGTCACGGTTCCACCGTTTCTTGGCTACAACGGCTGGGGCTTCATCACGGAGGAAAACCCTGCTCCGCCTCCCGAAGAGGAGCCAGATGCCAGTTACCAGGTAATTGGCCCCGAATACTTTCAAACGTTGCGGATTCCGCTCTTGCAGGGACGTACCTTTACCCTCGCCGACCGGCAAGGTTCCGCTCTCGTCGCCATCATTAACAAGACGCTGGCGCAGAAGTATTGGCCCGGCGAAGACGTCCTCGGCAAGCATTTGCGAATGAGCACTGCTGAACCGAACTCCGCTTGGATGACGGTCGTAGGCATCGTCGGCGATGTCCGCAGACTCGGTCTTGCCGAGGAACTCTCTCCCGAACTATACGTCCCGTATCGTCAATACCCCTGGATGAACCTTCCGCGCTCTGCTGTCGTACGTACCTATGCGAATCCTTTGCTGGTGGCCAATGCCATCCGTCGTAGTGTTTCGGAAATCGACCCCAACGAGGCTATCGACAGCGTAACCACCATGGAGCGCGTCATCCATCTTCACTCCCTCAACGATCGCAGCTTCAATATGGTGCTCCTCGGCACTCTGGCGGGTCTCGCTCTGTTGTTGTCGGTCGTCGGAATTTACAGCGTGATGTCGTACTCCGTTAGCCAGCGGACCCAGGAGATCGGCGTGCGGCTCGCTCTTGGAGCGCGACGCAAAGATGTCCTCTGGCTGGTCCTCCGCATTGGCGCGAAGACCGCCATCATCGGCGTAGCCATAGGGCTGTTCGCCTCGCTCCTTCTTTCGCGACTCATGTCCAGCCTACTCTTCAAAGTAAGCGCCGCCGATCCCGCCACTTTCATCAGCGTCGGAATCTTGCTCAGTGCGGTCGTCTTCCTGGCCAACTACATTCCCGCTCGCCGGGCCACGCAGGTAGACCCGATGGTTGCATTAAGGTATGAGTGAGTGGATTTTGAGATCAGAAAGGGAGTGTCATGGCGTCGCTCATTCAACTAAGAAACCTCGAAAAATCATTTCAGGCCGGAGCGCATCAATTCTTCGTTCTTCGGCGCATCACTCTGGATGTGGAACCCGGCGAGTTCGTCACCTTTATGGGACCTTCCGGGGCAGGGAAATCAACACTGCTCAGCATTATCGGCATGCTGGACAGCGCCTGGACCGGCGAATACTTCTTTCTCGATCAGCCGGTCCACAAACTCAGCACCAAGCAGCGCAATGAACTCCACAAGTACAACATCGGTTTTGTTTTTCAGAGCTATCACCTGATAGACGATCTCACCGTCTACGAGAATCTGGAGGTGCCGCTCACCTACAAAAATATTCCGCACAAAGAGCGTGCCAGCCTGGTCGCCGACGTTCTCGATCGCTTCAACATCGTCGCCAAAAAGGATCTGTTCCCCAATCAGCTTTCCGGCGGCCAGCAGCAACTCGTCGGTATCGCCCGCGCCGTTATTCAGAATCCCAAACTCATTCTTGCCGACGAACCCACCGGCAATCTGCATTCCGCGCAGGGCGACGAAATCATGCAACTCTTCAAAAAGTTAAACGACGCCGGCACCACCATCATTCAAGTCACCCACTCCGAAAAAAACGCCAGCTACGGCAATCGCATTATCCAGCTTCAAGACGGCTGGCTCGTTAGCCAAAAGCCAACTGCCGCAACAACTGCGCCATGACCCCGCTCCACGCTCTATTTCTCCGACTCCGCGGTTTTTTCCTTAAGGTTCAGCTTGATCGCGAACTTGATGCCGAGCTGAGTGCTCATCTCGCGTTCCGTTACACAGGTGCCCAGCTCGGGCCGCCGGGCCTCAAAGGGTTGCTCGTATCCGCGGCGGCGCGGAACATTTCCCAAACCCCCTTCGTACCTTTCCTGTGGCCCTACCACAGAAGCCCGGGTATGCTTCTGTGGTCATCACACAGGAGCGCCCGATGCCTGACTCGAAACTCGACCTTTTGCAAGGAACCCTGGATCTCATGGTCCTGCAAACACTTGCCGCCATGGGTTCGCTCCACGGCTACGGCATCGCCCGGCGCATCGAACAGGTCAGCGGCGACGAAGTCCTCCTCAACCAAGGCACTATTTACGCCTCGCTCGTCCGCCTGCAGCAGCGCGGATGGATTTCCGCCGAATGGGGCACCTCGGACAACAATCGCAAAGCCAAGTATTACTCGATCACCCGGCGTGGGCGGAAGCAGCTCACTCAGGACGCCGCCTATTGGCAAAGGCTTTCCATTGTCATGAGTCGCGTTCTGGCCACTTCGGAAGGCGAGGGCAAGCCATGATCGACGCCATACGTCACGCCCTGGGCCGGATCTTCTTCTTCCTTCGCGGTCCACAGCTCGAAAAGGATTTCAGTTCAGAAATGACCGCGCACCTCGAATTTGCCGTTGAGGAAAATATCAAACTCGGGCTATCTCCCGCCGAAGCGCACCGCGCCGCGCTTCTCAAACTCGGGGGCGTCGAACAAACGAAAGAGACCGTCCGCGACCATCGCGGCATTCCCTTTCTCGAAACTCTTCTCCAGGATCTCCGCTACGCCCTGCGCATGCTGCGCAAAAATCCCGGTTTTGCAGCGGTCGCCGTTCTTACCCTCGCCCTCGGCATCGGCGCCAACACGGCCTTGTTCTCCATCGTCAACGCCGTTCTCCTCAATCCCTTGCCGTATGACCAGCCCGATAGACTGGTGGCACTCTATTCGCGCACACCACAATTCGATCACTCGTCCATTTCTTATCCAAATTTCCTCGATTGGCGCCGCGACAATCGTACTTTTTCCGCGTTGGCATCCTTCCGTGGAGAAAATTACAACCTTACCGGCGTTGGCAGTCCGGAGCGCCTCAAAGCCAACATGGTTTCCTCTACATTTTTTCCCATCCTTGGTGTCCGGCCGGTCACAGGCCGTCTTTTTTTCGAGCAGGAAGATCAGGTCGGTTCAGCTCCCGTCGTGCTCATCAGCGAAGGCCTCTGGAAACGTAAGTTTGCTTCCTCTCCGGATGCAGTTGGAAAGTCCCTCACTCTGAACGGCACTCTCTACGAGATCATCGGCGTGATCCCCAGTACCTTTCACTACGAGAACAACAATTTCCAGACGGACGCGGAAATCTACTCTCCCATCGGACAGTGGAATGATCCCTTATTCCGCGACCGCCGCGTCGGCATGGGCATGGATGCCATGGGCAAACTGAAGCCCAGCGTCACTCTGGAACAGGCCAAGTCAGACATGAGTACGGTTGCCAACCATCTCGCCGAAGTCTTCCCCGACGTAGACAAGGATTCCGGGGTCACCCTGGTGCCTCTGAAAGAGAATGTTGTCGGAGACATTCGCCCGTTTCTGCTCGTGCTCTTTGCCGCGGTCGGCTTCGTGCTCCTGATTGCGTGCGCCAACGTCGCCAATCTACTGCTCGCCCGCTCCACCGGCAGAACCAGGGAGTTCGCTATTCGCACCGCACTCGGCGCAAGTTCGGCTCGTGTAATTCGTCAACTTCTTACCGAAAGTATCCTGCTCGCGATCGCGGGAGGTGCGCTCGGTATTTGCATCGCCGCGTGGGGAACCAAGGCCGCAATCAAAGTCCTTCCTGAAGCCCTTCCTCGCGCCGAGGAAATTCATCTCGATCCTCGCGTGCTCTTCTTCACCATCGCTATTTCCGTGCTCGCCGGAATCTGCTTCGGCCTGATCCCTGCCTTCAAATCCTCGCGAACGGAAATTCAGGACACTCTTAAGAAGAGCGGCCGCGGCGGAAGCGCCTCGCGCCATCGCACCCAAGGCGTTTTCGTGGCGATGGAGATGGCCATGGCCGTCGTGCTGCTTGTCGGTGCCGGTCTCATGATTCGTAGTTTGGCAAATCTGTGGGGCGTCGATCCCGGATTTGATCCCCGCAACGTCCTCAGTTTCAGCCTCGCATCCTCGGAACCCTTGGGCGCTAACCCCGCGGCGTCCCGCGCCTTATTTCGCCAATTGCGCGATGCCATCAGCGCCGTTCCCGGGGTCCAATCCGCCTCACTGACCGTTGGTTCCTCGCCAATGACAGGGGATTCGGAGCTTCCTTTTTGGCTCGAAGGAGAACCCAAGCCCGCCTCTCAAGGCGAGATGAAGAACTCGCTTTTCTATATCGCGCAGCCGGACTATTTGAACGTGATGAAGATTCCCCTCAAACGAGGCAGATTTCTGACCGAATCCGACAACGAACACGCCCAGACCGTGGTCGTGATAGATGAGCAGTTTGCAAAGCTCTATTTCGGCGACAAGGATCCCATCGGCCATCGCGTCAATCTTTCCATCATCAATACCACCGCGGAGATCGTTGGCATAGTCGGCCACATCAAACAGTGGGGATTGGATTCCGACTCCAGCGCCACAATCCAGGCGCAGTGCTATATCGCTATGAGCCAGCTTCCGGATTCCATCCTCTCCGCGTTTGGCTATGGCACCGGCGTGGTCGCGCGAACCGACGGCACTCCCATGGCCACCATGGATTCCATCACCCATGCGCTGGAAAAGGTGAACAGCCGGATGGTCGTCTTTGGAACACAAACCATGAGCGATGTTATTTCCGATTCGCTCTCTGCCAAACGTTTCGTTATGGTTCTCCTCGGCGTCTTTGCCGGCCTGGCCATGCTGCTTTCCTCGATTGGAATCTACGGAGTCCTTTCCTACGTAGTCGGTCAGCGCACCAACGAGATCGGAATCCGGATGGCCCTTGGAGCGGGGCGCTCCACCGTTCTGCGCATGGTGCTGGCCCAGGCCGGGAAAATGGTCATGCTCGGCGTCGTCATTGGCCTGGTCGCCGCCATTTTGTTGACTCGTCTTATGGCCAGCATGCTTTTCGGTGTAAGCCCCACGGACCCGGTAACACTCGGCGTCGTGGCTCTCTTGCTTACGGCAGTTGCTCTTATCGCCTGTTACATCCCCGCTCTTCGAGCCACCCGCGTCGATCCCATGATCGCCCTGAGGTACGAATAATGCCGTTTACCGCGCTCATTCAAGTTATGGCACCGGGGGTCGGAGCTTTAGCTCCGACATTCACCGCTTTGAGAAAAAACTGGGCTTTGGACCCAAAGGGCAACTCATGATCGACAGGCTCCGCCAATCTCTTCAACGCCTCTTGTCTTTCTTCCGTCGCGATCAACTCGATCACGATCTCGATACCGAAATGTCCGCCCATCTGGAGATGGCCGTCGAAGAAAACATAAAGAACGGCATGTCCGCTGATGAAGCTCGCCGCCAAGCCCTGATTCACTTTGGCGGAACGCTGCAGGCTACCGAGCGGCATCGCGACGCGCGCGGCCTGCCGGTGCTGGACGTCTTGTTCCAGGATCTTCGTTACACTTTTCGTACTCTTCGCAAGGATCTCGGCTTCACTTCCATCTCCATCCTCATCCTCGCCCTCGGCATCGGCGCAAACATCGTCGTCTTCAGCGTGGTCGACACCATCCTCCTGCGTCCCCTGCCTTTCCCCGCCTCCCAACAACTCGTCTGGATGGCTCCCGATGAGACTGCCACCGCCGGCGGCCTTTCGAGCGCAACCTACTCCGCCGACGCCTACGACGAATTCCGCGCACAGAATCGCACCTTTCAAGACGTAGCTGGCTACTTTGCTTTTTCCTCCAGCGAAAATCTTCGCATCACCGAACATGGCGATTCGGTTCCCGCGACCGGAATCACCGTTACTACCAATTTCTTTCAGGTTCTTGGCGTCCACCCCGCTCTGGGCCGTCTTTTCATGGATGAGGAGTCCGTGAAAGGAGCCCACCCGGTAGCGATTCTTTCCTACAACTATTGGAAACGTCACTTCGCCTCTGACCCCGCAATAATTAACAGGGTCATCAACATCGACGACCAATCCGTGCTGGTGGTCGGGGTGCTTCCCGAATCGTTCGACTTTGGTTCCGTGTTCACTCCCGGCGCGAACGTTGACGTTTTCGACCCGGCGGTCTTCGACGACATGCGCGACTGGGGCAACATTTTCTCTCTCGTCGGACGACTCAAGCCGGAAGCCGCCATCCAGCAGGCCCAGGCCGACACCAACATCGTAGTTCCGCAACTTTACTGGAGCGCTAAGCAGCCGGCGTCGCTCGGCGCCTATCGAGACAGGCCGATGAAACTCAAAGTCTTGAAGGAGCACGTCAGCGGCGCTCTCCGGCGTTCTTTGGTCGTTCTATGGTGTGCCGTGGGAGCCATACTTCTCATCGTCTGTGTGAACCTAGCGAACCTGATGCTCGCGCGTGCCGTAGCGCGCAACAAGGAATTCGCCTTGCGCTCCGCCCTCGGCGCCGGCCGCGGTCGTCTCGTCCGCCAATTGCTCACCGAAAGCGTGGTCTTGTCTCTTGCAGGTTCCGCGGTCGGCTTGGTTCTCGCTTACGCCGCCACTACCTTCCTCGCCCAGCAGGGTTCCGTCGCGCTTCCGCTCTTAAGCAGCGTTCGTGTAGACAATGCCGCTCTGGCTTGGACTCTCCTTCTTTCTCTTTCTGTCGGGATTCTCTTCGGTCTCGTTCCCGGCCTGGTGCTCTCGCGCGGCAATATTCAGGACGCCATGAAAGAGTCTGGTCGCGGCGCGGGTGAAAGCCGGGGTCACGGCCGCTTGCGCTCCGTTCTGGTCGTGTCCGAAGTCGCCCTCGCCTGCGTGCTCCTGGTAGCTTCGGGACTTCTTCTCCGAAGTTTCCTTCGCGTGCTCGATGTCGATTTGGGCTTTCGGCCCGATCGCGCCGCAGCCATAAAAATGGACTACAACGACGGGGGTAACGCGGAACGCCGTGGCGCAATTTTTCAGCAAGCGCTTCGCACGGTGTCCGCGCTTCCCGGCGTCGAAGCGGCTGGAATCGTGGATTATCTCCCGCTGGAAGGGAATCGAAACTGGGGCAGTCCAAGAGTAAAGGGCAAAGTGTATCGGCCTGGCGAACTCCCCGATGCTTTCGTCTACGTGGTTTCGCCCGGTTATTTTCGCGCCATGGGAATGCAGCTGCGGGGGCGCGACTTCACTTGGGATGACGGCCCCAAGGGTCAGCCCGTCATCATCCTGAACGAGTCCGCTGCGAAAGGACTGTTTGGCGAAGAAGACGCGGTTGGGCGCATGATCGACCAGAACGGGGACGACCGTCGCGTCGTAGGTGTCATCAAGGATATCCACGAGGCCAACGTCGAGGGTCATCCCGGCTGGCAAAGCTATTTTCCTTCCACCCAGGCTGGACCGGCCGGAGCCGAACTCGTGGTGCGCAGCAAGCTGCCGTCCCAGGTATTGGGTGCCAGTGTGCTCGGCGCGCTCCGCGACCTGAATCCTCACCAGCCCGCCGTCGAGTTTCGTCCGATTCAAACTATTGTGGACCGCGCGGTTTCGCCACGCCGGTTCTTCGTGTTGCTGGTGGCTATCTTTGCCGCGCTTGGCTTGATTCTCGCCGCCCTCGGAATCTACGGCGTCATCTCCTACTCCGTTACCCGCCAGACCCAGGAAATTGGGGTGCGTATGGCCCTAGGTGCGCTTCCTTCACAAGTGCAATTCGCAGTGCTTGCAAGAACAATGCGGCTCGGGCTCATCGGAATTGCCATCGGCGCATTCGTTTCCTTCGCCGCTTCCAGACTCATCGCCTCGCTCCTGTTCAAAACCGAGCCGAACGATCCCGTTACCTTCCTCGGCGTACTGCTCGTTTTACTGGCGGTCGCGTTCCTCGCCGGTTATCTACCAGCCCTTCGCGCCACCCGCGTCGATCCCATGGTCGCGCTGAGGTACGAATAGATGCCGTTTACCGCGCCCATTTATGTTGTGGCATCGGGGGTCGGAGCTTTGGCTCCGACATTCACCGCGTTGAAAAAAAACTGGGCTTTGGACCCAAAGGGCAAATCATGATCGACACCCTCCGCCAATTCCTGCAACGCGTCTTATCGTTGTTCCGTCGCGACCAACTCGATCACGACCTCGGCGCGGAAATGTCCGCGCATCTGGAAATGGCCGTCGAAGAAAACGTAAAGAACGGCATGTCCGCTGAAGAAGCTCGCCGACAAGCCCTGATTCACTTCGGCGGAACGCAACAGGCTACCGAGCAGCATCGCGATGCCCGCGGCCTTCCTTTCCGAGACGTCTTGTTCCAGGATCTTCGCTACACGTTTCGAAGTCTTCGCAAGGATCGCGCCTTCACTGCCATCGCCATCCTTATCCTTGCCCTTGGCATCGGCGCAAACATCGTCGTCTTCAGCGTAGTGAACACCATCCTCCTGCGCCCTCTTCTATTTCCGGCCTCCGAACAACTCGTATGGTTCGCCGGCAATCACGGAGAAGGCGGTCTTTCCGGCGTCAGTTACAATGTCGGCTCGTACGAGGAATTTTCTCGCCACGCGCGGTCCTTCCAGGAAGTCACCTGCTATCAGGCTTTCTGGGGCAGCTCGGAATACAACATGACCGGCCACGGCGATCCCCAGCACATCCAAACCGTTATGGTCGCCAACAATTTCTTTCATACCCTTGGCGTCGTTCCCGCTCTGGGCCGCACGTTTCTTCCTTCCGAGCATCAGAAGGGCGCGGCACCGGTTGCCATGCTCACTTATCCGTTCTGGCAGCAGCAATTTGCCGCCGATCCTAACGTCCTCGGCAAGAGCGTCAATTTCAACAACACTGCCGTCACCATCGTCGGTGTACTCCCCGCTTCCTTCGATTTTCCTTCCATCTTCTCTCCCGGCCTTCGTGCCGATTTTTTCATCCCTGCCTACATGGATGACATTCGCACTTGGGGCAACACCGTCGCCATCGTCGCCCGCCTGAAGCCTGGCGTCACTCTTGCCCAAGCTCAGACCGAAGCTAATGTCCTATCACCGCAGTTCCGAGCCGCGCATCCGAATCCGGATTGGTTTATGGAGTACACCGCCGACCTCTCTCATCTGAAGGATTACGTCACCGGCAAACTTCGCCGTTCTCTGTTCGTACTCTGGGGCGCGGTCGGCCTCATTCTTCTTATCGTCTGCGTGAATCTCTCTAATCTTCTTCTCGCCCGCCTGGCATCCCGCAACAAGGAGTTCGCTATGCGCGGCGCGCTTGGAGCGAGCCGCGGCCGCTTGATTCGCCAGCTTCTCACCGAAAGCATGGTCCTTTCCGGCATTGGCGCCATACTTGGCGTCGCTCTAGCGTTCGCCGTCACTTCTTATCTTGCTCATCAGGGCTCCATCATTCTCCCGCTCCTCAATACCATCCACGTTGATGGCGCCGCTCTTCTCTGGACGCTGCTTATCACTCTTGTGGTCGGTACTCTCTTCGGTCTTGCCCCGGGTCTCGTTCTCTCCAGTGGTAATGTCCAGGAAACGCTCAAGGACTCTACCCGCGGCGCGAGCGAAGGCCGAAAGCACGGTCGTATCCGTTCTCTGATGATCGTTTCCGAAGTAGCTCTCGCCTGCGTGCTCCTCGTCGGCTCAGGCCTGCTCCTCCGCAGCTTCCTGCGCGTTCTCGATGTCGATCTCGGCTTCCAGCCCAGCAATGCTTCTGCGCTCACCATCACATACGATCCCGGTAAGAATGGCGAGAAGACAGCGCCAGCGCTTCAGGAGATCGTCACCCAGGTTGCCTCGTTACCCGGCGTCGAAGGTGTTGGCGTTACAGACATGCTGCCCCTTGATCGCAATCGCAGTTGGGGCCTCCTCAATCCTTCTCGCGAATATCGCAAGGATGAAGATCAGTCCGCCATTGTTCGCATCGTCACTCCCGGCTATCTTCAAGCCATGGGTATCCGCTTGATCCAAGGCCGGGACATGTCCTGGCAAGACACCCTTGCCAAAGAACCTGTCGTCGTCATCAACGAAACCGCCGCTCGCCTTCATTGGCCTGGGGAAAATCCCATCGGTCGCCCAGCCCGGGGTTTTGACAAGAATCCAGGGCGCGTTATCGGCGTGGTTTCCGATGTGCGCGTCAGCAGCCTCGAATCTTCTGTCGGCTCCGAAATATATTTACCCGTGAATTATGGTCCCGAAGGCGCCGAACTCGTTGTCCGCTCCAAGCTGCCTCCCGACGCTCTCACAGCTGCTGTGTTGCCGGTTCTTCGCCATCTCAATCCCGCGCAACCCAACGCCGCGTTCCGCTCCGTGCAAACGCTCGTGGACCACTCCGTTTCTCCCCGGCGTTTCTTCGTTGTGCTTGTCGGCATCTTCGCCGCGCTCGGCCTCGTTCTCGCCGCCCTCGGCATCTATGGCGTCATCTCTTACTCGGTCACTCGTCAAACTCAGGAAATTGGCATCCGCATGGCCCTCGGCGCGCTTCCCGCGCAGGTGCAGTTCAGCGTGCTCGCAAGAACTTCTCGACTCGCCGTTATTGGCATAGCTATCGGCGCCATCGCTTCCTATACCGTTTCCCAGGTGATCGCCTCGCTCCTTTTCAAAACTGAACCGTCCGACCCTACAATCTTCCTGGGCGCCGCTTTACTATTGCTGTTCGTTGCGATCTTGGCGGGCTATCTTCCCGCTCTTCGTGCCACCCAAATCGATCCCATGACTGCTTTACGGAGTGAATGAACTTCTCGACCACTATGGACATACAAAGACCATCTAACGCCCGGGCTAAAAAGATTCGCCGCATCGCGTATCTCGCCGTCGCTCTTGTTTCCGCCGCCGGTGTTACGTACGGCGTTTCTCGCTTGCGCCCTGCTGCTCCGTCCGTCGATAAAGCCACCATCTGGACCGACGAAGTAAAGCGCGGCCCCATGCTTCGTGAAGTCCGCGGAATCGGCACCCTCATTCCCGAAGATATTCGCTGGATTCCCGCGCAAACCGATTCCCGCATCGATCGCATTGTCATTCATCCCGGCGCCACCGTGCAACCCGGCAGCGTCATCCTCGAACTCACCAATCCCGAACTCCAGCGCGAAGTTCTCGACGCCCAATACCAGCTCAAGGCCATCGAAGCCGACTACGAAAATCTGAAAGTCCAGGTCAACAGCGAACTCCTCAATCAGAAATCCGTCGCCGCCAATGTGCGCAGCGAATACGAACAGGCCAAAATTCAGCACGAAGTGGACGACAAACTTCGCGCCGAAGGGCTAAGCTCCGAGGTGACCTCGCAACTTTCGAAGGTAAAAGAGGAACAGCTTGCTATTCGCCTTCAACTTGAAGACGACCGCACAAAAAACGCCGCGGATTCCTCAAAAGCGCGCCTGCTAGCGCAACAATCTCACGTCGATCAACAGCGCGCACTTTACGACCTGAAACGCAGCGAAGCTGATGCCCTCCACGTCCGCGCAGGCATCCAGGGGGTTCTTCAGTTGGTCCCGGTGGAAGTCGGCCAGCATGTTCTGCCTGGCACGAATCTTGCCCGTGTTGCCGACCCCAAGAAACTAAAGGCCGAAATCAAAATTCCCGAAACGCAGGCCAAGGACGTTCTCATCGGCCAGAAAGCCACCGTCGATACCCGAAATGGCGTGGTCACCGGGCGTGTCTCGCGCATTGATCCGTCCGTGCAAAACGGCACGGTCACTGTCGATGTCGAGATCACAGATCCACTGCCACTCGGCGCGCGCCCTGACCTCAGCGTGGATGGCACCATCGAACTCGAGAATCTCCGTGACGTTCTCTTCGTCGGGCGGCCCGTCCACGGGCAATCCGAAAGCACCATCGGCCTCTTCAAGCTTGTCGAAGATGGCTCGGAAGCCGTCCGCGTCAACGTCAAGCTCGGAAAAAATTCTGTGAACACCGTTGAAATTCTCCAGGGATTGCAGGCCGGAGATAAAGTTATCCTCTCCGACATGTCCACCTGGGATCGCTTCGACCGTGTTCGCTTGCGCTAGGAGTGATTAGAGATGTTTGTTGCTTCACGGATGCCCGCCTCAGAAGGCGGCCGCTACAAAATCAAAACCGAATCGCTGCAACTTCGTTCGGCATATTCAGGACTGCAAGGAATTCCAACTCGGAGGCACTACGCATGAATTCGGCAAACGACACCCTCATCCAAATGGATGGCGTGGAAAAAATATTCTTCACCGATGAACTGGAAACGCACGCACTCTCCCAGATCAATCTGGAAATCAAGAAAGGAGAGTACCTTGCGATCGCCGGTCCATCCGGATGCGGAAAGTCCACGCTCCTCGCGATCATCGGACTCCTCGACTCTCCCACCGGCGGGGTCTACACCCTCAATGGAAAGCCCGTCTCCGGACTCTCCTTAAATGATCGCACCCGCATTCGAAACCGCGAGATCGGTTTCATCTTTCAAGCCTTCAATCTCATCGGTGATCTCACCGTTTATGAGAACGTCGAGCTTCCGCTCACCTATCGCAGCATGGCCTTCGCGGAAAGAAAAGAAAAAGTGGAGAACGCTCTCGAACGTGTAGGCATGGCTCATCGCGCGAAGCACTATCCAGCCCAACTCTCCGGCGGACAACAACAACGCGTTGCCGTGGCACGGGCCTTGGTCGGCGATCCGTTGATCCTGCTGGCGGACGAACCAACGGGTAATCTCGATTCAAAAAATGGCGACGCAGTAATGGATTTGCTCCGCGATCTTCACCGCAACGGCGCAACCATTTGCATGGTTACTCACGACCCGCGCTATTCAGAGCACGCCGAGCGCACCGTCCATCTCTTCGATGGAAAAATTGCCAACGAAACCAGCACCTCGCAGGTAGGTTGCGCGTAAAATCGGGCGCCGGTGGGGCGCCGCAATCGGGTGGATTCTTGTTCAGCCGAGTGTGAGCAACTCTTCGTAGAAGCCGCCGATTTGCCGCCCGCGGTCCACGAAGTGAATCTCCAAAATCCAATGACGTTCCCGGCCATCCGCGTCGAAGCCCCGCATGCGATTCGGATTGTCCGGATGGACATACAGCGTGACTTTGTCTCCCGGGATTCGTTCGTGGGGAAATTGCCCGATCAGATGTCCCGCGATCGGTCCGCCATACTCCCAGCCGAATTCCTTCGCCAGGTGGTGAGCGTGTTGATAAAGCTCGGCGGCGGTGACGTCCGGATGTGACTCGAAATATTCCTTGCCTTTCGCGAAGGCCTTGCCGATATCATCGCGAAGTTTCAGCTTGAGAGGATCGGAACCCAGCACAAAGGTTCTTCCGAAGTCGGCCTCCCATTCCTCGAACACCGGTCCCAGATCCAGAAACAGAATGTCATCTTCGCCGACGGTCAAGTCCGGTGGATTCTCTTCGTAAGGTGCCAACGTATTGCGACCGGCGCGCACGATGCGCTTGTGCCAATAGGTGGAAACTCCAAACATTTGTTGCGCGAGGTCGTAGATGTCCTGATTCAGCTGGCTTTCCAGGACATTCGGGCGAATCAGACCACGTTGTTCGATTTCCCGGAACAGTTCATCTGCTTTTTGTTGGGCCTGTAGTAGCGCGACGGCGCGATTGTTTTCCAGTTGTTCCATGCTTTCAGGCTAGCACATGGCAAATCGTTTTTTGAACGATTCGAGCAGAGAATACTTAGGTGGCTTTGGCGAACTTCATGGCCACGGAATTCATGCAATAACGCAAACCCGTGGGACGCGGTCCATCGTCAAACACGTGCCCGAGATGCGCATCGCACAACCGGCAGGAAACCGCGGTCCTCACCATCCCCAAACTGCTGTCGGTCGTTTCCACAACATTCTCTTTCGCTATGGGCGCCCAGAAGCTGGGCCAGCCAGTTCCGGATTCAAATTTGGTGTCGGCATTAAACAACGCCGTGTCGCAACAAACACACCGAAACACTCCCTTGGCATGATTGTTCGGATCTTCGTTGGTGTAGGGACGCTCGGTGCCCGCGTGGCGCGTTACTTCAAAGGAATCGCGTGAAAGCTGTTTCTTCCATTCCTCTTCCGATTTCATAATTCGATCCACGGTGATGGTTGAATGTCTCTGGCCGTCGTCCGTAAACTCCACTATCCGCACCGTTTTTGGAAGTCCCGCGGCTGCAGCCTCCGCATGGATAGGCTGATGCCTCTCCGTGTAGACCCACGCAAGCACCACGCCCGTCGCAATGGAACCCACCAGGAAGGACCGGCGCCCAAGCAGACTCGATGTTTCTTCTTTCTTGTCCAAACTGAACATGCTGGCTTCTCCTCTTTTGACTTCATCCGAACGTAAAGGCAAATACCTGTACGCCGGGATCGAGAAATTCAATTTCGAATGTGCGGTCCTCCACTTTTCCTTTTTGCCGGACCAGTTGGTACAGGCGGTATTCCTTCACCACACCCTCGCCTTGCGCGTCGGTGTCCACGCCGTGGTCTTCGCCCGACGCGGCGCCGTCGATGCGAACGCGAAAGCGAATCGGCTTGCCATTCTTGCCCGGTCCCAGAACGAGATGCAGGTCGCGCGCATGAAACCGGAAGAGCACTTTCCCTGGGGCGGACACCAGCGCCGCATGCTCATCGCTCACAGTCCAGTTTCCGGCGAGAGCCCACTGGTTGACGGTCAGGCGCGACGCAGCCGTGTACGTCTGTGGTGCGTCTTTACGAATCGTCTCCGGCGACGCGTAATTTTGCTGCCGCGCGTAGCCAACGTACGTCTCCGGAGACGCGACGTCCTTGAAATCCGCTTCGGCCTGAGAGCCGGACGCAGCCACTTGCACCAGGCCGCCGGTCTTCAAGTTCGAATTCTTCTCGCGTAACAGTTCTTGAATCACTTGCTCCGATTCGTCGTATTTTCCTTCGCCGAAATGGTGGTAGCGAATCGATCCGTTGGCGTCGATAAAGTAGTGCGCTGGCCAGTACTGGTTGTTGAACGCTTTCCAGATCGCGTAATTGCTGTCGATGGCGACGGGATAGGTAATCTTCAGATCTGCTAGCGCCTTTTCCACGTTCTGGGGGTCTTTCTCAAACGCAAATTCCGGAGTATGAACGCCAATTACAACGAGGCCATCATTTTTGTATTTTTCCGACCACGCCTCCACGTACGGGATCGAACGCAGGCAATTGATACAGGAATAGGTCCAGAAATCGATCAGCACTACTTTTCCTTTGAGCTGTTGGCGTGTGAGTGGTGGAGAGTTCAGCCACTTGACAGCACCGTCCAGACTCGGAAACGTTCCTTCGTGTCCCAACTGCACGGTTTCCGGCTGTGCGGCGTTCGGCTCCATTGCTTTTGCGAAGGTCACCGGCCGGAGTCGATCTATCAGCTTTTGTTCAATACCGGAAGTGCTCGAAAGCGAAAGCCTGCGGAGGATTCCCGTGTCCCAACCGAGCGCAATCGCTACAACACCTACTAGAACCGCCGCTCCCAGACCGCGACGAATCCATTCGTCCGCGCCAAGCGACTTCTTCATCAGAGCGAAAACCTTATTGCCGGCCAAAAGCGCGACGGCAAGCGAACTCGCCGCGCCTGCGGCAAATGAAAGAAGCAGAAACGTCGTGTGTGCGCTGGGACCTTGAATCGCCGCTCCCGTCAGAATCAAACCCAGAATTGGCCCCGCACAAGGGGCCCAAAGCAAACCTGTCGACATTCCGAGGACGAGTGAGCGCCCAATGCTCGGCGCCTCCGTAGTGTTCTGTCCCTGCACCCGTCCACCGAGTCGCACCAGTGGGCGCGTCAAATACTCGGCCAGGCTTGGAAAGAGCAACGCCAGTCCGAGCAGCGCAAACACCACAATCGCCACCAGCCTGCCGATCTGATTGGCGCGAACAACCCAGGCGCCGGCGAAAGTGGCCAAGCCCGCGACAGCGGCGAAAGTCGCGGCCATGCCAACCAGAAGCGGAAGTCCGCTGCGTCGAAATGGCTGGTCAGCGCGAGAAAATACGAAGGGTAGGACCGGCAAGATACAGGGGCTAACGATGGTCAGTACGCCGCCCACAAAGGCCAAGAAATAAAGGAGCATGTCACCTGCCATTCGCTACGTTAGAGCCGCCCAAGCCCAAAGAGTTACAGTATGCCTCAAAAACACTAAGCACTTGTTTTCGAGGAACCTACGGCACCGTTGCAATTGAAATTGGGGCAGCTCAAGCAGGAGTGTCGGGTAGTTATACTTACAAGAGGGAAATGCCTAGATACGTTCAGCGGGACTCTGCTACAGCAGCCCTCGATCTATTCGACGGCTGACGCCTGGTATGGGCAGCGCGCCATTCCCCCGGTGACGTGCCTTCCCATTGGTGGAACGCACGGAAAAACGAATTCGAATCCTCATAGCCCAGACGATACGCCGTTTCGTTCAATTCGAGTGAGGAGTGCAGCAGGTAGTGCTGCGCGAGTTCCCGGCGAGCCTCTTCCATCAAGTGCTGGAACTTGCCTCGCTCGGCGATCAGGCGTCGCTGCAACGTACGCGTGCTCAATCGCAATTCGCGGGCGACATCCTTCAAAGTTGGTCGCTGACCCGCCAGAAGTTTCTTCAGAATTCCTTTTACTTGTTCCTTGAGGGTTCTTTGCGCCAGCTGTTTGGTAAGCTCCGCGTCAAGCCGCGGCGCCACCATCGCCAGGAGTTCGGCATTGTGTGTCAGAAATGGCTGGTCGACATCAGCGCTATGGAAAACGAGTAAATTGTGGCGCGCTCCGAATTTCAC
>Ga0070765_100000338_pt1 | contig 27954 bp, 24 predicted proteins | sample HubBroMetageWFT5_FD_71516 | JGI IMG/M metagenome (GOLD analysis project Ga0070765, IMG submission 71516) | Warmed and freeze-thawed soil microbial communities from the Hubbard Brook experimental Forest, New Hampshire - Hubbard Brook CCASE Soil... | ecosystem: Environmental > Terrestrial > Soil... | reverse complement strand
TCAATTTTGCACAGTGAACTCGGACAGCTGTCGAAGTATCACTATTACGTGCAACATAAAAGGCGCTCCCTTTCGCTAGATTGGCGAGCACAACGTCACGGTTGGGATGGCTCAATTGGAAGCGGAAATCCGGAGGACGGAGACTGTGCAGTGAAGCGGTCTCTACGGCTTTTCTTAATTTACAGTTAGCTTAGAGCGCCCGTCGTGCCAGCGATGGCTAAGTTCTTGAAGAATTTGGTGAGCGCGGCAGGATTCGAACCTGCGACCCATGCCTTAAAAGGGCATTGCTCTACCAACTGAGCTACGCGCCCGCCTTGCTTTCAATCTAACATATTCCCAGGCGCTTATCGCGAGACCAGGGGGCCTCTGGCTTTCGCCGCAGATGACCCTTTCCACGCAATTTTCCGCGCAATTTCAGAGGCGCCAAGGGCGTTGCTGGAATAGAATAGCGCTTCGCCAAGTCTTGGCCTATGAGCACTCCGAGCGAACGCTGGAAAAACTGGGAAGGCCGCGTAGCTGATGGAAAGTTCCCGCTGCGGCAATGGCTGGGAGGCTCAGATCACAGCGCTGTGTTTCTCACGGAGCGGACCGGCGGGGGACCGCAGAAGGCCGCCATCAAGCTCATTCCAGCGGACTCCCGCGAAGCCGCGCAACTCTCCGGTTGGGCCGACGCGGCGAAGCTTTCCCATCCCCACCTGATTCGGTTGTTTGAATACGGACGCTGCCAGATCGACGGGACACGGCTGCTCTACGTGGTCATGGAATATGCGGAAGAGAATCTGGCGGAGATTCTTCCGCTGCGGCCGCTGACTCCGGACGAGGCTTCCGCGATGCTGGGCCCGACGGCCGAAGCTCTAGCATATCTTCACAAGTCTGGGTTTGCGCACGGCCGCATCAAGCCCTCGAACATCATGGCGGTCCACGACCAGTTGAAGGTTTCCGCAGACAGACTGGGCAAAGCCGGGGAGCGTGGCGACGCGCGCACGCCAAGCGTTTACGATGCACCCGAGGCGGCAACCGGTGGGCTGTCTCCGGCTGCGGACATCTGGTCGCTCGGCGCTACCCTGACCGCGGTCCTGACTCAGAACGAGCCGAGGCTTAAGAACCTCGCTCAGGAGCCGGTGGTCGTGCCCGAAACAATTTCGCAATCAATTCGTGAAATCGCCCGGCGGTGCCTGCAGATCGATCCGCAACAGCGCTGCACGGCCAACGACATTCTGGCCCGGCTGCAACCGCAAGCTGCCCCAGCTCGGGCTGTGCCGGTTCCGGCTCCTATTCGTGCCAGGGTCGTCGAGACGAGCCCGTCGCCATCGCGTTCCAAGCGGTGGATGGTCGTGCCCATCGTTGCCGCGGCACTCGCCCTTGCGGTATGGGCGGGCAGCAAGTTCATGTTCCATCCGCCGCCGCCGGTGCCGGCCGGGGAAGTTGAGCCCGCAAAGGCTCCCGCTCAGACTCCTCCTGCGCAATCGCCGGCGCCGTTTGCCGAGAAGCCAAAGCCCACGCAAACTAACAGTGCGCCAGGCAGCGTGTTGCGGCAAGTCATGCCCGAGGTTTCGCGGAGCGCACAAAACACGATCCAGGGCCGGTTGAAAGTCGTGGTCGACGTTTCGGTGGATGCGTCGGGCAATGTCTTGGACGCAAAATTCGTCTCTCGGGGGCCCAGCACATACTTTGCGAGTCGAGCGCTGGCAGCGGCACGGGACTGGAAGTTCAACCCGCCGCAGGTCAACGGACAAGCGACGCCCAGCGAGTGGGTGCTGCGTTTTCAGTTTCGAAGAACATCTACTGAGGTGTTTCCGGCAGAAAAACATCCGTGAAGGAAGCGGGTCAGCGTTTTGCATCCTCACGTTTTGCATCTTCGGGCTTTGCGACTTCGTTACCAATATTTTTCATCTTCCAAACCATCTGCCGGAGCATGCCGAGAAAGAATTCCGCGTCGCCGCTTTGCAAGTGAAGCCGCCGCACCAGGCGCCGGACTGCAGCTTGAAAAGAATCCGAGGTGTTCAGCTTGGGATAACCGCTCGCATGGAGCGCAGTGAGCAAGGTCTCAGTAATTCGTTCCACTTCGGCTGCGGATGCGGGACTTCCCTTCCCGGGCTCCGCCAAAACAGCTGGATCACGCGCTAATTCGTATAAGCAAATCGCCACCGCCTGCCCCAGATTCATCGAGACGTGCTCCTCCCGAGTGGGGATGTGCATGAGCCAGTGACAATGGCTCATATCTCTGTTGGAGAGCCCGAATTTTTCCGACCCGAACAGCAGAGCGCAAGGGCCGGTAGCAACATGTGCGCGAATGACAGGTGCCCCGACCTCCAGACGCTGGATGGAATGTTGCAGGTCGCGATGGCCGATGGCAGTGGTTCCGACCACGAGCGAACAGTCGGCAACCGCTTCGGCCACAGTTTCGTACTTCCCGGCCGTGGCCAGCACGGCGGCTGCGCCCACGGCGGAGCGCGCGCCCTCAAACGCAACATCGTAAGGATTTACCACGCGCAAGCGGTGAAAACCAAAGTTGCTCATTGCGCGAGCGGCGGCACCGATGTTGAGGGGGTTGCGCGCGTCCACCAGGACGACGCGCAAACGATCGAATTCAGCAGAGACCGGCAAGCTGAATCTATTCTACGGCAGCCTGGCGAGCACAGTTTGCGGCTCACGCGATCTTCGCGAAGACAGGTTTCATGAGGGGCAAACTGTTTGCACGACGCTTGCCGTCGAGTTCTCGCGCCTGCACGTGCAGATGTAAAAGATTTGTCAAACCTTCGCAGAACACGGAGAAAATGGGCAGAAACGTTGTAAGCTTCAGTGGTTGGGACACATGAGGACAGTCCGGCAATCTGAGCGCCAGCTTAAGAACACTGGCCCGAATCGAGTGGGGATGGCATTATGGGTCAAACCGCAACACCGATGAGCGCGGCCGGATCAGCAGATTCCACGAACTCTCTGCGGCCGCTGGGAAAAATCCTGGTGGTCGAGGATGATCCTGCGGTCCAGAAAGCATTGAAGCGGCTGTTCGAATCCGAGGGATACACCGTCGAGGTTCAGGCCAACGGGAAGTCAGCGCTGGAAAGCTTTCAGGCTGCTCCGCCGTCGGTGATTATTCTCGATCTGCGCTTGCCCAAGCTTTCCGGCAGCGACTTGTGCAAGGAGGTCAAGGCCCAGGCTCCTACATTGCCGATCGTCGTGTTGAGCGCGACCAGCGACGTTTCCGACAAGGTCCTGTTGCTTGAGTTGGGCGCCGACGATTACGTAACCAAACCATTCAGCCCCAGGGAACTTTTGGCGCGGGTGCGCGCAGCGCTACGGCACACGTCCAGAACGCCGACGGCTAATTTAGTGAGTTTCGACGGCATCTCGATCGACTTCAAGAAAATGGAAGTGCTGCGCGATGGCAAGGCCGTGGTCTTGACCGCTCAAGAGTTCAAGACTCTGCAGTTTCTGGTGCAAAATGCGGACCGCGTGATCGGCCGGGATGAATTGCTGAACGAAGTGTGGGGATATCAGAATTATCCTTCAACGCGCACTGTCGACAACCATATCCTGAAGCTTCGCCAAAAATTGGAACGCGACCCCGCCAGTCCGGTACACTTCCGAACTGTACACGGAATGGGTTACAAGTTCGTTCGCTGAAATCCCTTGGCCCCATCGTCAGAACCCGTCTCGCAAACCTTCCCTGGATATTCCGGAAGAGGATCGTCCGGAAGCACGCTGGTGCCGAGGACGAGCCTGCGCACGCGGTTTCTCCTCTCGATGCTGGTCATCACCGCCGGCCTGACCGCATTGAGCCTTCTGGTGGTGCGGCAGAGCGTGCGCAGCCACGTGCGGGAAGGAATCGCGCAGGATCTGCGGAACTCCGTCACCACATTCCAGAATTTTCAGCACGATCGTGAAATCACACTGACCCACTCCGCGGAACTGGTGGCGTACCTGCCCATCACGCGATCGATCCTTACCGCTCACGACCCGGCCACGATTCAGGACGCGTCGAAAGATGTGTGGCCACTGACCGGCAGCGACCTTCTGGTGCTGGCTGACCGCGACGGGAAGGTTGTCGCTCTGCATACAAAGTCGCCCGGCTTCACGCGTGAGGCCGCGCAGAGCCACTTCCAGCGGTCCTTGAACGAGGAGGATTCCAGTCACTGGTGGTATGGCGATCATCATCTTTTCCAGACGTTCGTGCAGCCGGTTTACTTCGGTTCCAAGACAGAAGGTCCACTGCTCGGCTTCCTGATCATCGGCTATGAAATCGATGACCGGCTGGCCCGCGAAGTCAGCAAGGTGTCGGCGAGCCAGGTCGCTTTTTCTTACGGAGATGAAATTGTTGCCACCACCCTGACGCCGCTTCAGGTGCAGAGTCCCGGGGTGCGCGCGTTGGCTGCCGGATCGTCGCACAGCGCGCCGCAGGATGTTGAAGTGGGCAAGGAGAATTTTGTCGCAGCGTCGCTGGATTTGTCTGGCGAGCAACAAGCCCCGGTGCGATTAACTGTGCTGGGATCGTATGATCAGGCCGCCAAGTTTCTCGGAAACCTGAATCGCCTTCTGGTGCTGCTGGGTTTCTCGGCTGTTCTGATCGGCAGCAGCCTCGTATTTCTGATCTCGCACACATTCACGCGCCCGCTGGCCAGCCTGGTGCAGGGTGTGCGGGCTCTGGAGCATGGAGACTTTCACCATCCCCTTGACCCGCGGGGCAGCGACGAAGTCGCGGAACTGACTTCTGCTTTCGACCGCATGCGCGCCAGCCTGCTCAAGACTCAACAGGCGCTGCTGGAATCTGAACAGTTGGCAACGATTGGACGCATGGCGAGTTCGATCTCCCACGATCTGCGCCACGCGCTCGCCGCCGTGGTGGCCAATTCTGAATTTCTTTGCGACGGCCGCCTGACCTCCGCGCAGCGCGAGGAGCTGTATCAGGAAGTGCGCACTGGCGTGAATCAGATGACCGACCTCATCGACTCCCTGCTCGAATTCGCCAGGACGAGAGAATCTCTGAACCCAACCTATGCCAGCGTGGTTGAGACTGTGCAGCGGGCGGCACAGGCGGTGCGCCTGCATCCGCGGCATCAGGGCACGCTGATCGAGATCGACAGCGACGGCCAGAGTCTGGCCTGGTTCGATCCTCGCAAGCTGGAGCGCGCTCTTTACAACCTGCTGCTGAATGCCTGTGAAGCGGCGCCTGGCGACGAGGGCAGAGTGCGAGTCATAATCGGTCGAACCGGTTCCTCGGTTACGATTGAAGTCTCAGACAATGGGCCAGGCATCGCGGAACCGATTCAGGACCGGCTGTTTCATCCCTTTGTGAGCTTCGGTAAAGAGAACGGGACCGGGCTCGGACTTACGGTCGTGCAGAAGATCGTGCAGGATCACGGTGGCCAGGTTTTGCTGGAACGCACTCCGGATGCCTGGACAGTGTTTCGGATCATCATTCCGGGGCGCGCTTCACAAGGCCCGGACAGCGGCGAAGACGAGCCGTCGGCTCGTCCCTTTTCGTCTGTAACCAGCGCGTCTGTAAGCCGCGATAGAGTGACTGAAAACTCAATTCGACATTCGGATACTTAGTCCTCGTTCCCATTTTCTCGATTTCACGACGGTCCGCATGTCGCGCAGGAGGATGTGTGAAGAACCCAAGGACCCTCGCGCTTTGGACAACCGTCTTGATGATGATGACAGCCGCTGTCGTCCCATTGAGCACCTACAGCCTGGCGCAGGAGAGCGCGCCCGCGGCGGCATCTCAACCCGCTGACGACTCGCTGCGTGAGCTCGATTCACAAGTGCGCGAATTGCGCGCCGTCATCGAGCAGATGCGAACCGAGAACGCGCAGTCGCGCGCCGAAATGCAGGAGTTGCGCCAGGAATTGCAAGACACGCGCAAGCTGTTGGCTCCGCTCGCGGCTTCGGCAAACGCGGGCGCCGCTGCTTCGGCTCCGGCGGAATCGTCTGCGTCCGCCTCCAGCAATCCGTCTGATACAGCCACGACCCCAGATCTCGGAAGCCGGGTTCAGAAGCTGGAGGAATCCGCGCAGTTGTTGGGCTCGAAGATCGATGAGCAATACCAGACGAAGGTTGAGACCGCCGCAAAATATCGCGCCCGGCTCTCCGGAATCGTGCTGATGAATGCGTTCCGCAATGTCGGCGCATCCGACAATCTGGACGTGCCTGACTACGCAGAACCGCCCACGCCAGGTGCATCTTCTCAGGCAAGTTTCGGGGCTACCTTGCGGCAAACCGAGATCGGCCTGGAGATTTTTGGACCTACGTTGGCTGGCGCGAAGAGTTCTGCCAACGTGCAGTTCGATTTTGCCGGAGGCTTTCCCTCCACTAACAACGGCGTCAATTTCGGCCTCGTCCGCCTGCAGACTGCCAGCGTGCGGCTTGACTGGCAACACACCTCGGTGATTGCGGGGCAGGATTCCCTGTTCATCTCGCCGCTTTCTCCTACATCGTTTGCATCGCTGGCCACTCCTACATTTGCTTACGCAGGGAATCTGTGGGGCTGGACGCCGCAGCTTCGCGTCGAACATCGTTTCGATCTTTCCGACCAGCAGACTCTAACGGTGCAAGGTGGAATTCTGGACAATCTCGATTGGGAAACTCCGACTAACCAGTACCTGCGTACGGCGCAAGCCGGCGAAAGTTCCGGCCAGCCGGCTTATGCCATGCGCACCGCGTGGTCCCGGCCGGTGTTTGACCACCCGTTGAGCTTTGCCGTGGCCGGCTATTATGGCCGGCAGGACTGGCGGTGGGGTCACGACGTGGATGCGTGGGCCGGCATGACGGATTGGCAGATTCCGATCCTCCGGCGTTTGACTCTCTCTGGTGAATTCTATCGAGGACGCGCAGCGGGAGGAATTGGCGGCGCCATCGGCCAAACTATTTTGTACGGCGGCGACCCGAACTACGCGACCACGAGCATTCGCGGCGTTGATTCCGCGGGAGGATGGAGTCAACTCAAGTTCCAACTCACCCGCAAGCTGGAGCTGAACGGGGTGTTTGCTGAGGACAACGCGTTCGCCGGGGACGTGCGGGGCTTCGCCACCGACGCTAACAACTTCGGCCCGATTCTGGGCCGAAATCGTGGCGAGCTTGGCAATCTGATCTACCGGCCACGGTCGGACTTGTTGCTCGCCGCCGAATTCAGACGCTTGCACACGTTCCCCATCTTTGACAGTGCCAGCGTGACCAATCAAATCAATCTTTCCCTGGGGATACTGTTCTGAAGATGCGTCGCTTCGCTCATTTCCGGTGCATCTTGTTGCTGCTGCCGTTTGCCTTTGCTCTTGCCTCCGCGCAAAACGTGGAGCTAAAGGCGGCGGATCTCAGAGGCAAGGTGCAGCTCACCAGAAACGGACGCCGCGTAAACGACGCTTCGAAAGTCGTGGTCTGGCTCACACCGCTGGGGACAACTCCTGCGCCGCAGCCTCCGCCGCAGCAGCGTTCAGAAATTCCCAAGCTGGTGCAGAAGGACAAGAGCTTCCATCCTTCCCTGCTGGTAATCCCGGCGGGAGGGCAGGTCGAGTTTCCCAACGAGGATCCCTTCTTTCACAACGTGTTTTCGTTGTTCGACGGGAAGCGTTTCGATCTCGGGCTCTATGAGAGCGGCACAACGCAATTTGTAAAATTCGACAAACCGGGAATTTCGTTCATCTTCTGCAACATTCATCCCCAGATGAGCGCCGTGGTGATCGCGCTGAATACACCGTACTACGCGATCTCCAACGGGCACGGCGAGATCAGCATCGGCAACGTGATCCCCGGCCGCTACCAGATGCATGTATTCCATTCCTCGGTTTCTCCGGAAGCGCTGCATGCCGTGGAACGTGAAATAACGGTGACCCCCGGCGAGACTTTCCTTGGAACCTTCAGCCTGGCCGAGTCAAATCTCGAAGTCGCGCACAAGAATAAATACGGCCGCGATTACGATCGCCCGGACCCGGATAGCCCGGCCTACGCGCGACCTTAGGTGAGCAAGGACGGTACGAAGCGGAGGCGTGGGCGAGCCAGCTACTCTTGCGCCCTGCTGGGGCTTGCTGCTCTGCTGACTTTCTACCGAGGGCTTACGCCCTGGGCTGCATTCTCGCGCCGCTTCGCGGCTGACGGCCTGTTGATTTCTTCGCTAGAATAAATCCTCGTCGAGCGTGTCGGGAGCGAATGGCTGGTGTGTGCTCCGATCGAAAATGTCGGATACCCCCTCCCCCCTGGGGTCTAATAGAATCATCGTGTTAAACACGATTTTCCTCGCAAAATACGGATGTCAAAGAACTTAGAGGTCAAAATCTAGACAGCAAACGACTTAAGGGCGTAGCGGATCGGCCTCTGCCAACCGTCACGGCCTCGACCATGATTGCGCGATTTAATTTCGGCCGCAAGGGCAGATGTCACATGGGGCCTGTGGAAATTGTTGAGGGTGCCGCAGTCCCACCCTTTCGCAGAGAACGCGAAAGGATGGACCACCCGCCGGAGGGCGGAGCTCAAGGTCTGGAAGATCGCGTGAAAACCGGCGGGGCCGGGGTCCATGGTACCCAGCTTTGCAAAACCGGCAAAGCTGGGGCAGCCTCTTTCGCCGATGTGCGGGCAAGAGCCGTTAAGGATGGGCAGCTCCCTGGTTAGGGTCATGTCCTTTTGGTCATCTTGGTCGGTGCAAGTGTAAGTATATGGTCGTTATATATACGGGCAGAGTAAGCAATGGCGTCGGTCAGTGCACAAATCAAGCGGGGCAGCGCGGTTTTTCTCATTCCCGCGCTTGGAGGACAACTATGAAAACGTGAGCTTAACCAGTCTGTTTCTCGTCGTGCTAGCCACTACCGCCTTTGCGCAAAATCATTCCGCTGAGGACAAATCACCCTCAATGCAGAAATCCGATCTGGAGATGGAAGCAATCCACAACCTCCAGAGGCTTGCGATGGGAGAATCTGTATATGCGATGAACCATCCGCAGGAAGGCTTCGCCTGCAACCCTCAGGATTTGACAGGACTGGTGTGGCCGGATTCGCCGACCCACGCCAAGCTCGTAGAGCCAGCCTTGCTTAGCGGTGCAAGGCAATACAAGTTCTCGGCACAGTGCGCGGACAATTCGAAGCCCGCAGGGAAACTAAACATTCTTGCCGTCCCACTCGATTCGAATGCCGACTTGCACACTTTCTGTGCGACCGGGACATTCGGACCCTTCCCAACGAAGCCTTACGTCGCAACAAGTGAGTTTCCGATCCGCAGTATCTCCGGAGGCACCGCTGGAAGCTGTTTTGTGTCAGGGGAGCTTCTGAAGTAGTCGAGTGGACGGGGGCTCGAGCAGCTACCGGGATTATGCTGACGGCGAGCGCGGCATCGTGCTAGTAAATGAAGAGCGGATGGCCGAGCTAAAGGTCTGGAAGATCGTGTGAAACGACCGGCGAGGCCGGGGTCCGTGGTGCCCAGCTTTGCAAAACCGGCAAAGCTGGGGCAGCCTCTTTCGCCGATGCGCGGGCAAGAAACATTAAAGATGGGCCAGCTCCCATCGGCCAACAAAAGAAAGGGCGTGCCGGTTAGCACGCCCTTCCCGCCTCTGACCTTCACTTCATTTACAACTTCGCTAGAAAATCTGCGATTTAGTGGTGGCCGCCTCCACCGCCGCCCGAATGTCCGCCGCCGCCCGAGGCATGACTGCCCCCTCCGGAGCTAGGCGCGCTGTGAGACGCGCCGCCGCTATAGCTCGGCGCACTGCGAGAGCCACCGTAGCTTCCGGAAGACCGCGGTTGCACGATGGGCTGCCTCATGTTGAGTTGCGGACGTGAAGTGGCGCCGCGATCGTAATTGTTCACACCGTTACTCACACCGTTGCTCGCACCGGATTCGCGGGAATAGCTGGAACTCGGTCCCGTCCGATTCCAATAGCTGCCGCCACCGTCGCCTCTCAACGTGTCAGCGGCGCTTGCGGCGCGACTCGCGGAGTCGCTGCTATGCGAGGGTGGCGTAAACGTCTTCCACTCGCTGCGGTTCGGGTCGGCGCCGGCGGATGACGCTTGCCCGCCGCGAGATCCATTCTGATCCGCAGCGTCCTGGGTTCCGGCACTCCGCGTTGCAGAATTATTCACGTCTCGGCTCGGCGAAGTGGTACCAGCGCTCGGCCTCCCGAATCCAGCTGGCGACGAGGTTCGAGACTCCGCAGAGTTAGGACCGGTCGCTCGCGCGCCAGCCGCCACCGGTGAGAAGTGGCTCTGTTGCATGGCCTGCTGCAGGTGCGCCGTCTGCTGCTGGAACGACTCTGGATGCGACGTGCTCTGCGTGCCGAAGAAATGCTGCGAGGCAGAGTTATGAATTGTCGAAGGAGCTGCGGCCCGGCCGCTCGCCGACAGACTGGCGCGCGTGGGCACGACCGGCAAGTTGCCTGTCATCATGCGGGCACCGCTCAACTGCGCGTGAGTGGCGGCGACCGCAGTGGTCCGGCCTGCTCCAAACTTTCCGGCAGCGACGGTTGAGAGCGCGCCTCCGATGTGGGCATCATTGATGTGAGCGACGTTCGAGAACTGCGTGCCGGCGTGTAGCGGAGCAATCCCGCCGAAGCGGTTGAGCGTGCCAAAGCGATTGAAGCCCACCACGCCGAAGCGCCCGCCATATTCGCCCCACCAAGGGAAGAAGCGGTCACACGGCCCAAGCGGGAGCCAGCCGAAGCCGCCCCATCCGCCCCAGCCAAAACCGAAGCCCAAACCCCAACCACCACCGAATCCAAAAAACGAAACATACGCCGGCGACCAGAACGGACGATAGAAACCCCCGCCCCACACCGGTCCGGGCCACCAGGCCCACGAATTGCCGTACCACATCCAGCGCCCGTAGTGATAAGGCGCCCAGCCCCAGGACTCGGAGCCAACCCACGTCCAACCATAGTAAGGCTCCGAAACCCAGTCTCCATCGCGATACGGAGCCCAGCCTTCCGGCTCATTCGGCACCCAAACCTGACCATAGTCGGGCGCGTCCTCCCAGGTTCCGTTCGAGTCCAAGTCCTCCGATCCAACGTAGTATTTATTCGTGTGATGCCAGGCCGCTGCCTGGTGGATCATGTGGTCGCGCTCGCTATTCCAGCGGTCCCAGTCATCGCGGTCGGGAGCCGGGGTGATCTTGTACTTGGCATCGGCGCCGGAACCGCGGACCGTTGCCATGTCACCCTGCTTGAGATCGGCAATACCCTGCGGCGTTGAGATCTGTGCCTGACCTTTGCGCACGATGATGATGCTGTCTCCGTCAGGCCGCACTTCAACGCGGAAGACGCCATCCACGTGTGCGGGGTGAACGGCGACGTTGGGCGTGTCGATCTCTGGCTCAGCTTCGCTCTCGCCGAATACGGAGTAATTGGCCAGGCCTTGCCCGATTTGAATTTGTATGTATTTTTGCGTGAAGTTCGCAATGTTGGCTTGCGCATTCGATCCGAGGCGGAGAATGTTCGCGTAGTCGAGCTGGACTTCGGCCCGTCCACCGACGCCCGTGGAAACCTTGTCGCCGTTGACTACGGGCTGATTCAACACGGCCGCTGACCATGTGCCGGAATCTCCGCGTTGCGTCGATACTTCGCCGTGAATCATGCTGACACGCCCCACACCTTGGTCAGTCTTTGCCGGACCCTCGCCCGATGGTCCTCCGGGCTGAGCTTCCTGACCGAGTTGAGGAGGGTGCCCTGGTTGCTGCGGGGGCTGACCGGGCGGAGGGGGTTGCGGGGCTTGAGGTTGTCCCATCTCCATGGGAGCGCTCGGCTGCTCGGAGGGACCGCCACCTTCTTCGGTGGTTTGTGCCTGAAGGTTGAGCGAAAAAGCACCTGCCAGTGCCAGTGTGAGGATCACCGAACTTGCTGTCAGTCGGTTTGTCATGGCCCACCTCTTCCCAGACCCGCTCCACATACACTTAAACCCTCAATCCGAATGATCGACGCGTTATAGGAAGATGCAACTGCCGGGCCAAAAGCGAGACCGCGGACAGTCTTGTAACTCGTTTGTTTTCAGATGGGAAGGTGAGAGTCGCAGGCAGAAACGAAGAGCGGAATCTGAAACTGGTGGCCGTGCTGAGCCGAGGTGGTGGTTTTCAGCCGGTTGTGCTGGTTGGCGCAGAATCCGGGGCTCCGAGTAAAGACGAAAACTTCCAGGTCAGCCGGTCCTATCTGGATTGCGCACCATGCCAAATCGTCAGAATGGTGACGCGCTTCGCCCGCACTCGGTAGAAAATCAGATAGGGAGTGCCGCCCACCACCAACTCCCTAGCTCCTGGCTCGCCCCCCGTCCGGCCAAGGTAGGGATGCTCTCTCAACGCCGCAACCAACGAAACGATCCGCATCGCCAGTCTAGCTGCGGCCTCAGGCTTGTCCCGAGCCACATAGGTTCGTATCTCCTTCAGTCCCGCCAGCGCACGCGGAGACCAGACAATCTCTAGCGGCACGGCGCCTCGTTGTCGTGCTGCCTGCCGCACGCGCACCTAGGCGGCGGCAATTCGCGATCGGTCCCCCACGAAAGCAGCCAAGCCTTCATGTCCTCGTGCGCGACATAGTGACCAGACTTGACCTGGCGGTCTGCCCGGCGGATTTCAGCCAGCATTCTTTCCTGGTCCGCCACGTAGGATTCGACCGCATCAGAGATGAGAAAGTTTGAGCTTCGCCCCGTTATCTCAGCGAGCTTGGCTAACCGCTTCTTAATTTCCGGCTTCAGACGGATACTCAGGGTCGCACTATTTGTGTTCGCCATGAACACATTCTAACATCCAGCGCGGCTGAGGTATTGCAAAAGGGCGCCCGGTTCGATGAGATCTTGAGGATCGACTTTATCCCACCATCCTCGACTCTTTTCTTCGGGCGCATCCAGCGAGTAGATTTCGCCCGCTCTCTTGTCTCGATACCATTCGCGTTTCGGTGCCCATCGATGAGGTTTCATTACGGGAATCTGTTCGACGTACCCTCTTGAAATCGCCTCAGACAAGTTCGGGCGTAGTTCCGTGTACTCCCAATCTGAAGTGAATACTCTCTGCTCATACATTTCCCTGAATATTCCCATCAGCCTAATTTTCCTTCTCCCCCTCATCCGCAATCCCAATCTTCGATAGCCGGTAGCGCAGCGCGTTCCGCGACAGCCCCAGCAGGCGCGCTGCCTGACTTTTGTTTCCATTCGCTCGCCGCAGTGCTTCGCGAATCATTTCATCCTCCCAGTGTTCGAGAGTCATGCCCTCGGGGAGAAATCCACTGGTATTCGCCGCTTTTGCGGGACGCACATCGAGATGAATATCCTCCGGCTTAATTACTGTCCCGTTGGCCAGCGCGCACGCGCGCTCGATGATGTTCTGTAACTCGCGGACATTTCCCGGCCAGTGATAATTCACTAGAATCTGCATCGCCTCGGGCGAAATGCTCTTCACCTGTTTGCCGGAATCTCCGGCAAATCGCGAGATGAAAAGATTGACTAGATCAGGAATGTCTTCCTTGCGCTGGCGCAGAGGGGCGATGTCGATGGGGACGACGTTCAAACGATAATAGAGGTCCTCGCGGAACGTTCCCTGCTCGAGCGCTTCGCGCAGGTCGCGGTTCGTGGCCGCGATCAGCCGGACGTCCACTTTCACGGTTCGCGTTCCGCCTAGCCGCTCGAACTCACGCTCCTGCAGCACCCGTAAAAGCTTTACCTGAATTGCGGGCGGCACGTCGCCGATTTCGTCGAGAAACAGAGTGCCCTTGTCCGCTAATTCAAATTTTCCAGGCTTGCTCGCGTTTGCACCCGTGAAGGCGCCTTTTTCGTAGCCAAACAATTCGCTCTCCAGCAGGTTCTCTGGAATCGCCGTACTGTTGATTTTGACGAAAGGTCCCGAAGCCCGCCGCGATTTCTCGTGAATCGCGCGCGCGATCAAATCTTTGCCTACGCCGCTCTCTCCGCCGAGAAGCACCGTCGAATTCGTAGGCGCCACGCGCTCCACCGTGGCCAACACTTCCTGCATCTTCACGCTGCGCGCTACAACGTTGGGATGAACATAGCGCTTGCCCAGGGCCTCGCGCAGTGACCGGTTTTCCTCGCGCAGGTCGCGCACGTCAAGTTCCTTGCGGATCACCATGCGCATCTCGCTCAGTGAAAATGGTTTCAGCACATAGTCGCTGGCTCCGGCCTTCATGGCTTCAACCGCGGTTTCCACCGTGCCGAAAGCGGTCATCACTACCACCGGCAGCGCGGCATTCTGGCGCTTGATGGCCTGCAGGAATTCGAGACCGTTCATCCCAGGCAGCTTGAGGTCCGTTACAACAAGATCAACCGCGTTTTCGCGCAGCAGTTTCAGCCCGCTCTCGGCGTCTCCGGCGGAGAGCGTGGTAAAACCGTCTTCGCCAAGATTCAGCTCGAGCAGCCGCCGCATCTTGGCCTCATCTTCGACAATTAAAACTGTTGGCATACTTTCTAAACGGTGCTCCCCCCTTAAGATGCTTGCGCGGCCGCGGCGTCGTCGCTCGCGGGGAAAAAGACGATGAAGCTTGCTCCTTTCAACCCACTCGCTTCCCTCTCGCCGTCAACGCGGATGGTTCCGTGATGCCCATCAACAATCCTGGAGACGATCGACAGACCCAGGCCCACGCCGGTTTTCTTGGTAGTCACAAACGGATTGAAAATTTGTTCCCGCAGTTCCGCTGGAATTCCCGGGCCGGTGTCTTCGATCCGCACTTCCATTCCGTCACGACCGGCGTTGTTCGCCCTCGCTGCCGTAACTCGCAGCGTACCTCCGCTAGTGCTCATTGCATCATATGCATTCTGAATCAGGTTCACGAATGCCTGTTCGCTAAGACTCTCATCCAAGGGAATGAGGGGCAAGTCCGCCTCGTACTGGCGCTCGACGTGCACTGGCGGGTCTTCGCCTTTCTGCACTAATGATAGAGAGACCGAATGCAGCGCGCGATCGAGGACTGCAGTAATTTGCTGCGGAGTAAGTTCGGCATGCAGCGGACGGGCAAAATCGAGAAATCGCGTGACCAGCGCGCTCAAGCGGTTCGTCTCACTCGAGATGTAGCCCGCCAGTTCGCTGGCCAGAGGATTCGATTCCCCTAGCTTCTGGTGGAGCATCTCCGCCGACCCCTTGATCACTCCCAGCGGATTGCGAATTTCGTGTGCCAGCCCAGCGGACATCTGGCCCAGGGCCGCCAGTCGCTCTGACCGCCGCGCCTCTTCCTGAGCTTGCTCCAGCTTGCGGTTGGTTTCAGCCAGGGTCTCGGCTAATTCCTGATAGCGTTTGATCTGCCGGTGATTCTCGACCACGAACCGGTTCACAACCATTGCGGCAAGGAAAAAGAAGAGGATCCGGATCGCGAGGATTCCGTATCCCTCCGTCGTCATTTCATAATCCTGCAGCGCGGGATAAAGGTATGAACAGTACGCGGCAGAGGTCAGCGTCGTCCACAACAGCGTCGACACGGGACTGAAGTACTCCGCCGCCGTGACCGCCGGCAGAAAATAAATCGGCCAATAGCTGCTGTTGATTCCGATCTCACCCGTGTGATCGATGAGCAATGTCGCCAGGGCGATTTTTAGTAGAACGATGTAAGCTGCACCCCGTCGCGGAGCCCGCGCCAGCAGCCAGCCCTCGCTGAACTGCACGATTCCAATGGCCAACAGAGTGATTTGCTTGTGGACCTCGGCCACCGGCGGGAGCGCGGCAAGGCCGGCGAGAAACAGCAGCCAGAGAACATCCATCCAGTTGATCACGGGACGATTCTGCTCGCTTGTGATCGGTTGGTTCATGGCAGGATCGCAAAAAATAACTGCGCCGGGAGCCGGCTCGTCGCCCGGCTTGCCGGCGCTATCGTGCTCTCGTTACCTTCAATTCGATCCGTTGACAGATTGCGCCGCATGCGAACCTATCAGACCGCATGCGAGCAGTTGGCGTCAATGTGCTTTCTTGGGCGCGATCCCGCTCTCCGGCTTTGGGGCGGGCGGATGCGAATTCTGCTGCGGAGTCTGCTGCCGTTGCGGCGACGGTGACGCAGGTCTTGGCTGGGGTTCGCTCGCCGCCGGAACTGGCCTTGCCGGATTAGCCGAAGGGCGCGCCCCCTGCTCGACTGGCTGCGCGCGAGAGCCGGACGATTGCACATACCGGTTCGTGGGACTCTGCTGCTTCGTTTGCGGCTCAGGCTCCGGAGACCCTTGCTCCTCCCAGACGCGAGGCTGTGTTCTTGTCTGGCTGCCTTCCCTCTCGGTTTCTCCAACCGCATTGAAGCTGGCCTGCGTCCGTGATTGCATTGGGCGCGTCACCGGAACAGGCCGCCCCGGCGATTGCTGCCGCACCAGTCCTTGGCCGATCGAGTTTTGTGCGGCGGGTGCAGACCCGGCCGATACTGACCCAATCGTCTCTGATCCAATCGTCCGCGGCCGTGGAGCCGGCGTACGCAGCGCTACCACAGGGCGATTCGTCACCGTCGCTGGCGGCTTGTTTGCCACTGGCCTGCCCGCACCGAACACGCTACTGCGAGCCGGCTCGACCGCAAGCGCGTTCGAGACGGGCGCGGCCGCAAGTTCGTTCGACGGAACCGACATCACATTTCTTGCCACGGACCGGCCGTTTACAAACGTGTCTTGTGAGACCACGGTTACGCCTCCACTCACATTCCGGTTCGCATAAGTGACGTTGCTGAAGCCCCGGTTCACGACCATGGCGTTGTAGACGTTGGTGACTCTGGTGACATTCACTGCCGTGTTGGTGACGTTCACGCTGTTGACGTACGCACGACTCACGTGATAACCCGGGATAAATACTTCTCCCGGAGCCAGCGGGAACCACGCCACGCCCACTCCGGCCGAGAAATGAAATCCCGGCCCACCGCCGGCCCAGCCCACCAGCGCGGGCGCGTAGACCGGCCGCACCATGCTCGGTCCCGGGACCCACACCCAACCGGTCGCCGAAAAAGCCCAACGTCCGTAGTGGAAGGGGGCAAATCCCCAAGGCTCATTCTCGACCCACGTCCAGCCCCACGGTGCAACCCAAGTCCAATTTCCGTAGTGGTACGGCGCCCATCCCGGCACGAGGGCGGTTGGCCGCCAGACCATGCCGTAGTCGGCGACATAGGACCAGTCACCATACTGGTCGAGATCTTCGTATCCGGTCATATCGCGCGAAACGTAGTTTGCCGCATCGGAGCGATCTTCGTTCTGGTCGCGCTCCTGCGCCCAGCTATCAAATCCATCCTGATTGGGAATGTCTCCCGCGTGGTAATCCAGTTGATCGTCCCCGCTGCTGCTAAATCTGGCGTACTGATTCGCCCCCATGCTGTAAGTGTTGCCCCCGCCGGTGACCTCGCCACGTCCGCGCCACACCGTCACCTCTGTGCGGCCACCGTCAGCATCCACATCCATGCGGTAATCCCCTGGCTGACTCACCACGAACGCCACGTTCGGTGTGTCGATTTCATAGAAGTCCTGGTTGTCCACATGCCGGACCATCACAATCAGGGAACCTTGCACCAGACGAATCTGCGTCGCTCGGTCACTCACCTCGAGCAACGTGACGCCAGTCTTAGGACCAAGACGGAGCGCGGTCGATCCAATGTGCAGCTCAGCCCGTGAATTTTCATCCGCCCAAACATTGTCGCCCGTCACCAACGGACGATTGAGCTCGGCAGTGACCCAGTCGTTCTCACCGCCCGGCTGAAACGATACCGACCCCTCCATGTAATTCAGCCGGGCTACCCGGCTTGGAGGATCTTGCTCGTTGGCATTTTGCGCGTCAGGAGCCATCTGCGCTCTGGCCGCAAGCGGCTCTAAGAGGAATGCCAGACTCACGAGCACCAGTGCCCAAGCCCATGACTGCCGTATTCTCTTCATAAGCTCCCCGATAGATTCTGAGCGCGTTTGCCACGATCGTATCCATAGCTCTATAGGCAGGACAGATACCTTTAGTTTCTTGGCTGGGATGGTCTTTTGGGGCCAGGACTGGCCGATATCAGGCAGGTGATGTTGGTTTCGAAAGTAACTTCAGTGGGTTACGGCCGGCTTCGGCGAGATCTCGTCCAGCGTGAGATTCAGTTCCAGAACATTGACCCGCGGCTCTCCGAGAAAACTGAACTGGCGCGACTCGGTATGCTGGCGAACCGCCTCGCGAACTCTATCCTCGCTCAGGCCACGTTCTTTGGCGATGCGCGGCACTTGAAATTCCGCCGCTTCGGGCGAGATGTGTGGATCGAGCCCCGAACCCGAGGTCGTCAGCAGATCCATTGGAATCCCAGCTCCAGGATTCTCCGCCTGCAATCGGTCCGCGTCGCCCTGCACGCGCGCGATCAGCGACTGATTGGTTGGCCCAAGATTCGATCCGCTGGAGTTGTTCGCATCGTATCCGGTTCCGGCACTCGAAGGACGCGAGTAGAAATAACCGGGAGAGGAGAACGACTGCCCAATCAGTCGCGATCCGACAACCTTGCCATTTCTCGACACCAGCTCGCCGTTCGCCTGCCTCGGAAACAGAACCTGCGCCAGTCCTGTAACCACCAGGGGAAAGAGCAAGCCAAACAATACCGTCGTCACCACGGTCATGAGCACAGCAGTGATCAGGTTCTTCTTCATGATTGCCTCTATGCCAATCGTCTCTACGCCAACCCAGCTCGCACGATGAGCAGGTCGATCAGCTTGATCCCGATAAACGGGACGATCACCCCGCCCAAGCCGTATACCAGCAGATTGCGTCGTAACAGAATGGCCGCTCCCTGTGGAACATATTTCACCCCGCGCAACGCCAGCGGAATCAGTGCCACGATGATCAGCGCGTTAAAAATAACTGCCGACAAGATCGCGGACTGCGGCGTCGCCAAGTGCATCACGTTGAGCGCCTGCAGAACCGGGAACGTCCCGGCAAACATTGCAGGGATAATCGCGAAATACTTGGCTACGTCATTCGCGATCGAGAAGGTCGTCAATGCGCCCCGTGTCATCAGCAATTGCTTGCCGATTTCCACGATCTCAATCAGCTTCGTGGGATTCGAATCCAGGTCCACCATGTTTCCGGCTTCCTTCGCCGCCTGCGTGCCCGTATTCATGGCGACGCCTACATCGGCCTGCGCTAGCGCCGGCGCATCATTCGTTCCGTCGCCAGTCATCGCAACCAGTTTTCCCTGCCCTTGTTCGCGCCGGATCAAGTCCAGCTTGTCTTTCGGTGTTGCTTGCGCGAGGAAGTCGTCCACGCCGGCCTCGGTCGCAATTGCGGCCGCGGTCAGCGGATTGTCCCCGGTGATCATCACGGTCTTGATTCCCATCGCGCGGAGTTGATCAAAACGCTGACGCATGCCGCCCTTCACAATATCTTTCAGTTGAATCACTCCCAGCGCGCGGCCGTTCTCCGCGACCACGAGGGGCGTTCCGCCGGAGCGGGAAATCGCTTCTACCGAGGCGCGCACTTCCGCGGGAAGCGAACTGCCCTGGTCTTCGAGATATTTGGCAACGGCGTCGGTCGCGCCTTTGCGGATCGCCCGGCCATCCAGATTCACGCCTGACATGCGAGTCATCGCACTGAAGGGAATGAACTCGGCGTCGTGCGAACTCATCTCACGCCCGCGCAGTCCGTACTTTTCTTTTGCCAACACAACAATCGAGCGTCCTTCCGGAGTCTCGTCGGCCAGCGAAGAGAGCTGTGCAGAATCGGCGAGCATCGCCTCGGTCACCCCGGGCGCGGTTACGAATTCGGTGGCCTGGCGGTTGCCTAGCGTGATGGTTCCAGTCTTATCTAACAGCAGCGTGTTTACATCCCCTGCGGCTTCGACTGCGCGTCCTGACATGGCCAGCACATTGTGCTGCACCAGGCGGTCCATGCCCGCGATGCCAATCGCGGAGAGTAGTCCACCAATCGTCGTTGGAATGAGGCACACCAGCAAAGACACCAGCACGAACACTGTCTGCGGCGCGTGCGCATAAATGGCAAACGGCTGCAACGTGACCACAGCCAGCAGGAACACGATCGTCAGCCCAGCCAGCAGAATGTTCAATGCGATTTCGTTCGGCGTCTTCTGCCGTTCCGCGCCTTCCACCAACGCGATCATGCGATCAAGAAAAGTCTCGCCCGGATTTGAGGTGATCTTTACCTTCACCCAATCCGAAAGCACGCGCGTTCCGCCGGTCACCGCGGAGCGGTCGCCGCCGGCTTCGCGAATCACCGGCGCAGATTCTCCCGTAATCGCCGACTCGTCCACCGACGCGACACCTTCCACGATTTCGCCGTCCCCGGGAACAAACTCGCCGGCCTCCACGAGCACCATGTCTCCCGAACGCAATTTAGATCCCGGCACGGTCTCGGTTTTTCCGTCTGGAAGCAGGCGGTTTGCCATGGTCTCGGCTTTCGCGCGCCGCAAAGCATCGGCCTGCGCCTTGCCGCGGCCTTCCGCCATGGCCTCAGCAAAATTGGCGAACAGCACCGTGAACCATAGCCACAATGTGATCTGCAGATTGAATCCGAACCCTGGCTGCCCCCGCATTCGCTCGAGAATGAGCAGTACCGTGGTCACCACGCTGCCCACTTCCACCACAAACATCACTGGATTGCGCATCATGGTTACGGGATGCAGTTTGACCACCGAATCCCACGCCGCGCGGCGCACGATCTTCATATCCCATAAGCTGCGTTTTGATTTCTTGCTCGCCATATCGTTCTAAAGAAGCCTGCCTAAAAAGTCTTGCCCGCCATCATCAGCAGGTGTTCGAGAACTGGCCCGAGACTGAGCGCTGGGAAAAATGTCAGCGCCCCCACAATGACCACCACCCCGATCAGCAGAACCGTAAACAGGGGGCCAGTCACGGGGAAAGTGCCCAGCGTTGCCGGAGTCTGCTTTTTGCACGCCAGGTTGCCGGCGATCGCCAGCATGGGCAGAATCATCATGAAGCGCCCCAGCAGCATCGCCATTCCCAGCGAGGTGTTGTACCAAGGGGTATTTCCACTGAACCCGTTGAAGGCGGACCCGTTGTTGGCCACGGAGGAGGTAAATGCATAAAGCACCTGGGTAAATCCGTGCGGCCCTGCGTTTGAGATGGCAGAAGTGCCAAAGCTGTACAAAACCGAAATCGCCGTGAACACCAGAATGACCAGCGGGAAAATCAGTATCACCAGCATCGCCATCTTCACGTCGTAGGCTTCGATCTTCTTCCCCAGGTATTCCGGCGTGCGGCCGACCATCAATCCGGCGATGAATACGGAAAGAATGACGAAGACGAGCATTCCATACATCCCCGCGCCCACGCCGCCGAAGATCACCTCACTCAGCATGAGGTTGATCAACGGAATCATGCCGCCGAGGGGCGTGAACGAATCGTGCATGGAGTTGACGGCTCCGCAACTCGTGGCGGTTGTCACAGTGGCGAACAACGCGGAGTTGGCCACTCCGAATCGGACCTCTTTCCCTTCAAGGTTGCCAACCGACTGGGGAGCGGAAGCCGAGCGCTGCAAGCTATGTTGCGCCGCTGCCGTTACTAACGGATTCCCTCGCGCTTCCGCCCAATAGGCCGTACTCACTCCGGCCAGAAACAGCAAAGCCATCGCTGCCCATACCGCCCATCCATGTCGAGGTGAACCAGTCATTTTGCCCAGCGTGAAAGTAAACGCGGAGGGAATCGCGAGGATGCAGAGCATCTCAAGAAAGTTCGTGAACGGGGTGGGATTCTCGAACGGGTGCGCACTGTTGGCGTTGAAGAAGCCTCCGCCATTCGTTCCCAGTTCCTTGATGATCTCCTGTGAAGCCGTGGGCCCCTGCGCGATCACCTGCTGGCTGACCGTGTGCATCGCAGGCTTGCCGTCGGGTCCGGTAACAGGTTTGCCGTCAGCACCAAGTTGCGGCGTCTGATAAGGATCGACCAGTTGCACCGTGTCATAGGGCTTCAGGTTCTGCACCACGCCCTGCGAGACAAGCAAGAGCGCTCCCACTAGACACAGGGGAGCTAAAATCCACAACGTGCCGCGCACCATGTCGACCCAGAAGTTGCCGATTGTTTTTTGTTCACGCCGCGCGATGCCACGGATGAATGCGATGGCCAAGGCCATTCCGGCGGCCGCCGAAACCCAGTTGTGATAGGCCAGACCCACCATCTGCGTCAGATAGCTCATGGTGGTCTCAGGCGAGTAGTTCTGCCAGTTGGTGTTCGTGGTGAACGACGCCGCGGTGTTAAAGGCCAGTGCCGGAGGCACTCCCGCCAACTTTTGCGGATTCCACGGCAGCCACGCCCACTGCTGCGCCCGCTGCAGCGCATAAAGCAAAATCATGGAGACACCGCTGAACAAAAGCAGCGCCAGCGCATATTCCTTCCAGTCCATTTCGTGGTTTTCGTCCACGCCCGTAAGGCGGTAAAGGATTCTTTCCACCGGCCGCATCACCGGATCAAGCCATGTGCGCTCCCGCGCGAACACCCGCGCCATGAACCCACCTAGAGGCTTGGTGATCAGCAACACCACGAACAGCAGAAAAAAGATTTGCAGCCATCCGTTTGCGGTCATCAGAATTTCTCCGGCCGCAACATGGCGTAAACGAGATACACCAGCAGACCCGCGCAAATGATCAGCATGATGATCGGTTCCGAACTCATATTCTCCTCAACGTACGCGCTCGCAGAAAACCACGTAAGCGAGCGCCACAGCGAAAAACAGAATCGTTACTGCGAGAAAGATCGTATCCTGCATCACAGATCCCTTCAGCCTTTAGAACTTGACCATGATAGCCATGTCGATGAACTGCTCATCCCGGCGGAGGTCGGGGAACCACACGCTGCTTCCTTGTGCTCCACAAGCCGTTTGCGCGCCGCTGAGGGTCTCTTGCATAGACGAATTCCCGTCGTTGCAAGCAAAGAATTGCGGAAATCCGTTGTTGGTATATGGCACGCCGCCCGAACCGGGTGGCGTAACTCCGCCGCGGCCTGACCAGTACGGCACGCTGGCGTGGCGATAGTCGTATTCCCAGCGGAACGTGATGTACTGGCTGGGCATGTAGTCAAAAGTAATCGACGAATCCCAGGCCTTGAATGGGTCCGATGGATTCCCGGTAAAGTAGGGTGCATTGATCGCCGCCGACTCCGCGGTCTCGCCGTTGATGGGAGGATCGAGAACAAGGTACCGCCCAGGATTGTTGATCTGACCTCCGCCAACTGTCAACCCGTACCGATCCCTCTTAAACCACATGCGGTTGTACAGCATGTAGCCGATAAAGCTCTGTTTAGGGTTAATTCCAGCACTAAAATGGTCACCGCCCACCGAGTTCGCGTCCTTCTTGTCACCATGACAGCCAACGCCTTGCAGATATACGCCTGCCGTGGTGGTGGTGCTGGGGCCGAATTCACAACCCATATCGCCGGTGAACGAGAGGGCCATCTTGTCAAGAGTCTTGTCCGGTCTATCGTAATACTTGATCTCGATGCTGTCGTCAGTGTGGATGCGTCCGCGATTCGGGATGTAAAGATCGTCATGGCCTAATCCATAATTGTTGGAGATGACGTTCACCCAGGGTCTCGGAGTCCACTTGATCTGTCCACCGAGACCTTTCCGCGAGTTCGCCGACCCGTAAGATTGCCATCCATTGATGATCCACGGTTCAATCTTCAAATGAGGGTTGGGGAAAATTTGAATTCTTAATCCATTAAAGAACCAAGGAGTGTTAGAGGAAACATACGAGGGTTGATAGGCCCAGTTATCAAAGTTGTAGTAGCTGAACAGGCCAATGTAAGAGAGGAAAATGCCGGCGTCCACGTTGATCCCATTCAACGCGTTGATGTGGTAACCGCCATAGGCCTCCGCCAGGTAGCGATACGCCGTGTCGAGGTCCCACTGGCCTTTCGCCGGACTGGGATCATTGCGCGGCGTCGTTGCGGAATACATGCCAAACTGAGTCATGAAGCGCGCACGAACGTTGTCGTAGTGGAAATCGCCGCCCAGACCCAACTGCTCCAACTGAATCTCGTTGGAGCGAAATATTTCGCTCGACCCGCTAATCGTATTGTCAACCGGCTTGTTGAAGTCGTAGGTGTAAGTAACATCGGCGCGAATTTCCGGGGTGAAGAACTTGGAATCAAAAGCCGCTTCTTTCGTCCGCGGATTGCCATTTAGCCACGTCCAATCCCAGTCAGAAAAGGGATCGATCTTTTGTTTCTTGGTGGGCGCGGAATCGGGAGATTGAGTGGGCGAAGAGGGACCCGCAGGCTGGGCCAAGGATCCTGTCACGCCAGCAGTCACAGGCGTGGCGCTGGTTGCGGCGGTCGGGATGGCAAGGTTCGTTGCTGTCACGGCGGGGACGTTTGGCCCGGGACCAGTCGTTGTTGGCGAGGGCGACGCCCCACTGCGATCGTTGGAAGGCGCTTCGGGGGAGGGCGCTCCAGTCTTCTGCTGCTCTACTTCCGCGCGCAAGCGTTCCACTTCGGCGCGCAGTGCCTTCAATTCATCCCGCATTTCCTGTTGTTCCGTTGCTGCAACGGAACTAGAGCCGGCGTTCATGGAAGGCGTACCCGCGTCTAGCGTGGATTGAGCGCCAGCCCAAACCGTCAGAAGCAGGACAAACATCGAGAGCAATAAGGCCTGAAGCGTATTCATTCGCACGATTCTCATTCTCCAATTCCAAGTGATATTCGTCGCGGTCACCTTCAGTCAAAAAACTATCTTGATGGACGTAGATGCCGCTCAGGAACCCAAGGTCTCGCTCTTTTTCTGTTTCTGTTTCTGTTTCGCGCCCTGTATCTATTTCCCGGACCACCGATTCCCGGAGCACTGGAACAACCCGGTAGCAGACCGATGGCGGACTCTCCCGCAGCAGCGCTTTTAGAAACCAGAGCATGAACACGACCGCTGCCAACGCAATGGCTGCAACTGCCCAGGCTACCGGCATGCTCCGACCTCCCGCGCATTTACGCGGTTATCCCGCGCAAACACTCTAGTGGACCATTTCACATGTAAGGGTGGTTTAAGGAATTCCTAAAGAATTCGTAAAGATGGAGATGAACCAGTGCTCCCAATTTCTGGGAGTGATCACTGCCAGCCCGATCCCAGATGAACTACGCCTAGCAACCCCACTCGGCTTCGCCGGGCTGGGCAAAATACTGCCTCTCCTTCGCGCGGTCGCTGGTTATCGATTCCAGTTCAAGCAACGCCAGCCGCGCAGCCGCGACTAGTCGATTCTTCTCCTGCGGGGCAACTTCTTTCCATGAGTTACGGCCTTCGCTGCCTTTGCCAGACATCTCCGGTGTCAATGCCTGATGATAATGATAGAAAAGTTCGGCCAACCGTTCCGGTGCTACCTCGTGAATCCACATACCTTCGATCTCCCTGATCCCGTGTCCGGGGGCTTCTCGGCCCCACAACCATTTGACACGGCAGCACACAAAGCCCGAATAAAGGCTCCATAAAATGTTCATAAAGACGGAGGTTCGTTGAGACGGAGGACGGAACGATCAACGACGGCGGGTCTTACGACCCGGGTTCAAACCGGTACCCGACCCAGGGTTCAGTCAGCAGATATTTGGGCGAGGAAGGATCAGCTTCAATCTTCTTGCGCAACTGCCCAACAAAGACGCGCAAGTATTCCGGCTGTTCGACGCTGTTGGTGCCCCAGACAGCAGCGAGCAGGGTTCGGTGCGTCACCACTTTGCCCGGACGCCGAGCCAGATAGAGCAGCAAGTCGAATTCTTTCGGGGTGAGATGAACTTCATGCCCTCGCACCTTAACTGACCGCGCGTCCAGATCGATCGAAAAGTCTCCGGCGGTAATCGCGCTGGGCTCTGGTTCGACCGCTGGCGTGCGTCGCAATTGCGCCCGGATTCGCGCCAGCAGTTCGTTCATGCTGAACGGTTTTGTGACATAGTCATCGGCGCCGGCGTCCAGCGCTTCCACCTTCGTGCGATCCTGCCCGCGCACCGATAGCACGATGATCGGCACTTGCGACATTTGCCGCACCTGCCGGCACAGCCCTACGCCATCGAGGTTTGGCATGGCCAGGTCGGTCACCACCACGTGCGGCGTCCAGTTCTTCATCAACTCCAGCGCCATCTCCCCGTCATTGGCCACGCGGATGTCATAGCCCTGCGCCGTAAGAGTAGTGCGCAGCACGCGTGTGATCTGCGGCTCGTCGTCCACCACCAGGATCCGCCGGTGCTCGTTCGTCATCTTCTTCTCGTCATTCCCACTCGTCAGTCGCACTCGTCGATCGCACTCACCGCATTTCCTGGGTCACAATGTGTACATCCACCGACGGGCTTTCGCGCAGAAATTTGTGAATCGCCGAAAGATAGAAGTATCTCTTCCACCCCTTGGTCGCCGACCGCCCAAAGACAACCTGCGTAACGTGATTCTCGCGCACAAATTCGGCAACTTTCTCCGCGACGACCTTGCCCTCAGCCTTCACGACCTTCGCACCCACGCTCTCCGCGAAGCGGATATTGTCAGCCAGCGTTCGCTGGTTCTCATCGCTCTCGTCCGCCCCCGTGTCCACGTAGAACGCGTACAAGTCGCCATCCAGGGCTTGGGCCATACGCGCGCCCCGCGCAATCAAATACTGTGCCGCCGGATTTGAGCTGAAGCACACGGCAATACGCTCCCGCACCTGCAGCAGTTGCCCGTCTTCGTTCTTGAGTTCCGAAAGCGTGCGGTCGACTGCCTGCGTCACCTGCCGCAACGCCAGCTCGCGTAAGGCAACCAGGTTGGTATTGCGGAAGAAGTTTGCCAGCGCCCGCTCTACCCGCTCCAGCGGATAAATGTCTCCGCGTTTCATGCGCGTCTGCAGTGCTTGCGGAGTAAGATCTGCCATCACGATCTCGCCCGCTCGGCGGATCACCCAATCCGGCACCGTCTCCCGCACTTGCACTCCGGTCAGGCTCCGGATGGTCGGCGACAAGCTCTCGATGTGCTGCACATTCAGCGTGGAAAGAACGTCGATCCCGGCATCGAGCAACTCAAATACATCCTCGTAGCGCTTCGCGTGCTTGCTACCTTCAATGTTGGTGTGGGCCAGCTCATCGACCAGCACAACGTGCGGCTTGCGCGCCAGGATGGCGTCTACGTCCATCTCTTCAAAGATGGTCGCCTTGTATTCCAGCTTCCTCCGGGGAACCGCCTCAAGCCGCGAAGAGAGTTCCACAATTGGTTTGCGTCCGTGCGTTTCCACCACGCCTATCACTACCTCTTCGCCGCGGCTCGCCCGTCGCACCCCTTCACTCAACATGGCATAGGTCTTTCCCACGCCAGGGGCGTAGCCCAGAAACAGCTTGAACACCGCCGGCCGCTGGGCGGTATCGCATTCTCTAAGCCATTCTTCAGGACTCTTGGTCATCGCCGTTATTCTCCACGCCGGAGCGACAATTGTCGAATCGACAGTGCGCTATAAAAAGTCGCCCCTTCACCGCAGAGTCACTCTTCGGCTTCGCTTAGGGCAGGCTCCGACACGGAGGAAACAAAGAACCAGCAAGAACAATTGGGGATTTCTCAGTGTCTCTGTGACTCTGTGGTGAAAAGCATTCCTTCAGTTACAATCGCTCCCGTGAAAGCCCGCTGGCCACAGCACCTGCTCCGCTACGCCACCTGCCTTTTGGCGACTGAACTCGTGGTCCAGTCTTACCGGCGCATCGTCCACGTAAACCCCACTACTGTAGCTCTGACGTTCCTGCTGATGGTGCTCTGGGTGGCCGCCTACTGGGGATTTCGCTTCTCGGTGTTTCTCGCGCTGATTGCCACCCTCGCTTTCAATTATTATTTTTTGCCGCCCATCGGAACCTTAACCGTAGCCGATCCGCAGAACTGGGTCGCGCTGTTTGCGTTCCTCGTGACCGCCGGAATTGCCAGCCAACTTGCGGACCGCGCCCGCCGTCAGACCGACGATGCCAATCAGCGCCGCCGCGATGTAGAACGTCTCTACAGCTTCAGCCAGCGGCTGCTGGCCACCGACAATGTAGCTGAATTACTCAACGCAATTCCCGCCTACGTGTGTGATGGATTCGGCGCCAAGGCCGCCGCGATTTACTTACTCAGCTCGCAACAGGTCTACCGCACCGATCCCAA
>Ga0070765_100000337_pt1 | contig 27964 bp, 21 predicted proteins | sample HubBroMetageWFT5_FD_71516 | JGI IMG/M metagenome (GOLD analysis project Ga0070765, IMG submission 71516) | Warmed and freeze-thawed soil microbial communities from the Hubbard Brook experimental Forest, New Hampshire - Hubbard Brook CCASE Soil... | ecosystem: Environmental > Terrestrial > Soil... | reverse complement strand
GAAGGCGTGCGAACTTCGTCGATGATTCTTACTCTGGACGACCGGCAAGTGCGGTTTGTCGATTCGGTGCACCTTGATAAGCGGCCGGATATTAAGGTGCGGTTCAACTAGCAAAACTCACCTGTCCGCGAAAAATGCGGCCTGAACGTAGGAACAGGGACGCTTAGAGCACATCCTGGCGGCTTTCCTGCAGGCTCTAGCCGCACATCTGCCAAACTGAAAGTTGGGCGAATTGTGCCCGCTTGGGAGAAACAGGTTATGGCAGAAGGATCTTCATCGGGCAATTCGTCTTCATCCAAGTCGCTCATGTGGATGATGGTCGGGCTTTTCACGGGCCTCGCAGTCCTGCTGGCGGGCGGCTTGTTCCTCGCGAGCCGGGTGGTCCGCTCGATGGGACTTTCGGCAGCCAGCGCCAAAGATACGGTGCGAACTCCGGGAGGAAGTTTCCGTCTGGAAAGAGAAACGGAAGTTGGTCCGGGCTTGCCAGTCTATCCGCGGTCCTCGCTGGTCGTGCCGGACGACGACGCGGCCGGGGCTGCCATTAAACAAGCGCAGAACGGCATCGAGACTTCAACCTATCACACGACCGACACTCGGGATTTTGTCGATAGCTGGTACACCAAGCATTTGAGTCCGGAGTTCACGCGCCGAGACGCGGGCGACAAGCCTGTGCCGGCGATTTTCAGCGACACGCGGGTTTCCGACAACGACATCGCGTTTGTGGCCGAGCGCGAGCAGATGGTTCGCATCGTGGCGCTTTCGCTCGATTCCGGAGGCACAAAAATTTCTCTCATTCGATTCAGTAAAACCTCGCCCGCCTCACCGGAGTCACCTGCTGCCCAGCCTGCTCCCGTACAACCGGCCGCAACACCGTAGCGGAAACTCCTGCTCGAAGGGCAGGGTGGTCCCTGCAGGTTATTCCCACGTTTTGATCTTCAACGATTACTGCTGATTCTTGGTGAGGGCCAGAAAAACGCCGTCGTCGATTGCAACGGAGTGCGTGAACAGAGTTGCCATGGTACCGCCCGTAAGCCCCACGTGATTGGCGCCGCCGCTAATCGCTGGACCCGCTGGCTTGCTTGTCCCAGTCCCTGAGCCGTCGCCGGGTTGCAGAGAGATACGCGTCGTCTTCGGAGTGCAATTCGCCGCGCCGAGGCAGGTGTCACGAACGAAAACCTGGCGGTACCCACTATTGTTCGCGCTCGTCGCGGACTTACTCGTTGGAGTGGATGCCTGGGCGGACTGGCTCGGCGTCACGGCCAAGAACGCGATGAACCGGCCGGAAGCACTGACGGAAGGCAGGATGCCTTCCGTTCCCACGAGTGCTCCGTTGGGATCAACGGAAATCAGATGAGTCGCAGGCGTGCAAGAGTCACTTACGCCGAAACACGTATCGCGTAGATAGACTTGCCGGCCTGTATTAGTCTCGGCAACCAGATTTGTCGCCGCGGAGCTAAAGGCCACGTAGCGGCCATCGGAACTCATGGAAGGCGAATGGCTTTCATCACTCGCGGCGGTGCCATCCAGCGCGGAAGAAACGAGAATGGTGCGCGGTTGGCAGGAAGCATCCGCTCCTTGGCAAGTATCGCGTGCGAAAATCTGGGCGTGGCCGTTTTGCGAAGCCGTGTACGCGACATAGCGTCCATCGAGGCTCAGGGAGGGCGTTTCTTCCGCCACCATCGCGGCGTTTGCACTAGCAGCAGCTCCTCCTGGGCCGGTGATCGTGAATGTTGTCCCGTTGCTTGTGCCGCCGCCTCCGTTACCGCTGCAGTTGACCACGCACGGAGGACCAAGGGCTGGAGCCGGGGCATTGTAAACGGTTACGGTCGCGGTACCCGCCGCGGTAAGAAGTGTAGCGGGCACGGTCGCTTGAATCTGTGTCGCAGTGATATTCGTTACCGAAAGATTCGCTTGCGTCGTCGTGTTCCAACGCACCTGAGAGCCTCCCGAAGGGTCCGAGGTTAGAAGAAAGTGTGTGCCTGTGATGGTCACGCTTTGAGCCGCACTGCCAGCCGTGGCCGTGTTGGGGCTGACGCTCGTGACCGTTGGAACGGGATTGGGAGGAGGAAAAACTTCGAAAGCCACTGGATTGGAAAGCCCGTTGGTACCTGTGCCGGAGTGGGGCTGGACGGTCTGGATGAAGTGCGTGCCGGCCGTGGCGGTCAGCGCGGCAGGGACCACTGCGGTTACCGAAACCACGTTTCCCTTATCATTCGAGGGGGCGCATGTGTTCGCGGCGGTAGTTGTCACGACGCATGTTTTGAGATTCTTCTGGTCCCAAGTCGCAATGGTTTGCACCACAAAGCCGTTGCCCGTCAAGGTGATCGTCAAATCCGATCCTCCCGCGGCGGTTACGTTGGAAGGCGCAATGAACGCGAGGAATGCGCCCGTGTTGCCTTGAAACGTGTTGCCGTAATCGTTGCAACTTGTTGTGGCAAAAATGGCCACAATCGCGACAGCTATGGCTGTCAAAGACCGCATCATCGAGACTCCTTCACCTTCACTGGTTACCCCGACTCGGTCGGGTTCAACCGGACTGGTCAAACGGCGGGGAACCTCCGACGCCAGTATGCTTTTCGTGTGAGATGCGCAATTCGCGCGGCGCGTTGACCCGGCCTGGCCGGGACTACGCAAACTTTGCCCGCCCCTTGCGGCGCTTACGCCGCATGCCCTGTGTGGACGGGCCCGGTCAACCCTACATGCTTATCATTGTCCTCGAAGACAGGTCAATGCGCAATTCTTCCCTCCGCTTAGCAGCCAATTGACCCGGCAACCCCTCCATTTTCAGCGGGTCTCGGAATCGTTGGCAACGCCCTGAGCGGCCAGCGACGCCCGCACAAGTTCCTGGATTCGAGCGCGGCACGCCGCATCCTGAACCGGCAGGCCCGCGGCAGCACGGTAACACTCCAAGGCTTTCGCCTTGCGGCCCAGCTTGGCGTACAGATCACCTCGGGCAAGCTGAAACAAAGGATTGGAGGGATATTTTTCGAGCAATGGACCGATTATCCCTAGCGCTTTTTCATATTGCTGGTCATAACGGTGCAGGTTGAGAGCCAGATAAAACCGCGCGGCGGCTGGAGTGAGGACGCCTTGGGCAATGTCGTGCTCCAGTTGGCGGATGCCTTCTTGCTTGTTGCCGCCGGGAATGCCCATGAAGAAGCTCAATAGCTTCGCGATGGCGCTGAGCGTGTCCGCATAATAATTGTAGAGGCCCAACCCGAACTCAGCATCGACGAGTTTGGGGTCCAACTGAATAGCGCGGAGGAAATGCTCGCGGGCGTGGACTCCGGCGCGAGCCGCCGCGCGATTCTCGCCGCGAAGCCCGAAAAGCCGCGAGGAAAAGGCGTCCCCCATTCCCGCGTAAAATTGCATTTCCGCGGTTTCATGATGCTTGAACGCTGCCAGTGCAATCGAGGAGGCTTTTGCGGCCAGCTCCTGGTAGTGCTGGTCCGATGCAAGTTTTGGCCGGTGCCGCGCGTCGGTCATGCCAAACTTGAATTCCGCCGAGGTACAAAAGATTTTCCACCATAGGGCTTCCGCTTCGAGCAAATAGCCTAGCGGGTGGTCAGGCTGTTCTTTTTGCAGGCGTTGCACGTCGGCGATCGCTCCATCCGTATCGAACGAATAGATTTTGTCGAGCGCGGCGGACGTTCCGGGCGGCAAAGTCAGCTTTTCTTCGGGCGCTTCCGCTGCAAAACAGGTCACAGGCAATGCCACCGCGCAAAGCATTGTGCAGAGAAGTTTCGCACCCCATGTCAGGACACGGATTGAGTTCATGCCGGCACCTGGTGAATCTCTGAAAAAGCCGCGATCCGTCATTGACGCGCGGACGGCCCCCGCGCCGCACGAGTTTAAGCTGTTCGGCGATGGTTGCAAACCGAAATGCCTCCGGCCCAAATAGAAACCCTGGAACCTTTTTGAAAATTGCGCGTTAGCCGCAACGCGAGGCATTTGCTATTCTCGGCGGCGTGCTGAAAACGAGCGACAATGCAGCTACGGGCAAGGCCGAGGGCATTCCGGCAGAGCAGCCCTCAGGCCTCGAGCGCGGCCTGGGCCTGAAAGAGGCCGTCGCGCTTAATATGATCGAGATCGTGGGCATCGGCCCGTTCGTCGTCACGTCGCTGGTGATCAAAGCGATGGGCGGGCCACAAGCTCTGATCGCCTGGATTGCGGGCGCTGCGCTGGCGACCCTCGATGCTTTCGTCTGGTCGGAGCTTGGCGCGGCCATGCCACGCGCCGGCGGGACGTACGTGTTTCTGCGAGAAGCGTACGGGCCAGGGCGCTGGGGCCGCTTGATGTCTTTTCTGTTTGTTTGGCAAACGTTTGTTCAGGCGCCGCTTTCGATCGCGTCCGCCTCCATCGGATTTGCGCGTTATGCTGGGTATCTTCACCCGCTCTCGACGCTCGAAGCCAAAGCCGTCTCGGGCGGCCTCGTTCTCTTCCTCGTGGTATTGCTCTACCGGCGCATCACGACCATCGGAAAAATCTCCGTCCTGCTTTGGGCTGGCGTGGTGGGCACTCTTCTCTGGTTGATCTGGGGAGGCGCGACCCATTTCAATGCGGAAATAGCGTTCGATTTTCCTCCCGGAGCGTTTTCGCTTTCCTGGGTGTGGTTCGCGGGCCTTGGAGCGGCGATGGTGAACACGGTTTACAGCTACTGGGGTTACTACAACATCTGCCACTTGGGCGGAGAAATTCGCGATCCGGAACGGAACATTCCGCGCGGGATTTTTCTATCCATCCTCGGAATCACGGTGTTGTACCTGGCGATGCAGACCAGCATTTTGGGCGTCGTGCCGTGGCGGGAAGCGCAGAACTCGAAATTTATTGTGAGCACGTTCGTCGAGAGATTGTACGGGCAGCACGCGGCGCAAGCGGCCACATGGATGGTTCTGTGGATTGCGCTTGCCTCGGTGTTCTCAGTGCTGCTGGGATATTCGCGCGTTCCATACTCCGCTGCGCTGGACGGCAATTTCTTCCCCGTATTTGGACGCCTACACCCTACCAAACATTTCCCCTACATTTCGCTTCTCGTTCTCGGCGGGCTCGCGTTCCTTTTCAGTGTGACCTTGAAGCTCGAGACGGCCATCGCCGGCATCCTGGCGATGCGCCTGCTCGTTCAATTCATTGGACAAGCTGTCGGAGTAATCTTGTTGCGGCGACGCTGGGGCACGGCCCGCTTGCCTTTCAAGATGTGGCTCTACCCTTTGCCCGCGGTCCTGACCATGTTCGGGTGGGCGTGGCTCTTCTGGCAGACTGGCACAGCAAGAAAATGGGGCTTGGCGGAGATCGCGCTGGGAGCGCTCGCATTTCTTATCTGGGCCCGTAAAATGCGACAATGGCCGTTTGCTGAAGTGGCCGTTTCAAAAAGTGAATGAACCGGAGGCTGCGTGAATCGTCTCTTCAACAGAATGGCTGGATCCATTTGTTTCGGTATCGTGGTTATAAGTTTGTCCGGGCAGCCGACGTCGCCGCAGCTTCCCCCCGCTCCGGGAACAGGCCCCGGCCTGCCGGAAACCATCGAGGCCATAGACAGCGCGCGCGTCACCACACGCATTCTCTATGTGACCGCGCATCCCGACGACGAATCCGCAACTTTGCTCACGTATCTCGCGCGCGGACTTCATGCCGACGTCGCACTGTTGACGCTGACGCGCGGCGAAGGCGGACAAAACGACCTGGGGCCGGAGCAAGCGCCTCAGCTTGGCTTGATCCGCACGCAGGAACTCCTGGCGGCGTGCCGCGGCTACGGTGTGAAACTCTTTTTCGCAAACGCGCCCGATTTCGGATTCTCGAAAACGGCGGAGGAAACGGAAAAAGTGTGGGGCGATGCGGTGCTCGGAGAAATGGTGCGCGTGATTCGCACATTCCGGCCGAATATTGTTGTCAACGGCTGGGGCGGCGTGCACGGCGGCCATGGACACCACCAAACATCGGGGCTGTGGACTCCGCGCGCTGTGGAACTGGCGGCTGATCCCAAAGCGTTTCCCGAACTACTTCGCGAAGGCCTTCATCCGTGGGGCGGCTCATCGAACCCCGTACAACTCCTCGATACGGAGCGCGGCGGGGCAACTGCCGGCTCGAATGGCGCCTCGCTTCCCGTCGATGAAATATCGCCGCTTTGGGGGAAGAGCTGGCGAGAAATCGGACTCGATGCGTTCGCCAACCACCGTTCGCAGGGAATTACGGGTTTTCTCGGCTCGCCATTTCTCCGGCGGCCGCTGGTTCTGATTCTCGAGAATGGCGGAAAATTTGACGCTGCGAGCCTTGCCGTGAATTTGGAGCAGTGGTCTGCCACAGTCGCTCGCGCAATGTGCGGTGGGGCGCCGAAGGGCGACTGCAAAGCGCTGGCTTTGGCCGATGTGGACAAGAAGCTTGCGGCGGCACGGACGGCTGCCCTCGCCCTTGACTGGAAAAATGCCATGCGCCAATTGGCAGAGAGCGGAAATCTACTTGCAGGCATCTCTCCTCCCGATTCTGCCGACTCGTTCTTGGGCTACACGCGTGACCAAGCGTTCGATCTCAGGGAAACAAAGGAGCGCCTCGAACGGGCTCTTGCGTTAGTCGCCGGACTTGAGGTCAAGGCCGAGGCAGACCGCAGCACACTAGTTGCAGGCGAATCTTTTGGTCTGCACGCAGAAGCGCATTGCCGTAAAGAGGACGGATGCGAACTCGGCAGCTTGAAGTTGAATCTGACGGAGGGATTCAAAGAGACCAAACGCGAGGGAGATGCTGAGAAAGGATTCCAATTCACGGTCGCCCTGACTCAGCCTCCGCCTCGGCCAACCGCCTGGGACAAGCTCCTGCCGGAACCCCCGCCGCTCCTATTCGTGAAACAAGAAGTGACGATCGGCGGTTACAAATTTAAGACCGAAGTTCCGGTGACTCGCATCGAGGCAAACTCCACTCGGCTCGATCGCGTGCCACTGCGGATTGTTCCGGCGTATACACTTGCGGTAGACCCAAATCAGGCCATCGCCATCCTCGGAAAACAGGCCAAGCCGTTTGACGTGCTCCTCCGCGTGCATTCCTACGCTACGCAGTCCGCCAAGCTCACTGTAGGGCTCGACTCGCTACAGGGTTTCTCTGCCACCGCTCCAGAGGAAATTTCTTTCGATGGCACGGGTGATCGCTACGTGAAACTGACTGTGACCGCGCCCAATGCCCTGGCCCCCGGAAATTACCCCATCACCGCATACGCGAAGCGCGGGGACGAGAAATTTTCCACTTCGCTCGAGCCGCTGCCCACCCTGCCGACACAGTTCTGGAGCGAGCCGGCGCAATGCCTCGTGCACGCACTAGCGATCACAGTTCCGGAAAATCTGCGTGTCGGATACATCACTGCGGAGAGCGAGCCAATCCCCCAGGCGCTGCACATGTTGGGGATTCAGGTCGAACCGCTGGATGCGCAGGCGCTGGCCTTTGGCGATCTCTCGAAATTCAATGCCATTGTGGTCGGAGTGCGCGCTTACGAGTTGCGCCCTGAGCTTCCCGGCGCCAACCAGCGGCTCCTCGACTACGTCTCGAAGGGCGGCACGCTCGTCGTGCAATATAACCGGGACTTCGCGTGGAACAAGGAGCAATACGCACCGTATCCTGCGAAAATCGTGACTGCCCAAGGAGGCGCGCTGCCGCGCATCACCGACGAGAATTCTCCCGTGAAATTTCTTAGGCCTGGCGACCCGCTATTGAACCGTCCGAACAAAATCACTCAGGACGACTTCAAAGGCTGGGTGCAGGAGCGCGGCCTCTATTACTGGACTCAGTATGATCCAAAATACACGCCTGTCCTGGGCATGAATGATCCCGGCGAGCCTGACCTCAACGGCGCGCTGGTCTACGCTCGCTATGGCAAAGGCATGTACATTTACACAGGCATCGCGTTTTTCCGCCAAATTCCCGAAGGTGTCCCTGGCGCGTACCGGCTTTTCGTAAATCTGCTCAGCGCTGCACAGTCAAACTAGCGGTGCGCAACTATTAGCGCCCGCCGGGTTCTCAGGGAATAGAACTGGCCTGAGTAAATCAACTGGATACAGCGCTGCCGCGCGCATATCGACATGCTATCCTTTTCCACCAGGGGTCGAACTCGCATGAAAAACTATTTTCCCGCTCCTTTTGCCGGCCGGACGATCCAGGCAGCTGTTTCCCTCTTTCTGGGAGCGGCTCTCTTCCTGGCCTGCGCCTCACCGGCCGCGGCGCAAAAGAAAAAGAAAAATGAACCGCCGCCCACGGACAACAAACCCGTCGTTCCCATGGGCGATGAGCAGGCAATCGACTACACAATTTCGGAAATGCTGGGAGCCTGGCAGCTTGGCGACATCGAGAGGCTGCACAAGGACTACGCCGATGACGTCTCCATGGTCAATGGCATCTGGGCGCCGCCCGTGTTCACCTGGACGAACTATCTCGCCGTCTATCAGCAACAGCATGCCCGCATGCAGCAGGTGCGCATGGACAGGTCCAACACCTTTATCAAGCTCACTGGAAACTTTGCGTGGGCATGCTATCAATGGGATTTTTCAGCCGTGGTGGATGGCCAGCCTTCCGCGGCCCGGGGTCAAACTACGCTGATCTTGGAAAAGAGGAATGATCGCTGGGTGATCGTGCACAACCACACATCGCTGGCGCAAGCAACTCAACCTGTGACGCCCGTGAACACGCCGCAAATTGCGCAGCCTCAGCCAAGCAGCCCACCGGCGCACTAGAGAATCAGGCCGCCGCGCCAGCCCTCATTAAGGGACTACAAAACGGGCTAAAAATTCTTTAATCCGTTGTAAAGCCACAGGCCGGCAAGAACCAGCAGCAGCGCACCTGAAGCAATGCCGCTGGTCATGAGCGGCCGCGAGAGTGTCTCGATCTTTGCCACCAGCTCCCGTTGTTCCCGAGCCATGTGCTCTTGTGCGGCATCGAGAAAGATTTGATCATCTTCGTGACTGGCCAGAAGGCTCCGCCGAATCAAAAGGAGCATAAATACGGCGGTAACGATCCCCCAGGCAATCAGAACGTAAAGGATGGGGCCCGTTAGTCTCTCCATAGTGACCTCCCACTGGAACCGGTGCGCGGCCCTTATTTGGGGTTGGTCAGGAAGGTAAAGGACCGCGTTCTGAGGGCGAGTATAGCACTAACCATTTGAAATTCAACTACTTGCCATCATACAAACTGATGTCCGCAAGGCCTCTGCACGCCGCTGGATTGCCCACAGAACAAAAGGCCGGCGTTTGGGTGCAAACTCTGTGTTTAGCGAAGTTTGCATGTGCTGCGGCTCATCGATCACTTTACTCCCTCCCTCGACTTTGGAACTCCGGTCAGGTGTCGCGGCCCTTTCGTTGACAAAGCTGGAAGCGGCGGGCACAATAAAAAAGCCTCGTTGGAACTGCGGCCCTGGCCTAGCCGGGGTTTCACCCACAGCACTCGTGCCCGAGTGGCGGAACTGGCAGACGCGCTAGCTTCAGGAGCTAGTGATCGCAAGGTCGTGGAGGTTCGAGTCCTCTCTCGGGCACCATCAAACTCTACTCTGTAATGAGCAGGTTCACGTGCGGTTTGCCCCGTGCAGGCGCTCGCTTTTTTGAACCGCGGCGACTCGGTAGTTGACGCCTGATTCTAAACGGCTCGCGGCCGCTTACGGTATGGGAAGGCGTCCTGCAGGCGGTTCGCGGCCGAGTGTGTTCCGAATCATCTGGCTTAGGCTCGTCAGCCCAAAAGGCTTCTGCAAGATGGCCGCACCTTTTTCCAGCAAAGAAATCAGGGATGCCGCTTCGGGCGTGTAACCCGTCGTAAAGATCACTTTGGAGCCTGGCCGCAGCTCTGCCATCTTCGAGTACGCATCTGGACCACTCAGATGGGGCATCACGACGTCCATTAACACCAGATCTATCTGGTCGCGGTTTGCCTTGAAAAGCTCGAGAGCTTCCGCTCCATTGCGCGCCAGGATCGTCCGGTAGCCCAGCGCTTGCAACATTTCGTTGGCGGAATCCCGCAACCCTTCGTGGTCGTCCGCCACCAAAATCGTCTCCGTGCCTCTCAGCGGCTGTTCTTCTCGCGGTGCTTCGCGGGGCTCGTGAACGCCAGTTTCGGCCCGCAGATAGACTCGAAACGATGTCCCCTTTCCCGGCTCGCTATATACGTAGATAAATCCCCCGTGCTGTTTCACGATCCCGTACACCGTCGCGAGCCCGAGCCCCGTACCGCTGCCCATTTCTTTTGTGGTGAAAAACGGCTCAAAGATGCGCTCGAGTGTCGCCGCGTCCATCCCAGTACCGTTATCAGACACCGAGAGCAAAACGTAACTTCCCGGCCGCCCGTAGGCATGCGTGCGGCAATACTCATCTCCAATTTCCACATTGTGCGTTTCAATGATTAGCTGTCCGCCCGCCGGCATGGCATCCCGCCCGTTCAGGCACAGATTCATCAGCACTTGGTCGATCTGCGTGGGATCCGCCATGGTTACGCGGAGATCCGGATCACCAAGAACTCGTATCTCCACATCCGCTCCGATCACTTTTCCAAGAAAGTTCATTTCCTCCTGGACCAGAACGTTCAGATTGACCTTCCTGGATTGCAGGATTTGGCGCCGTCCAAACGCCAGCAACTGGGCCGTGAGTTTCGCGGCCCGTTGAGATTGGTCGCGAATTTTTCGGAAACGCTCGCGCAGGCGGCTGCCCTCCTGCGTTTCTTCGTAACCCATCTCCGCCCACCCCATGATGGCGCCGATCATATTGTTGAAGTCATGCGCTATTCCACCGGCCAATCTCCCGATCGCTTCGAACTTCCTCAGTTGTTGCACATGCTGTTCCAGCTTTTTGCGTTCCTGGCGTTCCTCCGCGTCGCGGAGTTCGCGCTGCACGGCCGGGACGAGCCTCTTCAGGTTGTTCTTCATCAAATAGTCCTGCGCGCCGTTTCTCATCGCGGCCACTGCCGTTTCCTCTCCCATCGACCCGGAGACAAAAATGAACGGTACGTCGGAGCGTTTTTTCCTGACGATAGCCAGCGCGTCTACTCCCGAAAACCGCGGCATGGAAAAATCGGAAATAACCAGATCCCATTCCTCCGAGTCGCAAGCGGACTCCAGACCCGCGGCAGTATCCACCCGCTGATACTTCACATCGTATCCGCCGCGCCGCAACTCGCGGACAATCAGGTCGCTGTCCTCCTCGGAATCTTCGGCGATCAACAACCGAATCGGCACACCCATCTACATTCTCCTGGCCGGCGGCGCCTCGTTCAGCACCAGCCAATACAGGCTGAGCTGGCGAATCGCCTCCTTGAATTGGTCGAAGTCTACTGGCTTACGTACGTAGCTATTGGCGCCGAGATCGTAACCGTTGAGCATGTCTTCTTCTTCATTCGAAGAAGTCAGAAGCACGACGGGAAGAAGTTTGGTCCGCGGGTCTGCACGCAATCGTCGCAGGACGCCAAGGCCGTCTAGTTTGGGAAGCTTCAAATCAAGAAGAATCAGCTGGGGAACCAGTTTCATGTCGCGCCCGGCGTAAGCGCCTTCCCCAAATAGGTACTCGAGCGCCTCCACCCCGTCTCTAGCCACGGCAATCTCATTCAAAATGTTGTTCTTCTTGAGCGCTCGCACGGCGAGCGCTTCATCGTCTGCATTGTCTTCCACCAGAAGAATTACCTTTCCACCCATGATTCGTCTCCTTTACGAACTTGCATTCGCCAGCGTGAAATAGAATGTGGCCCCATGTCCGACCGAGCTTTCCGCCCAGATACGCCCGCCATGCCGGTGGACGATTCGCTGCACCGTCGCCAGTCCCACTCCCGTTCCAGGGAATTCGCTCGTCGCATGCAGCCGCTGGAAAGCGCCGAACAGGCGGTCGGCGCAGGCGGGGTCGAATCCCGCGCCGTCGTCGCGAACGAAAAAGGCCGAGGTTCCGTTGTTAAACGTCTTCCCAAACTCAATCTGAGCTTCAGTGCGCTTCGAGGTGAATTTCCAGGCATTGTCCAACAAGTTTTCCAGAACAATCCGCAGCAAATGAGAATCCGCTTTCGCTTCGAGGCGCTTTTCAATCCGGAATTCGACTCGCCGTTCCGGCTGAGTCTTTTTTAATTCTTCCGTCACTTCGCCAGCCAAGCCGCTCACGTTTACGTTTTCCAGACGCATGCTTGCGCGTGTGACCCGCGAAAGATTCAGCATGTCGTCGATCAGGTCTCCCATGCGCTGCGTGGCCGCGCGGACACGCTGCAAGTGCTTCTTCCCCTCGTCATCGAGTTTCTCGGAGTAATCCTCCAGCAATGCCAGGCTGAATCCATCGATGCTCCGCAGCGGAGCGCGCAAGTCATGCGAGACGGAATAGCTGAAGGCCTCCAGCTCCTTGTTCGCCGCGGTCATCTCAACATTGGATCGCGCCAGCTCTATTCTCTGTAATTCCAGCGCTTCTTCGGCTTTCTTACGTTGGGTGATGTCACGTATCGCGCTGGAGACGAGCACACCTTCTTCTGTCTGCAGCGGGCTGAGACTGATTTCCACCGGGAACTCCGCCCCGTTCTTGCGCAACCCGTACAGTTCCAAACCCGCTCCCATGGTGCGCGCGCGTGGCTGGGAGAAAAAGCCTTGCCGGTGCTGCGTATGGTGGCCGCGATAGCGCTCGGGGACGAGCATCTCGACCTTGCGTCCCAGCAATTCCTCTCGCGGGTACCCAAAAGCCCGTTCCGTCTGGGAATTGACCAGGACAATTTCTCCCTTTCGGTCCACGATCACGATGGCGTCAGGAGCCGACTCCAGCAGGCCTTTGAATTTGTCTTCGGCACGTTTTCGGCTGGAGATATCTCGCGTCATCTTGCCGAAACCACGCAGTTGGCCTGTTTTATCACGCAGCGCGGTGATTGCCACGTTGGCCCAAAATCTGGAACCGTCCTTCCGCACGCGCCAGCCTTCCTCTTCGAAGTGTCCTTCTTCTGCTGCGATCTTCAATTCCAGCAAAGGCTTGTTTTCTGCCAAAGCTTCCGGCGGGTAAAACTTCGAGAAGTGCTCGCCGATGATCTCCTCCGCGCGATAGCCCTTGATGCGCTCTGCCCCCTCGTTCCAAGTGGTTATCCGGCCTTCCGGATCGAGCATCAGAATTGCGTAGTCCTTGACTCCATGTAGCATCAGCCGTAATTTTTCGTCGCTCTGTCGCAAAGCCTCTTCCGTTAGCCTGCGTTCGGTGATATCTCGAATCGCGCCCGAGACTAGAACCCCTTCCTCCGTTTCTAAAGGACTGAGGCTAATCTCCACGGGGAATTCCGTGCCATCTTTCCGAAGCGCGTACAGCTCAGGAGCCGCTCCCATGGATCGAACCTTTGGATCCCTGAAAAACCCTAGCTGGTGCCCGGCGTGCTTTCCGCGGAATTTCTCCGGCAGCAGAATCTCAACCTGCTGGTTCAGCAGTTCGCTCCGCTTGTACCCAAACATCTTTTCCGTTTGAGAGTTGACCAGGACGATCTCCCCCTCGTGGTTGACGATCACCATCGCGTCCGGCGCCGCTTCCAGCAGATTCCGGAATTTCTCCTCTTGCTTCTTGCGTTGCGTGACGTCACGGATGCTCTCTAAAACGGCAGTGGGCTTGCCACCTGCGTCCGTCCGCACTGCCCACCTGCTGGAAACAACCACCGTATTTCCATCGCGGCGCCGCTGGGTCAGCTCCCCTTCCCAATACCCCGTTTTGGCAACCTCGGCTTCGATCTCCGCGACAGGTTTGGGGAACACTGTCTGCAGCAATTCGTGAGTCGTTCTGCCGCGAACTTCTTCTTTTTGCCAGCCATATAGTCTTTCCGCCGCTCTATTCCAAAACACGATCTCGCCCTTCAAATTTCGGACAAAGATCGCGTCGTGAGTCAAATCCAGCAGGCCGGCGTTTTCGCGGTAATTCGCTTCGCTGATGCGGAGTTCGAGTTCCAGTTCCCGGCCGTCGTGGACTTCCTTCTGCAGCGCGGCATTCGCTTGTATCCACTGCCTGTTGCTTGGCAGCTCCAGCGCTTGCGGTACGATGCGGCCCAGCAGGATGGCGGTGGGTAGGGATGCCGCCGCGGTGATAGCCTTGATGGCCCCTGCGAGCCAGTATTGTGCGTGCCACAGATTCCACACTTCCATAAGGTGCGTCATGCCGCACGCGACGATAAACACTCCGAAGAGTCCAAACATCCAGCCAAATGGAACGTCGCGGCGCTTGCGGATAAACCACACAAGTGTGATCGGAATGGTGAAATAGGCGAGCGCAATAAGGAAGTCCGACAGAACGTTGAGCCACACAAGCCCGGAATTCCACTGGTAACAGAAACCGTGCGGCTGAAATTCGCCGGAAGTGAACAACCACTTCAAGAAATTCATGCCCCTCCTCCAGAGGCGGACCGTGGCATCGCCGAGCCATTCGCCTTAAGCACTCATTCGTTGAGAAAGAGGAGAGGTCTCGTCCCGCATGCAAACCACATCCCCGAAATCGGGGACATGAAAATGGATCAATGAAAGGGAGAATCCCTGGAAGGGACCTTCATTGTTGCTTAACCATCAGCAATCTTCAAGGCTAGAACAACTGGCGGCCACCCGGAAAGTAACGTGAGCTCACTCCGATTTGAGCGCTCGTATAGGATCGAGGAGCGCCGCCCTTCTGGACGGTATCAGCGCAAAAACCAGATTCATTGACACGGCAAAACCGACTACAAGTTTCGCGTTTATCCAATCAAAGAAAAACTGAAGCTCCGCTCGCTGCGCGATACTCTCGGTCCCTCGCCAGCCTGCCATGAGTCCGGCCGAGCAGCCGAGGACGCTGATCGCTAGCGCTTCGAATAAGAATTGAAAGAAGATGTCTGACTTCGTCGCTCCAAGGGCTCTTCGTATTCCAATTTCTACGACTCTTTCCCCTACAGCAATCCAGCAGATGGCGAGAATGCCGAGGCCCGATACGACGAGACCGCTCAATCCCACCCACCTTACGAGAAATGTCAGCCGATTCGACGAAGTGATCTCTGTGTCGATCAACGTTTTTTGGTTCTGAATCTGAAAATCTTCGGGCAAATTTCCCGGAGTGCGGTGCCGCTTGCTGAGAACCTGATGGATCGCTTCCGTCGTTTCATCCATCTTGTCCCATCTCGTCACCTCAAAGAGAATCGAGCTGAAATAGTCGACGTTCGCGAGCCGGCGCATCGCCATGCTCAGCGGAACGTAGATCTGATTGTCTTCGTTTGTTGCATCAAGTCCCTGGCCTCGCTCCTCCAATACGCCTATCACCTCAAACGGCACTCGATTGATGAACATCCGCTTGCCAATCGGCGATTCACTTCCGAAGAGATCGCGCCGCACAATGGCACCTAGAACGGCCACTCGCGCCGACCTCCTCATTTCTGGATTTTCGTAGAACTCGCCCTCGGTAGTTTGCCAGTGGCGGATGCGCGCGTAGTCGGGCTCGGTTCCCATCACAAGGCAATTGCTTTTCGAAAGGTCGCCGGCCTTGACCAGAAAAGATGTGGTCACCGTCGCGGACGATTTCTCGATATCAGGAATCTCGCGCAGAATCTCGGAGTAATCCGCGGCGACCAGCGTCGTCACAATCGTTCCCGTCTTCGCGCGCCCGCCTACATTGCGGCTCAGCCGCGGACTGACGACAAGCACATTGGTCCCTAACCGTTGTATCCGGTTCAGAACTTTCAACCGCCCTTCGGCAGCATAGTTGATTGCGGCTATCACCCCGCCTACTCCCAGCAGCGCGCTCATAAAGATCAGCTCGGAGCGCAAACGGAATCGCCAGATTAACCGTAGCGACCCAGCCATCAATAGACGTGCTTTGCCGGTGCGCATGAAGTTTCCGGAAGCCTCAAAAAAACGGCGTCAGGTTCGCAAGGCTTTTACGGGATCAACCTGCGTCGCTCTCCACGCCGGATAGATGCCGAAGACCAGACCTAGTCCGACGGAAAGCCCCGCCGTCCATTCCAAGGCTTGCAAAGCAAGGATGGGCGGAAGGTGTTGCATTTGCGCAACCAAATTTGTCCCGCCCAGGCCAAGCGCGATCCCGATCAGTCCTCCAATGGTCGAGACGAGCGACGCTTCCAGGATGAATTGCAGCAATATATCCCGCCGGCTTGCGCCGACGGACCGCCGCAGCCCAATCTCTTTTCTTCTCTCGGATACGCTGATCAGCATCAAGCTCATGATCACTGCTCCGCCAATAAACATCGCGATCGTCGCAATCCCCTTCAATATCGTCGAGAGCGTGGAACCCATCTGAGTGACTTGGGCCATCACCGCCTGCGGGCTTGTAAGCGTGAAATCGTCGAGCGCAGATGCTGCGATGTGGTGACGCTGCCGCAGCAGCGCCGTGATCTTCACCACCGCGGCATCGCTCTTCTCCGGCTCTCGAACTTGCGCGATCAACATCGTCAAAAAATCCCGGTTAAATAAGCGTTTCGCCGCCGTCGTCACCGGAATCAGAATAAGGTTATCGAGACTCCCTCCGCCCGGCCCTGCGCCTCGGGACGCCAATGCTCCTTTCACCTGAAACGGCACATCACCAATTCGAATCGTCTTCTCGATGGCGTCACCTTCTGGAAAAAGAACGGGCAACACATCCGAGCCCAGAATCGCCACGCGCGCTAGCGACTGCATGTCTTCCTCGCTGATGAAATTCCCCTGCGCGACTTCGTCTCCGCGCAAATCAAGCCAGTTCGCGGATACGCCAAAAATCGCGGGACTGACGTTTTTGTCCTTATATTTCACATCGATATCGAACGCGTTTTGCAGCATAGCGACTTGTTTCACTTCCGGAAGTTCCGCCGCGATGGCCGCCGCGTCTTCGAACTTCAGCGTGGGAGGAACATTCGTCAGCGACACCATCCCACGCGTCTTCCCTGCGCCGGGACGAATGATGACCGTATCGAACGTCCCGATCATGTTCTTAAACCGCTTCATCGTCTCGCGCTTGGTGTTTTCGCCCACGGAATCCAGAATCGTCAGCGAACAAATCCCAATCATCACTCCCGCCATCATGAAGAATGTACGAAGCCGGTTCCGCGACATGCTGCGCCACGCTATTCCTATTCCCGAAGTGATTCGCATGGTTTGTTCTCCTAGCCGTCGCCCAATTTACTCCGTCGCGAGCACGGCTATCTTTCGATCTGACGTTAGCACTCCGTCTCTGAACAGAATCTCGCGCTCCGCACAAGCCGCCACCGCATCGTCGTGCGTGACAAGCACCACGGTTCGCCCTTCTTGATGCAGTTGACGGAGGATGCCCATCACTTCCACTCCCGCCGCGGAATCCAGATTCCCCGTCGGCTCATCGGCCAGAATCAGCGGGGGATCATTAATCAACGCTCGTGCAATCGCCACGCGCTGCTGCTCTCCGCCGGAAAGTTCCGTCCCGTAATGATGCGTGCGTTCGCCAAGCCCCACGCGCTCCAGCGCCGCCAGCGCGCGCTTCCGGTCAACACGCCCCGGACCATAAATCATAGGAATCTCCACGTTTTCCAGAGCCGTCGTCCGCGGCATCAGATTAAACGACTGAAACACAAATCCAATTTTCCACGCGCGGACATGCGAAAGTTGTTTGTCGGAATAACCCGACAATTCCTCTCCATTTAACCGATAAGTTCCGGACGTCGGCTTGTCCAGACACCCAACGATATTCAGCATCGAAGACTTTCCCGAGCCCGAAGGCCCGCGAATAGTCACAAACTCTCCTCGTTCGATAAGAAACGAAATGTCTTTCAATGCCTCGACCGGCGTTCCATCGCCTCGCCGGTACGTTTTTCCAAGATGTGTCACATCGATCATGGCTACTCGCCTTTTTTCTCTGGTGTCGCCACGCGATTCACGACCACACGGTCGCCTACAGTCAGACCTTTTTTTATCTCCGTGAATCCCGCGTCGCGCGTCCCAATCGTCACGCTTCTCTTCTCCTGCTTTCCATCCCGTAGAAGCAAAACGTATCGTTCCTCTCCATCGCGCTGCACGGCACTATTCGGCAGGACCAACGCTTTCCGCTCTGCCGTCTTGATCGTGATATTTGCGGTCATATCCGGCTTCAACAGCCGTCCATCCTTCTGTATCGCTGCCACCACCGGATAGTTCACTACGCCTGAAATAATCGTCGCCACCGGATCGATCCGCTTCACGATCGCCGGCATTTCTCGCGACGGATAAGCCTCCACCGTAAAGTTCACCGTGTCGTCGGGCCGCACGTTGGCGATATCCGTCTCATCCACCATCGCCACCAATTCCAGCGCGTTATCTTCGATGATCGTCACAAAAGTCGGAGCTGCGAACGACGCCGCTACCGTTTCCCCCTCCTGCGTCGAAACCGAAGCCACCGTTCCTGAAATCGGAGCGCGGATCACCGCGTAGGACAAATCAATCTCCGCCGCGGCCAAATCGCTTTTCGATTTATCCAGCTTCGCTTGTGCGCTTTTCAGCTGCCATTCCAGATCCTCCTTCTGCTGCGCCGGCAAAACTCCCTCCGCGAATAGCTGCTTCCCCCGCTTCAAATCCCTCTCTGCCTTCCCGACGCCCACTTCGTCCATGGCCGCTTGCGTGCGCGACTGCTCCACGCGCGCCTGCAAAGGCCGCGGATCGATTTCCGCGATGATGTCGCCCTTCTGAATATGCGAGCCAACGGTTACGTTCAGCTTCCGCACGATTCCTGATACTTGCGAACCGACGCGTACTTGCGCGCCGGTCCTCAACCGCACGGTTCCGCTCGTTGTGACGGTCGAATCGATCTCCCTCATTTCGGGAGAAATGGTGGAGGCAGCCGCGAAGTTTCCCTCACTGTGCGGCTGCTTTTGAATCAAATACCCGGCCACCGCCCCACCTGCAAGCACGATTACGACGATGAGTCCGAGCACTCGCCACAACCGTTTCCTCGATGCTTCAACTCCGACGCCGTGAGCTGTGCCCGCCAATGGAATCGCTTCGTCCACGCTCATCACTTCCTGTCGAAGACGATGACCATTGGTTCCTTGCCAGCACGCGCCGATTCCAGAAACAGAGTCTTTCCGTCGTCTGACAGATAGCGCGTCTCTGTTCGAACAACTTTCGTCCCCGCCACCGCACCCTCCGACTCCCAACTCGTCACCAATTTATTCCCCATCCATTTGCTGCTCGTCTGGCTCTTCTCCCCCATCGGCGAATCGTTGGGGACTGTCGCGCCGCTCAAGTCGTACCGCGTCTCGTGCGTTTGCTTTTGTCCGCTGAACACCGTCACGTCGTTCACCGTCAAGGCTTTGGTGTTCTGCGTAATCGTCGAAGTGTATTCGGCGCTGGCCATCATCCCGATGTTCTTGCTCTTCCCGGCATTGAATACCCAAGTGCCCGAAAAATCCGGCGGATTCGCGGCCGCCGCTGCAAACGCAGCCGCAAGAAAAAGCAAAGCAATTCTTCGAATCATTTTTGTTTTCTCCCTTCGATCAAATGCAGTGAGCTGAGAACTCAACTGAGATGCGGTCTGAGCTTTTGTTTTTCGGCCTCAGCCACGTTCTTTGGGGAGTGTGAAGTCTGTACCGAGGTATAGAGTCAAGCAGTTTTTTTACGAGGACGAGAGGCCGTGCCGCTGTCGGTCCGGGTGCGGTTTCCGGTCCGCCCGGCCAAGGGACGCGCCATTAGAGAAGCAGGGCACACCATCGCCTTCTCTGCGCCTGGCTCTTCCAGAACCGCTGCAAGCGGCTTCTTCAAAACTTTCAGGAAATCGATCTTCTGGTTGATCAACTTCAGCCGCTCCCGCGCGATTCGAAACGCTTTTTCCCACTCCTTGGACTTTGTTTGCGGACTGCCCGCAAACGTTTTCGCCGATTCGTGAATCTCCAGCAGCTCCTTGATCTCTTTCAGCGAAAATCCCAGTTGTTGCGAATCCTTGATAAATCGAACTCTCTCGAGGTCGGCTTGTTCGAACGTACGGTATCCTGACGCCGTCCTCACCGGTTTTCGCAGCAGCTTTTCCCGCTCGTAAAACCTGATCGTCTGAACGTTTACGCCAGCCTTCGCAGACAACTCCCCGATTCGCATGTCACCATTCTCAACCCTATACCCAGGTATAGGGTCAACTTTCTAGGCCCTACGCCCCCCACCCATCTATTCCGCGCGCAACATCGAAGCCGGATCGATTCGCACCGCCTGGATCACCGGCCGCAACGCGGCCAGCAGCGCCCCCGCGAGAATGGCTAGCGACGGAAACGCCAGCATCTGCAAATCTGTGGCCCTCACTTGATAGAAGAGAGACTCCACATATCGAACCGACAACATTCCTAGCCCAACGCCAACAACCGCTCCCACGAGCACCATCGCGAACACATCCATCGTCACCAACCGCGCGATGCCACCAGCTTGTGCGCCCACGGCAATGCGAATACCAATCTCGCGCCGCCTCTGCAACACTGAGTAATGCAGAACGCCATACAGTCCGACGCCAGCGAGCAACAGCGCCACAATCGCGAAGAACAACGCCAATGTCGCGAGTAATCGCTCACGCACCGTATGCGACTGATTGATTTCCAATTGCGTCCGTATGCGGCTCACTCGAAATTCCGGCCGCGCCCGCGGTATTTCCTCCCGAAACACTCCGGCAAGCGCCCGCGGGTTCGAGCCGGACGTGCGCACCAGCAAAATCCCGGATCCTCTCTTCCCCGGCTGTCCTTTTTTGTCGATGGAACGAAACGGAACATAGAATTGCGGCAAAATCGGCTCGCGCAAACTCTTGTACCGGACGTCACCCACCAAGCCGACGATTTCATACCGCAGCCGCAAGCCCTCATCCATGTTGAGATCAAACGTCTTTCCCACTGGATCGACGCCGTCGAAGTAAGTCTTCGCAAAAGTCTCGTTGACCAGCGCCGCACCTGGATGCGTATCGCCCGGCCGGAAGTCTCTGCCATCGATCAACTGAATCTTCATGGCCTCCAGCCAGCCCGGTGAAACAGCGCGCATGTACGACAGCACTCCGTTGGGCGGCCCGCCGTTCACCGAAATAAAGTTGTTCCAGCTGCCGCCTCCCAGCAGCGCCGAATCCGCTAGCGCGACCGTCTCCACTCCCTGCACCCCTCGCAGATGTTCCGCAACCTGTCCCCAGAATTCCTGCGACTGAGGAGTTTTGGCGACGGTATCAACAACGAGGAGCCGGTCCGCGGAGAAGCCAGTGGGCTGATGAGACAGTCTTTGAAACGTAGTCACGAAAAGTCCCGCCACAAAAAGCACGAGAAAACAAAACGCCACTTGCACCGCGACCAACACATGCATCAAGCGCCGCTTCGAATGCGGATCTTCTCCACCCTTCAGCGCGCTAACCGGATTGACCGAAGAAGCGCGCAGTGCGGGCGCCAACCCAAAAAGCAAAGTCACGCCCAGCGCTACCCCCAGCCCAAATCCCAAAACTCGCCAATCCGCGGGAAGCACCAGCCGCGCCGGATTGTCCGGCGGATTGATCATGCTCACAACAAACGGCCCCGACCACCACGCGAACAGCCCACCAACCGCAGCTGCAAGCAAGGCCAGCCAGGCGCTCTGCACCAGCACCAGCTGCACCAAACGCCATCGCCCCCCGCCGATCGACACGCGCACCGCCATTTCGCGCGCCCGCGCGGAAGCCTGCGCCGTCATCAGATTCGCGACGTTCGCGCAAGCGATCAGCAACACCAATCCCACGAGCACTCCGAGCACTGCAAGCGGCCGGCGCGTCTCGGATTGCAATTCGGAAACTCCGGTTGCCGCAGGCTCGAGTAAAAGTCTCTGGTCTAAAAAATGATCGATGTCTTCCTGGCGCATTCCACGAAAGCCTTTAGCTCGCTCCGCTTCAAAAGCATAGGAAGTTGCCTCCAATTTCTGGCGGATGGGTTCGAGGGCTGCGCCTGGCTTGACTACGGCCAAAGTCCGATGCCAGGTCCAATCCTTGTGCGTGGCCCCGGGATGCATCATCGTCGGAACAAAAATATCGACCATCATCCCCGGCTCGGTTCCGGTAAAAGGTGCCTCGGCAACGCCGGCGATCTCGTAGAGCTCGTTGCCCATTCGAAACGTCCGCCCGATCACCTTCGAGTCCTGCCCAAAGCGATGCGTCCAATAGTCGTGCGACAACACCGCATACGGATGCGCGCCAGGCTTCAGATCGTCGTTTTCCGTAAAGACCCGCCCCAAAGCCGGCCGCAAGCCCAGCGTCGAAAACGTCCAGCCGGAAACATATTGCAGGTAGGCTTTTTCAATCTCCTCATCCGACTTGTAAGTCAAATCCACCGGCTCCGCATAGGAGACCGCGAACAACTCGGCTTGATCCTTCACCGCGGCACGCATCAGCTCAAAAGCCGGATAAGCCCAGCCGTCAAATGTCTGAGGTTTCCCCTCCGGCCCAATCCCTTGTCGTGACAAATCGTAAAGCCGCTCGGGATTCGAAACAGGCAAAGGCCGCAGCAGCAGCGCGTCAATCAATCGAAACGCCGATGTGCAGGCCCCAATCGCTAAAGCCAGCGACAATATCGCAGCGAGAGAGGTGACTTTAGTCTTGTTAAGCTGACGCCAGCCAAAGATCGCGTCCGAGCGCAGCGATTCCAGCCACGACACGAGCCGAACGTCACGGCTATTTTCACGATGACGCAGCGCCGAGCCAAACGCCCTGCGCGCCTCGATGGGATCACGCCCATGCGTGATCGCCTCCGCAATGTGTGCTTCGAGTTCTTCATCAATCTCGCGATTCAAACGATCCCCACGAAGCACATTCCCGATTCGCGACCATAGCGACATATCAAGCCTCCCGCAAAACTTGCACCGTTCGATCTAATTCCATTACTCCGCCCGCAGCATCTCGACAGGGTCGATTCGCACCGCTCGCATTACCGGGACAACTGCCGCAGCCAACGCCGTCACCAGCATCGTCGCCCACGGCAACGCCATCATCGTCCAATCCGTCGCCTTCACCTGATAGAACAGCGACTCGATGAATCGCCCTGACACCATTCCCAACGCAAGTCCCGCGATCGCCCCAATCACGACCATCGAGAAAACATCCACGGCCACTAGTCGTGCGATCTCGCCCGCTTGCGCTCCCACCGCCATTCGAATCCCAATCTCCCGCTTCCGCTGCAACACCGAATAGTGCAGCACGCCGTACACGCCCACGCCGCCCAGCACGAGTGCCACGCCCGCGAAAAATAACCCCAAAACAGCCAGCAACCGCTCGCGAAACGTGCGCGCCAGGTTGATCTCGGCTTGCGTTCGAATGTTGCTGACGTAAAACTCCGGACGCGAGCGCACCACTTCCTGCCGCAACAGCGATGCCAGAGCAAGCGGACTCCCACTGGAAGTGCGCACAACAAAAGTTCCCCGTCCGCGCAATTGTGGCGTGCCCGCTGCATCCACTGCACTGAAGGGAACATACGCCGTCGGCCGGATCGGTTGCCGCAGATTGTCCCGCGAGCGAGCATCCTTCACGAAACCAGCAATCTCAACGCTACGCCGCTCGCCTGATGACGCAACCAGCTCAAAGCTCCTACCCACCGGATCTTGGCCCCGAAAAAACTGATTCGCGAACGCCTGATTCACAATCGCAGTGTTCGGATACGTCTCCTCCCGGCGAAAATCTCTCCCGTCAAGAAGCGGAATCCTCATTTCCTCCATCCACCCCGGCGACACAGCCAGCAAATCGGAAAGCACGTCACCCGGCGCCGCCCCGCCGATCGAAATCTCCGCCACCCAGCTCTCTCCGCTCATCAGAGGCCATGTCGTCATCGCCACCGACTCAACTCCCGGCACTCCATGCAAATGTTCCTCCACTTGCTCCCAGAACGCTGGCGACTGCGGCTGGTGCGTCACCGTCTCGAGATTCAGAACCCGGTCCGCCGAAAACCCCGTCGTCTCGTGCGTCAGGCGATCGAACGTCGTAACGAACAAACCCGCAACAAACACCACCAGAAAACAAAACGCGACCTGCACCGCGATCAGCACGTGCATCAATCGCCCTCGCACCAGCGGATTGTCTCCGCCCTTCAACGCGCTTGCAGGTTTCACCGCTGACGCTCGCAGCGCCGGCGCCAGCCCAAACAGCAGCGTCACTCCAGCCGAAAGCAGAGCCACAAATCCAAGGACGCGCCAGTCCGCGGGAAGCGACAATCGCGCTGGATCATCCGGCGGGTTGATCATCCCCGCCACAAACGGCGCCGCCCACCAGGCAAACAATCCACCGACAATCGCCGCCAGAAATGCCCGCAACGCGCTCTCCACCAAGACCAATTGCACCAGTCGCCATCTTCCCGCCCCGATCGAAACGCGCAGTGCCATTTCTCGCGCTCTTGCCGCTCCTTGCGCCGTCATTAAGTTCGCCACGTTCGCGCACACAATCAGCAGCATCAGCGCCACAAGCACGGCCAAAATCCCGAGCGGCCTTTTGTAGTCCCTCTGCAGATTCGATCGCCCCGCCGCGGCGGTCTCTACCAGCAATTTCTCTTTGAAAAAAAGCTCCTTCTGCTGCGGCGTCAATGTCAAAAACGTTTTCGCCCGCTCTTCCTGTAAGGCGTGAAACGTCGCCCGCAACCGCTCCTCAATCGGTTCCACCGCAACGCCGGCGTTCAGTTGAATGAAAGTCCGCATCCAAAAGTTGTTCCAACTCTCCAGTGTTCGCGGATTTTTCATTGCCATCGGCAGAAAAATCCCCGTGCTCGTCCCGGTCTCCGTCCCCGTGAACCGCTTTTCCGCGACGCCAATAATCTGATAAGGTGTCTCGCCGATTCGAACTGTCCGCCCAACAACCGCGGGGTCTTTCCCGAACCGCCTCGTCCAATAGTCGTCCGACAGCACCGCGTACGCATGCGCGCCCGGCTCCCCGTCGTCGTCCGCAGAAAGAACCCGGCCCACCGCAGGCTTTACTCCAAACGCACTGAACATCCATCCCGAAACAAATTGCACGTATTCCCTTTCCATTTCCTGCTCCGAACCGTACGTCAGATCCAGCCGGTCGGCATACGAGACCGCGATCAACTCGGCTTGTGCCTTCACGTCCGCGCGCATCTGGCGGAACATCGGATAGGAACAGCTGTCGTACGTGGTCTTTCCATTAGGGCCGGCCCCTTCAAACGCAATGACGTGCAACCGATCGGCATTCGTCACTGGGAGCGGCCGCAGCAGCATCGCGTCGATCAATCGAAACGCCGCCGTACACGCCCCGATCCCCAGCGCCAGCGACAAGATCGCCGCGAGCGAAGTGACCCTGGTCTTGTTGAGCTGACGCCAGCCAAAAATCGCGTCCGAACGCAGCGATTCCAGCCACGCCACGAGCCGAACTTCACGGCTATTCTCACGGTGCCGCAGCGCCGAGCCAAGCGCCCTCCGAGCTTCGCCCGGATCGCGCCCCTGCTTGATCGCTTCCTCGATGTGGGCTTCCAGTTCCTCATCGATCTCGCGATTCAAGACGTCCCCGCGAAACACATTTGCAATCCGCGACCACAGCGACATATCACGCCTCCCGCAAAACGCGATTCACCGCCAAAGTCACCGCGTGCCACCGCGACTCTTCCATCCCAAGCTGCCTCTTCCCCGCTGCCGTCAACTCATACAGCCGCGCCCGCCGCCCCGTCTCTTTCGTAACCCACTCCGCACGAATCCACCCAGCCTCCTCCATTCGGTGCAGCGCCGGATAAAGCGAGCCCTCCTCCACGCGCAGCACCTCGCCGGAAATGTCCTGAATCGCAGACATAATCGCGTACCCGTGCAGCCCCGGCCGCCGCGAAAGTATCTTCAAAACGAGCAGATCCATCGACCCCTGCAAAGAGTCAGCCTTAGCCATACTCAGACCTCGTAATACATAGACGTCTAAGCAAGCAAAAAGTTCCGCAAAAAAATCGTTTGGAGCGCTTCGCGGACAAACCAACGCGGCGAATTAGCCTTGCAGACCAAAATTTCCCCAAAAAGAAGATATTGCCTGCGGAAATCGGCCTGGAGTATAGTCGACTATCGATATACTGACTATCGACTATCTATGCCAAAACGAAAACTCGATCCCTTGCCTTCGGCGGCCTTCCAAATCCTGCTCTCCCTGGCTGGTGAAGATCTGCATGGTTACGGCATCATGCGGCAAGTCGCAGAGCAGACCGAAGGCCGCATGCGTCTCGGCCCCGGCACCCTCTACAGCTCCATCCAGACTCTGCTCGAGGAAAAATTCATCGAAGAAGTCGGCCTGCGCGAAGATGCAAAACTCGGCCAGGAGCGCCGCCGCTATTACCGCTTGACCTCTGCGGGACGCAAACTGGCACGCACCGAAGCCGACAGACTTGCCGGCTTTTTGCGTGTCGCGCGCGCCAGGAAGATTTTGCGGGGGGATTATGTCTGAGAAGATATACGCCTTGCTGTTGCGCCTCTTTCCTTCTCATTTTCGAAAAGCATATGGCGATGAAGCTCTTCTATTGTTCCGCGACCGCACTCGCGATGAAAAAGGATTCTTCCTAAGCTTCCGGCTCTGGTTCGACCTGCTGGCCGATTTAGCCATTTCCGTTCCTCGCGAATACTTCTATGCCAAGCCGAAGCTCACTACCGTCCCGGCCCAGCGCTTAGGCGGCACGCCTTTGTTCTACATCGTTGGAGATGAATCCCCTCGTCCTGGAGCGCTGTTTTTCGGAGGCATGCTTTCGTTGGCTGCCCTGGTGACATTTTCGAGTCTCCTCAGCCACGGCGGAAACCACCGGGCACTAGTTGCCTCAGCCCGCCAACTTCAACGTGCCTCCGCTCCTCCTTCGTCCGCGTCCACACGTCCGGCGCCGCAGGCTGCCCACGATACAAACTCTCCAGGCGGTGGCAAAGACGAAACAATCTCATCAACGTCCCGCCAGTCAGCGATGGCCGCAAACCAATCGAGCCCAGGGCGACTCAAGCCGGACAAATCACAATCGAGTGCCCTCGTGCGCCAGCGCCCCTCCGAATCTCCGCAACCATCAACTCCCCAGCCGCGAGACACCGGCAGTTCAGCGCAACCAATGCAGGATGACGCCGTCACGACAATGGCTACACCGGTCCAGCGCGAGAATCTGAATGCCGCAGAGCGGCACCGCGTAATTGATGCGGCGGTCGCGAATCTAAAGCAGTACTACATCTATCCGGATGTGGCGCAAAAAATGGCCGATGCGCTCGTGGCGCATGAGAAGCGCGGCGACGATGACGCGATGACCGACGGTAAAACCTTCGCGAGGCAGCTGACCATACAGATGAGGGATGTAAGCCACGACATGCACCTGGAGCTGGTCTACAGCCAGGACCCTCTGCCTCGGCAGCCAACAGGACAAACACCGGAAGACATTGCGCGCTATCGCGAAGCAATGGAGCAGAAAAACTGTACGTTCGAAAAGGTGGAGATCCTGCCCCACAATATCGGCTATCTGAAGCTCAATTCCTTTCCTGATCCTTCGGTATGCCGGACAACGGCGATGGCGGCGATGACCTCTCTAAACCACGCGGACGCAATCATCTTCGATTTGCGCGACAACCGTGGCGGCATGCCAGATATGGTCGCGCTGATGGCCTCCTACCTCTTCGACCACCCCGAGTACTTGTACAACCCCAGAGAAAATACGACGCAGAAGTCCTGGACGCTCTCACCGGTTCCAGGAAACAGATTGGCAGATAAACCAGTTTATGTCCTGACATCAGCGCGGACCTTTTCTGGCGCCGAGCAATTCTGCTACGACCTGAAGATGCTCAAACGCGCCACCCTGATAGGTGAGACGACAGGTGGTGCTGCCCACGCGGGAGTTTGGCATCGCATTGATGATCACTTCGGAATGGGCATTCCGGAAACGAAGCCGATCAATCCCTTCTCAAAGACCGACTGGGCAGAGACAGGCGTCGAGCCCGATGTAAAAGTGAACGCCGCGGATGCTCTGCAAACAGCTGAGAAGCTGGCGGAAACCAAGCTGCGGAAAAAGTAATCGAGCGCCGCCGCAATAGGCAGCCTCGGATCACCAGCTCAGAAGCCTCGTTTGGGCTCGACCTCCGAGTTTCCGGCGATACGTCAGGAATGCGCCGGGC
>Ga0070765_100000335_pt1 | contig 27993 bp, 23 predicted proteins | sample HubBroMetageWFT5_FD_71516 | JGI IMG/M metagenome (GOLD analysis project Ga0070765, IMG submission 71516) | Warmed and freeze-thawed soil microbial communities from the Hubbard Brook experimental Forest, New Hampshire - Hubbard Brook CCASE Soil... | ecosystem: Environmental > Terrestrial > Soil... | reverse complement strand
GGAACTTTGCCGGCGGTTTCCGTCGTCAAGCCCAGCGGCTATGTCGACGGTCACCCGGCATCGTCGAAGCTCAATCTTTTCGAGGGCTTCACGAAAAAAATCGTGGATATGGTCCAGAACTCTCCATATTGGGACGATACCGTGATCTTTATCACCGAGGATGAAGGCGGCGGATACTACGACTCCGGTTACGTTCAGCCGCTCGACTTCTTCGGCGACGGCACACGCATCCCGCTAATCGTGGTCTCTCAATTCTCCAAGGGTGGCCACATCTCCCATTCGTATTCGGACCATGTGTCCATCCTCAAGTTCATCGAGAGGAACTGGAACATCGGCACCGTCTCCTACCGTAGCCGGGACAATTTCCCGAACCCGATAACGAGACGGGACAACCCCTACGTTCCGCTTAACGGACCGGCCCTCAGCGACCTGTTCGACTCATTCCATTTTCCCTACGGATCTGGGCGATATTGATCTAATCGATATTGATCTATCCGCGAGGAGATGATTAGTTCCCACCGGCCAGGGAAACATTCCTGGCCGGATTTCTTTGCTGGCACGCGCTAGAATCCCTTCAGCCTCCGCAGCATCCGTTATCCTAGTACCTGAATCTTTATGGCTACCCTGAAATCCAAGAGCACTGGCTCCACACTAACCGAAACCCTGCCCAACAACGGCGCGAACCCCGAACGCGAACGCGTCTTCAACGCCTTCCGCCAATGGGGATACCTCGAAGCCGACCTCGACCCGCTCGGCTTCCTTCGCCCGCGCGTCACGCCCGAACTGCAACTCGAAGGCGAGTACGCCCGAGAAGCCCGCGCCATCTACTCCTCGACCATCGGCGTAGAAATCAACCACATCTACAATCCCGAACGTCGCCGCTGGATCTACGAGCAGATGGAATCGCCGTCTCAGGGTTTCGAGGTTACCGATTCCGAGGTTCCTAGAAAAGACCAGCGGCGCATCCTCGACCTGCTCATCCGCGCCGACATCTTCGAGCAAGTCATGCAACAGCGTTATCTCGGCAGCAAACGCTTCTCGCTCGAAGGCGTCACCGCACTCATCCCGCTGGTCGATGAACTTCTCGACACCGGCTCCCGCCTCGGCGCCACTGAACTGGTCATGGGCATGAGCCACCGCGGCCGCCTCAACGTCATCGCCCACGTAGCCAAGCGCCCTCCGGACGAAATCTTCGCCGGCTTCGAAGACGTTGACCCGCGCAGCGTTCTAGGCTCCGGTGACGTCAAGTACCACATGGGCGCCACCGGCGAGTACACCACGCGCAGCGGCAACAAAGTTCACATCCATCTGGTTTCAAACCCCAGCCACCTCGAAGCCGTCGACCCCGTAACGGTCGGCCGCACGCGCGCCAAACAAGACCGCACCGGCGAAGGTGGACGCGAAAAATATCTTCCTCTCCTCGTCCACGGCGACGCCGCGTTCGCGGGACAGGGCATCCTCGCCGAGACCATGAACTACGCCGACCTTCCCGGCTACACCGTAGGCGGCACCATCCACATAATCGTCAACAATCTCTTAGGATTCACGACGAGCTATCTGGAAGAGCATTCCACCCGCTTCGCCGCCTGCATCGCGCGCCGCCAGTCCATCCCCATCTTCCACGTCAACGGCGAAGATGTGGACGCGGTCGTCCGTGTAGCCCGCCTCGCCACCGAATACCGCTACCAGTTCGGCACCGACGTGGTCATCGATCTGATCGGCTACCGTCGCCACGGTCACAGCGAAGTCGACGACCCCACCATCACGCAGCCGCTGCTCTACAAAAAGATCAAAGAGCATCCGCCGCTCTGGGAAATCTACGCCGACGACATCGGAGCAACCGACTCCCCCGCGCAGGCAGCCGCTATCAAAGCGGAATTCGAATCCGCGCAAAAAGGTGCCGGTAAGCGAACCAAGAAGCCGCTGATGCGCGACCTGCCCAAGTATTGGGACCAATACTATGGCGGCCTGCACAAACCAGAATTTGAAGTAGAAACCGGACTCTCGAACGAAGATTTGGCCGAATTAACCAACCACCTCACCACCTATCCCGCAGGCTTCCACATTCACCCCAAAGTGAAGAAACTCCTCGAACAGCGCGCCGAGATGGGCGCAGGCAAACGCCCCGTCGACTACGGCATGGCCGAGGCTCTCGCTTTCGCCAGCCTGGCGAAAGCTGGAATCCCGGTTCGCTTGTCCGGCCAGGACTCCCGGCGCGGCACCTTCAACCAGCGCCACTCGGTCCTGATCGACATCGAAAACGAGAACGAGTACGTTCCGCTCGAAAACATCAGCCCCGGCCAGGCCCGCTGCGAAATTCACAACTCAACTCTTTCCGAACCGGGTGTCCTCGGCTTCGAGTACGGCTACAGTCGCGATTATCCCGAAGCGCTGGTCCTCTGGGAAGCCCAGTTTGGCGACTTCGTAAACGTTGCGCAAGCCATCATCGACCAGTTCATCTCCGCCGGTGAAGCCAAATGGAACCTACTCTCAGGACTCGTCCTGCTTCTCCCGCACGGCTACGAAGGCCAGGGACCGGAGCACTCCAGCGCCCGCATCGAACGCTTCCTCCAGTTAGCCGCGAAAAACAACATCCAGATCACGCAGCCATCCAACGCCGCGCAATATTTTCATCTTCTCCGCCGCCAGGCCCTCCGCCATTGGCGCAAACCGCTCGTAGTCTTCACTCCAAAAAGCATGTTGCGCCATCCCGACGCATCCTCGCCCATCGAAGACTTCACGCGCACAAATTTCCAGAACGTACTCCCCGACACCGAAGTAGGAGAAGCCGACCGAATCCTCGTCTGCACGGGAAAGATCGGCCATGAACTCCAGGCGGAACGTAGGAAGCGAAAAGACAACTCGACTGCAATCGTATTTCTCGAACAACTCTATCCCTTCCCAGACAAGGAACTGGCCGCCGAATTCACCCGCCACGGCGACTCCGGAGACATCGTCTGGGTGCAAGAAGAGCCCGCCAACATGGGAGCGTTATTCAACATGCTCCCCCGCCTCCAGCGCATAGCCGGCAACCGTCATGTGATGTCAGTAAAGCGCAGCTCCAGCGCCAGCCCAGCCACCGGCAGCGCCAAAGCCCACGAAGTAGAACAAAAAACGCTGCTAACGCTGGCGTTTACAACGAAGGGCTAAGCGCAAACCTGAGAGTGTAGGCGAATGTTGTCATTCCGAACCGCAAAGCGGTGAGGAACCCGCTGTCCGCCGCCACCACCGCAACTCATGTGGGGACGGCCGCCTCGGCCGTCCAGCAAGCGCAGCGAGCCCTCAAGCAGTGTGCTACCCCGGTCTTTCCGTAACGGCCTTCCCCGCACTCCCCGGCAACTTCGCTTTCGCCCCTCCAACCCGCTCCCCCGCAAACAGCTCCTCCAAACCCGGATACGCATAAATGGTTGGCGCGTGATTCTGCATCAACCCACCCGTGTCGGCAGTCGGCCCATAATTGCTATGCACATCCCGCGCCAACATCCTCAGCATCGCCATCAACTGTCCGCGATGATGCGACGTATGCGTCATCCGCCGCGTCATCACCCACGCCCGCGAGCGCTGCACATCGAAAAACTTCGCATCGTCTTCCCACCACGCCTCATCTTTTTCTTGCAGCACCACCAGCCGTTTCCCGCTGTCCTCTGCATATTGCTTCATGAACTCCAACCGCGTCTCCTGTCTTGGCAGAGGAGGCGCGCCCACATCAATTCCCAGCATGTTGCGAAACCACAAGTCTTCGCTCACGCACTGATGCACCATCTGCTCATGCACGCTGCGCCCCCGCGGATCGTCATCCCGGGGGCGCACAGCAAGATCCTCGTCCCGAAACTCGCTCCACACGTTGATCACCTTCACCCGCTCGGTAGCATACGTCTCAACCAGAAATGCGTATCTCATAGCCGCAAATGTTACCCTAATTTCCCGACTCCACAATGCCACGCCGACCCCAACCTCTCCGCGTAGCCATCGACACTGGAGGCACCTTCACCGACTGTGTCTGGATCGACCATGGCCGCTTGAGAATGTTGAAGGTTTTTTCCACGCCAGTCGATCCCTCCCAAGCCATCGTAGAAGCCATCCGCAAGATTGATCACCGGGGCGAGTTGGTAATCCTGCACGGCACCACAGTAGGCACCAACACCCTGCTGGAACGCAAAGGCGCGCGTACAGCTCTGGTCACCACCGCCGGTTTCGAAGACGCCATCGAAATCGGCCGCCAGGCCCGTCCCAAACTCTACGACTTCTTCTTCGACCGCGTCGAACCGCTGGTTCCACCCGATCTCCGCCTCGGCATCGAAGAACGCACCGCCAGCGATGGAGAAATCCTGACCAAGCCCTCGTCCGCGGACTTGAAATCGCTAGGGACAAAGGTAGCAGCGAAGCAACCCGAATCCATCGCCATCTCCCTGCTTTTCTCCTTCGCAAATCCAAAAAACGAGCAAGCGATCGCGGAAGCTCTGAAGCCGTTGGGAGCGCCACTCTCGATCTCCCACCAAATCCTCCCGGAGTTCCGCGAATACGAGCGCACCTCCACGGTAGTAATCAACGCCTACCTCCAACCAATAATGCAGCATTACCTGGAAAATCTGGAGCGCCGAGCAGAACAACTCCACCTGGAACGGCCTGTGAAATACCGTGTGGAGCGGCGCTTCCGCCCCGCGAAAAGCGCTCACAAGGATGTTGGGGCTTTAGCCCCCGAGGCACGCATCTTCGTCATGCAATCCAGTGGCGGCATCACCCCGCTGCAGTCTGCGGCGAACGAACCCGTCCGCACCGTCCTCTCCGGCCCTGCCGGAGGCGTAGTCGGCGCCGCCGCCAGCGCCCGCGCAAGCGGCTTCGAACGCATCATCGCCTTCGACATGGGAGGCACTTCCACCGACGTCTCCCTGGTCGAAGGCGCCATCACCACCGCCAGCCACGCCGAAGTCGCCGGACTCCCCATCGGCGTTCCCATGCTCGACATTCACACAGTAGGTGCTGGCGGAGGCTCGCTAGCCCGCTTCGACGCCGCCGGCGTCCTTCGCGTTGGTCCCGAATCCGCCGGCGCCGATCCCGGCCCCGTCTGCTACGGTCGCGGCACCCAGCCCACTGTCACCGACGCCAACCTCTTGTTGGGCCGCCTCCAACCCACCTGTTTCCTCGGCGGAGACTTCACTCTCGATCTCGACCGCACCCGCAGCGTGACCCGCCAATGGCTGAAGCAGCAGGGAAGTCCGCTGACCGTCGAGAAGTTCGCCGCCGGTGTAATCCGCCTGGTCAACGCCACTATGGAAAAAGCTGTCCGCGTAGTCTCCATCGAGCGCGGCCGCGATCCCCGCGACTACGCTCTGGTAGCCTTCGGCGGCGCCGGAGGCCTTCATGCCTGCGGCCTCGCCGAAGCTCTCAGCATCCCCCGTGTAATCGTGCCCGCGCTCCCCGGCGCGCTCTCCGCCCTGGGTATTCTTTTCAGCGACGTAGTGAAAGACTACTCCCGCACCGTCCTGTGGCCTGTCTCAGGCAAACTCCCAACCGCTCAACTGGATCGCGAATTCTCGCTTCTGCAGAAACAGGCCGCGAAAGATTTTCAAAAGGAAGACTGGCAAGGAAGAGTAAATCATCAGGCCAGCATCGACCTTCGATACCACGGCCAGGGATACGAATTAAATCTGCCCTACACCAGAAATCTCCTCAAGAATTTCCACGCCGAACATCGCCGCCGCTACGGCTACGCCCACCCCGATCGCGAGGTAGAACTGGTAACCCTCCGCCTCCGCGCGGTGGTGAAGTCCGCTCCAGCTCACGCGGAAAAGATGAGCCACGTGGGGACGGGCGCATTCGCACGTCCAGGCCGAGCAAGGCTCGGCTCACCCTCCACTCCCAAAGCCGCAGTCCTGTTCGACGGCAAGAAACTCGCGACGGCAATCTACTCGCGCGACAAGTTGAGGCCAGGCAAGACATACTCCGGCCCCGCCATCATCACCGAATACAGCGCCACCACAGTAATTCCGCCCAAGAAACGCTTCCACCTCGACCCCGCCGCCAACCTGATTGTTACAATCCGATAAAAATATGTCTCGCGACTCCGAACCGGCCACTCGGTACTAGGTACTAGGTACTGCGTTCGCTACAATACTCTCGTGAAACCCAGCATCTTCGTCGTCGAAGACGATCCTGATATTTCCCGCCTCGTTCGCCACCACCTGGAGAATGACGGCTTCGCCGTGCGCGTCTATCCCAACGGTTCCAACGTAATCGCCGACGCCGAACGCCAGCGCCCCGCGCTCTTCGTGCTCGACATCATGGTCCCCGGCAAAGATGGTCTGGAACTCTGCCGCACTGTCCGCCAAACCGTGGGCCTCGCGTCCGTGCCGGTGATTTTCCTCACCGCCAAAAGCAGTGAAGCCGACCGCGTCCTCGGTCTCGAAATCGGAGCCGACGACTACATTGCCAAACCTTTCAGCCCGCGCGAGCTCGTCGCGCGCGTCAAAGCCGTGCTGCGCCGCTTCGAACGCCCGCTTCCGCCCAGCCCGCTCAAGGTCGGCGAAATCGCTATCGACCCCGGCGCCATGATCCTCACCGTTCGTGGACAAACCGTCCCTACCACCGCCACCGAGTTTCGCCTGCTCGATTATTTCGCGCGCCACCTCGGCCGCGTCTTTTCGCGCGATCATCTTCTCGATTCCGTCTGGCGCGACACTTCTTACGTGACCCCGCGCTCGGTCGACGTCTATGTCCGCCGCATACGCGAAAAAATCGAGCCGGACCCGGAAAACCCGCGCTACCTCAAGACCGTGCGCGGCGCCGGCTACCGCTTCGAGGCTCCAAAGTGAGAGTCATCATAGAAGTGATCAGAGAAGTGGCGAGAGTGACAGAGCAGTGAGAAACGGGATCTTCCTCAAGCTGATGGCCGCCTTTGTGGTCGTCATCCTGGCCACCGCCATAACTTTCGACGCTATGCTCGGCGGCGCGGTCCGCCTCGCCTATCCGCTCTCCGATGTCGAAGCCGTCTCCCTCCAGATTCGCCACCGCCTGGAACTTGCTTCCGGACTGGCATTCCTCTTCGCGTTCGTAGTTGCCGCCGTAGCCGCCAATTGGACTGCTCGCCGTCTGGAACGCATCGTCGAGGTCGCCGGCCGCATCGCCGACGGCGATCTTCAGGCCCGCGTCCTCGAAACTTCAGAGGACGAGGTCGGCCGCGTCGCCGGCGCCATTGATAAAACTGCTCGCCGTGTCGAACAAAGTTTTGCCGCCGTCCGTTCCAGCCAGCGCCAGCTCGAAACCCTGCTCAACAGCATGCAGGACGCAGTCATTGCCGTCAGCGCCGACGGCCACGTGCAATGGGCCAATCAACCCATGGACCGCCTCGTTCCGCAAGGCGCCCGCCTGCAGCAGCCGGTCGAGGAAACCATCCGCGATCCCGACTTTCTCGCCTCCGTCAAGGAAGCCACCACCACTCGCGAGGTCAAAACCGCTCGCGCCACATCCATCGTTCCGGGCCGTGCGTTCGACGTAACCGCCGCTCCTCTGCCCGGCGGCGGCGCCGTCGCCGTGCTCCGCGACCTCACTGAAACCGAGCGCGTCGAAAAAACCCGCCGCGACTTCATCGCCAACGTCTCTCACGAACTGCGCACGCCTCTCACTTCGATTCAAGGCTATGCGGAGACCTTGCTCGACAGCACTCCCGATAACGGTGCTCCCACGCGCGAGTTTCTCGAAATCATCCGCAAGAATTCCTCCCGCATGGCCCGCCTTACCGAGGATCTGCTAACTCTAGCCCGCGTCGAATCGGGCGAAACCCGTTTCGAAATGGAGCCCGTCCCTCCCGCCGAGCTTGTCCACGACGCCGAAGAAAGCTTCCGCGAAATCGCCCGCTCTCATGGAATTGATCTGCTGATTCAAGACGGGCCGATTCAAGATCGGCCGATTCAAGGTGGGCAGATTCAAGGTGGGCAAGTTCAAGACAACCAATTTCAGGATTCTGCGCCAAACGGAGATTCGCCGATTCAGCATCTGCGCTCCGTCCTCGCCGACCGCGAAGCCATCCATCAGGTCTTCTCCAACCTCATCGACAATTCCCTGAAGTACGGATCACAGTCCGGATCGCAATCCGGATCACAGTCCGGATCGAAGTCCAGTGCCGCCGGCGGACGGATCGTTCTCGGTGCCCGCGCCATTCCTCACGCTGTAGAATTCTTCGTTCAGGATTTCGGCGCAGGCATCTCCTCCGAGCATCTTCCCCGTCTGTTCGAACGCTTCTATCGCGTCGACAAGGCCCGCTCCCGCGAATCCGGAGGCACCGGTCTCGGTCTCGCCATCGCCAAGCACATCATGCTCGCCCACGGCGGCTCCATCCGCGCCGAGAGCGAACTAGCGCACGGCTCTACCTTCCTCTTCACCCTCCCCACCGCGTAAGAGGGCTACCATCCCAACTCACGTGGAGACGGCCGCCTCGGGAGCCTGCCCTGAGCGGAGCCGAAGCGTCAAAGCCTGGGCGAAGCCCGGCGCCCATGAGATCGGTGCCCGGCAGTTCAGTATGGCCTGGTGTTAGAATCGTGTAGCATCTCCCCCCTCGGAGAAGTTATGAAACGCACCGCCGCTCTCATCCTGCTCGCCGCCGCAAGTGTTGCCTGGTGCCTCCCGGCGAACGCCCAGCGCGAGAACCGAAGCATCGGAGAAAATAGCCGCGAGGCCAAGAGAGCGGCCAAGCAGTACCAGAAAGCATCAAAGAAAGCCGCGAAGAGACAACAGAAACAAATGAAGAAATATCAGAAAGCGCAGCGCAAGGCTGCCAAGCGGCAAGGTCGCGCTAAATAGAGATAGCCCTCCTCCGCGCCTAACCCCGCTTCGTTACGCCCCTCCTTTCACTGGACGGTTGTAAGATACCGGCATGCCGCAGGATGCTGTCTCTGTAACCCTGGCAGTGGGATCGGCCGCCTATCAGAAAACGCTGGCGGCGAGCCTGCTCCAGGCGGGTCTCTTGCGGCGCTTTCTGAAGCTGGGCCCATATCTCGAGATCGAAGATCCCGGTCCCGATGGCTCCCTGCGAGTCATCAAGCGCTTCCCCCTCAATCGCCGCATGAACCAATTGTGTTGGGGGCTGTGGCGCCGGATCCCCGAACCACTCCGCCCACCGCAGCCCGCCATGGTCACCGCCCTGCTCGCCGACCACTTCTGGTCCCGCTGGATTCCCCCCTGCACCATCTTTCATGGCTGGATGGGAATGTCCCTCGCCACTTTGCGGGTCGCGAAACGCCAGGGTGCCCTTACTTTGATCGAGAATGCCGGCCGCCATCCCCAGCACTGGCATCAGGTTGCCCAGGAAGAATACGATCGCTTTCACATCGCGCCCAGCCAGCGCCGGCCCCTGCTCTCTCCGCGCATGATTCGCCGCCAAGAGCGCGAATACGAACTCTGCGACCGCATCGCAGTGCCGTCTAGCTTGGCTTACCGCAGTTTCGCCGAGTTCGGCTTGGCGCATAAGGCTGTAGTAGTTTTGCTCGGGGCCGACACTCAACTTTTTTCTCCCCAGCCGCGCCCCGAACCACCCCGGCTATTCCGCGCTTGTTTTGTGGGACGCATTGAGCTAGCCAAGGGTGTCGGTTATCTCCTGCAAGCCTGGAAGCGCCTGGCGCTGCCCAACGCTGAACTCGTCTTCGTGGGCGAGGTCAAGCCGGAAATGAATTCATTGCTGCGCAGTCACGCCGATTCCACCGTGCGCATGACTGGCGTCCTTCCCCATAAAGAAGTGGCCGCCCACTATCGCGAATCTGACATTTTCATCATGCCTTCCGTGAACGAAGGCTTGGCCCAGGTCATGCTCGAGGCCATGGCTTCGGGACTGCCGGTCGTGGCCAGCGACCTGTCGGGCGCCGACGACTGCATCACCGAAGGAAAAGAGGGATTCATCGTCCCCGCGCGCAACGTCGATCGCCTCGCCGAAGCCATCCTATGGTGCTACCGGCATCCCGATGAAATCCGCGCCATGGGCCTTGCCGCTCGCGCCAGAATAGAAAGTCAGTTCACGCTCGATCACTACAATCAACGCCAGATTGCGTTGTATCGGTCTCTGGCCGGCATGCATAACCCGGCGGTCTCCGATCTCCATCCGCTACCAACTCAGGCAAAACCGGGAAACTGATCCGTGCCCTTTCCAACTATTCGATCCTCGGCGCGAACCGCAATCCATCGCTTGGGAATTGTCCATGCTGTGCGCGCCCTCAAGCGTCGAGGCTGCCGGATCCTTGCCTATCACCGCTTCCCCCCTGACCACTCCCAACTAGCCGCTCAGTGCCAGCACATCCGCCGCTATTATCATCCCGTCTCCATGCGGCAGGTGGCTGAGAGCCTTGGCGGCGGATCCCCTCTCCCCGATCATGCTCTTGCCGTCACGGTCGATGACGGCTATCGGGACTTCCTGCTTCACGGACAGCCCGTCTTTTCACAATTCGAGATTCCGGTCACGGTTTTTCTCGTGACCTCTTTCACCGACCAGGAGTTATGGCTATGGTGGGACCAGATCACGTACATGTTTATGTTCACCAGCCGCAAGGCGATTTCCTTCGATGGCAGGGAAATCCGCATCCCAGCCGACCCCATTCGCCTCGCCGGCGACGTTGCCCACGCGCTAAAGCGATTGCCCAACGTAGAACGCATCGCCAGGATGAAGGAGCTTCACCGACTCCTCGAAGTTGACTTGCCCAAGTCCGCTCCCGAAGGATTCGAGCCCCTGACCTGGGACGAAGTGCGGCGCCTCGCAAGCATGGGAGTCGAATTTGGCTCTCACAGCCGAACTCACCCTATCCTCTCCCGCCTCGCGGACCCAGCAGAAGTCACGATGGAAGTCGAGGGCTCGAAGCGTCGCCTCGACGAACAGATGGGCTTTCCTTCCTTGCACTTCGCCTATCCTAACGGCACCCATGCCGATTACGACGATCGGACTCTGGCGGCCGTAAAGCAATCCGGATTCGCGACCGCAGTCACCGGCGAAAGCGGCTTCAACTACGCTCATCCCGCTCCACTCGAACTTTCGCGGGTGAACCTCGATACAACCACGCAGGGAAACCGTTTCGTAGAGAAGCTCGCTGGACTGCGGAAGTAAGCCGAGCAACCTTAAGGGTTGTCGCTGAAAGAAGAGTGCCCTCGAAAAACAACGAAAAATTCACCTGCCCGTAACCCATATCCGGAAGAGAATACCTATCCTTAGCCGTTGACCATCCATTCTTATGAGCGGCACAATAGGCTCAGCGAGTCAGGCGGCCCGCGTCGTTCCACAGCGCGCCCAAGGGATATCCTCATGAGCACTGCCCGCGTTGAAGGCCTCACTCCCGAACCGGCCCATCATCACATCGTCCGCCGCACCATCGAAGCCTGTCGTCTCGCTAAGGAAGCCGCCGGAGCCGCCGCCGAGGGCATCGCCACCGGCTCCGCTCCACTGCTCAATTCTCTCCGCCAGCGCGAGCGCGAACTCGACACACTCGACATGGAAATCGACAGCGCCGTCACCTCGGTCATCACCGAAGTCGAGCCCACCGAAGCCCGCGAACTTCTCGCCTGCATGAAGTTCATGATCAGCCTTGAGCGCATCGGCGACCTGCTCCTCAGCTTCGCCAACAGCGCGCAAGCCGCTTCCGGCCGCATCGATTCCGAAGATACCCGCGACCTAACCCACATGGCCACCATCCTCGAAAAAATGCTGACCGACGTGGGTGGCGCCTTCTCCACTCGCGACGTCGGTAAAGCCGTCGATGTTCTCCGCTCCGACGCCGAGATTGACCGTCTTCGCAATCTGATCTTCTTGCGCCACATCGAGAATCCTGAAAACATCGCTCGCCAGGCCAGCCTACAAGTCATCTTCATGACCCAGTCCCTCGAGCGAGCCGGCGATCACGCAAAAAACCTGGCCGAAGAAGTCTGCCACGTAGTCAGCGGCCACACCGTTCGCCACGTCCTGATGGCCTACGACAAGCCCGTAGAACAAATGTTCATCGACTACCTCCGCCGCCGAGACCACCACTAAAAATAGCCCGTGTGGGGCGGACACTCCTGTTCGCCTCTATCCACGAATCAATCAGCTGACGTCTAACCAGCTTTGTCATCCTGACCGCAGTCGAAGGATCCCATGCCGCCTATACCACTCGCAGCCTCGCAGGGCATTTCTGTCCACCCGGCAGCCCTTTAGACCTCGAGCGTGCCGTGGAGGTACAAGCGCGCCCTGCCGGCGATCTTCACGCGATCGCCGGCGAATGTGCACTGCATGTCTCCGCCGCGGGCACTGAGTTGTTGCGCACGCAACCGGTCCTTACCCAGCTGTTCCGCCCAATATGGAGCCAGCGTGCAGTGTATCGAGCCGGTCGCGGGGTCCTCATCGATGCCGATCGATGGGGCAAAGAATCGGCACACATAATCCGCGTCACCCTCACCGGGAGCGGTAACAATGGCTCCGCTGAGCCCGATGTCTAGTTTCGCAAGCGCGCCAATGTCGAGCGACAGCCCCCGCACTTGCGCAGCCCGATCGACCACCACGAGGTAGTCGCGCGATTTCGTCACTAACGCCGTTTTCAAACCCAGCGCTGGTAACAGGCCGACTGGCACGTCACAGGGCTGGGATGGCCGGGCGGGAAAGTCCATCTCAAAGCAGTCTCCCTCATGGGCGACAGTCAACATGCCGCTGCGGGTGTGAAAGCGAACTGGCCACACGTTGTGCTTCCGCAGAGCCAGCACATAGGCAGATGCCAGGGTGGCGTGCCCGCATAGATCGTCCTCGACCTTCGGTGTAAACCAGCGCAAGTCGAAATCACTATCCCCGCGGGGAACAACAAAAGCGGTGGTGCTGTGCCTGTTCTCAACCGCAATTTTCTGCATCATGCCATCCGCGAGAAAAGCTGAAAGGATGCAGACGCCCGCCGGGTTACCGGAAAAGAGCTCGCCTGTGAATACATCAACGTGGTAATACGGAATTGTCATATTCCTAAGCGCACTCCTCAGCAGTCTCGACTTCAGCAGCCGGTGCCGGAACTGTCTCTGGAGCTTTGAAGGCCACAGCACGCTCACCTCGCCGGATCAGCACAATCGCCCCCAGAATCGCCACCGACGCCAGTACGACGCGCCACGACAGAGGCTCGTGTGCAAGAAACCATCCCAGCAAAACCGCCACCACCGGATTCGCATACGTATGCGTGGCCACTAGCGTCGGCGGAACCCGCTGCAGCAGCCACGTGTAAGCCGTAAACGCGATCACCGACCCGAACGTGATCAGGTAGCCCAATCCAAGAATAGAGCGCAACGTGATGCTCGACCAATGCGTCTCATGGAACTCGCCCGTAATTCCCGCCGCGATCAACAGCAGCGCCGCGCCGCAAAGCGTCGGCAGCGCCGTCCTCCCCAAAGCATCAGAAGGCAGCTTAAGCCGCGGCGAAATAACGACGCCGAAAGACCACGACAAAGAACCCAGCAGCACCGCCAGCAATCCCAGCAGGCTCGACCCTTTTACGGTGAGTTCCGCGCCCGTGAGCATGCCTACACCCACTACGCCAAGACCCAAGCCCAGCCCGCTAAGCAAGCTGATCTTCTGTTGCCCCATCATCCAGCCCAGCACCAGAATGAACATTGGCTCAGTCGCGATCAGAAGCGCCGCCAGCCCCGAGGCGACGTACTGTTCCGCCCAGTGAAGCGTGCCATGCCCGATTAAGAAGAAGAGCGCGCCCAGCGCGAATCCCGCCACCCACTGTTGCCGGGTCGGGCGAAACCCGCGCCACCAGGCCCAAGTCAGCATGATCCCGCCAGCAATCGAATGCCGGATCCCCGCCACCACGAGCGGTGGAATAGTCTCGACCGAATAGCGGATCGCGAGATACGTCGATCCCCAAATGACATAGATCGCGACAAAGGCCAGCGCCAGCTTGATGGAGTAGCTGCGGTCGCGCGAATTCACGGATTGGCGTGGCTCGGGAACGATCACGGGTCTGCCTCCAATATGTATTATCTTGCCCCGGTGAAGCATGGCTCTTATCTGCGCGGAGTGATCGGGAATCATGGAACTGCCTCCGAGAATGCCTAACCTGTTAACTTTATTTAACAGGTTATTCAGATGCTAGGTGGATGTGATATAACTTGTCAAGCTATTTTTACTGGTTATATGCTCGAGAGGACGATTTCACCAGATTGAGCATCCCCGAAACCAAATCCGGCAGACGTCAACCACCATTCTTCGAACTGATGGGAAATGTCTGCCTCGATTTCATCAACACGCTCGACAATCGTCCCAGCGGCAAGCCAGAAGAGTTGCTGAAGAATTACTACGACCTGGCGCGCTTCGGCGAAGACACGGGAATTCTCACGCCCGAGCAATTGGATTTTTTTTACGAGCGGGTTCACCTCATGCCCGATGAGGCGCAGGAGGCAATGCGTCGCGCCATCAACCTGCGCGAATCGCTGTATGCCATCTTCTCCGCGGTGATGAATAAGCAAGCCGCGCCGCAACTCGCGATGGACAGGTTCAATGCGCATCTCCACGAAGCCGCGCTGCATTCGCGACTGGTGCAACCTAAGATTTCCGAAAGTAAAAAACCGCAAAATGACGGACGCCTGGAGTGGCGCTTCGACGGGATGACTTCTTCCTTGAAGGCGATGCTGTGGCCGATCGCGCGCGCGGCCGCGGATCTGCTGGCCTCGAGCGACATGGCGATGGTGCGCACCTGCGCCTCGCCTACTTGCCAGTGGTTCTTCCTCGACACCAGCAAGAATCACCACCGCCGCTGGTGCAGCATGAAGCAATGCGGCAACCGCGCCAAGGTGCGAAAGTACTATGCGAAGAAGAAGATGGCCTGAGGCTACTTCAGTTCGGTGATGATTGCGCGCTGTTCTCCACGCACCAGGGTTTCGGTGTGAGCGCGGCCGCGAGGGTTGAACTTGACCGTGTAGGGCGTGAACGAATTCACCGTCACTTGTCCGTCTGAAGTGGTCGAACTCAGGTCGCCGTCCTCAAGAAACATGACCACGACATCTTTATCGTGGAAATGCATTGGAGTGGGCACGCCGGGCGTCCAGGTGTAATCCCACACGATCACGCGGTCGTTCTCCAGAATCTTCTTCGATCCCGGCCGCGGAAACGCCAGCGGATAGCTGGTCGTATTCGCTATCGGAGGCACGGGGTGATCCTTCAAATCGATCATGATCGAAAATTGTGGGTTGTGGGTCGGCCTCTTTCCGAAGGGCAAGAACTGCGCGGCGCCCGACGTGGACACTTCCACCGCGTCAAGCGTCCGCGCTGTTGGGGCGGCACCGACATTCCAGACGGTCACACGGTCGTTGTCGATGGCCGGCTTCGCGGGTTCTTGAGGGCTGGCTTGGAACAACATCGCGTAGAGCAGGAGAAAAGAAAACATCGAAGCCCCTTATCAAATGAAGCGGAAGCGAGACACCCTACAAAGCCGCTCCGGTCAGCGGGCTGGTTGGAACTCGGAGTCCCCATCCTGCCATAGCAAGAACGACATTTCGTCGGCAAACTCCAGATCGTGCTGTGCGCGGGTCGATCCCATGCCGTGCCCGGCGTCGTAGTCCACCCGCAACAGCACAGGCTTCTTGCTGGAAGTGGCGGCCTGCAGCCGTGCAGTCATTTTAGCCGCCTGTGAGGGATCGACGCGGGGATCGTTGATGCCTGCAGTCAAGAACACGCCGGGGTATGCCGTTCCATCTTTGACATGCTGATACGCGTCCATGGCGTAAAGCCCCTTGAAACCGTCGGGATCGGCGACGGTGCCGAACTCGGCGATATTTGGCGGACCGTTGGGAGTAAATTCCATACGCAGCGCATTGGAGCAGCCGACGCGTATCAGAGCTCCCGCGAACAGATCAGGCCGCTGCGTGATAGCGCCTCCAATCAGGATGCCACCAGCGCTGGTGCCTTCACCCGACAGGCGCTGCGGGCTCGTATATTTGTTCTCGATCAGGTATTGAGCGCTGGCGATGAAATCATCAATGGTGTGCTGTTTGGTGAGCTTGTAGCCGGCTCGGTACCACTCCTCGCCGTATTCGCCGCCGCCGCGAACATGCGCGAATGCGATGACGCCGCCCCGCTCCAGCCAGGCCAGCCAGACCGGATCAAAAAAAGCGTCATAGGAAATGCCATACGCTCCATAGCCGATCAAGTGCGTCGGACGGTTGCCATCGAGCTTGATGTTCTTCGCACGAATGATGGAAAGCGGAATCATAGTGCCATCGACACTCTTGGCCTTCACTTCAACTGCTTCGTAGGCCGATGTGTCGATGGGCAGCGGTGGTTGAATTCCGGTGTCGATGGCAGTCTGGCTGCGTGCATCGTACTTCAACCAGCGCGGAGAAGTTGTCCAGGAAACAACATGAACCATAGCTCCCGGTTCGGTGGGCGTCACGGAAATCCCTTCGACTGACTGGCCCTCGCCGGCGGGGACGGGCACGATGCGCCCGTCGAAGGAAAGCATCCGCATGCGGCCGATTCCGCCGTCGAGATCGCGGATGTAGATGCCATCGCTGGCCACATCGGCTTCCTGAATGACGACCTGGCTGGCAGGGACGACCACCGTGGCATGCGCAACGTCCGGGCTCTTGAGGCTGGTGCGGGTCACTTCATAGCGTGGGCTGTTCTTGTGAGTTGTGAGATAAATGTCGTCTTTGTAGACGTCGAAGCGGGTAACTGCATCATCGACGTCGAAAAGCTTTTTCCACGCAATTGAAGGAGCGCTCAGTTGATCGGAAGGAATGTAGTAAACCGTATTTTCGTTCTCGGTACCGTGGGACACGACACCGAAGAGGTAAGGAGACACCGGCGAGTATGCGAGGAAGCTGATATCGTTGTCCTCGATCTTCAAGCTCGGCGAGTAACCGTAGCCGAACAGAAAGCGATCGTGCTCAGGATCGTCGCCGATCTGGTGAAGATAGGCACGGCTCCGCTGCTCGAATGCAGTGCGGGGCATATCGGGTGTAACTTTCTGCAGGCGGTTGTACAGGAAAGACTTGTTGCCCGGCAGCCACGCGAGTGCACCGAAACGGGCCCGGTCAATGGCATCGGGAAGGGGCTTTCCGGTGGCGGTTTCGAGGATGTGAATCACGCTATTCTCAGAACCACCGGCAGAAATTCCGCACGCTACCAGCGTGCCATCGAGTGACGGCTGAAAATAATCGATCGAGTAGTGGACTCCATCTTTTGTCAGCAGTTCCGGGTCTACGAGCAACCGCTCCGGCGCTCCAGCGCGGTCTACTACATAGAGTTTGACGTTATCGGCTCCGGGATCAGCCTTCAGATAAAAAATCTTTCCACCCCAGACCTGCGCATTGCGAACCCGGGTGCTGGCGGTATCGAGAGCCTTCACGCGCGCCAGGAAGCTTGCGCGTCCCGGCAGGCTGGTCAGAGTGGCGCGGGTATAAGTGTCTTCACCTTTCAGCCATGACGCTACCGGGGCGTCGTGCCAGTTCTCAAGCCAGCGATAGGGATCAGTGACGCTTTGGCCGAAGAATGTCTCCGTGACGTCGTGACGCTCTGCGACCGGTGGTCCGGATTGTGCGTGAAGGGTTGAGGGTGCGGCGAGCCCGGCAGCCACACTGATGCAGACGCATAATGTGATGCTTGCCGGAAAACATTTGAACGGCATCGCTGTGCTCCTAGGATGAATCGCGACAGTTGGGTTCCATCCCGGCACGGGATCATAACAGAATCGAGCCACCTCGGGCGGGGCACGGTGTTAACATTTACCCGACGTCGACCGATACGTTGCACGTTGATCGATACGTTTGGTCGTTGAAGGTGAGGTTTTCGCGATGGCCGCGCGGCCCAACAACTTGAACCGGGACTCCTGGCCGGAATTGCCGCTTGAGGCATGGCAGGATACTTACGCCACGCTGCACATGTGGACTCAGATTGTGGGTAAGGTGCGGCTGGCGCTGAGTCCACGGATCAATCACTGGTGGGAGGTTCCGCTCTACGTCAATGGGCACGGGCTCACTACCTCTGCGATTCCTTACAACGACCGGAACTTTGACGTACAGTTCGACTTCGTCGATCACAAACTTATCATCCAGACCAGTTGGGGCATGTCGAAGACTCTGGCGCTGAAGGCGCAATCGGTCGCGGATTTCTATGCGGAGTTCATGGCGGCGTTGCGATCGGTCGGTATTGAGGTGAAAATCTGGACTATGCCGGTTGAGGTGCCGAACCCGGTGCGTTTTACCAGCGACACCCAGCATGCCTCTTACGATCCTGAACATACGCAGCGCTTCTGGGAGATACTGGTCTCGTGCGATGACGTCTTTAAGGAATTCCGGGCGGGGTTTATCGGCAAGAACAGTCCGGTACATTTCTTCTGGGGAAGCTTTGATTTCTGTGTGACGCGGTTCTCCGGGCGGCGGGCTCCGGAGCGCGTGGGCGCCGATGCCGTGACGCGCGAGGCCTATTCGCATGAGGTGATCAGCGCGGGATTCTGGCCGGGCGGCGGCGACATCAAAGGTGCGGCGTTCTATGCGTATGCCGCGCCCGAGCCTTCTGGCTTTGCCGAGGAGCGGGTACAGCCCGCGGAAGCTTTCTATCATCCGCAAATGAAAGAATTTCTGCTGATGTATGACGATGTGCGGCGCGCTGCATCACCCCGGGAGGCGCTGCTCAGCTTTTTGCAGAGCACTTACGAGGCGGGAGCGAATCTGGGGCACTGGGATCGGAAAGAACTGGAGAGAGGTTAGCGTGGTTGTGCAAGGGGTCCTTCGACTGCGGATGTACTTCACTTGCGCGAAGTACCACCTCCGCTCAGGATGACAGAGTTTAAGGGGATGACAAATGGCAAAGAAATGCAAACATCTGGATCAGATCAAGTTCAGGACGACCAACATTCACGTCTGTGAAGAGTGCGTCAAACTTGGCGACACCTGGGTTCACCTGCGGATGTGCATGATCTGCGGGAATGTAGGCTGCTGCGATTCGTCGAAGAACAAACACGCCACCAAACACTTCCACCACACCAGCCATCCCCTGATTCGGTCGATCGAGCCGGGAGAGGAGTGGATATGGTGTTACATCGACGAAATCATCGCCGGCGAAGTCGCCGCGTGAACCGACGCGTGGCAGCGTAGGGAAACTATGAACTGGGGCCGAATTGCGTTGGCAGTATTCGCCAGTGGATTCGTGTCGTCGATGACAGACTGGCTGTTCGCGGGCGATTGGCTTTACAAGCGCTACGGTCGGCATCCTGAGATCTGGCGATACCAAGCTGGCCAGGGAGAAAACAAAGCCATTCTCTGGTCAAGCCTGTTTCCTTTTCTTACCTGCGGGATTTTTGTTCTGCTCTGCAGCGGCCTGCACCTTCACTCGTACCGCGCAACGTTCAAATTGGCAGCGGCGGTCTGGCTCATTGGTCCGTTGCCGTTGACGATTGTTAACGCCTTGTGGCTGAAGCTGGCTCCGGCGATTGCGGCGTCGTGGGCCGCAGGGTGGCTGGTGAAGCTTGCGCTCGCCGCGATGGCAGTGGCGCTGATTCTGGGCTGAACTCCCAGATGAATTCCCAGCAGGCTCGTTTGATCTTTCCCGGCCGCCGCGTCAGCCCTTCACAATCTTCTTTGCTCCCGCGTCCCACACCGCGATGGACTTATTGAAGTAGGCGAAGTTTGCCAGGTGGCAGCCAATGGCCGCGTGGTTGCCGAAGACTTCATTTTCCGTGACCGGTTTGCGAGTACGCACCGCGTTGAAAAAGTTGGCCTCGTGGTCGACGACGTCGCTGTATCCCTCGGGCACGGTGTAAGACCTGCCTTGATCATCCACGAGTGAAGCCAGTGCCGGCGTCGGCGGATGCTCTTCGCGCCACTGCTTGAGGTACTGCTCGCGCAAGGCGCGCGGCCAGCCATAGGTGGAATAGCTCTCGGGCTCGGGCCGCATGTCCTGCGGCTTGAAAGTCAGGGTGGAGTCCTTGATGATCAGCGTTCCCTGGTCGCCGTAGAAGGCGATGAACTCTCCGCCATCGTTGTTCAGGTTGCAACGCAGGCTGACGCGGAAATTCGGGTAGTCGTAGACGGTCTCGATCAGATCGGGGAACTCGCGGCCGTCCTTGAAGTGGAAGAGCCCGCCGCTCGATTGCGCGCGCTCGGCGATCGTGTTGGTGCCGGAGATGAAGTGGATTCCGGAAATCAGGTGAACGAACAAATCGCCGCCGAGGCCCTCGCCGTAGTCGGCGAAGCAGCGCCAGCGGAAAAAGCGCGCGGCATCGAACGGCCGCTTAGGCGCTCTGCCAAGAAATGCATTCCAGTCGATTGTCTTCTCGCTGGCGTCGGGAGGAATGGGATAAACCCACGCTCCGCTGGGACTGTTGCGGTCCCAATATGCCTGGATCGCGGTGACCTGGCCTAGCTTGCCCGAGTCGTAGATTTCTCTAGCTTTAGCGTAGAGGACGGAGCTGACGCGCTGGCTGCCGATCTGAACGATGCGATTTGCCTTGTGCGCGGCTTCGACCATGGCAAAGCCTTCTTCCACGGTGTGCGACATGGGCTTTTCGCAGTAGACATCCTTGCCAGCGGCGCAGGCGTCTTCAAAAATGTGGCGGTGCTGGTGGTCCGTCGCGGCGATGATAACGGCGTCGACATCTTTGCGGTCGAGGATGGAGCGATAGTCGCGGGTGGCGGGCACGCTGGGCTTGTTCACGGCTTCCCGCGCGGCAATATGGCGGCTGTCATAAAGATCGCAGACCGCGACGCATTCGACGCCAGGGACACGAGTGGAGGCTTGCAGCAGTTCGCATCCACGAACGCCGGTGCCGATGCTGGCAAAGCGGACGGTGTCGCTGGGCGCAGCCGGTCGCGCCGCGGCGGCCGACAGCAGATGAGGCTGCAGAATATTTCCCGCTACGGTTGTGGCGGCCAGGGCTCCGGTTCCGATGTTGATGAATTCCCGGCGGGTCAGCGGATTCTTGGACATGAGCTTCTCCCACGAAATTAAGGCTGGAGTATTTTACGGGCTGAGATTATGCCACAGGAACGTTGTTTGCACTAATTTGGTTTTGCTGCTGGTGCACATCCTTCCTGTCTGTGGCACATTAGAAGTTCATGTCCGCACCTGACGACCCCAGAGCTGGGCGCATCGCCTTCACGCATCCCGACTTCGTGCTGTTTCAGATTGCGCGCTTCCTGATCGTGGCTGCCGTGGAGATGCAGGCCGTCGCCGTGGGATGGCAGGTTTACGACATTACCAAGCGCGCTCTCGACCTGGGCCTGGTCGGGCTGGCGCAGTTTCTTCCGGGCATTCTGCTGTTTCTGGTTTCCGGGCACGCGTCCGACCGATTCGAACGACGCAAGGTGTTGGGCGCCTGCTACGCAGGATACGCGCTCTGCTCGAGCCTTCTGTTGATTCTGGCGGTGCGCGACGGCCATTCGGTTCGACTCATCTATGCCGTGCTGATTCTGCTGGGCGTTGTGCGCTCATTCAACGGCACCGCCAGCCGTTCGATTCTGCCGCAACTTGTTCCGGACGAACATTTCGCCAACGCCGTGGCGTGGAACGCTACGACGTTTCAGGCGGCTACGATTCTTGGACCTTCTCTCGGCGGAATTCTTTACGCGGCGTTCCGGGGACCTTCCGCCGTTTACGCGGCTGCCATGCTGACTGCGGTGGGAGCTCTGTTATCAATGTTCCGCATCAAGACGCGGCCGCAGGCGCGGAGGCGCGAGCCCTCGACCCTGAAGACCGTCTTTGCAGGGTTGCACTTCATCTGGCGCGAGAAGCTAATTCTGGGCGCGATTTCACTCGACCTGTTCGCGGTGCTGCTGGGCGGGGCGGTCGCCCTGCTGCCGGTCTATGCGCGCGAGATTCTTCACACGGGGCCGTGGGGGCTGGGGTTGTTGCGGACTGCTCCAGGAGTGGGCGCTGCAGTGATGGCGGTGGCGCTGGCGCATCGTCCGCTGCGCGGGCGCTCTGGGCCTACGCTGCTGTGGGCTGTGGGCGGTTTCGGAATCTTTACAATCCTGTTTGGGGTCTCAACCAGCCTGGTGCTGTCACTGATTTCGTTGATTTGCCTTGGTGCGGCCGACATGGTTAGCGTCATCATTCGCGCCACGCTGGTACAGTTACGCACTCCCGATGAGATGCGGGGACGCGTGATGGCTGTCGACATGGTGTTTATCGGGACATCGAATGAACTCGGGCAGTTTGAGTCAGGACTGACGGCGCAGTGGTTTGGGACGGTTCCGGCTGTCTTGCTGGGAGGCATCGGGACGCTGGTGGTAATTGCGCTCTGGGCGTGGAAGTTTCCGGAGTTGCGCCGCGCAGGGGAACTGAGCGGAATCAAGAGTGTGTCGGAAGAAGCTTCAGAAGAGGAGGCAGCGAGGCTGCATTAGGAGATTGTAGCCGGAAGCGCTGCCAGACGCCTCGCTGCGCTCGGCTGGGCGCAGGCGCCCGTCCCCACATGAGGATTTTGACAGCAGCTACTTTCCCCGGATCAGCGTTTTGGCGGCGCCCATGTTGTCGTAGCGATCATAGACCCGCACGACCACTACGTGCTCGGAAGAAGCGTTGCCATCCTTCGCAGTTTCGGGCGTGACCTTGAAATCGTAGTTCTCGATCTTGGCGTCGGAGAGCTGGCCGACCGGTTCCACGTACTTCCAGTCGCTGGCGTCGACAGAGTATTCCACGCGCTTGACCGGAGAGAAACCGTCTACGGCACGGAATGTGACATGAATTTCTCCGGCTTCGAGAGACGCGGCCAGATTTTCGATCCGTGGCGGAGTCGTGTCCACTTCAAACCGGCGGCTTTCTTTGGATGCGGTTAACGCCTCGCCGGGTGAGTGCGAGGGTGCGTCGGAAGCAACTACCTTCACAGTGTAGCCTCCATCCGGCAGCAGGCTGGCGTCGAACGAATATGCCTTATCGGTAAGATCGTCCTTGAGCAACAGCCAGCGGGTCTCGCCGTCGCCCCGGTAATAGAGGGAGTAGACGAGTTGGTCGTCGTTGTCATCGTGGGCGCTCCACTTCACTCCGATCGAATCGCGATCGTGCGAACTGGTCGGCGGGGATTCGAAACGTTGTCCTGATCCGCTAGAGGACGATCCACCAAAAGAAGATCCACCCGAATCCGAACCCAGGGTGCTGCCCGACATTTTCGACACAGGTTGATACTTCACGCCAACTTGTACGGTTACGTCATCGATTTCGGGAGCAGCGTTCTTGGGAAGATAATTCAGCGCCACGCTGTCCACGCCGGGCGCTTCAGTTCCCGCGTGCAGCACGGCTTTCCACTGAGCATAGCGTGCGGCGGGGATTCCGGTTTCTGAGTTCCTGGCCAGCTCGATCTTCTTCCACGGACTCCAGTTGCGGTCGGGATTGTCTACATTACCGCTGCGGGCGTAGAGGTCGACGCTGCCTGCCCCGCGAAACTCCGCCCGCCCCCAGCGCGAGAAAATCCTGGCGTCGAATACGTCGCTCTCGTAAGTGCCCTCGGCCTCGGGGCCCGGTCCCAGGACAAACACTTTTCCCAGATTGCTGGTCGCGGCATACAAGCCACCACCCGGCGCCTTGGCAAATCCGGTGACCTGGGATGCCGTGGCTTTCAGCAGATCGGAGAAATCGTCCTGGCCGATGATGGCAAAAATGTGGCCGCGATTACCAGTGCCAGCCAGCAAGCGTCCCTGAGAATCAAAGGCCAGGGCATAGACGATATCTTCGTGGGACGACCAGATTCTTGTGGGGGAACCATCCGGCGCAATGCGGTACACATCGGAGCCGCCGCTGGCGCCACCGCCCGGGAATGGAAACGGACCTGCCATCTGCGGCGTGCCGGCGGCGGGCGTGACCGTGATACCTGGAGTTTGTGGGCTCACGCCTGCTATGGGTGGGGTGGCGCTCAGGCCCATAAGAGCGGCAGCCAGAGCGCCGCCGCCCGGCCCTGCTCCGCTGCGTTTCTCACCGACCGCCGATGCGTAGATGTTTCCCGCATGATCGAGCGCCAGCGCCGTGATCTCTTTCTTGGGAGCGCTGTAGAGCACGAATCCCTCGCCGGCGCGAGAGATGCGATAGATCAGCCCGCTTCCATCGGAACCGGCGATCAGATTCTCCTGCGCGTCGAAGGCGAGAACGCGAATGTGAGTCTCATCGCTCTTGAAGAAGACCGAATGCTCGCCTCTGGGCGTGACCCGATAGATTTCTCCGTGGTCGCCCGTAGCTACATAGAGATTGCCAGTCTTGTCCAGCGCCAGGTCCCAGATATATTTGGTGCCTGGTTCGAAATAGACAGACGAACTCCAGGAGGCGTCGACCACGGGTTTGGCCGCGTCTTTGTCGTCGTTAGCTTTGTCCTTCTTGTCGGAGGCAGCTTCCTGATGCGAGTCCGCTTGCGCCTTAGCTCCGGGCTTATGTTCGGACATGTGTTCGAGCTTGTACACCTTGCCATCGGGAGCGGTGGCGGCGTAGATTGCGCCTCCTGGCCCGGTCTGCAGAGCCTGTACCTGGAGTTCTTTGGGCTCGAAAATTACCGTCGCTTTGCCGTCGGAGGCGATGCGGTAGACGCGTGCGGGCGCGCCCGCCGCGACATATACGTTGCCGGCATCGTCGGATGCAATCGACCAGATGTAGGTGGAAGGCGTGGCATAGAGGCTCTTGAAGGTGGGAGCCAGCTCCAGGCCGCCGGAGCTGCGAATGGCTACGCCTGTAGCGGTGCCCTTGGTGAGTTCGTCAAATTTCGATTGCTCCCAGATGCGTGTACCCTCGGCGAACGCGGGCGAAACCAGGCTGAAGATGCTTATGTTTGCTAGAACCAGACCAGCCAGAAGGAAGAAGAAAAGCTTTCGAGCACTCTGCAATTTCATACCTCGAAGTCGTTGTACGAAGAATATTCAGGTTATCACGCCTCACAGTCCGGAGCGGAGAACCGCGGCCCGACGGGAGCCCGGACGAAGGCCGATTCTCCGTGGTATCGTAAGATTTCATGCTTTCTTCGCGTCAGGATCTGCTGCGCCTGCTCGCCCATAAGTCTTTCCGGCTGGGCGAGTTCAAGCTCTCGTCCGGAGGCACCAGCGATTACTACATCGACTGCCGTACTACGACGCTCGATGCCAAGGGCTCGCGCTTGACTGGCGAGGTTTTCTCCGACGAAATCCGGAAGCGGGGATGGAAGCCGCAAGCCATCGGCGGCCTCACCATGGGGGCCGATCCCATCGTGGTGGCGGTTTCGGTGGTAAGCGGTGACTTGCACGGTTTTCTCGTACGCAAGGCCGAAAAGCAACACGGAACCGGACAGCGCATTGAAGGCTTTCGTGAGAAGGGCGCGCGCGTGGTGATCGTCGATGACGTCTGCACCACAGGCGCTTCTACGGTGCAGGCGATCGAAGCGGCCCGCGAGTTTGGATTCGAAGTTGTCGGCGCCATGTGCCTGGTGGAGCGCGAAGAAGCTAAGGGCAGGCCTAACGTTGAGAAGGCCGCGGCTCCGGCGCCATTTGTTTCTATCTTCACGGCTGGCGATGTCCGCGCCGAACACATCTCGCAGATGGATGACACCGCGCCGGTGATTTTTGCGGTCGCTGCCATTTGCGAAGTCTGCGGCCGGCCGGCGGTTACGAATTCCCCGAGGAATCGATGTGCGGTGCACAGAAGCTGAATGAATAGAGACTCATGATCCAAACTCTCGAATGGACTGACAACGGCGTACGCTTCATCGATCAAACGAAGCTGCCCACGGAGGAGACCTACGTAACCTGCAAGACCCACGAGCAGGTTGCCGATGTGATCCGGACCATGGTGGTTCGCGGAGCACCGGCCATTGGCGTAGCCGCGGCCATGGGCATTGCGTTGGCGGCCAAGAACTCCAAAGCCGAAACTGCAGGCGACCTAAAACGCGACCTTGACCAGGCTTGCGACCTGATAGGCAAGACGCGGCCGACTGCCGTGAATCTCTTCTGGGCCATCCGCCGCATGCAGGAGAAGTTCGAACGCGTCCGCATTCGTCCCGTCGCTCAAATCAAGCAGGATCTCATTGAGGAATCGCGACGCATGCATGCCGAAGACATTGCAGCAAACCAGGCCATGGGACGGCACGGCGCCACGCTAATGCCGAGCGAAGGTGGAGTGCTTACGCACTGCAATGCGGGCGCACTAGCCACGGCGGGTTACGGCACGGCACTGGGCGTGATCCGCGCGGCGGTCGAGCAAGGGAAGAAGATTCACGTCTACGCCGACGAGACTCGGCCTTTCTTGCAGGGCTCGCGGCTTACGGCCTGGGAGTTGCTGAAGGACGGCATCCCGACCACGGTGATCTCCGACAACATGGCTGGCGCGATGATGAAGCAGGGCAAGATTGGAGCCATCGTCGTGGGCGCGGACCGGATCGCCGCCAACGGTGATGTCGCCAATAAAATTGGGACCTACACCGTTGCCATTCTGGCCAGAGAGCACGGCATCCCGTTCTACGTGGCTGCACCGATCTCGACCGTCGACCTCGCTACTCCTCACGGAAGCCAAATTCCTATCGAGCAGCGCAATGCGAGGGAAGTCACACATATTGGTGGAAAACAGATGACGCCGGACGGCGTTTCCATCGAAAATCCCGCGTTCGACGTAACTCCCGCCAAATACGTGACCGCGATCATTACCGACCGCGGCATCGCCCGCGCGCCTTACGAGGAGTCATTGCGCACGCTCGCTGGCGCAGAAGCGAAGGTTGAGGTCTAGATCGCCCACAGCGCCGTGGTGCCAGTCAGATGGGTACGGCGACGCCTCGAAGTACCGTTTTCAGCAGACGTTCACGTTAAGGTTCCCCATGGTTCGAACGTGCCATGGCGGAGCCTGGGCTGTGATGTGAGAAGATGGCCCATTCTGCTATTCCTCACGGCCAGCGGCAGGCCTGGGCGGGCGGAGTGGACCCTTCGGAGGAAGTTTGCATCTAACTGGGCAGGCGAGCGAAAGGGTGACAGAACAGGAATCGCTGCTGCGGGTTCAAGGATTAAAGAAAGTTTTCCGGTCCGGCGAATCGGACCTGGTGCTCTTTGAGAATTTATCGTTTGAGGTGAAGCGCGGCGAGATGCTGGCGATTGTGGGCGAGTCGGGAGCGGGAAAGAGTACCTTGTTGCACATACTCAGCGCTCTTGATCACGCTTCTGCAGGTGACGTATACTGCGCCCAATTGCAACTCAACTCGTTGTCGGCGGACGAAGCATCGGAGTTTCGCAATCGCGAGGCGGGTTTCGTCTGGCAGTTTCACTATCTGCTACCGGAATTCACGGCCGCAGAAAACGTGGCGATGCCACTGCTGGTGCGGGGACGCACCTGGGCAGAGGCAGAGCCAGAAGCTTCACGCTGGCTGCGTGAGGTCGGGCTGGAACAACGCGCGCATCACCGCTCGGGAGAGCTTTCGGGCGGAGAGCAACAGCGGGTGGCTCTGGCACGGGCGCTCATTACCGGTCCAAAATTGTTGCTGGCGGATGAGCCTACCGGGGACCTTGATGGACAGACGGCGGAAGCGGTTTTCGAATTGATCGCCCGACTACATCGCGAGCACCAGCTCACCTCCCTGATTGCAACACATAACTTGTCGTTCGCGCGGCGTTGCCACCGAGTGCTACGGCTGCAGCGCGGGCTGGTGGAGGAGATCAGGCCGGAGTCGCTGCCGGCATAGGAAGCGGAAAGAAGGTAGGAAAGATTAGTAAGACAATGTGCAAGAAACTCGGGATCCTCGGCAGCTCAAGGAGACTTGAACAGGTTCCTTCGGTAACATAATAGAACCGTTCGGGTACTTGGGCCGATGGTCGTTTGATTGCATAATGGAACGGTGATGGCAAGCAAGAAGCGAGACGGGACCACCACCGGGCCAGGGTTTCAGTAGGGTCGAGCGGGAACAAGCCTTCTCGGCCGGAAGGGTTCAGGGGGAAGGGGCATTATGTTTGAACGTTATACGGAGAAAGCCAGGCGCGTGATTTTCTTCGCGCGCTACGAAGCAAGCCAGTTCGGGTCTCCTTATATAGAGACTGAACACCTGCTGCTGGGGCTCCTGCGCGAAGATAAAGCCCTGACCAATCGATTCCTGC